>Ga0306923_10006009_pt1 | contig 11901 bp, 8 predicted proteins | sample sta12Can44000108_FD_203841 | JGI IMG/M metagenome (GOLD analysis project Ga0306923, IMG submission 203841) | Lab enrichment of tropical soil microbial communities from Luquillo Experimental Forest, Puerto Rico - statanox.12C.anox.44.000.108 (v2)... | ecosystem: Environmental > Terrestrial > Soil...
ATCGACGAGGCGGTCGACGGGTTGGCCCAACCGAGATTGGCGCTGACCTCGACATTTCTGACCTGGCGGCAACCGCCTTCGTGGTAGTGGTAGGTGTGCTGGCGTTTGCCGTCGGAACCGACCGGGCACGAATCATCCGCGTCTTGACGCAGCTGTCGGGTGTTCTCGATGACCATGTTCATGCCGTGGGTGTAGCCCTCGCAGAGATGCCCGCCGCTGGTGTTGTTGGGCCGCCTGCCGCCCAGCTGGATCGCACCGCTGCTGATGTATTCGCCGCCTTCGCCCTTTTTGCAGAAGCCGTAATCCTCGAGCTGCAGCATTGTCGTGAAGGTAAAGGCGTCGTAAGAGCCGGTGATGTCGATGTCCTCGGGCCCCACCCCGGCATTGGGCCACAGGATCTGCCGCGCATAGTAGCCGGCGACGGTCGAGATCGGCCCGTGCTGGTAATGCATGTCGAGGCGCGGCTTGTTGCAGCGGCCGACGACGCCGCGGATCAGCACCAGCGGCTGCTTCATGTCGCGAGCCCGCTCAGCCGAAGTCACAATGACGCTAGTCGCGTTGTCGGTCTCAACGCAGCAGTCCAACAGATGCAATGGCTTGCAGATGAAGCGGCTACTGAGGACGTCCTCGACCGTAAAGCGCTTTTTGTAATAGGCCTTCGGATTATTGGAGGCGTGGTGGCTGTGTGCCACCTTGACCATCGCAACCTGCTCGGGCTTGGTGCCGTAATCGTACATGTGGCGCATAAAGGTCGGCGCAAAGCTCTGTCCGGCGCTCTGCCAGCCATAGGCGCGGTTGTGCAGCATATCGCCGCTGACCGGTGCCGCCGAGCGCGCGCCGGTGCCGCCGATGCGCACTTGCGAATAGCCGTTCATCGAGCGGAAGATCGCGACGGTCTTACAGCACCCGGCCTCGATCAGCCCGATCGCGATACCGATCAGAGCTTCGGTCGACGAGCCGCCACCCATTACGTCCATGTAGAAGTTGAGGCGCATCCCGAGATCGCCGGAGATGAATGTCCCCGAGGTCGAGTCGCCGCCCTGGTAGGACAGCATGCCGTCAATGTCGGAGGGCTTCAGCCCGGCATCGAGCATCGCATTGCGGACCGCCCAAGTCCCCAGGGCGCGCGTCGTCCGGCCCGAGCCGCGGGTGTAGGTGGTCTCCCCTACTCCGACGACCGCGTACTTGTCGCGCAAGTATTTGGGGGTGGTGGCGTCGACCTCTTGGCGTGGTAATGGCATGCGCTTCTCCCTCTCTTTCTGTGTCGGCTACCACAAACGGTAAAATTTCAGTGCGGTGTTGTGAAACATCGCATTCTTCTCGTCCTGCGAATAGCTCTCGGCGACGCGCTTGAATGCGTTCCACAAATTCGCGTAGCTGCACATTCCCTTGTCGACCGGGAAATTGCTCTCGAACATCGAGCGGTCGGGACCGAACGCGGCGATGCAAGTATCGAGGTAAGGCCGCCACGCCTGCGCCAGCTGTTCCGAGGATGGCGCCGAGTCCTGCCGGCCCATCTCGAAACCGCTCAGCGACGGCATGCCGAGCCCGCCGAGCTTGATGTGGACGTTGGGGAACTGGCCAAGCTTGGCGATCTGCGTGCTCCACTCGGCGAAGACTTCCTTGCGCTTGTCGGTGTAGGGGCCGACCGCGAGCGCGCCGCCGATGTGGTTCAGCACGATCTTGGTTTCCGGGAACGCGCGGGCGAGGTCGATCAGGTCGCCGAGCTGGCTGTGGAACATCCACGCCTCGAAGGATAGGTTGAGCGGCGCCAATGCCGCGAAGCCTTCGCGCCAGGACCGGTCGAGATAGAGCCCTTCGCCGGCACCCGAGGTGAAGACTCGGAGGCTCGGGTCGGCATGCCAGGTGGCACCGTTGCGGATACCGCGGAAGCGTCCTCCCGAGGCAATGATGTGCTGTTCGAGGATGCCTTTGGCTCGGCTACCAATGCGGAAATCGACATTGCCGATGATACCGACGCAGGCCCGTGCCGAGCCGTATTTGCCGCTCTCGCTCATTGCCGCCACACCAGCGACAAAGGTGGTCTCGCCAAGCGAGCGTAATTCAGGCGGCCCCTCGGCGCGGTACATCTCGCGGCATTCGAGGAACACCGTAGCGCGTATATTGTGGCCGCTGCTCAAATCCTCGATCAGATCGTGCAGCAGATAGCGGTTCCCCGGCCGGTCCCACAGGTGATGGTGCGGATCGATGATCGGGCGGTCGGGTTCGAGGGCCGGCTCCTGAGTCGCAGCGAGCCACTCCTTGCGGATCGGCAGATGACGGCTGGGGGCTTGTGTCTGCATCAGGTGCCTCGCGAAAGCTTCCGCAGGAAGTCTGCTACGGCGAGGCAGCGAACGCCACGGTTTTGACGGAGGGTCAGACCTGCGCCAGCGCGACAAGCCTTCGGGTAAAATTCGGGCATGGGCACGGCCGCGCAGATATGCGTAGATAACGGGGTCAGAGTGGCCCCGGGGACACCGCCATGCCAAATGTCGAGCCGAACCGCCTTGCCGCGACCACCCTGGTCCGCCTGATCGAAGGCGGCGAGCTGACGGCCGAAGCCGCGGTACTGAGCTGTCTCGAACAGATAACCGCGCGCGAGCCGGTCGTGCGCGCGTGGAGCCATCTCGCCGGTGAGGCAGCACTGGCCAGGGCGCGCGAGCGCGACAGATCCGCGAAGAAGACGCTGCTCAACGGGGTGCCGTTCGGCCTCAAGGACATCTTCGACAGCGCCGACATGCCGACGACCTACGGCTCGCCGATTTATACCGGCTGTCGTCCGACTAATGACGCCAGCGCTGCTTCATTGCCGCGTGCGGCCGGCGGCATCCTGCTCGGCAAGACGGTGACCACCGAGTTCGCCAACGCTCATCCCGGTCCGACGACAAACCCGCATGACCCTGGCTTCTCGCCAGGCGGCTCGTCGAGCGGCTCAGCGGCGGCGGTCGCCGATTTCATGGTGCCGTTCGCGATCGGCACGCAGACCGGCGGATCGGTGATCCGGCCGGCTGCCTATTGCGGTGTCGTCGGCTTCAAGCCGAGCTTTGGGATGTTTCCGCCGGCCGGCATGCGGATCAACACCGAAGCCCTCGACACGGTCGGCATCATGGCGCGTTCAGTCGGCGACATTGCGCTGTTCCGCGCGGCGATGATGGCCATTCCTTATGCGCCACCGGCGATGCCGGAAACCGCACCTAGGCTCGCGCTGTGCCGCAGCCCGCATTGGGATGAGGCGCAGCCGGAAGGCCGAGCCGTGCTCGAACGGGCGGCGGACCGCCTCGCCGCGGCAGGTGCGGTGGTCCGCGACACCGAATTGCCGCACGAATGCGCCGAAGGCGACGAGCGCCAGACGACCATCGGCTCCTTCGAGGGTCTGCGCAATCACATGCCCGAGCTCTACCGCCACGAAGCTTTGCTGAGCGTGCGGCTGCGCGAGACAAAAATTGAGCGGGGCCGCCAGCTCTCTCTGGAGGCTTTCCGCAATGCCTGCCGCGCCGCCGAGATGGCGCGGACGGCGGCACGCGAGTGGGCCGGCGGCTTCGATGCTATCCTGACCCTACCGGCTCCTGGGCAAGCTCCGCGCGAACTCGCATCGACCGGGTCGGCGGTCTTCAACGCGCTGTGGACACAGCTTTGGATGCCGTGTCTGACATTGCCGGCGGGCCGAGGCCCGGAGGGGTTGCCGGTCGGCATCCAGCTGGTCGGCCGCCGGCATGACGATACAAGGCTGCTCGAACTGGGCCTATGGGTCGAACGCCGGCTCGGTCAGGGAGACCGGCCATGAGCGGCGCCGAACGGCTGACCGCCAGCGAAGCGGCGGCGCGCCTCGCCGCCGGCACATTGACCGCCGAGGCCCTGACCCGCGATTGCCTGGAACGGGCGAATGCCCGTGCCGAGGTCAAGGCCTGGGCGTGGCTCGACCCGGAACAAGCTCTGGCCCAGGCGCGTGCCGTCGACCGGGCCGGACGCCCGGGTGCGCTGAAGGGCGTTCCGGTCGGTGTCAAGGACGTCATCGACACCGTGGACATGCCGACCGAGCACGGCTCGCCGATCTACCGCGACAACCGACCTTTTGCCGACGCCGCCTGCGTTGCGCTGATCCGTGCTGCGGGCGGGGTCATTCTCGGCAAGACCGTGACCACCGAATTCGCGAACCGCCATCCCCGCGATACCGTCCACCCGCACAACCCGGCGCACACGCCGGGCGGCTCGTCGAGCGGGTCGGCCGCCGCGGTCGCCGACTTCCAGGTGCCGGTCGGTCTCGGCACCCAGACCGGCGGCTCGACGATCCGGCCGGCCGCCTTTTGCGGGGTTATCGGCTACAAGCCGAGCTTTGGCGAGTTCAGCCGCGTCGGCATCAAGATGCAGTGCCACAATCTCGATACCCTCGGCGTGATTTGCCGCAGCCTCGAGGACTTAGCGTTGATGCGCGCCGTGCTGACGGCCCAAGACCGGCACCCGGTGAACCGGGCATCGAGCGCGCCGCGTATCGGCTTTTGCCGCACCCCGGTCTGGGATCACACCGACCCGGATACCCAGGCTCTGCTCGAGCGGACCGCCGCCGGGCTTGCGGCGGCCGGAGCAACGGTGCGGGATGTCAAAGTGACCCCGGCCGACATTCTCGAGCACCACCGCCGCATCTTCGAATTCGAGGCGGCCCGCAACTACGCCTACGAATACGAGGTGCATGGCGACAAATTGAGCGCGGCGTTGCGCGACGGCCTGTTGACCCCCGGCCGCGCATTGCCACTCTCGGCCTATGTCGAGGCGATCGAGACCGCCGAGGCGTTCCGCCGCAATCTCGACGATCTGTTTGGCGAATTCGACGTATTGCTGGCACCCAGTGCGGTCGGCGAGGCGCCGGAGGGTCTCGGCTCGACCGGGGACGCGCGCTTCAACGCGATCTGGACCCTGGCCTGGACACCGTGCGTGACCCTGCCGGCCGGGACCGGCCGCAAAGGGTTGCCGCTCGGTGTCCAGCTCGTCGGTCCGCGCTTTGGCGATGAGGCCTTGCTCGACGCCGCCGCCTGGGTGGAAGCACGGCTGAACTAATTCTTATTGTCGGCTCAACTGAGAGGAGGAGACAAAATGATCTACGAGCTGCGCGTATACCATTGCGTTCCCGGTCGCTTGCCCGACTTGATCAAGCGGTTCGACACGCTGACCTTGCCGCTCTGGAAAAAGCACGGCATCCAGCAGGCCGGGTTCTGGACTACGCTAATCGGGCCGTCGAACCAGGATCTTACTTACATGCTCAAATGGGAATCGCTCGACGACCGGGCGAAGCGCTTCGCCGGGTTCCAGGCCGATCCGGAATGGATTTCCGGCCGCGCCGAGACCGAAAAGAACGGCCAGATCGTCGCGTCGATCACCAACACGATCCTGCAGCCGACCACCTTCTCGTCGGTGAAGTAACGGAGGAAGCCATGCTCTACGAACTGCGTGTCTACCACTGTGTACCAGGGCGTTTGCCGGATCTGCAGAAGCGCTTCGACACGATCACCTTGGGGATCTGGAAGCGCCACGGCATCGAGCAGGCCGGCTTCTGGACCACCGCGATCGGCGATTCCAACCAGGCCTTGTACTACCTCCTCAAATGGGACTCGCTCGCTGACCGTGAGAAAAAATGGAATGCCTTCCAGGCGGATCCCGAATGGCACACCAAGCGGGCTGAGACCGAGAAAAATGGCGCCATTGTCGCCAGAGTAGAGAATAGCATCCTACAGCCGACTAATTTTTCCGCGGTGAAATAAGTATTTACCACAGAGACGCGGAGCGCACCGAGAAGATCCCTCGACGCGCTCTGCGTCTCAGTAACGATTATCTCTTAGGCGATATTGAGACCGAGAGAAGCACATTGGCGCAATCGATCGTCGCCTACGTCGATGCGACACTCGACAATGCTGAGATCGGCCGGCTTCACAGGTGGGTCTTTGCGATCGTCACGGCGGGACTGTTCTTCGACGTCATCGATTTCATCATTCTGGGTTCGCTGGTGCCGGATATGGTCCGCTCGCACTTCGCGTCGCCTGCCGAGATCGGGACGGTCGGAACCGCCCAGATCATCGGTCTCTTCATCGGCGCAATCGGCCAGGGCGAGTTCACAGACCGTTTGGGGCGCAAACGGATCTATCAGCTAAGCGTGCTGCTCTACAGCCTGGCGACGATCGCGGCAGCCCTTGCACCCGATCCCCTTTGGCTCGCTGTTGGGCGATTGATCGCAGGGATCGGGCTCGGCGCGGCCTCCCCGACGTGCTTTTCCTACGTCGCCGAATATTCACCAAAGCGCATCCGCGGGCGAGCCACCGCCTTTATGCAGTTCATCGGCGGCGCCTGCGTCTGGCCGCTTGGTACTCTATTCGCGCTCGGCTTCAGGGACACGATTGGCTGGCGGGGGATTTGGATAGTTATCGGCCTCTGCGGACTGGTCGTATTTGCGCTGTGCTTCGCACTGCCCGAGTCGCCGCGCTGGCTGGTCACCCATGGTCAGGGGAGACGGGCGCTCGATCTCCTCGAACGAATGGGACTTGGGAGCCGCGCGTCGGCCGAACAGTTCGCGATGGGCGAGGCCGCCAATATCCGCAGCGACCCAATGGGCGTCGTGTTTCGGCGGTACCGCAACCGCATCATTGCCGCGATGATCTGCTTCTTCGCGTTCTTCGGTGCAGCGCTGGGTCTCGGCGGCTGGCTGCCGAATATCCTCGCCGATCGCGGCTTTACGATCACCAAGTCGCTGACCTTCACCTTCGGGATGCAGCTTTCGTTCCCGCTGAGCAGCCTCTTCATGATGTATTCGCTCGAACGCTTTGGTCGCATCCGAACTGCCGTCACCGCCTTCGTTTTGGCCGTCATCATGTCGATCACCTTTTTCTATTCGCGGTCGGACACGATGGTGCTGGTCGTCGGCTTTTGGATGAACTTTTTCATCCAGCTGGCCGGCAACTCGATGCAGATCTTTACCTCAGAGGTGTTCCCGACCAACGCAAGGGCTTCGGGCTTCGGTTTGGCGCAGAGCGGCGGGCGTGTCGGTGCGGCGCTGTCGTTTCCGGCGATCGGCCTTCTGAGCACCTACGGGCTCGGCTACGTGATGACCGGCATCGCCGCGATGATGGCGATCGCTGCCGTCGCGGTAACGCAGATCGGCGCCGAGACCCGCGGGCGGTCGCTCGACGAGATCGCGCCGCCAACCGACTGAGCGGATTGGCGGGATCCTGCGATCACCCTTTGAACATCTTCCCGAACCCGGCCCAGCAAGAGTCGTAATCGCGCTGCAAGGCCGGGGTTTCGAGGGCGAAGCGGGTCGGGCAGATCACCATTCGCGTCTCGAACATGAAGGCGAGCGTGTCCGCAATTCTTTGCGGGGTCAATTCGGCGGCCGTGGCCTTCTCGAAGGTGGCCCGGTCGGGGCCGTGGGCGGACATGCAATTGTGCAGTGAGGCGCCACCCGGGACAAAGCCCTCGGCCTTGGCGTCGTAGACGCCGTGCACCAGACCCATGAACTCGTTCATGTAGTTGCGGTGAAACCACGGCGGGCGGAAGGTGTGCTCGGCGACGAGCCAGCGCGGCGGGAAGATCACGAAGTCGCAATTGGCGGTGCCGGGAGTGTCACTCGGCGCGGTCAGCACGGTGAAGATCGACGGATCCGGGTGATCGAAACTCACCGTGCCGAGCGTGTTGAAGCGGGCAAGATCGTACACATAGGGCGCGTAGTTGCCGTGCCAGGCGACGACGTCGAGCGGCGAATGGTTGAGCTCGGTGGCCCAAAGGTTGCCCTCGAATTTTGTGACCACTTCACAGGGCTCGTCATTGTCCTCGAAAGCGGCGACCGGGATGCGGAAATCGCGCGGGTTGGCCAGGCCGTTGGCGCCGATCGGCCCGAGCTCGGGCAACCGGAACAACGCGCCGTAATTCTCGCAGACATAGCCGCGCGCCCGGCCGTCGAGTAGCCCGATGCGGAATTTGATGCCGCGCGGGAGGACGGCGATCTTGCCCGGCCCCGCCTCAATCACACCCAGCTCGGTGGCGAGCAGCAGGCGCCCCGATTGCGGCACAATCAACAGTTCGCCGTCGGCATCGTAAAAGACGCGGTGCTCCATAGACTTGGTCGCACGGTAGATGTGGATCGCCACGCCCGAGCGGGCACTTGGATCGCCGTTGCCACCCAACGTGACGAGGCCGTCGATAAAATCGGCCGGCTCGTCGGGGAATGGCAGCGGGTCCCATCTGAGGCGGTTCGGCGGCGGAGCCATCTCGTCGAACGGCGCGCTGCGGATCAGCCCATTGTCGATCCGGCGGAAGGCCGGATGCATCGCCGAAGGCCGGATGCGGTAGAGCCAAGCGCGGCGATTATGGCCGCGCGGCGCGGTGAACGGCGTCCCGGAAATCTGCTCGGTGTAGAGGCCGCGCGGCGGCCTTTGCGGCGCGTTCTGCCCCTCCGGCAGGGTGCCCGGCAACGCCTCGCTCGCATGCTCGTTGCCAAAACCAGATAGATAGCGGCGCTTGGCCATCGTTCCCCTCCGGTCGGAATGATCACGTTCTCCTCGCGGGTCACCCCCGGAACGGCCCGCGAAGGGCCGGCCTCTCGGGCTTGGCGAGGCGGCAAATATCAAATTATAACTTGATGCATTTTCTGTGGCTCGGTGGTATCGACTCCGCCGGGGATGCCTAAGGCCGCCAACATGCGTTGGGCTCGATCGAACATCAGGGCCGGATCGGGGTGCGCGCTTTTAGCGCTGGCGATTCAATTCGTCCTGTCGTTTGGACACGTCCATCACGCAGAATTTCCGTGGATATCCGCCTCGGCGAACCGGTCCGCCGTAACTGCCGGCGCGGCATCGGCGACCGGGCTGGAGGCCTCTTCGGCATCGGCGAGCCCGATCGGCCTTGCCCCCGATTACTGCGCCATCTGTGCCGTCATGGTCTTGGCCAGCTCCATCCGGCCGGCCGCGGCGCCGACGTTGCCAATGCCAGCCGTCGTTCCGCGGGAACGATTTGAGAAAAACGCCGAAATCATACCGGCCGCGGTACCACATCTCCTTTTCCAGGCACGCGCCCCACCCTTAGCCTGATCTACTGAATTCGCCGGCTCCGGGCATTGACCAAATGCCCGGCGCGACACCATTCCTGCGACTGGCCTCGACCACGGTCGTGGCGCGATCTATTGCCTCGAGATGCCCCAAACGACGCAATTCGACACGTCGAACAGCCGGCACGAGACGTCCCGGCGCGACCTCGTGCGCCTCGCGGTCGGGCTGCTGCTCGTGTTGTTTGCGGCGGCCATCGGAGTTGGCGCTTATCGCCTGATCGCCAGCTCATCGGACGAGCGGGCTCACGCGCCCGCGGTCGTGCCCCAGAAGAGCGTGCCAAATCTCGTCAGAGACGGCTCGCGGGTCACGATCCCGGAAGGCTCGCCGCTGCGCAGCAAGCTGACTATCGGCACGGTCGCGCAACAGCAGATCGAACGGAAATTGCAGTTGCCAGCCATGGTCGAAGCTGACCCCGCGCGCACCGTGAAGGTACTGCCGCCGGTCGCCGGCCGGCTGATCGATCTGAAGGTTCAGCTCGGCGAACGCGTCGAGCGGGGGCAGGAGCTCGCGGTGATCGATTCGAGCGATCTCGCCCAGGCTTATGCCGATGACGAAAAGGCGCGCTCGGCGCTCAGACTCACCAAGCAGACTCTCGACCGCGCCGTCGCCCTGGAAAAATACTCCGCCGGCGCCGTCAAAGACCGCCAGCAAGCCGAGAGCGATCATACTCAGGCCGAGGCCGAGTTTGAACGAGCGCAGTCGCGGCTGAGGGCGATCGGTGTCTCGGCCGATCCCAAAGAAGCCGGGCGTGTCCTTTCGCTGAAAGCGCCGGTGTCGGGTAGCGTGATCGATCTGCAGGTTGCCAGGGGCGCTTTTCTCAACGACCCCACCGCCGCGATAATGACGATCACCAATCTCAACGAAGTCTGGGTTACTGCGAACGTTCCCGAGAAAGACACGGCATTGGTGGCGCAGGGTCAGGTCGTCGATGTCGTGTTCACCGCCTATCCGGGGGAAGTCTTCAAGGGCCGGGTCCTTTTCGTCAGCGACATTCTCGATCCGGACACGCGCCGCACCAAAGTCCGCATTGCGTTCCAGAACCCGGATATGCGGTTGAAGCCGAACATGTTCGCCACCGCTACGTTTCTGACGCCGAAGCGGATGGTGCCGGTCGTCCCAACAACGGCCGTGGTGCTCAGAAACGAAGCCGACGAGGTGTTTGTCGAGGTAGCACCTTGGACGTTCGAGGCGCGCCCCGTCGAAATCGATTTCCAGCAAGGCGACGACGCGGTCATTGGACACGGCCTCCAAGCCGGTGAGCGCGTCGTGGTCAAGGGCGCGGTGCTGCTCAATGATTGATCGGCTCGTTCGCATCGCGCTGCAGAAGCGTCTGGTCGTGGCGATGATCTGCTTGTTTGCCGCGATTTACGGCTATTACAGCTGGACGGGGCTCGCGGTGGAGGCTTATCCCGACATCGCCGACACCAGCGCGCAGGTCACCACCCAAGCCCCCGGGCTCGCGGCCGAGGAAGTCGAGCAGCAGATCACAATCCCGCTCGAACGTGAGCTAAACGGCACACCCGGCATGCTCTTCATGCGCTCGAAGAGTACGTTCGGACTGTCGCTGATCACCCTCGTCTTCCGCGAAGGCATCGACGATTACTGGGCGCGCCAGCGCATCACCGAGCGCATTCAGAATGTCACTTTGCCCCCTGGACTGACGCCGGGCTTAGACCCGGTGACTTCGCCCACCGGCGAAATCTTCTACTACACGCTGCGCTCCGACACGAAGGGCCTCAGAGAACTTTCCGAGATCCAGCGCTGGATCGTCATTCCGGCACTGAAGCAGGTGCCCGGTGTCGCCGATGTCGCGAATTTTGGCGGCATTACGACTCAGTTCCAGCTCGAGCTCGATCCCGCGCAGCTCGTGCGCTTCAACTTGTCACTGAAGAACGTCACCGATGCCATCAACGCCAACAGCAGCAGCGCGGGTGGTAGCGTCGTGCCGCGTGGCGAGCTCGGCTTCGTCATTCGCAGCTTGGGTTTGGTGCAGACGCTCGACGAGATGGGCGCCATCGTGGTGACGCAGCGGAACGGCACGCCGATCTTTCTGCGCGATCTCGGCAAGCTTAAGCTCGCCAATCAAGAACGCCACGGCATCCTTGGCTACAATGAGAGGAACGACGGGGTCGAGGGCACCGTCCTGCTGCTGCGCGGCGACAATCCCTCGCGGGTGATGAATGGCATTCACGAGAAGGTCGCGGAGCTGAACGAGCGCCTCAAGACGGAAGACGTGCGGATCGTGCCTTATCTCGATCGCTCGAACTTGGTCGATGCAACGATCGACAAGGTGTCGCATACCATCTTGCGCGGCATTGGACTGGTGCTCATCGTCCTCATTCTCTTCCTAGGCAGTCCGCGCAGCGCGCTGATCGTCGCCGTCACCATTCCGTTCGCCCTGGTGACGGCATTCATCTTGATGCGGCTTACCAATATCCCGGTCAACCTGTTGTCGCTCGGTGCCATCGATTTCGGCATCATTGTCGACGGCGCGATCGTGATGACCGACGCGATCCTGCGACGCCGCGAGGCGAAACCTAACGAGCCTCTCACTGAAGAAGACGCCATCGCGGCAGCCTGCCAGGTCGCGCGGCCGATCTTCTTTTCGACATTGATCATCATCGCGGCCTATTTGCCGCTGTTTGCGTTTCAACGGATCGAGGCGAAGCTGTTCTATCCGATGGCCTATGCAGTGGGTTTTGCGCAATTGGGCGCGCTGCTATTGGCGCTGACCTTGGTGCCTGGCTTGGCGTATCTCGCATACCGCAAACCGCGGCGCGTCTTCCGCAATCCTGTCCTCGGCTGGCTCGAGGCG
>Ga0306923_10006011_pt1 | contig 11900 bp, 12 predicted proteins | sample sta12Can44000108_FD_203841 | JGI IMG/M metagenome (GOLD analysis project Ga0306923, IMG submission 203841) | Lab enrichment of tropical soil microbial communities from Luquillo Experimental Forest, Puerto Rico - statanox.12C.anox.44.000.108 (v2)... | ecosystem: Environmental > Terrestrial >...
CGTCCCTGCGTAGCGATGTAGCAAATATTCCTAAAAATACTCCGGCGGATTATTTTCTGGGGCGGCAAATACCCCCAGAACTCACCCCGAGTATTTTCCCGGACGAGCGTCCGAATATTTCCGGCAATTTTCATCGCCGCCAATCAGCATGCTCGACCACGACCCACCACGACCCACCACGACCCACCACGACCCAGCAAGCTCGACCATGACCGGCCAGGTGACGGTCAGCCAGGTCGATCGCCGGCCAGGCCGACGACGGGCCGAGCAGGACCACGACCCGAGGCTATGCGAAATGCCCAGGAAAGTAGGGTTCGGGTCGTGGTGCTCTTCCCCCCTTTCCTCCAGAAGGGAGTAAGAGGAGTAGGAGGGGAAAGGGGTAAGGCGACCACGACCCTGTACCCGACCACGACCCGGGTTGCCCCCCTGGTCGGAAGTGAAACCGCCCACCCGCCCTCGATGACGGCATCGGTACCCCTCCCCCGCGCCGCCCAGAGCTCACGGCATCCTTGGCCCGCGTCAGGCGCGACTTTCCCACGAGCCCCTGGGCCTCCTGCTTTCTTGCCCGTCGGCGATGGCCATGATCGTCAGTTGGGCCTCGTCGTCGCCGCCACGTCGGCAGCCTCCCGCTCGATGAGCGGCGGCGGTCAGCAGGTCCACAAGGTTGCCGGAGCCGTCGACCTTCGTGGTCAGTACCTGCCTCGCCGGTGTCGCGGCGGGGGAGGACCCCCTAGCCTCCGTCTAATTCGCTTGGGAATAGTAGTACGCTTCCATTATCTCTTCCCGCTTGGCGTCCTCTGCCGCTCGTGCAACCTTGCATTTCCAGCAGCAGCGAATAGGGTCGCGCCCTGCCGAGCTGAGCAAGGTTTCTATCGCCTCGCCGCAGACCGGACAGCGTTCGCCCACCAAGCCGAGATGGCGGGGCCGTTCATGCCGTGGTTTCATTGATCGGTCTCCTTCGGCTCGTTGTCCACCACCAGCTTCGGCCCGTCCGCGAGCGTGTCCCTCAAGGCGCAGGCGGCATCGTGACGCTGGTCAGGTGTGAGCTCGACCCGCGCGTAGATTATCGTGCGCTTGCCCCTGATCTTCCATAGTCCACCGCTCTCCAGGGCGTTGCGATTGAGGGTGGCAACATAACCACAGCGCCGTATGCGATGTGAAATAGCGCGGCTCGTCTTGCGGTCGGTCAGCCACTCCAGGCTCGGGGCGACCGTCAGCAGCATGGTGATGGTCAGCGCGGCTGGAAATCCGTAATTACCGTGTGCATCGGGCTTCTTGCCCTGCTTCTTGCCGAGCTGCTCGCCGAGGGCTTCGATGGCGTCGGTCAGCTCGCCGTGATCCGACCCACGGTCCGCGCTGACCATGCTCCAGAATGCTTCCGTCTTCGGTGGTGCCAGCTTCGGGTTGAAGTTCGACAAGTCGTATTGCTGCAGGTATGCGACGACGTGATTGATCCCGCCCTCATAATAGTACCAGTGGGTGAGCTCATCGAAGTATTCCGGCGCGAAGTCGGCGCGTGTGCACTCCGACTTTGCAACCGCGTTGCGCCGATCGTTTGCCGGGAGGTAGAGCGCGTCGTCGTGGTTCGAAGTGGTGATGAATCCTGCACGGCTGAGCGAGACGTATTCCGGGATGTATTTGCGGTTGATGCGGTGCGTCTCCGGCGGCGAGGTCATCAATGCCTTCATGTGATCATGCAATCCGTAACGATCGATGCGCCCGCGATTTGCGTCGCCCACGTCGCGAGCTTCGTTCACTCGGACGATGACCGAACACAAGAAATCGTTGTTCTTGCCGACCAGATCATTGAGCAGGATGTCGCGAAAATTCCACGTTCCGACGGCAAATCGCGCCGGGACCAGCGACATGTCCTTACCGATATCGGGGTCGCCGATGAGCACCAAGCCATGGTTCGGTTTGATCCCCGGGTACTGGCGCCGATGCGCTAACCAAGCGATGCAGTGCTCCGCGATGTCGGCGGGATAAAGCTTGAACCAATGATCACGCCAGCGCTTCGCTTGTGACGCGTCGCCGAGCTTGATCGTCGGCGGCAGATACGTGTTATAGGTTCGCGCTCCCGGCTTTTCGATCCAGCCGTCGTCAATCAACAGCTTGCCCTCGATCACCTCGGGCTCGCCCGGTGCCCAGGTCATGCGTTCGACGCTGCAATGTTGTGCCAGCCATTTGCTGGCCGGGATCATCTTCACCTTGCCCTTGCCATCGCGCACCGGATTGCCATTGGCGTCGAGCACGGGTCGCGGCGGCAGCCGGTTATCGACGGCCTCATTAGTCCAGAGGTCGCGCGTCGGCCGGTAGATATAGCGGTTCGCCGGCGCAAGCGCGTAGAAGTCGGTGTAGTCAATCATGCTTTCCTCCCCAATACCTCGTCGTTGAAGTCCCAACCGGTATGCTTCGGCACCAGCGCCGCCACGGTGCGGCCGGCCGCGACCCAAATCTGTCGGCACTGCGCGGCGGCCTTCTGCCCCTCGCCGTTCGCGTCATTGTCGACCAGCAGGATGAGCCGCGAGACGTCGGGCAGCACCGGCAAGCTGCTCAAGCCGCCTTTGGAGATTGCCGACCATGCCGGCGTCAGTGGTGCATCTCGATAGGAGATGCACGTCGCGGCCGCGAGCGTGGTCTCGATCCCCTCGCCGACGACGAGCTGGGCGCCGTCGGTTGCCGGCCACAGCTTCACCACGCCCATACGGCCGAGCGCCATGCGGTCGATCTTGGTAATCGTGCCGTTGTCCTGCGCCAGGCCGATGCGATGGATCCCAACTGGCAGGTCGGTCACCGGGTCGCGCATGAGCGCGATCAGGCATGGACGCCAGCTCCGCGATCCGAAGACGCAGCGCGGATGAAAGCGCAGCGCTTCGTGGATCGTCGACGGCAGCTTGCCGACGTTGATGCCGCGGGTCTCGGCCAGGTAGCGCTCGGCGATGCTGCCGGCGAGCGGCTGTGCCTCGTTCCACACCTTCAGTGCGAAGGCGGTACGGGCCTCGAGGTCGTGGCGCTGCGCCAGCGTGGCCGGACCCGTCCAATCTTGCAGCGCCGCGATCGCCTCGGTCTTGGTCATGCCTTCGACGCGCATGAGCCAATCGACGCGGTTGCCGTGCTCGCCGCAGGCATGACAGTGATAGTGATCGACGTAGATGCTGCAGCTCGGCTCCCAGTCGTCGTGAAACGGACATGACACATGCCCACTTGCATCCATTGGCAAGGTGACGAGGTCGGTGAGCGGTGCGAGCGTTTCATCCAGGCTGGCGAGAAAGTCTTCGTCGGCGCTGCGTGCAATCGCCTCGTTGGGCGCCGTGGTGGCGACGAAGGCATCGACCGCACGCTCGATCACCTCCGCGTCCTTCGGCGGTGGGGGCTCGCCGGTCGCCGGCGAGTCGAGATAGATCGAACCGGAATGCACCTTGCCGCCGAGCGGTAGCCCCGCAGCCCATGCCGGCGGCTCAAGCAGCAGCGCGAGCATCTCCGGTTCGGAGACGGCGCCCTCGGGCGCCTCGATCACGAGCTCGTCGTGACAGTGGAAGACGACCCTCCAACCCCGCGCCTCGGCGCGGATGATGGCGGCCGCGAGCAGGTCGCGGGCGGTGCCCTGTACGCAATTCGACGCGAGAAACGGTGCGGTGTCGCCGCGAACGACGAAACGGTGCCGCGGTCCGCAATTCAGGATGTCGTAGACCGGTTCCACCGATTTGCGAGGTTCGCAGGTAGAAATAGATCGGTCATCGGCCAATGCCGGTTGAGCTGAGAATATAGAGTCCCCGCCCCAAGACCCGAACACTCTGCCGCTTCTGCGACAGTCATCACGCCCTCTGGAGTCTGAATTCGGCGATTGGTGCGTTTGTTGCGGGCCTGCACTAAAGGCGTCGCCCAATAACAGTTTTCCGAGCTGTACCCTGCGTCGTTGTTTCGTCGCTCGATGGTCAAACCTGGTTGATACGTAGGTCCCATATCGGCTCAAAAATTCTCGAACACGTCCTAGCGTGCGCATACGGTGATGCCGCGGGCGCCGTAATTCTTCCAAGCCTGATGCGTGGGCAGACGACAGCGATCGCGCATTGAGCGCCACACCCAATAAGCTGGATGCTTGCTCATACCGTGCTGTTCGTGCGTCTGAGATTGCGATGCCCGAAGTAGAGAGCAATTGCGGGAGCAATAGCGGCGTCGCGGGACGTCGCCGGAAACGCAGGCAATACTTCGACCGCAGTCGCATTGAAGCAACCAAAGACGTTGCTTGCCGTGCTTGCTGGTGCCGGGGGAAGCGATCGAACCTATATCTCGGATCGCTGTTAGGTAACCGAACCTTAACCCGGTGTAGTCCTTGCGCGAGTGCTGCCCGTATCCAGCCTTTCTCATATGTCAGTACCTCGTGATCGGCAGTCAATGACACGCCGTCGAGCGTTGCCGTTTCCTGCACTCCGCGTGAAATAACACCGCCGTGGGTGACCCACTCGATGCCGTCGAAGATCAGGTCTGAGCGTTGAATGTCGGTGATGTATTTCCAACCGGCGGCGGTCAGAACTTGTGTTGCGGCACCCAGGCAATTTTCGACGAGTGTTCCGTGCCAGGCTCGCGCCGGCTTCCACTGTCCGCGAGCATTGTCGAAGAATTCGATATCGGGATCACCATCCTCGAATTTCGTGTTGGACGAGAGCCGTGCACCCGGATAGTTGATGGCGCGACCGCTCGGCAGCGTGAGCGTCAACGCATAGCCGTCGAAGGCGGCGATGATCGGCGGACGGGGCGCGGCCGCCACCAGGATCGGGTGCCCGGTGCGGATTGCGACCCGTGCAGCCTGGGCGAGGTCGTGCCAGAACGCGCGGATCGCGGGGTGGGCGTCGCGCCACTGCCGGATGATCGCCAGCACCTCGGCGTCGCTGCGGCTATCTTCATCATGGGCAATACGGCGCCACGCACCGATTGATCCGCCAAACCCGCAGGCGAGCTCGGCGCACTTACCCAATTGGCGCTCGGCAGCAGTAATCTCGCTGACGGGCCCGTTCTTGTGCAGCATGCGGTGGGCGAGCACACGATAAAGGTCGAGCGCCTTGTCGCCGGTCGCGTCGAAGCGTTTGAAGGCCTCCAGCTTCCAGGTCTCGCCGGCGAGCCATGCATTGATCCGGCTTTCGATCGCGCCGAAATCCGCACAAATGAGCACATGTCCGGAAGCGGCGCTCAACGCCGCGCGTGACAATTCACTGACCACTTCGAGCGGATTGCCCCAGCGGGCGAGCTCAGCACGATTGCCCGCAAGCAGTGCGTCGATCAGGGTGCGCGGGAACGCATCGTCGTTGCGGGGTAGGTTATGTAATTGTGCACCGATCGAGGACCACCGTCCCGGTCCGGCTCCATAAATACGCAGCGCACCGCGAATGCGGTGATCGGTGGGATCGATGAAGTTCAACAGCTTTTTAAACTTGTGGGTGCTGGCGTAGGCGCCGCGCTGACGGAGTTCCAGCAGTTCGCGGACGAAGTTTTCCGGCTGATGCGCCAGGATCGCGGCGACCGAACGCTTATTGAGCGAGGTCATGTCGTGGCCGCGAGCGTTGACCGCCTCCACGATCTTGGCCACCTGGTTGATGCTGGTGATCACCCCGGCGGTCAGCTCGTTGAGCCGAGTGTTGATGGCATTGCGCTCCTGCACCGCGAAGGCATGCGCGGCCTCCAGAAACGGTAAGTTGGCGTGAACACCGCGAGTATTGATGGTCGCGTCGTGCAAGAGCTGGAGCCGCTCCTCCGGTAGCAGCGGCCGCAGCCGTGGGGAGTTGTAGGCGGCACGCGTCGCCGTCACGTCGGACTTGCAACGCTCCAGCAGGAGCGCGAGGTCGCGCTCGCGTGCGGCAGGGTCGACCGGCTTTTTTCGCTTCTTCGCGGTCTGCGGCCGCGAGAGGCGTAGCATCGCCTTGCGTGCCTCGGGGTCTTTGCGATACGGCAAACCGAGCGCTTCGCAACGCAGGCCGAGCTCGGCTGGATAGGCGTTCGCCAGTGCGAGTCGCTGAGCGCAGTCCTGGTTCTCGAGCGGGATCGGTGGAAAGCCGCAACGCTTGACCAGGATGTTCGTGTGGATCGCGCGTTCGAATTCCCAGTTGTCGGATATGAATTTATGCTGCGCGGGCGCGGCGAAGGGCCCGGGTATCGGATCGCCGGGTCTCCAAACCTGTACCTCGCCGCCATCGCAGGCGTAGCAGAAGAAGAATATGCCGGTGCTCGGATCGGTAGCGTACCGGTGTGCGCCGTAATCCTTCAAATTGCACTGCGAAAATGTTTCGATGTCCCAGGGGATGTTCACGCCGGCCTCCCGTTGCAGCGAGGGGCAATGAGCCCCTCGCATCGATGTTGTTGCCGTTGCCGGGCTTTAAGCCCACGGCGGCAATTCATCGGCGATCAGCTCTCCCACCGTGACCGGCTTCACCGGCTTCGTATGATCGAGAACCGTTGCGGGAGTTGCAGCTGATGGAGCAGTCGACGGTGCAGTCGCAGCCGGAGTGGCTGCCGTTGCTGCTGGAGGAAGTTGCGGAGTCGACGGAGATTGCACGAGGGCACCGTCACCCCCTTTAGGCGCACGCCAATCTTTCGAGATGAGGGCGTGTCTTCATCCCAAACGCCGTTTTCATCGGACGGCGGTCGAGATTTGCAATTGGATACACATGCTCACCGCGGAGCATGCGCATCACCGCGACCTGTTCCTCCAATTGCGTGTAGCAGAGCATCGCGCCGAAGGTGGAGTTCGCATACGTGAACAAGGCACCGTTTTTCAGGTTCACCATGTAGATCACGTAAGTGAGCGCCCACGGCTTACGCGGCTTGCCGTCTAAGCCGACATCCCAGTCCGACTGCGGGATCGTGGCGTTGAGTTCTTCTGGATCGGGAAGCGGATGCTCGGTGATGTCTTCTGGCTTGCTGTCTTTCCATCGCCGTACGATGGTGACGTAACCGACGATCATGACCGGGCTGGGTATTGGCAATCCGTCGCGATCCACCCAGCCGGTCGTCTCGGCCCATCGTGCGGGCGTCCCGCGTGTGACGCGGTCGCTCGATAGTCCCAGGGGAAGTCCAGATGATACAGGTACGTGCGCAGTCATGTTGAGTTGCTCCCTATGCTGCAGATGATTGTTGCTCGCTCCGGGCTGCGCCCCGGTGGGCGCCCTCGCTGGGAGGGGAAGCGGTGAGCACGATCGCTTTGATCGTGTGAAAAGGAGTGGCGGGTTGACCCGGTAAGCCGTCGTCGATCGGCTCCAGTCCCTGTTTCTCGCGGAACGCGGTAATAGCGTTGTTAATCTCGTGAACGACGGTGAGCTTGGTGGCGTAATCGATCGCCGCCCAATTGATTGACTGCACGTAGCCGATCAATTGCGACGGCTGCAGATGCTTCAGGTTCTTGAACATCCGAAATAGTTCACTCAACACAGCGCTGTGCGGACCGGAGAGTGCAGCGTTTCGCTCTTCGCGGTGCCAATTCCGCCACGCGCGTGTGAGCCGTGCTTGATCGGCGAGTTCTTTTTCTTTGGCGGCGCGATGTTTCATTGCCTGTTCTCGCTGACAAAAAGGTTGTGTTTGAGCAGGCCCCACAGTTCGAGTTGATGAAGTGCTTCGTCGATACCGGTTGCAGTGGCAACGATGGCGCCGGCCTGGCGCATTAGTTCTTGGGTTCGGAGTTGTGCAGGCGACAGGCGTCCGCCTTTGGCCGCCTTCAGTTCGAGGCCATAGGTTTTGCCGCTGGAGATGAGCAGTAAATCCGGCGCCGGCGACCACGCCTAGCGACTTGAAGATCGCGGCTTCAATCGCGTTCCGGTATCCCCCGTTTGGTATGTGGCAATACCACAGCCCTGGAACCCCACGTCGGCCTAGATGGGCAAGAACGCTGCGCTGTAACTGCTGTTCAGGGCGTGCGCGGCTCATCGTGCCCTCTCCGTGAACAGATCAACTTCCTCCCCCCAAGCGACCCAGCCCGGTCGCTGCTCGCGTGCGAACAGTTCGACGCGCGGCACATCGCCGACGAAGGGGCCGCATTCGAACTGGGATGGAAGCTGATTCAGCACTAGAACATCCCATTGCGTTCTTCGCGCAACGCAACGAGATAGTCCGTTGCCGCACGCAATGCGTTGTCGACCAGCACCCGCAGACCCGCGAGCTCATGATCGCCAGCCTGCTCCAGGTCATCACGGACGTGGTCAAACCGCTCGATCAGGTCGAGCTCGATGCGGTCGCGGAGAATGTCGTTCATCGCGTAACCCTGGAAATTTCTGTCCGTTTGACTGAGCCGTCGTTACCGGCGGCTCGGTAAAACGGACACCGGCCGCATTTGCGCGGCCGGCGCTGGTTAACTACACAACCACTTGTGCGACGACGTCCCATACGTGGCTGACACCGATGGTGCGCACCGCCGCCGCACGAGCTTCGGGAGTAGCGGCATTCCAAGCGACGACAATGCCGGTCGCCAATGTGTTCGCCGCCTCGGCTTCCTCCTGACTGCGCCACCGTGCTTCGGCCGCCTGCCACTTTGCTTCCGGTTGGGCACGCGCCTTCAATCGCTCGCTGACTTGCGACGGCAAGACCTTGAGTAGCGCCGCAACATGTCTGATCGACGGATGCAGGTGTTGCTGACCGCAGGCAAGGTCGGCCGCCAACTCGAGACGCTGGTCGAGCGTCAAATGCCGGCGATTGAGACCACGGCCGTTGATAGCGCCGTTGCCATTGGAACCGGATTTCACTATATCGAGCATCGTATGAGCCCTCCTTGGGCCTCTGGCGACCGGCGGCGTGGGCTTCGAAAACCACTTGACGTCGTCGGTCGCAGCCTCCTCAGCAGTGAATTTCTTCCCGCAACGGCCGCCGCTGAGATCACGGCCGCGCAGCTGTCTTGGATGAGTGATCCGCCGCGACGCTCGGACAGCCCCGCGCCGCGGCGGAGTTCGTTGCGTCACGCATCGGTACGCGCTTTATTCAGCTGCAGCGCATGGCCGACCCGCATGCCGATGGCGCGGGGGCCGAGCCGGACGATCTTGTCGGCATGATTTCGCCGGAGGCTGTCTTCACTCAGGCCGCAGAGCCGTCCTGCCTCAGACAGCCGCACGATGCGATGAAGCTCGAGCGCCGTGAGCTCTGGGAGGTCCGGCACGTTGGTCTTTGCGGGCTTGGACATCGGTCCCTCTGCACAGCTTGGAGCGCACGAAAGCGCTTGCTTGTGCAGAAGTCTGAAGGTGAGTCGCGGGAGATGTCAGACGGAAACGGACGGAAACGGACGGAAACGGACGGAAACTAGGTTTCCGTCCTTGATTGCCTCCACCGTTCTAAAGGTTCGCGAATGTGGTCTCGGATCGTTGTTTCACCGGGTCGTGTACCAAATTTGGTCTCGCAAAAATCAGCTATGGCACTTTCCAGACGCGCCTGAGCATTCCATTCTGGGTCATCGACGGAAAACTCGCCATTATCATTCATCAGGCGAACAACTTCCTCCCCCACCATTTCCCAATTCACGACGGGTGGACGGCCCCCTGGATGAGGCGCCGCTGCTGGCTCAACCGCTGCAGTGACGACCCCGGTTAGATCCCCCACATCCGCAGCCTCGATCGCGCCGGCCGGCTCGTCCGGCTGAGTGGCAGGTGGTGGCTGCTGAGGCTGCTGTTCAGCTTGCGGCAGCTTGGTCGGCGAGGTCCTCGTGGGGGCAAGCTCTGCTTCGACGCGTGCGGCCGGCGACGGAATCGTAGTGAGCTTGTCAAGATCGGAACGCCGTGCGTACCAGCGGCCTGCGTAAAAAGGCTCAATACCGCAACCTTCTCGATAATTGAGTGGCACGCGGATGTTTAATTTTTGGCGTTCCGCGGCATCAAACAGCCTATACATGCCGTCGGCCCGCACGAGTGCCAGTTCTAGCAGTCCGTTGTGCACGTTCCGATCAAAACAACGGGCCGCAAGATTGTTGGCTACGAAGTTGTTTGGTTCGTCGACGAGGGACCTGTACCGGCCGAAGGCGGGGGTCAGCTGCTCCCAATCGCGCGGGTCAAACGGCAACCATGATATGTTCGCGGCGGCTTCGTTCATCGGGCTGCATCCCGTGGACGTGGTCAGCTCCCTGGCGCGTCGAACCCGCGCCGGGGGGCACCTTGTAGGGTCCTTCACGGAGAGGCAAGCGACCTGACCACAATCGAATTCGCGACGCTCGCCGCACTCGGCCTCGAGCAACGTCGCATCGCGCGGTTGTTCGACGTCAGTACGAGGCACGTCCGGCGCTGGCAGCACGGCGACCGCCACGTTCCCCACGCCGTCGCCATTGTGTGCAACCTTTTGGCCGCCGGGGTGATCACGGCTGCCCAGGCTGAAGCAGCCGCCCCTGTCCCCGCCCGGACGAGCGGCGGCGCCAAACTTGAGCCACCGGCGCCGAAGCAGTCCGCCCCAACACGCGCCCCGGCAGCCGCCCTCGCCATCCTCGCGCTCAGCCCAGGAGACTGCCGCTGGCCTTTCGGGAACCCGCAGCATCCGGATTTTTGCTTCTGCGGTAATTCAGTTGTTGTGCCGCCTTATTGCGAAGGTCACCGCGCCGCGGCCTATGTGGCGCCGCGGACTGGCGCCGGTTTCGTCGCTCATGGGCGCCAACCGCGCCCAGGCGCTGCAGGAACGCTAGGGCAAGGACGTCAATGCGAAGACGATCGCCGTACTTATCGAGATTTTGCAGAAGGTCGTTCGCTCGCAATTGAAGTGATGTGATCCAAGCGCACGAGCGCGTAGCAGATTCTGCTCTCGCTTTCCCGCGGCCGGCGAGGGCGCTGGCGGAGTAGGCGTTGGCGAGGAACTTTGCGCGGCGACGCGCGCGGGATTATCGTTCCGCCAATCCCCGCAGGAGATCGCGCGCCATGCTTCCTGCCGACACCATCGCTGAGATCACCACCAACATCGCCGCCCTCCAACTCGAGCCGAACACCGCCGACATTGCTGTCCGGCCTAGTGCATCGGCTTGACCATGCGCCTGACGATCATCGGATCGGGTGATGCCTTCGGCTCCGGCGGCCGGTTCAACAGCTGCTTCTTTCTCAAAACAGCGAAAGGCAAGCTGCTCGTCGATTGCGGGGCGTCATCGCTCGTCGCCCTCAAGGCGCAAGGTCTCGATCCGAACGAGGTCGACGGCATCGTGCTTTCGCATCTGCACGGCGACCATTTCGGCGCGCTCCCCTTCCTCCTGATGGACGCCCAGTTCCTTATGCGGCGCGAGCGCCCGCTGTTGATCGCAGGGCCGCCCGGCACACGCACGCGGCTCGATCAATCACTCGAAGTGTTCTTTCCGAGATCCAGCACGATCGAGTGGCGGTTTTCTTGGAAGGTGATGGAGATCGAGGTCGCCCGACCGACCGAGGTGTTGGGGCATTGTGTCACCACCACCGAAGTGTTGCATTACTCCGGCGCGCCCTCGACTGCGATCGTGCTCTCCGACGGCGACAAACGCTTCGCCTATTCCGGCGACACCGAGTGGGTGGACGCGCTCGTCTCCGTCGCCGCTGGCGCCGATCTCTTTGTGATCGAATGCTTCGCCTATTCCGGCGAATTGCCCGGCCATATCACCTGGGAGGTGCTCAAGCCGCGGTTGCCGGACTTGCGCGCGCGGCGGATCATGCTCACCCACATGAATCCGATCATGCTCGCCCATCTCGACGAGGTCAGAGCCGCTGGCGCTCTCGTGGCCGAGGACGGCGCGGTCATCGACCTTTGAGCCAGCGGGATCCTCGGAAGCCTTTTTTGTGTTCGGCACCGAGTTGATCGATCACTAAATCCATCCACTCCACCGCACTGGATCGGGAAATCGGAGCAGCGCCGAAATTGGATTGAACCTCCAGAGGAAGTGGATGTGCCACTGCGATTTGGTTGGCACATCTCACTGGCTGCGGCGGCGCGATGTG
>Ga0306923_10006012_pt1 | contig 11899 bp, 8 predicted proteins | sample sta12Can44000108_FD_203841 | JGI IMG/M metagenome (GOLD analysis project Ga0306923, IMG submission 203841) | Lab enrichment of tropical soil microbial communities from Luquillo Experimental Forest, Puerto Rico - statanox.12C.anox.44.000.108 (v2)... | ecosystem: Environmental > Terrestrial > Soil...
TCCCGGAGGCCTGTCGTGACTTTCCGTTTCCCGCTCGCACTGTTGATGTTCTCGATTGTGGTCCTCGTCTCAGGTGTGCTCACTCAGGCACAACCCCAGGCTCCGCAAAGTCAGGGTTCCCATGACCACGATGCCATGATGCACCGCGGCGAGAAGGGCATGGGTTTCTCGCAGACGGCGGCCACGCACCATTTCCTGCTGAAGCCCGATGGCGGGGTCATTTCTGTCTCGGCGAACGACCCGAAGGACGCCGCATCGCGAGATCAGATCCGCATGCATCTCACGCACATCGCGCGCTCGTTTTCTGAAGGCAATTTCAACATCCCGCTGTTCGTTCACGATCAGGAGCCGCCGGGAGTCCCCGTGATGAAGCGTCTGGCGAATGAAATCGAGTACAAGGTTCGCGAGACCGATCGCGGAGGAGAGGTGGCAATCTCGAGCAAGTCCGCGGAGGCCGTTCAGGCCATCCATGACTTCCTGGTCTTCCAGATCCGCGAACACAAGACGGGCGACCCAGTTGCGCTGCCGTAAAGAACTGCGCTGGGCCGGCTACTGGCTGGTGGCTACCAGCCACCGCCTCGGTTTCTCTGCCAACTACCAGCAATTCGCCAAACCAATAAAGAGGCCTTCAGCGCTCCGTGATCCGCCACCGGTTACCTGCCCGCACCACCGTACATGTTCCATCGGACCTGAACCCAGCTCGTTACCCCGTTTCGGCCCTCCGAGGCTTGTGATAGTGTTGGAATTACCCCATATTCTCTAGGTTTGACTGGGTATTTGTGGCCTCCGATTCGAAGCGCAAGCCGGGTGTCTACATTGCCTGGAGGACGGTTACTTACCGCAGCGTTCTGCTGGCGTTGCTGGTGGTAGCCCTCGTCTTCGGGGCAGCGATGCACTTCGCCTTTCCGCAGTTCACCGACTCTACGGTCAAGGCCGCCGGCGACCTGACCACCAACATGCTCGAGCGCATCGCGGGCATGGCTCCGCCGCCAGAAAAGGGTGCCGCGGGAACCGAGAAGCAAGCACGTTTTACTGCGCTCGACGGAACGGTCAAGATCAAGAAGTCCAGCAGCAACACGTGGATCACCGCCGACTACAACATACCGCTGGAAAAAGGCGACGTGGTGCAAACTGGTTCGGAAGGTATGGCTAAGGTCGTTTTCAACGATGGCACCAACTACACGGTGAAGCAGGACTCTCTCATCGTTATCGAAGAGAACTCAGCCAACGATCAGCAGCAGACGCACGTAGCGGTCGCGGTGAGCACTGGTACGGTTGATCTGTCGACCGCCACCTACACCCAAGGTTCGAGGTCGCAGGTCATCGTGGCCGGAGCGACGGCTTCGCTGGCACCCGAAAGCGCCGCCATGGTCCGAAACGATCCCAAGAGCGACCAGCACGAAATCCTGGTGAAGAAGGGCAGCGGCGAAGTGGCACGCAATGGCGAAACCGTTCGCCTGTCCGACTGGGAGCGCGCTACCTTTAAGGCTCGATCCGAAAAGATTGCCAAGGTCAAGGAGATCGGCCCGCCGACTCCGATTACTCCGGCTAATATGATGCCTATGTTCACGACGGGAGGCGCCAAGACCAAAGATGTTTCTTTCTCCTGGACGCCCATGGTCAATGCGACCGGATACCGGCTGCGCATCTCCCGCAACCCGTACTTCTCGTCCACCATCGTCGATAAAGCGGTTTCCACCGCGGACGTGACCGTGACCGGCCTCGGCCTGGGAGCTTATTACTGGATGGTGCAATCGCTGGATGCGAACGGCAAGGAGTCCGTGGAGAGTGAGAAGAATCGCTTCACCATTATCCCCAAGGGCAAGGACGAGGTGGCGATCGACCTGGAGATCGACCCCTTGGTGCAACATGGCCATGTGATTGAAGTCACGGGCAAAACGGAATTGGGCGCCCGGGTCATGGTGAACGGTCACGAGGTCCCCATTGTGACCAGCGACGGCACGTTTCACTACTTCACGCCGCCGCTACCCGCCGGGGAGAGCACGATCACCGTCACGGCGCAGAATGCCCAGGGGGGAGTAAGCACAAAGCAGCAGAAAGTGGTGATCCAGTAGCGGACCCCCGGCCCGGTTTAACCGGGGGGCAAGACCTTTCGTGTCCGGCAAAGGTTGGGGATATCCAATAGAATTAAAGACGGATCCCCCGACGGACAAACATTCACTCGGTTCAGCGGACAGTGCTCCGTCCGATTCGAGCGGGAGAGAAGTTAAGCGTATGTCGACCAACGGGTTTCACAACGGTGCAGGGCGCTTTCATAATCTGCGGTCGCTGTTCAGCATTTTCTCCAGCGACCTGGCAATCGATCTGGGTACAGCCAACACGCTGGTCTATGCGCGTGGCAAGGGAATCGTGGTCAATGAGCCCTCGATCGTGGCCATCAACAAGAACAGCGCCGAAGTCGAAGCGGTGGGCAAAGAGGCCAAGGAGATGCTCGGGCGGACCCCGGGCAACATCGTGGCCATCAAGCCGATGAAGGACGGTGTAATCGCCGACTTCAAAGTCACCGAGAAAATGCTCAACTACTTCATCCAGAAGGCGCACAACCGGAAGATGCTGGTGCATCCCCGCATCGTCATCGGCGTGCCTTCGGAAATCACGCAGGTGGAAAAGCGCGCGGTCATGGACTCGGCCTATCGCGCGAAGGCCAGCGAGGTCTACCTGGTGGAACAGGCCATGGTGGCCGCGATCGGCGCCGGGTTGCCCATCACCGAGCCCAGCGGCAACATGGTCGTGGACATTGGCGGCGGCACAACCGACATTGCCGTCATCTCACTCAGCGGTATCGTCTATTCACGTTCCGTGCGCATGGCCGGCAACCAGATGGACGAGGCCATCATGAACTACCTCAAGCGGAAATATAACCTGCTGATCGGCGAGCGCACCGCCGAGCAGATCAAGATCGAAATTGGCAGCGCCTATCCTTTGGATAAGCCGCTGACCATGGAAATCAAGGGCCGCAACCTGATCGAGGGCGTGCCCAAGACCATCACGGTCGACGACAGCGAAATCCGCGAAGCCCTGAGCGAATGCGTCTCCACCATCATGAACGCGGTGCGCGTGGCACTGGAACGCACACCTCCCGAGTTATCGGCCGACATCAGCGATCGCGGCATCGTGCTGACCGGTGGCGGCGCGCTGCTGAAGAACCTCGACAAGCGCATTCGCGAGGAAACGGGCTTGCCTGTTTCCATCGCCGACGACCCGCTCTGCAGCGTGGTGCTGGGCACAGGAAAAATGCTCAGCGACTTCAAGCTGCTGCGCAAGATTTCGATTGAGTAACGGTTTCGAGTTTCGGGGTTCAAGTTTCAGGTTTGCTGGCCAGCCCGTGACTTCCCGAACGACTCGACAAGGCTGAATATTCCGCAGAGGAAACTCGAAACCTGAAACTGGAAACCTGAAACTGGCGTTATGGAATCCGTCCTCGGCCGTTACAAGAACCTGATCGTCCTGGCCTGCGTCCTGGTGGCCCAGGTCCTCGGACTCGCCATGCAGGTGAAGCGGACGACCGATACAGAGTCAACCCGGCTCATCCGGATCTGGGCGGTCGATTCCATCACGCCTTTCGAAAAATTGCTCAACTGGTTTCATGGCGGAAGCTGGAACCTCTGGCACAACTACTTCTATCTGCGTGGGGTGCGCGCGGAGAATCGCGACCTCAAGGCGCAAATTGAAAAGCTGCGCCTGAACCAGGTTCGCCTGAATGAAGACGCGGCCCAGGCCCGCCGGCTGCAGGCCCTGTTCGCATTCAAAGAGCAGTTCATCTCCCAGACTGTCGCGGCGCAGGTCATCGGTACCGGTGGCAGCGAGCAGTCGCGCGTGATCTACATCGATAAGGGGCAGCACGACGGAATCAAGCCTGACATGGCCGTGATCACCGTCGATGGCATTGTTGGGAAGGTCTTGAAGGTATTTGGATCGACGTCGCAGATCTTGCTGATTGACGATCAGTCCAGCGGCGTGGGCGGCATTCTCGAGAAGTCACGTTTACAGGGCATTGTGCGCGGCACTTCCGGCGGCGAGGTGGTGCTGGAGCACATCATGAGCGACAACCCCGTACAGGCCGGTGAGGAGGTGCGCACCAGCGGCGGAGATCGTATTTTCCCCAAGGGGCTGCCGGTCGGCACAGTGACGGATGTGAGCAATGGGTCCGATCTATTTCTGAATATCCGGGTGCGGCCCGGTGCCAATCTCAACAAGCTTGAGGAAGTTCTGGTTGTGACCAAGCTGGTCGAGCAGGAACCGACGCAACTCGACGCCGGATCGGCGCGCGCGGTTGATATCCTGGCGCAGCGCTTGCCTTCGGTTCCGGATAAGCCTGCGGTTGGCGATACGGCGAAGACTCCGGCTGCCAGCGGTGCGCCTGTCGCTGCCACCGCTCCGGCGCCAGGCATCAACAAGCCCGTCCCGGCCGCACCGAAAGCGGCCGAGGCGACTCCGCCCAAAGCCAAGGAGAAGCCCGTATCGGACGCTCAGACCGTCGCGATTCCTGTCCATGCACCTACAGCGAATCCCGCCGCCGCGAAGCCCGTTGGGGCTCCGGCCAGCGCTCTGAAACCTGCGACGGAGCATGGCCCGACGCCCGCTCCGGTTCAGGTGGCCGACCCGAATCTGCCGGGAGCAAAGCCGAAGACGGCTCCTGCTGCTCAACCCACTCAGCCCCAGGACGGACCCCAATAACGTGCCTATCACCTACACATCAGGCGAGCAGGTTGAAGTTTATCGGTTCAATTGGCCGATCACGCTCGGGGTTCCGGCAACCGCGCTGTTTCTGCAAGCATGGTTGCCGCAGCAATTTCCATTTTTCGCCATGCTTGACCTGCCGCTGCTGGTCACCATCTTTTTTGGGATCTCGCGGCGCAACCCCATCTCGGGGTTGCTGACCGGTGGCGCAATCGGAGTGTTTCAGGACGCGCTCACCCACCTGCCCATTGGCATCAACGGCATCGCCAAGACGATCGTCGGCTATGGCGCCTCTTCGCTGGGCGTGAAAATCGATGTTGAAAACGCCGGTGCGCGCCTGCTGGTCACGCTGGTGTTCTGTGTGGCGCACAAAGTTATCTATTTCATCATTGCCCGCGACATGGTGAACCTGATCGTGCACTGGAACTGGCCGCACGAACTTTGGGCCGCTTTCGTGAACGCAATTGTCGGAGTCTTTTTGTTCTTTGCCCTGGACCGGTTTAAGCAGAGAACGTGATTCGCTGGCGGCAGGAGGCCTGTAGCTGGCAGCAAAGAAGGTGAACAGTCCTTGACCGTGAGTCGTTGGCTAAGGCCATTTTGTGATACACGAGACTGCGAGGTCGTACAGGGATGACAGCGCCACAACGGAGAGCTAAGAGCTAACGGTTAACAGCTAACAGCTGCTTTTCTATGTTCGGTCGCGACGAAAAAGTATCGTCCATTCGCCTGACGGCGGTGCAGTACATCATCCTCGTCATCTTCATGGTCCTCGCCTACGGACTGTGGCGGCTGCAGGTCGTGCAGAGTGACCTGTACGCGCAACTCGCGGAAAAGAACCGCATCCGCAACGTTCCCATCCTGGCTCCGCGCGGCAAGATCCTCGACCGGGAAGGCCGCGTCATCGTCGACAACTATCCTTCTTTCTCGGCATTGCTCTTGCGCGATTCCAGCCGTGACCTGAACGCCGATGCCGACGTTATTGCCAGCGGCCTGCACCTCGATCCCAAAGATGTCCGTGACCGCGTCCGCCGATTCACCTCGATGCCGCAGTATCAGCCCATCTTCCTGAAAGATGACATCACGCCGGACGAGCTGGCCTTCATCGAAGCGCACAAGAACGAGTTGCCCGAGCTCGACACCATCATGGCGCACCGTCGCCTGTATCCGCGCAACGGATTCATGGCTCACCTGATCGGCTACGTCGGCGAAGTCACCGAGAACATGCTGAACCAGCCGCAGTTCGAGTTCTACAACCCGGGCGACGTGGTGGGCATCTCGGGCGTCGAGAAGCAATACAACCAGATCCTCATGGGCCAGAACGGCTCGCGCCGCGCGCTGGTTGACAGCCGCGGGAAAGAAATGGGCCGGCTCGACGAGACTCCGGCCATACCGGGCAAGCAGCTCAAGTTGACCGTCGACATCGACCTGCAGATCGCCGCCGAAGAAGCTCTCGCCGGCAAGAACGGCGCCATCGTTGCCATGGACCCGCGCAACGGCGAGATCCTCGCTATGGTCAGCCGGCCCACGTTCCATCCCAGCGACTTCGCCGTGCGCATCTCGCGCGATGAGTGGAGCAAGCTGGTGAACGACGATGACCATCCGCTGCTGAACAAGGCCATCCAGGCCCAGCTCGCGCCCGGTTCGACCTTCAAGATCATCATGGCCACTGCCGGCATGCAGGAAGGCATCGCCGAAGACATGCACGTGAACTGCAACGGCGGCGCCAGCTTCTACGGGCGCTACTTCAAATGCTGGGTGGTCGCCGAACATCGCGTGCACGGCGGAGTGGACATCAGCAAGGCCATCTACCAGTCCTGCGACGTGTTCTTCTACACCCTTGCTGAAAAACTCGGCATCGACCGCATCGCCAAGTACGCTACTGCTTTCGGCCTCGGGCAGAAGACCGGAATCGACTTGCCCCAGGAAGTTTCGGGAGTCATGCCTTCCGAAGAATGGAAAATCCGGAATTTCAAGCAGAAGTGGTATGCGGGAGAAACGATCTCCGTCGGCATCGGTCAAGGCGCCGTGGCCGTGACTCCCATCCAGATGGCGCGCGCGATTGGCGGCATTGCGAGTGGTGGGCTGCTCGTGCGCCCGCACGTTACCAATCCCAGCGACCTGCCGGCGGGCGTTGTGCCCGCTTCCAATGTGCCCGAGCACACCCAAGTTCCAATCGATCCCAAGAGCTGGGAGATCATCACCGACGCCATGGCCGGAGTGGTCAACCCGGGCGGAACCGCACCCAGCGCGCACCTGCAAGGCATCGATTTCGCCGGCAAGACCGGCAGCGCGCAGACCATCAGTAATGCCTTAAAAGCAAGGCTGGGCGCTGCGGGGAAGAACTTCAAGGACAATGGCTGGTTCGTGGGCGTCGAACCGAGAAGAAATCCGGAAATCGTCGTCTGCGCTCTGTTGGAAGAAGGCGAGCACGGCTACCTTGCCGCCCGCACCGCCGCGGCGGTCATCAAAGCGTACGTTGAGAAGCAGCACCGGCAGCCGACCAAGGTAGCGCAGGATGGAAACAAGGTGGACATCGGCGCCGTCTGGAACAGGCCTGAGGAGCACGACGGCGATGGCCTCGAGGCCGGCCGCCTCACCGTCGATCTTGCGAAAGACGCGAAATTGCCGATGGCCACGGCCGCTCCGGGGTTGCAATGAATGTGGCGGGTAGCTGATGGCTAGTTGGCCGATAGCTGAGCGAAGAGAGCCTTTGCCACAGGCTACTCGCTACAAGCGATCAGCAAGCTGGCGACTGAAGGCTGACGACTAATGTCAAGATACGTTTCATACCGCGACTTTGACTGGCTGCTGATGAGCTTCGTGCTGCTGATCTGCGCCCTCGGCGTCATGGAGATCCATAGCGCCACCATGCACACCAAGTTCGCGGGCGCGCACATCAGGCAGCTTTACTGGATCGCTGGCGGCCTGATCGGCATGTTCCTGATCAGCCTTCTCAACTACCAGGCCCTGCTCGAACAAGTTCACTGGATGTACATTGCCGCCATCGCCTCGCTCGTCTCCGTCATGATCTTCGGCCAGAAATACCTGGGCGCACGCCGTTGGATCAAGCTGCCTGGCGGCCAGCATTTCCAGCCGTCGGAATGGGTCAAGCTCATCCTTGTCCTTGCGGTCGCCAAGTATTTTGCCGACCTGCACCACCGGGACCTGTCCTGGTCAGACTTCCTGAAGTCTGGCGCCATCGTGGGCATTCCTATGCTGATGGTGCTGGTCCAACCCGACCTCGGCACCGCTCTCACCTACATCCCCATCGCCGTGATGGGTATTTTTCTGGGTGGCGTCCGCATGAAGCAGGCCTTGGCGGTCGTTTTACTCGCCGGATAGGTCATGCCCCTGGCCTGGCACAAGCTGAAGCCCTATCAGAAAGACCGTCTCATCAGCTTCATGGCGCCCGAGGCCGACAAGCAAGGTTCGGGCTACCAGGTCATTCAATCGAAAATTGCAGTCGGGTCGGGAGGTATCTGGGGCGGTACCGGCACGCAGACGCACCTCTCGTATCTGCCTGTGCCACAGACAGATTTCATTTTCGCGGCTTTCTCGGAGGAACACGGGTTCGTAGGCGCGCTCGGGGTGCTCCTGTTATACTTTATTGTGCTGATGAGGCTGACCCAGAACGCTCAGACAGCGCCTGACCGCGCTGGAACGTTTCTGGTGATGGGTGTGGTAGCGGTGCTTAGCTTCCATATTCTGGTCAACGTCGGCATGGTGGTCGGTTTTATGCCGGTCACCGGCATTCCCTTGCCATTAATGAGTTATGGCGGGTCCTCGGTCCTGTTTATGTTTCTGGCGCTGGGCATGGTGATGAATGTCCGCATGCGCCGTTTCGTGAACTGATACAGGAGTCGTGGCCTCACCAGAAGTGGTACCCGTGCCCGCTGGGCGCGGCCAAAACAAGATTACGATCGCCCTCGCGTGAAGAGGGCACTCACCGGCCAGGAAGAGAGTTAGAGGCCGGGCAGGATTGCAGCCAGCGCTACCGGGCGGGAAACGGCCCCCTCTAAGGAGAGAGCGGTCACAACCCCGGCGCAAGCGCAACATTGCGACGTGCACAAGATTCCCAAGCTTCCGCAAAGGATTCGCTTCTGGAGCGTTTTCCAGAAGGCCGGTCCATTTCTGTCTGGACCCGTACCCATCGCGACGCTCGATCCTCCCCTTCTCTCGCTGTCCTTCGCCCCGGTGAACACTGCCGCCTGAGCAGGCGTCAGTCCCGGAGTAGGAATGAGCAAAGAATTGTTTGTCACCTCGACGCCCCACGAAACCAAAGTGGGCCTGGTCGAGGATGATCAGCTTGCCGAAATTTACCTCGAGCGCGAAAACGAATACACCTTAGCCGGATCCATCTACAAAGGACGCGTCACCCGCGTCCTTCCCGGGATGCAATCCGCCTTCGTCGACATCGGTCTTGAGCGCGATGCCTTCCTCTACGTTTCCGACTTCATGGAACTCGAGGAGCAGGACGACGATCTCAACGATGTCGTCCCCACCAACCGGCCTCCCCTTGCTGAGAGCCGCCCGCAACCGGCGCGCAGCGAGGCAGCAGCTTCGGCTTCCTCTGAAGCTGCGTCCTACGTCATCGAATCGGAGCCCTTCACCGACGAGCAGCCGGAATCCGGCTCGCACACCGCGCAGGCTGCGTCGGCGCCTGAGCCTGGTAACAGCGACGCTCCTGCGCGTGAGCGCGGAGGTTTCCGCAACCGCCGCCGTCGCCGCGGACGCCGTTTTGAGGATGATCGCAGTGATCGCAGTGATCGCAGCGATCGTAGCGAACGCTCCGATCGTGGCGACCGCTCGGAGCAACGCTTTCATCGTGGCGGTTCCGTCGATTCTGCATCCAGTTCCGCGTCACAGTCGCAGGGAAGATTCCGCTCGCGCGACGATGAGTACGGCCCGCCCCCGGGATATCAGCCCATCGTTCTCCCCGGCGAATCCATTTCGAAGTACCGCGGCCGCGCCAACCAGGCGTCGGCTGCAGCTCCAGCGGAGGCCCGGGAGGCCGCCGCTCCTGAAAATGCTACCGCCGATATTGCGGGCCGCTTCCCGGATGACGAGCCGTTATTCGCCACCGGCCTGACTGAGCCCCTCCACGAACAGCATGGCGATGTGGAGCATCCGGAGGAAACGGCGCATCAGGAATGGGAGCGCGAGCACGCCATCAACGAGCGCATGAATCTCACCGCGGCGTTTGCGGGTGAGGCAGTCCGCGAGGATATCTCCGCTGTCGAAGAGGAGCCTCAGCGCGACGAGGTCAAAATCCACGAAATCGTCACCTCCGAGCCGGTGATCACCGAGTCCTCGTCGCCTGCAGGCGCTGCCTTCGGCAATCCCGCAGGTCGTGTCGAAGAGCAGGTGATTGACGAAGAGGAAACCGACCTTACCCATTACGTGGAAGAACTGGACGAAGACGCGGTTTTTGAAGAAATGGAGGAGCAGACCAGCGCGGCTGAGGATTATCAGCCTCCCCGTACGCTCGAAATAGCCGCCACGGGAGAGCCTGCCTACAGCTCCCCGGAAGGCTCCGCTCCACTCAACGAGGGGGAAGCCTCTGCTCCCGGCCTCGAAGCATTTTCCGGCAATGGCGAGACCGAGAACGAAGATGAGGCCGACGAGGATTCGGCCGAGGCAGAAATCGAAGACGCGCAAGCTGAAGCCGAGGCCCTGCTCGATGCCGAAGCCCGCGACGACGGGACGGTTGAAGCGCGCGCCGAAGTTCGAGCCCCCGCCACCACGGTGGGATACACGCAGCGCGCCCAGCGTCCGGCGTTTGACCGCCGCCGCGGTCGCCGCGGTGGCCGGCGTTTCCGCTCAGGTGCACCTCGCCGCGAGAACTCATCGGTCCCTTTGATCAGCGACCTGCTGAAAGAAGGGCAGGAAGTACTCATCCAGATCGCGAAAGAGCCCATCGGCAAGAAAGGCGCCCGTATTACCAGCCACATCGCGCTTCCCGGGCGCTTCCTGGTGTACATGCCGACGGTCAACCACACCGGCGTATCGCGAAAGATTTCCTCGGAAGAGGAGAGGCAGCGGCTGAAGCGCATCATCATCAGCGAGCGCGAAAACGGCACGGGCGGCTTTATCGTTCGCACCGCGGCCGCGGGAGCTTCGGAAGAAGATCTGCGCGCCGATATCCGGTTCCTTAAGAATCTCTGGCACGAGATCAAGACTCGCTCCGAAGAGGCCAAGGCACCTGCTCTGATCTACCACGACCTCAACGTAGTTGAGCGCGTACTTCGTGATCAGGTCAGCTCCGACTTCTCCGCGATCTGGGTCGATACCGAACAGGAATACGAGCGCATCCTGCGCTTCGCCAACCGCTTCCAGCCGGGACTGGTGCGGCGCGTAAAGCTCTACACCAAGGAAACGCCCCTGTTCGAGCAGTTCGGATTGAAGGAAGAAATCGACAAGGCGCTGAAGTCCAAGGTCTGGCTGAAGTCCGGGGGCTACATCGTCATCAACCAGACCGAAGCGCTGGTGGCGATCGACATCAACACCGGCAAGTATGTTGGGAAGACGCAGCGCCTCGAAGACACCATCGTCAAGACCAACGTCGACGCGATCAAGGAGATCGTTCGCCAGATCCGCCTGCGCGATTTGGGCGGCATCATCGTGATCGACTTCATCGACATGGATGAGCGGCGCAACCGCCAGAAGGTCATGCAGGCTCTCGAAGAAGAGCTCCGCAACGACCGCGCCCCGTCAAAGGTCCTGCAATTTAATGATTTCGGACTGGTCGCCATCACCCGCAAGCGCGTGAAGCAGTCGCTCGAGCGCACCATCGGGTCGCCGTGCCCGCACTGTGAAGCCACCGGCTTCATCAAGTCGGTGACGACCGTCTGCAACGAGATCTATGTCGAGATGCGCAAGATGGCCAAACACATCGAGCGGCAGGACATCATGCTGCGCGTCAACCCGGAGGTCGCCAAAGCCCTCAAGGCCCAGAACGGCCGCTGGCTGAACGAAATGGAAGAGCTGACCAAGCGCACCATCATCGTGAAGTCCGACGGCACGCTGCACGAAGAGCAGTTCGACATCAACTAACCGTGTGGGGCGGACACTCCTGTTCGCCTCAGCCGCATCACAGTCGAGTGCGGGGTCTCCTAGCCCGCGGAGGCCGGGCAAAACCGGGCCTTAATTCTTTGTTGCGCGGCCTACAGGTGTGCGGGTTTCTTTTGCCTGAGAAGGG
>Ga0306923_10006014_pt1 | contig 11894 bp, 10 predicted proteins | sample sta12Can44000108_FD_203841 | JGI IMG/M metagenome (GOLD analysis project Ga0306923, IMG submission 203841) | Lab enrichment of tropical soil microbial communities from Luquillo Experimental Forest, Puerto Rico - statanox.12C.anox.44.000.108 (v2)... | ecosystem: Environmental > Terrestrial >...
ATAGCGCCAACCTTGGCCCTCGGCGCCATTGGCGACCGGCCGCACACGGGCGGCGTAGCCGGCCCGGCGCACTTGGTCGTAAAGGGCCAGGGCCGTGGGTTCATCCGTGGCATCCCCCAATTTCAGACTGTAAGAGCCCTTGCGATGCAGGGCGCCATTGGCCGGGTCAATGTCCGTTTCGGCGGAGCGGCTGGCCAATTCTTCCGCCGTGGCGGTGCCCAAGGGGAGCGGCTCGCCGCCCTTGGGGGCAATGAACACGCTGAGGGGCGCCGTCATGGGCAAGGGTTCGCCGCCGGCGGGCTTTACCTCGATATGGCCCTCGATCAGCATCACCAAATCCTGTTCGCCGCTGGACTTGCCCCACACGTCCGTGCCGCGGATGCCGATAGTGGCAGTGCCGACACGGATGGCCACGTCCCGCTTGCGTAGTTTGGCCGCTTGGGCTGTGGTGAAGCGGAAGGCGCCGGTCAGGATGTCGAGGGCGCCACGAAAGAAACTTTGCGGTTTGAGGCTACGGGAATGGAAATTCATCTCTGCCGATTCCCCTAGCTTGACCGTGCTGCCTTCCGCCAGTTTGAGATAGACCCGGGCGCCGGGGCCGGTGCGCACTTGGTCGCCGTTCTGGATGTCCATGCCCGGGGCCAGGGCCTCGGTGCTTGTGCCGCGCACGCGCCAAGCCGGTACTTGCACCGCGTCCACCAGGGCGGCGGGGGCGGCCAGGGTCGGCGCTGCAAGGATTAGGGCGGTGGTGAACGCGAGGAGATGGCGAAGTTTCATGGCGGACCTTTGGACAGAAGGTTGGCAGTGGTGTGGGGCAGTCTAGCGATAGGGCCCATGACAGGGGGAGGCAAGGGGCGGCGGGTATAATCCGGCCTTTATTTGATTCGCGCAAGAAGCCCCACGACATGCAGGAAAAATACACCCCGTCGGAGATCGAAAAAGCCGCCCAGGACTACTGGGAGAGCAAGCAAGCCTTTAAGGCTGCCGTGGACAAGAGCAAGCCCAAGTACTACTGCCTGTCCATGTTCCCCTACCCCTCCGGCAAGCTGCACATGGGCCACGTGCGCAACTACACCATCGGCGACGTGCTGTCTCGGTTCCACAAAATGAAGGGTTTCAATGTGTTGCAGCCCATGGGCTGGGACGCCTTCGGCCTGCCTGCCGAGAACGCTGCGATCAAGAACAAGGTGCCGCCGGCCAAGTGGACCTACGACAACATCGACTACATGAAGGGCCAGTTGAAGTCCCTTGGCTTCGCCATCGACTGGAGCCGCGAGCTGGCCACCTGCCGCCCCGAGTACTACAAGTGGAACCAGTGGCTGTTCCTGCGCATGTTGGAAAAGGGCATCGCCGAGCGCAAGACCCAGGTGGTGAACTGGGACCCGGTGGACCAGACCGTGCTGGCCAACGAACAGGTCATCGATGGTAAGGGCTGGCGTACCGGTGCCGTGGTGGAAAAGCGCGAAATCCCCGGCTACTACCTGAAGATCACCGACTACGCCGACGAACTGCTGAAGGACTTAGATACCCTGGAAGGCTGGCCCGAGCGGGTCAAGCTGATGCAGGCCAACTGGATCGGCAAGAGCACCGGCGTACGCTTTGCCTTCAGCCACGACATTACGGACGATAGCGGCAAACTGATCAACGACGGTCAGCTCTGGGTGTTCACCACCCGGGCCGACACCATCATGGGCGTGACCTTCTGCGCCGTGGCCGCCGAGCATCCCCTGGCACTCCACGCCGCCCAGGACAACCCCGCTCTGGCCGCTTTCATCGAAAAGTGCAAGCACGGCTCCGTCATGGAGGCCGACATGGCCACCATGGAAAAGGAAGGCCTGCCCACCGGCCTCTTCGTCACCCATCCCCTCACCGGCGAACAGGTGGAAGTCTGGGTCGGCAATTACGTGCTGATGAGCTACGGCGACGGTGCCGTGATGGGTGTGCCCGCCCATGATGAGCGGGACTTCGGCTTTGCGAAGAAGTACGGTATCGAGATCAAGCAAGTGATTACGCGGACGCGAACCGCAGAAGACTCTGATGCTGCGGAATACGATCTCTTTGATGCTGTCGGTGATTGGAAAGAATGGTACGGGTGGAAGGTCAACGTCCAAACCGTGAATTCCGGCAAGTACGACGGCCTCGCTTACGAAGCCGCTGTGGATGCGGTGGCCGCCGATCTCGCTGCCAAGGGCGTGGGCGAGAAGAAGGTGCAATGGCGTCTGCGCGACTGGGGCGTCTCCCGCCAGCGTTACTGGGGCTGCCCGATTCCCATCATCCATTGCGACGACTGCGGCTCGGTGCCCGTGCCCGACGACCAGTTGCCCGTGGTGCTGCCCGAAGACTGCGTGCCCGACGGTTCCGGCAATCCCCTGCACAAGCGGGAGGACTTCCTTAACACCCCCTGCCCCAAGTGCGGCAAGGCGGCCCAGCGCGAAACCGACACCATGGACACCTTCGTGGACTCGTCCTGGTACTACGCCCGCTATGCCACCGGCGCTGGCGCCACCACCATGGTGGATGGCGAGACCGACTACTGGATGACGGTGGACCAGTACATTGGCGGTATCGAACACGCCATCCTGCACCTGCTCTATTCCCGTTTCTGGACCAAGGTCATGGGCGACCTGGGCCTGGTCAAATACCGCGAGCCCTTCGCCCACCTGCTGACCCAAGGCATGGTCCTCAACAACGCCTTCTTCCACAAGCCCGAGGGCGGCGGCAAGGACTACTACTGGGAAAGTGACCTGGACGTACAGCGCGATGCCAAGGGCCTAATCACCGGCGCCAAGCGCAAGAGCGACGGCGTGGTGCTGGAGCACGAGCTGACCACCATGTCCAAGTCCAAGAACAACGGCGTGGACCCACAGGCCCTGATCGAGCAATACGGCGCCGACACTGCCCGCTTCTTCATGATGTTCGCCGCCCCCCCCGAGCAAACCCTGGAATGGGCCGACTCCGGTGTGGAAGGTGCTCACCGCTTCTTGAAGCGGGTCTGGTCCTTCGGCCACGCCTTGGCCGGTCAGGCCGCCGTAGCGGTGCCCGATAATCTGAACGAAGACTTGGCGGCCGCCCGTCGGGAAATCCACCTGACCCTCAAGCAAGCCAGCTACGACCTTTCCAAGCAGCAGTTCAACACCGTGGCCTCGGCTTGCATGAAGATGCTCAACGCTCTGGAAAAGGTGCAGAAGGATGTCGCCGAAGGTTGGCAGGCCGTGGCCCAGGAAGGCTTCTCCATCCTGCTGCGCGTCCTTTCCCCCATCGCCCCCCACATCGGCCACGCCCTGTGGAAAGAGCGGGGCTACGGCGACGACATCCTTAGCGCCCCCTGGCCCGAGCCCCTGGAAGCTGCCCTCAAGCAAGACACCGTGGAACTCATGCTGCAAGTGAACGGCAAGCTGCGGGGTAGCATCAAGGTGGCCGCCGATGCTGCCAAGGACGCCATCGAAGCCGCCGCGATGGCGGATGAAATGGCCATCAAGTTCATGGAAGGCAAGGCACCGAAGAAGGTGGTGGTGGTGCCGGGCCGTTTGGTGAATATCGTCGTCTGATGACTACCCGTCGCTGCTTTTTCCTCGCCATCGCCCTGGGCGCTTGCCTAGCTGGTACCGTTGCCCGGGCTGAGGATGCTCCGGCGTCCGCGCCTGTCCCAACTTCGGAGGTCAAGGAGTTCAAGCTCGACGGCAACCAGGTGCTGCTGCCCGGCGAAGGTCCCGGCTGGAAATTGCTGGACAAGAGTACCGGCAAGGAAAAGGCCATCATCCTGCCGGCCTTCCATCCCGAACTGTCCTATCCGGTGGTGCAGGGCAACCGCATGGCCTACGTGGGTCGTACCCAGAACAAGGGTAAGCAGCAGTTGGGCTGCATCACCTTCGACCTGGCCCGGGGCAAGGTACTCAATCGCCAGGTGTCATCCCTATTCGCAAGGGAAGGCCAAGTGATCGAGAGCCCTCATCTGGGTGAAACCGAAAACGGCGTGACCTGCAATCTGAGCGGCGACCGCTGCACCGGCAAGAATCTGGAAAATTGCAGTGCCGCTACGGAAACCATCAATCTGGATTTCGAGCCCGGCTCTTTAGCAAAGAAAGATTTGAAGTCTGCCAAGGCCAGTCGTAAATCTGCCCATGGTAAAACCCGAGGCGGCAAGACCAAGGGCAAGGCAGGGGCCAAGGCCGGCAAGAAAACGGCGGCGAGAAAACATGGCGCCGCTGCCAAGGTCAAGGCCAAAACCGGGAAAGCCGGCAAGGCGACCGCATCCCATACTTCTTCGAAAAAGGCGACCCACCGATGAGCAAGCTCTCCGCCCTTCTGCTGCTGGGACTCACCCTTTTCCTCGGGGCTTGTGGTTTCCATCTGCGCAACAGTCAGGACCTGCCCTTTGCCACGATTTATATCAATTTGCCGGAAAGTTCGGATTTGCGGGCCTTGCTGGCGCGGAATATTCGGGCGAGTACCAAAACCGAAGTGGTGTCCGAGGCAACTGAAGCAGAAGCCGTATTTACTGTAATGAGCGATTTGCAGCGCAAGGTCGTGTTGTCCTTGAATACTTCTGGTCGAGTACGGGAATATCAGCTGATCCGGACTTTCACTTTCCGCCTGCACGATAACAAGGGACAGGATTTGATGGTTCCAGCCAAGATTGAACTCCGGCGCGACATTAGTTATACCGACGACCAGATTCTGTCCAAGGAAGCGGAAGAAGCGCTGCTTTGGCGTGACATCCAGAACGATATGGCACAACAAGTATTACGTCGTCTGTCGGCGGCTAAGAACAAGCCCATCGACCCGGATCAGCAATAAGTCGCCGTGCAACTCCGTGCCGAACAACTGGCCAGCCATCTTGAGAAACCCCTGGCGGCTCTCTACGTGGTCCATGGGGATGAACCCCTGCTGACCATCGAGGCGGCCGACGCCATTCGTCTTGCTGCGCGCAAGCAGGGTTTCGAGGAGCGAGAAGTGCTTGTGGCGGGGCAGGGTTTCCGTTGGGACGACCTCTTCCTGGCCACAGGTAATATGTCCCTATTCGGCGGCAGCAAGCTGGTAGATTTGCGTATTCCCAACGGTAAGCCCGGTCGCGATGGCGGCGAGGCCCTGCAAAAACTCTGCGACCTGTCCGTCAACGGCGGACCCGGCCTCACCACCCTGATTACTTTGCCCCTGCTGGATTGGCAAACCAAGAAAGCCACTTGGTTCACCCGCTTGCTCGACGTGGGTATGGTGCTCGAATGCAATGCCCCCGCCCTGCCCCAGTTGCCTGACTGGATCGCCGGTCGTTTGGCCCGGCAAAAACAAAATACCCTCAGGGAGGGATTGGAATTCATTGCTGGCCATGTGGAAGGTAATCTCCTGGCCGCTCACCAGGAAATCCAGAAACTAGGTTTGTTGTATCCCGAGGGGACCTTGAGCCTGGAACAGATTGAAGATGCCGTGCTGGATGTGGCCCGTTTCGACGTGGACAAGCTGAAAACCGCCCTGTTGGCCGGCGATGCAGGTCGTTGTGGTCGCCTGTTGGATGGCCTGCGCGCTGAAGACACCGCCACCCCACTGTTGCTCTGGGCCATGACCTCCGAGATTCGTGCTCTGGCCCAAATTCGGGCTGCCATGGACCGGGGCCTGCCCGTAGACATGGCCCTGAAGGAGGCGAAGGTATTCGGCCCCCGCCAGAATCCCCTGCGGGCTGCGGCCCAGCGCGTCAGTGCTGCCGCCGCCCGTAATGCCCTGTTGCACGCGGCGCGAATTGATCGCATGATCAAGGGTCTGGTGCAGGGCGATGTGTGGGACGAGTTCTTGCAGTTATCGTTGCGCTTGGCGCAGCGATAACTGCAAGAACGCTGAAGTTCATCCCCCTCGCCCCATCCCTCTCCCGGGAGAGGGCTACTGATTGGATCGCGAAGCGATAATTTAGAGTGACTGCTATGGACGTTACCGAATACATGAATACCCTGGGCCAGCAGGCCCGGGCCGCCGCCACCGAGATGGCCAAGGCGGGTACCAAGGCCAAGAATGAGACCTTGTTGATCCTGGCGCGCCTGTTGCGGGAACAGACCGCTGCCCTGCAAGTAGACAACGCCAAAGACATCACCGCCGCCGAAGCGGCCGGTCTGGCTGCCCCCATGGTGGATCGCCTGCGCCTGACCTCCAAGGTGCTGGCCACCGTGGCCGAAGGCTGCGAACAATTGGCCGCTATGCCTGACCCGGTGGGCGAGATCACCGGCGTCAAGCGTCGCCCTACAGGCATCAGCGTGGGCCAGATGCGCGTTCCCTTGGGCGTGTTCGGCATGATTTACGAGAGTCGGCCCAACGTCACCATTGAGGCCGCCTCTCTGGCGCTCAAGAGCGGCAACGCCTGCATTCTGCGCGGCGGCTCCGAGGCCATTCATTCCAATCTGGCTTTGTGGAAGCTGGTGCAGCAGGCCCTGACCGAGGCCGGCTTGCCCGCCACTGCCGTGCAGTTGGTGGAAACTACCGACCGGGCCGCTGTGGGTCGCCTGATTGCCATGCCCGAGTATGTGGATGTGATCATTCCCCGCGGTGGCAAGGGCCTGATCGAGCGCATCAGCGCCGAGGCCAAAGTGCCGGTGATCAAGCATCTGGACGGGAACTGCCACACCTATGTGGATGCCGAGGTGGATATCGACAAGGCTCTGGTCGTTACCGATAACGCCAAGACCCAGAAGTACAGCCCCTGTAACGCCACTGAATCGCTGCTGGTGCACACCGCCTCGGCTGCCGAATTCCTGCCCAAGATCGGCAAGCTGTTCGCCGCAAAGGGCGTGGAGATGCGCTGCGATTCCGCCGCCAAGGTGATCCTCTCGCAAGTGCCGGGTGCAACCCTGGTGGATGCCACGGAAGAAGACTGGTACACCGAGTTCCTCGCCCCCATCATCAGCGTCAAGGTGGTGAAAGACCTGGACGAGGCCATCGCCCACATCAACAAATACGGCTCTCACCACACCGACGCCATCCTCACCACCAATCACCCCAACGCCATGCGGTTCCTGCGGGAGGTGGATTCGGCCTCGGTGATGATCAACGCCTCCACCCGTTTCGCCGACGGTTTCGAGTACGGTTTGGGGGCGGAGATCGGCATCTCCACCGACAAGTTCCACGCCCGCGGTCCCGTGGGTATGGAAGGTCTTACCAGCATGAAGTGGGTGGTGCTGGGGGACGGCGAAGTCCGTTCCTGAAGCGATGAAGAAACCGGCGGCCCTGGCGCAGGCAGTCACTGACGCCCTGCTTCCCCTGGCCGACCGGGACCGGGCCGCCGCCATGGCGGCCTACATGCAGGATCACTTTCCCTTTCTCGGCATCCAGACACCGCAACGGCGCAAGGCCGTGCACGGCCTGTTGCGCACCTACGAGGGCGATGCCCTGGCGGCGGCGGACATCCTCTGGCACCGCCGGGAACGGGAATACCAATACGTGGCCTGCGACCTGCTGGCCATGAAAGCCAAGACTCTGCCCGCCGATGCCCTGGAACCCCTGCTGGACATGGCCCAGCGCAAGTCCTGGTGGGATTCGGTGGACAGCCTGGTGAAGACCGTCGGCAAGCTGGTGCAGGAAACTCCCGCGCTTGTGGACCGCATGGACGAATTGATCGTCGATGAGGATTTCTGGTTGCGTCGTATCGCCCTGTTGCACCAATTGGGCTGGGGCGAGGCCACGGACCAGAAGCGCCTGTTCCGCTATTGCCTGCAACAGGCTGGCGAACAGGAGTTCTTCATCCGCAAGGCCATCGGCTGGGCCCTGCGGGATTACGCCCGCCATGCGCCCCAGGCGGTGGCGAATTTTCTCACCCACAACGGCGGCGTGCTCTCGCCCCTGTCCCGGCGGGAAGCGGCCAAACACCTGGAGCCAGCGGCATGAAAAAACAGGACAACGCATCTCCCCTCCCCTACGCCGCCATCGTCGCGGCACCGGGTTTCTGTCTGGGTCTGCGTTGCAGCGAGGATGAGATCACCAGCATCGAATATCTGCCGCTCCAGCCGGAAGTGCCGCCCCGTTCGCCCCTGGCCCAGGAAGCCGTGCGCCAGTTGCGCCTCTGGTTGAAGAACCCGGCCCACGATTTCACCCTGCCCCTGGCCCCCGTCGGCAGTCATTTCCAGCGCCGGGTCTGGCAGCAGATCGAAGCCATTCCCTGCGGCGAAACCCGCAGCTATGGCGACGTTGCCAAGGCCATCGGTTCCGCTCCCCGGGCCGTGGGCGGTGCCTGCGGCGCCAACCCCTATCCGGTAGTGGTGCCCTGTCATCGGGTGGTGGCGGCCCGGGGCGGTTTCAATCAGGGGTTGGGCGGCTTTGCCCACCAGCGGGGCGGTTTCCTCATTGACGTGAAACGCTGGCTGCTGCAACACGAGCAGCCGCGCTGACCATGCAACCGGGCAACGCCGCCCTCCTCGACGAGTTCGTGGACGCCGTCTGGCTGCGGGACGGCCTGGCCAAGAACACCCTGGCCAGCTACCGCAGCGACCTGGCCCTGTTCGCTACCTGGTTAGACAACATTTCCCTGTTGGCCGTGGCGGAGGGAGAGATCAACGGCTACCTGGCCCATCTCCACGTCCAGCCGGCACCGCCCAAGCCCACCAGCCAGCGCCGTCTGCTCTCGGCCTTGCGCCGCTTCTACCATTGGCTGCTGGACGAGAACCGGGTACAGATGGACCCCTTGCTCAACATTCTGCCGCCGGCCCCGGCCAGCCGTTTTCCCAAGACGTTGTCGGAAGGCCAGGTGGAGGCTCTGCTGGCGGCGCCGGATGTTGACACGCCCTTGGGTCTGCGGGACCGGGCCATGCTGGAAGTGGTCTACGCCACCGGCCTGCGGGTGTCGGAACTGGTGGGTATCCGTCTGTTCGAAATCGACCTGAAGGCCGGCGTGTTGCGCACCGTCGGCAAAGGTAGCAAGGAACGGCTGGTACCCTTTGGAGAGTGGGCGGTGGAGTGGGTGCAGCGCTATATGGAGGAAAGTCGCCCCCAACTGCTCAAGGGCAAGACCTGCGACGAGTTGTTCGTCACCGGTCGTCGCCAGAAAAACGCTGACGGCCATGGCGGCATGACGCGGCAGATGGCCTGGACCCTGATCAAAAAGTACGCGGTGATTGCCGGCATTCCGCGCGAACGCATTTCACCCCACGTACTGCGCCACGCCTTCGCCACCCACCTGCTCAACCACGGTGCCGACCTGCGGGTGGTGCAACTGTTACTGGGACATTCGGATATTTCCACCACCCAGGTCTATACCCACGTGGCGCGGGAACGGCTCAAGCAACTGCACCACGAACATCACCCCCGGGGCTGATCGGGCGGCGCAGCCGCTTGGGCGCAGGGGTCCAGGGCGCGCAATTGCAACAGGAGCTGGGACACGGCGTTGGATGCTTCCGGGAGGGTAGTACCCAACAACAAATCCACCTCCGCACCATCGCCTTTCTGCGCCATTTCCACCACTTGGCCCGCCAGATCATGGAAATGGGCATGAACCTCCACCAGCCGTTGGTATTGCGGCAAGGCCTTGCAGGCTTCCGGAGCCTGGCCCAGCCAGCGGCCCAATTCGCAGGCGGTATGGTCGGCAGCTAGCGTCGGCGTCAACCCCGTTTCCCCGACCCCCATGGTGAACAGTTTCAGGCGGGTCACCCACATGGCGTGTTGGGCCAGGGCCAGGTCGAAATCGTAGGTGGACATACTGCCCTCTCCTTCAGAAGCATCCACCGTCAACGCTAGGCCTTCGGTGCCGTTTTTCGATGATTTCAATCAAGTCGACGTAAAAAAAGCAGGGATCGGTCAATCCCTGCTTTCCGTAGCGCCGACGCGATTCAGTTGGCGTCGTAGTAGTAGGCCTTGGTGGGTACCTTGGCATCAGCACTGCGCTTGAGTTCGTCCAGGCTCTGCTCGGGCTTGTCCCACCACAGGGCGCGACCGGCGGCCTGTTCCTTCACTTCTTCGGGATGGGTCTGCAGCCATTCGCGGATGAACTTGGTGTGTTCGGATTCGTAGAGAGCCATGGTTATTTTCCTTGCGGTGGAAGGGTGGTGATGGATTCTTTGAGCCGGACCAGGCGCAGCACCTCGGGGATGTTGCGCAGGGCGCGGAGGATACGGGCCAGGTGGGCCCGGTTGTTCACTTCCAGGGTGAAATAGACCACCGAGGTGGTGCCCCGGTCTTCCTCCACCCGAACGTCGAGGATGTTGGACTGGCTGTCGGAAATTGCCAGGGCCAGCTTGGCCAGCACGCCCCGTTGGTTCTGCGAGAGGACGCGGATGCTGACCTGGAACAGGCGCTCGATGTCCTGTTCCCATTCCACGTCCACCCATTCGAGCTTGTCGCTGTGGCGCAGGCGGGCCAGGGCGGGACAGTCGTGGGTATGCACCACCAGGCCGCGCCCCTTGCGGATCAGGCCGATGATGGGATCGCCGGGAATGGGGCGGCAACAGGGCGCCAATTGCACGGCCACCCCTTCGGTGCCGCGAATCAGGATGGGCCCCTGGGGTTTGACCGTCGTGGTTGGCTCGGTGCTGGCCTTGGTTTCCATCAGGCTGCGGGCGATCACCGCCGGTAGGCGCTTGCCGAGGCCAATGTCGGCCAGGATGTCGGTCTTGGACTTGAGGCCCGTTTCCTTCAGCAGCTTGTCCCAGCCGGCGCTGCCGATGGCGATCAGACTCGCACCCAGTTCGGCCACGGCCCGGGCCAGCAGCCGCTCGCCGAGAGCGCCGGCCTGCTCCTGTTGCTGGGTCTTGAGGAAATGGCGGATCTTGGAGCGGGCTCGGCTGCTGCGTACATAGCTGAGCCAGGCCGGATTGGGGTTGGCCTGGGGTGCGGTGATGATCTCGATGCGGTCGCCGTTGCGCAACTCGGTGCGCAGGGGCATCAGTTCCAGATTGATGCGGCAGGCCACGCAGCGGTTGCCGATGTCGGTGTGGATGGCGTAGGCGAAGTCCACCGCCGTGGCGCCCCGGGGTAGGCTGATGATCTTGCCCTTGGGGGTGAACACATAGACCTCGCTGGTGAGCAGGTCCACCTTCACGTGTTCGAGGAACTCCGCCGTGTCGCCGGAGGCGGATTGCAATTCCAGCAGGGACTGCAGCCACTTGTGGGTGCGCTTCTGCACTTCGGAGAGGGCGTCCTCGTCCTTGTACAGCCAGTGGGAAGCCACGCCGGTTTCGGCCACGTGGTTCATGTCCTTGGTCCGCACCTGCATTTCCACCGGCGTGCCGTAGGGGCCGATCAGGGTGGTGTGCAGGGACTGGTAGCCGTTGGCCTTGGGAATGGCGATGTAGTCCTTGAACTTGCCGGGCACCGGCTTGAACAGGCCGTGGAGGGCGCCCAGGGTCAGGTAGCAGGTGGGAATGTCCTTCACCACGATGCGGAAGCCGTAGATGTCCAGCACCTGGGAAAAGGTCAGGTGCTTGTCCTGCATCTTGCGGTAGATGCCGTAGAGGTGCTTTTCCCGGCCGGTGACCTCGGCCTCGATATTGGATTCAGGCAGGGCCTTTTTCAGGCTGTCGAGAATCTTGCCCACCACTTCGCGCCGGTTGCCACGGGCCGCCTTGACGGCCTTGTCCAGCACCCGGTAACGCATGGGGTGCAGGTAGCGGAAAGAGAGTTCCTGCAGTTCCCGGTAAAGATTGTTCAGCCCCAGGCGATTGGCGATGGGAGCGTAGATCTCCAGGGTTTCCCGGGCGATGCGGCGCTGCTTGTCGGGCCGTATCACGTCCAGGGTGCGCATGTTGTGCAGCCGGTCCGCCAGCTTGATCAGGATGACGCGCACGTCCCGCGCCATGGCCAGCAGCATCTTGCGGTAGTTCTCGGCCTGGGCCTGCTCGTAGGTCTGGTGTTCCAGCCGGTCCAGCTTGGAAACGCCATCTACCAGTTCTGCCGCCGTTTTGCCGAAGCGTTCGGCAATCTCCTCCTTG
>Ga0306923_10006017_pt1 | contig 11890 bp, 9 predicted proteins | sample sta12Can44000108_FD_203841 | JGI IMG/M metagenome (GOLD analysis project Ga0306923, IMG submission 203841) | Lab enrichment of tropical soil microbial communities from Luquillo Experimental Forest, Puerto Rico - statanox.12C.anox.44.000.108 (v2)... | ecosystem: Environmental > Terrestrial > Soil...
ACTGCACGATCGGAAGGTTCCCGCGCTCGGGGAGCACGATGCCGACGTCCACCCCGCGGAGCGCCGCGACGTTCAGCGCGGTGACGAGCGCGGAGTCGGGCAGGAAGTACGGCGTCACGATCCGCACGCGCCGCTCCGCGGTCGCGAGCGCGCCGAGGAGGAGCCAGCGGATCGTCTCGAAGTCCTCGTCTGGTCCGTCGGTCACGCCGCGCGCGACGACCCGCCCCGCCGAGGGGATGGGCGGGAAGAAACGCTCGCCCTCGAGGACCTCGCCAGTGGTGAACAGCCAGTCCTCCGCGAACGCGGACTGGAGGTGCGCGACGACCGGGCCCTCGACCCGCGCGTGCAGGTCCATGAACGGCTGGCCGCCATCCCGGGCGAGGAAGTCGTCGCGGACGTTCATGCCCCCGGTGAAGCCGAGGCGGCCGTCGACGACGAGCACCTTCCGGTGCGTCCGGAGGTTCACGAACGGCAGGAAGCCGGGCGTGAGCCGCTGCAGGAAGAGCTCCGTCCGCACGCCCTCCCTACGCAGGCGGCGGTGGACGGGGGGCCAGCGGTAGCGGGCGCCGACGCCGTCCACGAGCACGCGCACCTTCACGCCGCGGTCGTGCGCCCGCACGAGCGCCTCGACGAAGGCGTCCCCCGCCCGGCCGTGGTCGAAGATGTAGGTGCAGAACGTGATCGAGCGCTCCGCCGCGTCGATGGCGGCGACCATCGCCGGGTAGGCCCGCGCGCCGCCGGGGAGCAGCTCGATGGCGTTCCCGCCGACGAGCGGCCGGCGCACGACGGCGTCGGCGAGCCGGACGAGGCCGGCGAGGTGCTGGGCCTCATGCGGCAGCGGCGGGGTCGGGGGCGAGTCGGGCGGCCGGGCGCGCACGTCCGGGAGCCGGAGCGCCTGGGCGCGGCGGCGGATCCGGTTCACGCCGAGGACGAGGTACGCAGCGGCCCCGACGACCGGCGCGAGCCAGATGAAGGCCACCCAGCCGAGCGCAGCGCGGACGTCGCGCTTGTGCAGGATGGCGTGGCCGCTCGCGCCGAGGGCGATCGCGAACGTCAGCGTCGCGGCGACGGTCGTCCAGACCTCGTGGAGCACGCGCTGGCGATCGAAGCACGCCGGCGCGGCGCGGTCGAGAGTTTGGAAAGGGCCTAGGCCCTGCTCGCCGCGGCGACGCGCGCCTCCGGGGGCCGGACGCGGGCGAGGACGGCGGCGAGGGCGGCGTCCGCGAGCGTCTCCCTCTGGAGCAGCTCGCGCGCGGAGTCCTCGAGCGCCGCGCGGTTCGCGACGATCACCGCGCGCGCGCGCTGGAACGCCGTCTCGACCGCGTCGCGCACGGCGAGGTCGATCTCCCGCGCCGTCTCCTCGGAGTACGAGCGCCGGGTGCCGGTCACCTGCAGGTACCCCTGCGGCTCCGACTCGTAGGTCACCGGCCCGAGCTTCCCGCTCATGCCGTAGCGCGTGATCATGTTGCGCGCGATGTCGGTCGCCTTCGACAGGTCGTCGGCCGCGCCGGTCGAGGTGTGGTCGTAGACGACGCTCTCCGCGGCGCGCCCGCCGAGGAGCACGGCCATCTTCGCCTCGAGCTCCTCGCGCGTCATGAGGTAGCGATCCTCGGTCGGCCGCTGGATGGTGTACCCGAGCGCGCCGATGCCGCGCGGGATGATCGAGACCTTGTGGACGGGATCGCTGCCCGGGAGCGCGGAGGCGACGAACGCGTGCCCGAGCTCGTGGTGCGCGACGATCTCCCGCTCGCGCGGGTTGAGCAGCCGGTTCTTCTTCTCGAGGCCGGCGACGATCCGCTCGATCGCGACGTTGAAGTCGTCCATCGCGATCTCGTCGGCGCGGCGCCGGGTCGCGACCAGCGCTGCCTCGTTCACGAGGTTCGCGAGGTCCGCCCCGGTGAAGCCGGGCGTGAGCGCCGCCACCTGGTCGAGCGAGACGCCGGGGGCGAGCTTCACCTTGCGCGTGTGCACGGCGAGGATCTGCGCGCGGCCGATCCGGTCCGGGCGGTCGACGAGCACCTGCCGGTCGAAGCGCCCCGCGCGGAGCAGCGCGGGGTCGAGGATCTCCGGCCGGTTGGTCGCGCCGATGAGGACGATCCCGATCGAGGGGTCGAAGCCGTCCATCTCGACGAGGAGCTGGTTCAGCGTCTGCTCCTTCTCGTCGTGGCCTCCCGCCAGCCCGGGGATCGAGGCGCGGGCGCGCCCGAGCGCGTCCAGCTCGTCGATGAAGATGATGGCGGGCGCCTTGAGGCGGGCCTGCTCGAAGAGGTCACGGACCCGCGCCGCGCCGACGCCGACGAACATCTCCACGAACTCGGAGCCGGAGATGGAGAAGAACGGCACGCCGGCCTCGCCGGCGACCGCCTTCGCGAGGAGCGTCTTCCCCGTGCCGGGCGGGCCGACGAGCAGCACGCCCCTCGGCATGCGCGCGCCGAGCCGGCCGTAGGACTTCGGGTCCTTCAGGAACTGGACGATCTCCTGGAGCTCCGCCTTGGCCTCGTCGACGCCGGCGACGTCGGCGAAGGTCGTCTTCGTGTCGGTCTCGACGTAGACCTTGGCCTTCGACTTGCCGATCGCCATGAGGCCGCCGCCCGGCCCGCCGAGCTGCTTGGCCATCCGCCGCCCGACGAAGATCCAGATCCCGAAGAAGAGCGCGATGGGCACGATCCAGGACAGGACGAGCGGGAGGAGCTCGTTCTCGAGCCGGCCCGTGTACACGACGCCGTGCGCGTCGAGCTCCTTCGCGACGTCGGCGTCCACGCGCGTCGTGACGAACCGGTTCTTCCCGTTCAGGGGCTCCTTCAGGTCGCCCGTGATCTGGTCCTGCGAGACGACCACCCGCGCGACCTTGTCGGTCCTAACGAGCTGCTGGAACTCGCTGAACGGGATGGTCGCCACCGCCTGCGAGCGGGCCCACCAGTCCTGGAGGACGAGGACGCCGAGGGCGGCGAGCAGCACGTAGGCGAGGTTGAAGCTCTTCTGCTTGTTGACGGGCATCTGGGGGCTCCCGCCGGAGGGCCGGCTCGCCTGGATCCGTAACCACGCTCCGGGCTCGCACAAATGCGAAATGCCGCGGCGAATCATTCTGTTTTCCGGGAGGTCGCCCGGTCCCCACCCCTCCGGGCGCACCGGGACGGACGCCCGGCGGCTCCCCGAGGCCGAAACGGTTAGACTGCTCACCCCCGATGGCCCGCATCCTCATCGCCGACGATCATGACGCCGTCCGCGAGGGCATGGCGATCGCGCTCTCGCGGCTCGGGCACGAGGTGCTCGCCGTGAAGGGCGGCGCCGAGGCGATCGCCGCGTACCGCAAGAAGCCGGCCGACGTCGTCGTGACCGACCTGCGCATGGTGCCGGTGGACGGCATCGAGGTCGTCCGGCGCCTCCGCGAGCAGGATCCCGACGCGACCGTCCTCGTCGTCTCGGCCCACGGGACGATCGCGATCGCGGTCGAGGCGATGCGCGAGGGGGCGATCGACTTCATCGAGAAGCCGTTCTCGCCCGAGGTGCTCCGCGCCCGCGTCGAGAAGGCCGTGCAGATCGCGCGCGAGCGGAAGGGGGCGAGCGCCGCCCGCGCGCGCGTCGAGGCGCTCGAGGAGGACCTCTCGCGGGAACACGATCCGCACGGGCTCGTCGGCCGCTCGGAGCCGATGCGGCGCGTGCTCGACCAGGTGCGCAAGGTGGCCGCGACCGGCGCGACCGTGCTCGTCCTCGGCGAGTCCGGGACCGGCAAGGAGCTGGTCGCCCGCGCCATCCACGACGCGTCGCCGCGCCGCGACCAGCCGTTCGTGTCGATCTCCTGCGCCGCGATCCCGGAGACGCTCCTCGAGTCGGAGCTGTTCGGCCACGAGAAGGGCGCCTTCACCGGCGCGATCCGGCGGAAGCTCGGCCGCTTCGAGCTCGCGAACGGCGGCACCCTGTTCCTCGACGAGGTCGGGGAGATCCCCGCCCCCGTGCAGGTGAAGCTCCTGCGCGTCCTCCAGGAGCGGCAGTTCGAGCGCGTCGGCGGCGAGGAGACGGTCGAGGTGGACGTCCGCGTCGTCTCGGCGACGAACCGCGACCTCGCCCAGATGGTGCGGGACGGCCGCTTCCGCGAGGATCTCTTCTACCGCCTGAACGTCGTGCCGCTCGCGCTCCCGCCGCTCCGCGATCGGCCGGGCGACGTCGAGGCGATCGCGGCCCACTTCGTCGCGCGGCAGGCGCCGCGCATGGGGCGCGCGGTGAAGGGGATCTCGCCGGAGGCGCTGGAGCTCCTGCGCCGCCACCGCTGGCCGGGCAACGTCCGCGAGCTGGAGAACGTGATCGAGCAGGCGCTCGTCTTCGCCGAGGGCGAGCTCGTCTCGCCCGACGACCTGCCCGAGGGGCTCCGCAGGGCATCGCCCGCGCCCGCCCTGCCGGTGCCGACCGGCGATCGGAGCCTCACCGAGATCCTCGAGGACCTCGAGCGGCAGCTCATCCTCGCGGCCTACGAGAAGGCGCGCCACGTGAAGGCGGAGACCGCGCGCCTCCTCGGCATCAAGCCCTCGGCGCTCTACTACAAGCTCGAGAAGTACGGGATCGTGAAGCCGGGCGAGAAGCCGCCGGATGAGGGCGCGTGATCGTCCTCGCGCTCGCCGCGCTGCTCGCCACGGGCGGCGGCCTCGGCGCCGTCCCGCCGCTCGCCTGCCCGTCCGGCGCGGAGCGGCGCGGGCTCGCGCCGCCCGAGGGGTTCGAGGAGTGGTGCGCGGCGCGGGACGAGGCCGGCAAGGAGCGGCGCGAGGGCCCGGCGCGCCGCTACTACGACGACGGCGGCGTCTGGGTCGAAGAGGCGTTCCACGCCGGCGAGCGGGACGGCGCCTACCTCGAGTACCACCGCGGCGGGGGGAAGGCCCGCGAGGGCGCGTATATACAAGGAGTGAAAGTTGGGCGCTGGACGGTCTGGTCCCCGTCGGGGAAGCCGGAGGAGGAGTCGGACTGGCGCGAGGGCGTCCTCCACGGCCGGTTCGTCTCGTACTGGCCGTCGGGCGGACGTCGCGCCGAGGGGCGCCACTGCGGCGGGGCGCAGTGCGGGACCTGGCGGACCTGGGACGAGGGCGGCGCGTTGCTCGGATCGGTCGACTATGCCGAGCCGACGCTCGCGCCCTGACGGATTTCCGAGGGCGGCGTCGGCTTTGCGCGGCTTCCGTCGCGCGCCCACGCCGTAAGTGCCCGTCCCGCGCCGGCTCCGCCGCGGCACGTCGGTTGCTCTTGCGCGGCGCGGATGATCCAGGGCGTCGCCCTCGCGCTGCTCCTCGCCACCACGGGTCGGCCCGACCCGCTCGCGGCGACGCGCGCCGAGCTGGACGGGCTGGCCGCCCAGATCGAGCGGCTCAAGGCCCGGCAGCTCGAGGGCGAGAACGTGCGCAGGGAGCTCGAGCGGCTCCTCGTGCGCGCGCAGGAGCTGGCTGGCCGGATCGAGGCCTCGCTGGAGCTCGACGCCCCGCTCCCGATCGCGCCGGTCCCGTCCGCGGAGGAGCTGCGCGAGCGCGCCGACGCCGCCCGGGACGAGGCCGACCGGCTCGCCGCCATGATGCACGTCGCCGACATGCGGATGGCCCAGCTCCGGCACGAGGCGCGGATCCCGCGCGCCTCGGGCGTGGGCGTCCCGGTCAGCACGGGCGCGACGCCGGAGCCCGACCGCGCGCGCCTCCTCCGTCAGGTGGCCGCCGAGCGGCTCGAGCTCTCGCGCCGGATGCACGCCGCGCTCGCCGAGGCGGCGCGGCTCGACGCCGAGGCGGACGCGATCGAGACGGAGCGCGCGCGGCGGTGAGGGAAGCAGCCCTCAGTGGTCAGCGTTCAGCCATCAGCCAGGCTGACAACTGAAGGGAAGCAGCCCTCAGTGGTCAGCCTTCAGCCATCAGCCCAGCTGACAACTGAAGGCTGATAGCTGACAGCTGAACGACCGACCCTAGCTCGCCGTCACCGGCCCGCGTCGCGCGCCCTCGGACTCGAGGTAGGAGTCGAACGCCGCCGAGGGGACCGGCACCGCCAGCCACGTCGCGACGAGCGTCCCGCCGTCGAGCTCGACGGCCTGCTCCACGCCGGGCGTGAGCGAGAGGCGCCCCTTGGCCCGCACGTCGTGGCCTGGGACCCAGAGCGCGTACTCGAGGGCGATGTCGCCCGAGGCCTCGCGGACGGCCTCGATCCGGAAGGCGAGCCGGACCGCATCCTGCTGCCCGGGGTCGTGCAGCACGAGCTCCGCCGCCTTCCCCGTCGGGGCGATCACCCTCGGACGGGCGACCACCTCGCCGTAGGCGTCCTTCACCTCGAGGCAGACCAGCTGACCGGCGGCGCCGACCTGCCGGTCGGCCCGCGCGCGCTCGATCGCGGCATGAGTCCGGACCGCGACCTCTGCGGAAGCGCCGCCAAGGACGAACGCGGCAGCGACCAGCCCGCCGACCCGGGCCACCTCGATGATGCGGGGGAGCATGAGCTCGCCAGGTTGCATCTCGTGTGCCTGCTCGGGTCATCCCGAATTGCGGGGGGTTAGGGAATGCCGGACACAGGGGCTCCGTGGCTTTCCCGAGGCTCCGCTCGGAAATCTGCGATCGCCCTCCGCTGTTGCCCTTCGATCACGCCGCGCGCCACGCCGGTCCCTCCCGGCGCGCGCGGCCGGCGGCAGCGAGCTTCTCGAGGATCGCGAGGCAGCTCCGGGCGGCGATCGGATGGAGCGGCGCGGCGGTGTCCGCGTACGCTCGGCTCGTGATCTCCTCGAGCGAGGCGGCTCCCGCGGCGAGCGCCTCGACGACGAGCGCCTCGCGCGCGTGCCGGTGCTCGAGATACATGCCGAGCCGTTCGACGGCGCCGGGCGCGGGCGGGCCGTGCGCCGGGTAGAGCGTGCGCGGCGCGAGCGCCCCGAGCCGCTCGAGCTGACGCTCGTACTCGCCCATGTCGCCCTCGGGCGGATCGATCACGATGGTCGACAACGTCGAGACCATGTCGCCGCAGAGGAGCGCGCCCGTGTCCTCGTCGAGGAACGAGAGGTGCTCCCGCGCGTGTCCCGGGGTCTCGAGCACGCGGAAGCGGCCGCCGAGGAGCTCGCCCTCGCGCGCCGGCACGATCGCCGCGCCGGGCACGCGCCCCGCCGCGAGCCGGTGCGCGCGGACCGGCACGTCGTGGCGCTCGACCACCGCGGCGACCGCCCCGACGTGATCCGGGTGCGCGTGCGTGAGCCAGACGGCGCGGAGCGGGCGCCCCTCCCGCGCGAGCGCATCGAGCAAGGCGAAGAGCGGCGCCTGGTCATCGGGCTCGGGCGCGCCGGGGTCGATCACGGCCACGCCGCCGTCCGCCGGGACGATCCAGGCGTTCGTGTGGGTCGCGGGCGGGAGCGTCGGCGTCCGGAGGGCGGCGAGGAGGAAGCCCTCCTGGAACTCGATCCGGCGCGCGACGAACGCGTCGCAGTCGGGCGGCGCGATGAGCGCGTCGAGCTCGAGCGGGCCCGGACGAGCGAGGACGCGGAGCGCGTTCAGGTTCGGCGGGTGGAGGAGGAGCTCGCCGCGGGACCAGCGGGCGAGCGCCGCGCGGACCGGGACGAGGCCGCCGTCGGCGAGCTCGCCCGGCCAGACCTCGGGCGCATCACCCGGCGCGAGCGGGGCGAGGAAGAGGCGCGCGTCGTAGCGGAGCGGCAGGTGCTCGGGGGTGATCCAGCGCCCCGCGGGCGCGAGCATCGCCGCGTCGAGCGAGAAGCCGTTCGCGGCGAGGAACGCGCCGAACGCGACGGCGCCGTCGAGGAGCGCCCGGCGGGCCGCGGCCCGGTCCTGAACGGCGAGCCGCTCCGCGCCGCGCGCGCGGAGCACCCCGGTCTCCTCGAACAGCTCGCGCACCGCGCAGGCGACGAGCGCGGCCTCCTCTCCGCTCGCGCCCGCGACGGGGAGGTCCCGGTCCCCCGGGTCGAGCCGCCCGCCGGGAAACGCGTGGAACCCGCCGGCGAAGCGGCGGTCGACGCCGCGCCGGACGAGGAACACCTCGCGGCCGTCCGGCCCCTCCCGGAACAGGATGACCGCGGTCGCCAGCACCGGTTCGACCGGCGCCGGCGCCGGGATCCCCGGGTACGCCATGCTCATACGCGCACCAGCTCGCGCTGGATCTTCGAGAACACCTTCGGCCCGTCCTCGGCGAGGAAGACGTCGATCTCGCTGCGCACGCCGAGCCCCTCCGCGGGCAGGTAGATCCCGGGCTCGATGGAGAACGCGAGGCCCGGGACGAGCGGGCGGGTGTCGTGCGTCTCGAGGTCGTCGAGGTTCGCGCCGTCGCCGTGGACCTCGGTGCCGATGGAGTGGCCGGTGCGGTGCACGAACGCGTCGCCGAAGCCGGCCGCCGCGATGTGATCGCGGACGGCGCGGTCCACCTCCCACCCCTGGAGCGTCCGGCCCTCGACGTGCGCTCGCCGGAGCGTCTCGAGGCCGACGTCGCGCGCCTCGGTCGTCACCCGGAAGATCCGCTCGAGCCTCTCCGGCGGGCGGTCGCCGCAGAAGCCGACCCAGGTGATGTCGGCGTAGACGTCGCGCGGCCCGCGCCCGCGCGCCCAGAGATCGATCAGGAGCACGTCGCCGCTCCGGATCGGCGTCGGCGTCGCCGCCGAGGGCGCGTAGTGCGGGTCGCCCGCGTGCGCGTTCACGGCGACGATGGGCGGGTGGTCGGTCTCGAGGTCCGCCTCGCGGAAGCGCGCCATCAGGAACGCCTGCACGTCCGTCTCGAGGAGCGTCTCGCCCCGGCGCAGCGCCTCGCCGACGCGCGCGAACGCGGCGTCCTTCGCGCCGTCGATGGCGGCGAGCGCACGCCGGTGGCTCTCGACCTGCGCTGCGTCCCAGCGGCAGAGGAAGCGCTGCACGAGGTCGCCGGACGAGACGACCTCCACGCCGAGGCCGCGGACGAGCTCCAGCGTCCCCGCGTCGACCCGCGAGAGGGTCGGGATCGCGCCCTCGGGGAAGTACTCCATCGCGACGCGTGCGCCCTTCGGCAGCGCGCCGAGGAGGCGCGACAGCCCCTCGCGGAGCGAGGCCCACGACGCGTACCGCTCGCGCCGCCCCGGGACCTCCGGAGGGAAAGAGCCGAGCTCGATGGCGTGGACGAGCGCGACCGGCTCGCCCTCGCGCGGCACGAGGTAGAACCAGCGCCGCGTGAGCATCCGGCCGGTGAGGCCGAGCGCGCCGACCGCGGTGGGGTTCTGGGCGTGGAAGTCGTAGAGGAGCCAGGCGTCGAGGCGCGCCTCGGCGAGGGCGCGCTGCAGCGCCGGGATCCGGCCGGCGAGCGGGGCGTCGGAGGGTTCCATCCCCTGTCTGTAACTCAGATCGGCACGCGGTACCGCTGCGCGGGCCCGCGCTCGGACGGGTGCGGGATCTCGTGCAGGCGGATCGAGTTCGTCTGCCCGGCGACTCCGAGCGGCGAGCCGTGCACGAGCACGATCCGGTCGCCCGGCTTCACGAACTCCTCCGCGAGGAGCGCGTCGGAGACGAGCTCGGCCATGAGATCCGCGTTCTTCACCGGCTCCATGAGCCGGGGGACGACGCCCCAGTACGCGGCGACGCGCCGCCGGATGGCCTGGTCGGGCGAGAAGGCGACGATGGGCACGTGCGGGCGGAAGTGCGAGAGGAGGCGCGCCGTCGTCCCACCGAGCGTGAAGCAGCAGATCGCGACCGCGCCGGCCGCGTTCGCCGCCTCGCACGCCGCCGCGGCGGTGACGAGGTTGAAGGGCGCGGGCGGCTCGGGGAGGGCCACCGGCACGACCACGTGATCGGGGGCGCCCTCCGCCGCGCGGACGATGCGGTCCATCATCTGCACGGCGTTGAGCGGGAACCGCCCGCTCGCGGTCTCGCCCGACAGCATCACCGCGTCGGCTCCGTCCCAGATCGCGTTCGCCACGTCCGAGGCCTCCGCGCGCGTCGGGCGGGGGTGCTCGATCATCGAGTTCAGCATCTGGGTGGCGATGATGACCGGCTTCCCGGCGGCGTTGGCCTTGCGGCAGATCTCCTTCTGCACGAGCGGCACGCGCTCCGGCGCGATCTCGACGCCGAGATCCCCGCGCGCGACCATGACGCCGTCGGCGGCCTCGATGATCGCGTCGAGCTGCTCGATCGCCTCGGGCTTCTCGAGCTTCGCGACGATCGGCACCACCCGCCCCGCCCGCTCCATCTCCGCGCGGCAGCTCGCCACGTCGGCGGCCGTCCGGACGAACGAGAGCGCCACGAGGTCGACGCCGTGCGAGAGCCCGAAGGCGAGGTCGTCGCGGTCCTTCTCGGACAGCGCCTCGGCGCGGAGCGCCACGCCCGGCAGGTTGATCCCCTTGTGCTCGCCGAGCACGCCCCCCTCGACGACCTCCGCCCTCAGCCGCCTGCCGTCCGTGGAGAGGACGCGGAGCTCGATGAGCCCGTCGTCGATGAGGAGCCGGTCGCCCGCGTGGGCGTCCTCGGCGAGGTGAGGGTAGGTCGTCGAGACGCGCCGCGCGTCGCCGAGGATCTCCCCCTCGGTGGTGATCTCGAGCTCGGCGCCGGCCTCGAGCTCGACGCCGGCGCGCCCCGCCGCGAGCGGGCCGGTGCGGATCTTCGGCCCCTGCAGGTCCTGGAGCACGGCGACCGCCTTGCCGAGGTGGCGCGAGGCGGCCCGGATGCGATCGAGCACCTGCGCGTGGTCCTCGTGCCGCCCGTGCGAGAAGTTCAGGCGCGCGACGTCCACGCCGTGCTCGAGCAGCTTGGAGATGAGGTCCGGGTCGGAGCAGGCCGGGCCGAGGGTGGCGACGATCTTCGCGCGGCGCATGAGGCGCCGTCTTACCGCCACGCGGCCAGCTGCGTCCACGCTTTCGGCTTCGCGCCGCAGGCGGAGCGCCGGTGCCAGGACATGACGTTCAGCGCCTTCCAGGGCGGCTGCCCGGCCGCCCCGATCGAGATCTCGCCCCGCTCGCCGCGGCGGAGCGTGATCGTCCCGGTGTCGCCGATCACCTGGAGCGCGTCGTAGTACACGGGGCCGCACTCCGACGGCTCGAACTGCGCCCAGTCGTTCACCGAATGGAACCACGGCGCGTCCTGGTCCGCGGGCACCGGCTGGATCTGGAGGCCGTGCGGGTCCTCCGACGAGAACTCGCCGAGGATGAACTGATAGTGGATGGCGGGCGAGGTCGTCGCGACGAGGAGGCCGTGGATCGGGAGCGGCTCGCCCTCCGGGCCGACGTGGGTCGGATCGACGTCGACCGTGACCTCGACGTGCTGCCCGTCGAGCTGCGGCGGGAACGCCACCTCGGCGGCGTCGTCGCGGTGGAACGTGAAGGTGACGAGCTGGCCGGTCGCGCCGTCGAGGGCGACGTCGAGCGTGGTGTCGTCCTGCCGGTGCGCCACGCCGTCGTAGACGAGGATCGTCGCCTGCGCGATGCCCGCCTCGACCGGCCCGACGCCGGCGCGGGTGGCCTCGATCCGGAACGGTCGCGTGTCGGGCTCGCGCGTCACGCAGGCGGCGAGGACGACGGCGGCGGCGGCCAGGCTAGCGCGCATAGCCGAAGCGGAGCCTCCACTCGGCGAGGGTGGACAGCCCGGGCCGGGCCCAGAGGTACCCTTCGGCCCCGACGATGAAGCGCTTGCGGAACGTGCGCTCGACCCCGAGCCCGACCTGCTCGTCATACGTCCAGCCCGGAGAGCTGCTCTCGCTCCCACCGGAGATGCCGCGCACGGCGGCCCGGCCGTAGAACGTCGCCCAGTCGAGCGCCGCGCCGACGGTCGCCTGGCCGCCCACCGTCGTCAGGGCGCCGAGCGAGGACGGCTCCGGCGAGAAGAGCTGACCGCCGGAGAGCTCGACGCCCGCGCGGAGCAGCCCCTCCGACACCGGCGAGATCCGGACGCCGAGGTGGATGCCGCTCTGCCCGCTGAAGCCGTCGTAGAGGAGGAGC
>Ga0306923_10006022_pt1 | contig 11888 bp, 11 predicted proteins | sample sta12Can44000108_FD_203841 | JGI IMG/M metagenome (GOLD analysis project Ga0306923, IMG submission 203841) | Lab enrichment of tropical soil microbial communities from Luquillo Experimental Forest, Puerto Rico - statanox.12C.anox.44.000.108 (v2)... | ecosystem: Environmental > Terrestrial >...
TATATTACTGTGGGCAATCAGGCCTCAGCGAGCTTTTCTCCCCGCGGTAAATGATCGCCTGCACGCGCTCCAGAGTCACCAGCCCGCCTTTCATCATTTTGTCGAGCACAGGGAGAAACTGCTGAATCTTCTCTTCGCTATCAACGACTTCGATCACCATCGGCAGATCAAGCGAGAGCCGAAGAATTTTAGCGGTATGCAGGTGGCTCGACTTGCCAAACCCCATGGGGCCACGCAAGACAGTCGCGCCGGCCAGTTTCAATTCGCGAGCCTTCAAGACGATTTTTTCGTAGAGCGGCGCTCCTTGCAGCTCATCGTCTTCCCCAATGAAGATGCGCAATAGGACGGCATCTCGCGGAACTTCCATATCAAGATTTACCGGTCACCGGCGGGATCAGATAGCCTAACTTCCAGCCCGCAGCAGTTAGGCCGATACAGAGTGTCGTTGAAATCAAGATATTTGTAAATGCAGCAGCCCATCTTCTGCTGACCATCAGGTTTAGCGTCTGGAGGCTGAAGGAGGAAAAGGTGGTCAGCCCGCCGCAAATTCCCACTAAAAGGAACTGCCTGGCGGGTAGAGCCCAGGCCGCGCCTCCGAACCTGGTCAGATAGCCGCTTCCGAGGCCGATCAGCAAAGACCCAGTCAGGTTCACGATCAAGGTTCCATAGGGGAAGGTTTCTCCAAAGCGTTCGGCGACAAGGCCCGACCAGGAAAATCGCCAGATGCTGCCAAGGGCACCTCCCAGGAGAACCAGACCCACCGCAGTCATTGGCTCTCCTTTCGCAAGGAGTATCGCGCCCGCCTCAGGGCGCCGATGAGGGCGCGACGGGCGAAGTCACTTGTGACCATCCCGAACCATGTTGCGGACAGACAGAGCAGATGGGAAAGCAAAATATTCAGCAATGCGTCCAGCCACCGGCCGCGTTCTATCGCGTCAAAAGAAAAAAGGCTGAATGTACTGAACGTCGTGTAGCCGCCGCAGAAACCGACCAGGAGGAAAAGGCGAAGCCTTGGGCCGAGGTAAACGTTTCCGGAGGGGTCGGACAGAAAGTACAGAAAAGCAATTACGAAGGAGCCAGAGATATTGATCAGCAGGGTGGCAAGCGGATTCCAGGGAGTGACCGGCGCCATCCATTCTCCGACTCCAAAGCGGAGCAGGCTACCAAGTCCGCCGCCTAGAGCGACTAACAAATATCTGCGCATCGGCGTTCTCTCTCCTATTCAGGGCATGTTTGACCGCTTTGCCCCGTGCAGGAATCATCGGCGCCGAAACGTTCAGTGCGGTTTGTTCTTGGACAGAAGAAGGCAAACTCCATTGCCCGGCAGAGCTTATCTTAATTCGGAGGGCAGGCAAGAGGACGGATCTCTTAGAACTTCCCTATCACGCTCCTCTGTGGAAAGGTCCTGCATGCGTCGAGCAGTGTTATGGCTTTCTGTCGTTTTGGTTGCTGGCAGGGTACAGGCAGACGAGGCCCCCATCGACTCTTTGCCTCAACCTGTCGTTGAGACGGCAAATCAGAATAAAGGTTCCGGGACAATCCAGCACGCAGAAAGCTATCCCTGGGGCAAGGCAATAATCTACAAGATTGAGATCGACCTCGATGGTAAGCCTGACCTTGAACTCCAGATCGCAGACAATGGAAAACTGATCCGGGTCGACCAGTTGGGAGCACCGCGCGACGAGGGTCCAGATCCGGCCGAAGAATAGCGTTTGGCGTTCCGCGTTTGGCGTTTGGTGTTTGGCGTTTGGCGTACCGGGTTCTGGGAGACCGCAAACTTAGCCCGAGCAGCAGCAAACTCCGAATGTGGAGCCCGGGCGGGGCTTCTTTGTAAAATTTCTGTAACGGATTGACTGGCCGCTCAACTCCGGCGTATCGTAGGCAAGAATCAATTCTTAAAACGCTTTGATTTAGCGTTTCCCTTCGGCCGGAGGTTCTATGTTGTTGTCCACTGCCTGTAATCAATGCCCCGCTGGACCAGCACAGCGCGCTTCAATTCATGGCACCGGACCTTCGCCAGCCCGTCACCTACCGCCTAACCGGCAATCCTACCATGAAAGTACCGCGATCGATTCGGCCGCTCCGCAATGGCTGGACGCCCGAGATCTGGGCCAGTCCTAAACCTTTCGGTATAGGCGAGCAGCACTCGAACAATTATTGGGAAGTTTTCCGCGCGGTTTGGGAGAATCGCGACAGACTCGATTACGCCTATCGCATTCTCAACAACGGCGTCTGCGATGGATGTTCGCTGGGAACGACCGGGATGCATGACTGGACGATGACCGGGACTCATCTCTGCAACACCCGGCTCCGTCTTCTCCGGCTTAACACGATGCCGCAACTGGATATCGGGTTGCTGGCTGATGCCGGTGCGCTTCAGGCAAAACGCTCACGGGATCTGCGCGCTCTGGGGCGGTTGCCCTATCCGATGGTGCGCCGCCGTGGACAACCGGGGTTTCGGCGGGTGTCGTGGGATGAGGCACTGGAACTGGTCAGCAGCAGAATCAAGGCGAGCCAACCCGATCATCTCTACTTTTATCTCACGAGCCGCGGCGTTCCAAACGAGACCTATTACGTTACGCAAAAGGCGGTGCGCGCTCTGGGCACAAACAACATCGACAATGCCGCCAGAATCTGCCATTCGCCCAGTACATTTGGGCTCAAGTCGGCTCTGGGAGTAGCCGCCACGACGTGTTCCTATGCTGATCTTATCGGCACCGATCTGATTGTATTTTTCGGGAGCAACGTGGCCAACAACCAGCCTGTCATGATGAAGTATCTTCACTACGCCCGCAAAGCAGGGACCAGGGTGGCAGTGTTGAATCCTTACCGGGAGCCGGCCATGGATCGGTATTGGGTACCGTCGGACGTCGAGAGCGCGCTATTCGGGACCAGAATTACAGACCGCTTCTTTCAGGTCCAGGCGGGTGGTGACATCGCTTTCCTCCACGGCGTGTTGAAACGGATGATCGCCGAAGGCTGGCTCGATTCCGATTTTATCCGCGACTACACCGTCGGCTTCGACGATGTGCGGGCCCTTCTCGAACAGCTGTCCTGGGAGGAACTCGAAGCCGCCAGCGGTGTTAACCGGGACGGCATGCTCGACTTCGCGCGGATGATTGCCGAAGCCAAGCGCGCCGTCTTTGTCTGGGGGATGGGAATCACCCAGCACACTTGCGGCGAAGAGAACGTGCATGCCATCATTAACCTGGCGTTAGCAAAAGGGTTCGTCGGACGGGAAGGTTGCGGCCTGATGCCGATCCGGGGCCATTCGGGCGTTCAGGGCGGAGCAGAGATGGGGGCCTACGCTACCGCGTTTCCGGGAGGGCTGGCCATTAATCAAGAGAACGCTGCCAGGTTCTCCGGGCTTTGGGGGTTTTCGGTACCTAACAAACCGGGGATCAGTACGGCTGAGATGCTGGACGCTGCGCTGCAGGGTGAAATTGAGGTACTCTGGTCGATGGGAGGAGATTTCCGCGAGGTCATGCCGGGCCCGCAGTTGGTCGAGAGCGCTCTCCGCTCGATCCGGCTCCGAGTCCACCAGGATATTGTCCTTTCGTCACAGATGCTGGTCGAACCCGCGGATACCGTTGTGTTGCTGCCGGCGGCCACTCGATACGAAATCCCCGGAGGAGTCACTGAGACCAGCACGGAACGAAGGGTGATCTTCAGCCCGGAAATTCCCGGCCCGCGCATCGCCGAAGCGCGACCCGAGTGGGAGATTTTCCTGGAGGTTGCCCGGCGCGTTAAGCCTGAGCTGGCTAATAAGCTGGCTTTCACCGGAACCGCCGCCATCCGCGAAGAAATCCCGCGGGCAATCCCCTTCTACGAGGGCATCCAGAACCTGAAAAACAAGGGCGATAATTTCCAGTACGGCGGACCGTTGCTGTGTGCGAACTCAAAATTTTCCACGCCAGACGGGAAAGCTCATTTCAAGGCAGTGAGCCTGCCGAAGCAAAGCGTGCCGTCGGATGCGTTCCGCGTGGTCACACGCCGCGGGAAACAGTTCAATAGTAACGTTCATGAGGACTTCGACGCGAGCAACGCCACCACGCGTGACGCTGTATTAATGAGTCCCGAGGACGCCGATCGCCTCGAGCTTGGGCAAGGCGAAGCGGTCGTACTGAGGAACAGTTTTGGCGCGTTTGCTGGAAGGGTCTTCCTCGCGCCGGTGAAGGCGGGGACACTCGAGGTCCATTGGCCCGAAGGGAATGTCCTGGTGGACCCAAAGGCGCGCTCACCGCTTGCCCGGATCCCGGCCTACAAGGAAATCTCTGCAACACTGGAACGCATCACAGAAACACCTTCAAAGAGTCCGGAGATTCCGGTACTCCGGCCCTGAGAATTTGGATTGAACCCAACAAGACTATGACGCAACAAATGACGAACCAGAACCTGCCAAATCGCTGGTTTCTGGCGGCTGGCGGGGTGCTGATGCAGCTCGCTTTAGGAGCGGTCTACGCGTGGAGCGTGTTTCGGGATCCGTTAATTAAGGCCTTTGGGTGGTCGATCTCCGACGTTACTCTCACTTTCTCGATATCAATTCTCGTCTTGGGCTTTGCGTCCTTCCTGGGAGGCCTCTGGATGAGCCGGGTCGGCCCGCGGACGGTAGGCGTCACGGCCGGAATCTGCTACGGCCTGGGCGTTGCGCTGGCCAGCCTTTCGGGCGGGCAGCTCTGGCTGTTGTACCTTACCTACGGCGTTTTAGGCGGCCTGGGTCTCGGGCTGGGCTATATCGTCCCGGTCGCGACCCTGGTGAAATGGTTTCCCGATCGGCGAGGGTTCATTACCGGCCTTGCTGTCGCAGGTTTCGGTGCAGGAGCCTTGATCACTGCACCAGTCGCTGCCTCTTTAATTCAGCGTGTCGGCGTGATGCCGACCCTGGCAATACTCGGGGTCGTCTACCTGATCATGGTTGTGGCTGGCGCTTCCATCATGCGCAACCCTCCTTCAGGCTGGGCGCCTGCGGGTTGGCAGCCCTCCGCGAAGAACCAGGCCCAGAGGGCGATTCGCGACTATACCCTTCCGGATGCGCTCGGCACCTGGCAATGGTATGTCCTGTGGGCCATCCTTTTTCTCAACGTCACTGCTGGCATCAGCATCATCTCGCAGGCTGCGCCGATGGCCAAGGAAATCACCGGCGTGCCGGCCCTCGTTGCCGCCGGAATGGTGGGGATCATTTCAATCGCCAACGGGCTCGGCCGCCTGCTCTGGGCCTGGTTCTCGGACGCGGTCGGTCGCCGGAATGTCTTCCTGATCATGTTTCTGCTCCAGGCGGCGCTGTTCTTTCTCCTGCCTTCGCAGCATGAGTTCGCGATCCTGACGGGTCTGGCCTTTATCATACTCTCCTGCTACGGCGGCGGCTTCGGAACGATGCCGGCTTTCGCCACCGACTACTTCGGACCGAAATCGATCGGTTCGATCTATGGTCTCATGCTGACGGCCTGGGGTTTCGCCGGATTGTTCGGGCCCCTGCTGATTGCCCGGATGCGCGAGGTGACCGGCAGTTACAGCGGAGCACTGACTGTTATTGCCTGGGTGATGCTGATTTCCACTTTGTTGCCCGTCGTAGTGCACGGGCCCCGGCCGGCTGGTCAACCGGTACGGGTCAGCTAAGCAGGTGCATATCCTCAGGCCTGTTCCAGTTCTCGAACTTTTCTTGTTCCGAAGCCGGCACCTCGTAACTGACCACCAGACGCATATTAGCCAGTTCGCTTGCGAAGCTTTGAAGCGCCAAGTCATTCTTTGCCAATTGGGCCAGGGCTACCGGGAGGGCACTTTTGGGATAGACCGCGATGAGCGGCTCGAAGCGGTCCTGAAGAATCGGCACCACACCCCGGTCCGGGAGGGCTTGCCTTAACAAAGCCTGGAGGAATTCGGGTTCGATCCTGGGGACATCGACCGCAAGGACGAGAAGCAGGCCGGGAAGTGCGTGATGGAGGCAGGTCGCGATTCCGCCTAGGGGCCCCGTGTGACTCCACTCGTCTGGAAAGACTTGCAACGAGGCGGGATAATCGGCCTTTGGCGGACCGGAAACGATGATCTGCGACGGGCCAACGGCTTCCAGCACTGCCAATTGCCGCTTCCAAAGCGGCACCACGTCCCCTTTCCAAGCCACGGGAATCAGTGCCTTGTCTCGTCCCATGCGCCGGGATTCGCCTCCGCTGAGCAATGCAGCTGTGAAGGGTATCCTCATGACTCTCGCCTCTTCGACATTGACGAATCATAACTCCAATACTCCTTTACTCCAATGCCCCTACATTCCTATGGAGAACCGGATAGACCAGACCTTTTCAGAGCTTAGAAACCAGGGCCGTGCGGGATTCATGGCTTACATCACCGGGGGCGATCCGAACCTCAGGCAGACCGTCGATATTGCTCTGGCGCTGGCTGATGCTGGAGTGGATTTCCTGGAGATCGGAGTACCATTTTCCGATCCGCTGGCTGATGGGGTTGCGAATCAACTCGGCGCACAGCGGGCTCTGGCGGCCGGGACAACGCTTTCAAAGCTGCTCAAGACCGTCTCGCTGATTCGGTCAAGAAGCCGCGTGCCCATTATTCTTTACAGTTATTTGAATCCCATATTCCAGTACGGCTTTTCACGGTTCGAGCAGGAGGCCCATGAGTCCGGGGTTGATGGTCTGCTCCTGCTGGATTTGCCGCCCGATGAAACCTTGATAGCCGATGAACCCAGGACAGTGCACCGGATTCGGCTGGTTGCGCCAACTACGGCTGAAAACCGGATCAAACAAATCGTCTCACTGGCCAGTGGATTCGTTTATTACGTATCCCGGGAAGGAGTCACTGGTGAACGTCGGGACCTTGCCGACTCGATCGCCAGCCAAGTAGCAAAGATTCGTCAGTACACCGATCTGCCTGTCGCTGTCGGATTCGGCATTTCCACCCCGGACCAGGCGCGCCAAGTGGCCGGCTGGGCCGACGCCGTGGTCGTCGGAAGCGCAATTGTCCGGAAGATTGGCGAACTGGCCCAAGCGGATGCTTTACCAAGGCGAATCGGCGATTTTGTTCGGCCCCTGGTCGACGCCGCGAAACTCGTCAAACGCCAAGAGGCGTCCGGCGAGAAATGACAGAATAGCGAGATCCACGAATTCGCCTACGACAGGCGCTGGGCTCAAACTCGTCGTCCGTGTCGCTGGTTGCCCCGGCGGTTTTCGAGAATCCGCACCGGAACTTTGCTATTTGCTATGTATTATTTGCTATTCGGAGAAGCGCCGTCAGGCGAGACTCGGAAACAATTTCTTACACTGCTCTGAAATGTAGGGGTATTCCCAACGCTGGCCTTGGAAGGCTTTAATTATTCCGACAATCCACAGGACGGTGAGAGCGATATCGACGAACACTGTTGCCAGCAGCAGCAAGCCGCCCATCAGCCAACCAATCGCCGGAATCCCGTGGAGAATTATTGCTAGAATTCTGACAGCAATCGCAAAGACCAGCCACGTACCGCCGAAAAAAATCGCCTGCACGGCCCAGTGGCGTACCAGTTGGTCCTTCTTCTCGATGAAGTAGAATATGATGCCGCCGATAAGCGTGAAAATGGCGCAAATGCCGGCACCCACATTGGAAGGAAGCCCTGTATCGCTTCCAGCCGGGTTAGAGGAAGTTGTCGGAGACATAATGATGATTCTGATTTAGTTGTGCGATCGTAGAATCGCACTCCAGAATGTCAAGAAATCGCGTGCTTACTGTTCCCGGTTACGCTAGGTTCGGCGCTCAATGTTAAGCGCAGGCGTCGTCGGCTTGCCGAATGTCGGAAAGTCAACTTTGTTCAACGCAGTAACGCGGACCAGGAAAGCAGAGGCCGCGAACTACCCATTTTGCACGATCGAACCCAATCAAGGAGTGGTTCTGGTCCCGGACGACCGTCTCGCCGTGCTGGCAAAAATGTCGAAGTCGCAAAAGATCGTTCCCGCTGCGATCGAGTTTGTCGATATCGCCGGACTCGTTCGCGGGGCCAGTCAGGGTGAAGGCCTAGGTAATCAATTCCTAAGTCACATCCGCGAAGTCGATGCAATCGTGCAGGTAGTTCGCTGCTTCGAGGACGCAGATGTTCACCACGTGAGCGGCTCGATCGACCCGGTTCGCGATATAGAAGTTATCAACACTGAATTGATCCTGGCCGATTTGGCCACGCTGACAAAGCGCTTGGAAAGAATTCAAAAGACAGTCCGAAGCGGCGAGAAGCAGGCAAAGTCTGAGGCAGACTTGATTGAAAGACTCCTGGCTCACTTGAATGACGGAAAGCCGGCCGTTACGCTCAATATGACGCCGGAGGAAAAGGGCCTCCTGCGTTCGTTCTTTCTACTCAGCGCCAAACCCACCATTTTTGCCTGTAACGTCGCGGAGAACGACCTTGCCGGCCTGGCAGCCGGGAGAGAGGATTCGCCGGTGTCCGGGCACGTCAGGGCGGTACAGCACTATGTTGAGTCGCATCTGGCCACGGAGGCCGTCACCATCAGCGCTCAGATCGAGAGCGAACTGGCGGATCTGACACAAGATGAAGCAGCCGAATACCTCGCTGGCATTGGTGTCAAAGAAAGCGGGGTCGGCAAACTAATCACGGCTGTTTATCACTTGCTCGGTCTTCGCACCTACTTTACCACCGGCGAGAAAGAAACCAGGGCTTGGACAATCCATGCCGGTGATAAGGCGCCGGTGGCAGCCGGTGTTGTGCATTCTGATTTCGAGCGTGGTTTCATCGCGGCCGAGACCGTCCATTACAACGAACTGGTCCACCTGGGTTCTTTCGCCCGAGCACGAGAGGCCGGCAAACTGCGGATCGAAGGTAAGGAGTACGTCGTCAAAGACGGCGACGTGGTCGATTTCCGCTTTAACGTGTGAAGTTCGAGGTTCCCAGTTCGGAGTTCCGAGTATCGGAGTTCACCTTCACTAGAAGTGTGTTGCTGCCTTCGTCCAAGCGTTGAATTTTGCGTAGGAGATGCTGGAGCTCCGAACTCGGAACTCGAAACCATTTTACAGGCGAAAGCTTCTAGGCCACTTTGCCGGCTCATACCGATGATGCGTTGTTTTGCCTTCGTTACGTTGTTGATTGCCACAACTGCGTTCGCGGAAACTCCCAAAGCCAACAATGTCCGAAAGAGTCTGGTCCGAATTACCACGACTTCGCAGGAGCCGGATTACCGGGTCCCGTGGAATCCTGGGAATGTCTCGGTTGGAATCGGAGCGGGCTTCGTTATTGAGGGAGATAGAATTCTCACGAACGCGCACGTGGTCAGTAATGCCCGATTTATCGAGATCGAGAAAGAGGACGATCCCAAGCGCTATCCGGCAACGGTCCAGTTTGTGGGCCACGACTGCGACCTGGCCGTTCTCAAGGTGCCTGATCAAAGCTTCTACCAGAACACGGCGCCGCTAAGCTTTGGAGAACTCCCGGAGATCGAGTCGGAGGTTAGCGTGTTTGGTTACCCAATCGGAGGCGAACACTTATCAGTAACGCAAGGAATCGTTTCTCGAATCGACTTCCAAACCTACACGCATTCCGGGGTTGATCTTCATTTGGCTGTCCAGATCTCGGCCGCAATCAATCCGGGGAACTCCGGTGGCCCTGTACTCCAAAATGGCAAGGTGATCGGTGTAGCCTTTCAGGGATATTCCGGCGATGTCGCCCAGAATGTCGGGTACATGATTCCAACGCCGGTGATCCAGCGCTTTCTGAAAGATATTTCGAGCGGGCACTATAATCGCTACGTCGATCTTTCGATTTCCTACTTTCCAATTCTGAACGCTGCGGAACGCCATGCTTTGGGGCTCAGCGACGCTGATGGCGGGATCTTCGTGAGCTCAGTCGAACCGGACGGCTCGTGTGCCGGCAAGCTCCAGCAAGGTGATGTCCTTCTGACCATCGATGATCACCCGATTACGAGCGATGGGTTCGTTCAGCTCGACGGGGCGCGCCTCAAGATGGAGGAGATCGTCGAACGCAAGTTCAAGGGCGACAAGGTCAAGTTTGGAATTTTGAGAAATAAACAGAGGCAAACCGTCGAGGTCGAGCTCGAACCGAACTGGCCCTACCTCATCCAGGCGAAAAGCTACGACGTCGATCCGAGATTTGTTCTGTTTGCGGGCTTGCTCTTCCAGCCCCTCTCCCAGAACTTTATGGAGGCTTATCAGGTCGACGATCTGCGGGTTCGCTACTTTTACAATTTTTTCGTAACTGATGAGCTCTACAAAGAGCATCCCGAAGTGATCGTCCTTTCGAATATCCTCCCTGACCCGGTGAACGCGTATTTGTCGGACTTCCGGTTTCAAATCGTCGACGAGATCAACGGTCGCAAGATCCGTACGCTGAACGATGTGGCCGCCGCATTTGCCCAACCGGCAGAGTATTATACGATCAAGTTTCTCGGTAACACCCGGCCGGCCGTCCTGGAGACCGCCGCAGTTGCCGAAGCACGCGCTCGAATAAAGTCCAACTATAACGTGCCGCGCGAAGAGAACCTCGCAGACGGGATTGTGCCATGAAGTGTCTTTTTGCTGCTCCCCTGCTCCTGCTGGCGACCATGGTAACCCTGGTGGCCTCGAACCCGGAGCCTGTCACTTCCCGGGCGACGCCGAAGGACCAGCCCGTTCCGGAGTCTCGAAAAGACTCGGTTGTGCGGGTGAATTCGACGAACCAAGAATACGACTTCTTCAGGCCGTGGAGTAAGAAAGCCCCGATCAATCGACGAGGGTTAGGCGTCGTAATCGACGGGGGCAGGATCCTGACCACCGCGCAATTGATCGAAAACACGACCTACATCGAGCTGGAGAAAGCCGATGGCGGCGAAAAAGCGACCGCTCAAGTCCAAGTGGTCGATTACGAAGCGAACCTTGCGACTCTTACGCCGACGAACCCGGAGTTTCTCAAGAGCCTCCAGCCGCTGGATATTGATCCGAACGTCAAGACCGGCGATCATCTGAATCTTCTCCAACTGGAATCAAACGGAACACCCGTCTCGACCCAGGCCCTGCTCACCAGCGTCGAAGTCGGCAAATACCTGCTCGACGACATGGACTTCCTCCTCTTTAAGGTGAGCTGCCCGGTCCAGTACCGCGAAAACAGCTTTACTCTTCCATTGGTAAAGGAAAATAAGCTCGCAGCGTTCTTGATGCGCTACGATCCCCGTTCGCAGACGATTGACGCGGTTTCGGGCCCGGTCCTGGCACATTTTCTAAAGGAAGCCGAACACCAGCCTTACCGGGGGTTCCCGCGACTCGGAATCGGCTTTTCGCCGACCCGCGATCCTCAGCTCCGGCGTTACCTGAAGCTCCAGGATTCTGACGGCGGCGTCTACGTAAACGAAGTGAATCGCAACGGGCCGGCGGCGAAGGCAGGACTGGAAGAGGGCGATATTCTTCTGGCGATCGGTAATAAGGCGGTAGATCCAGACGGCAACTATACGGACCCGCTCTACGGCAGGCTTTCGATCGTCAATCTTACAACGGCTGAAGCCTATTCGGGTCAGCAGATCCCCCTGACAATTCTCCGTAAAGGGGAGCGGAAGCAGCTTGAGATTAGCCTGTTCCGTGTCGCACCGGAGGACTATGTGATCGCGCCCTACCTGATTGGGAAGGCACCTCGGTATTACGTTCTGGGAGGGATGGTCTTCCAGGAACTCTCCCGACAGTATCTTCGCGAATGGGGTCCCAACTGGGTCAAAGAAGCCCCGCAGCGGTTTGTTTACTTTGACCGCTTCCAGTCCAGCCTCTTCCCTGAGCCGCGCAAGATCGTGATTCTAAGCCAGGTGATGCCCACCAGAGATACCGTCGGCTACGAGCAGTTGAACTACCTGGTCGTAACTCGCCTGAACGGTGTGGAGATCAAGAACCTGGACGACTTTGCGAAGGCCGCGCAGTCGCCCATAAAC
>Ga0306923_10006023_pt1 | contig 11887 bp, 8 predicted proteins | sample sta12Can44000108_FD_203841 | JGI IMG/M metagenome (GOLD analysis project Ga0306923, IMG submission 203841) | Lab enrichment of tropical soil microbial communities from Luquillo Experimental Forest, Puerto Rico - statanox.12C.anox.44.000.108 (v2)... | ecosystem: Environmental > Terrestrial > Soil...
CTGCGATTTGCGGCGGGCATCCGCCCAACCTTCCCAGAAGCCCGTAAATGTCGCCGAGTACCCACAAATCGCGGACCCTCTCCCCATCGAATCTGAAGAACGCGGTGCCGTTCCACCATACGCGGCCGCCTGTTGGGTGACGGCCAAACAGAGGCTTGCGTTGGCGCCCGTGAAACCGGAGTTTCCCCACGACCTGATTGCCCTCCTCGACAAGCGCGAGGATATCCGACGTGTAGTCGTCGAATGTGGCGGTGACCCAGCGGACATATTCGACAAATTGTGCATGCCCAACCAATAACGGACCCAGGGAGCCACGGAAGGTGAAGTTCTCGTGGAAGAGTTCCGGTATGAGCGAGATTTCGCTCTCGTCCCAAACCCGTTTGTAAAATCTGCGAACGGCCTCTTTCCGGATGCTGAGCTTTGCCGGATCGAGCTCGATTTCAGGGTCCATGCGCCCCAGCGCGGCCTCGATCAGCGCGTCGGGCACTCTGGTATTCATCATTTGCTCCTATGGAGAACTTAAATAGGTGCGTTGCTTCGGGCGCGACCGACTTGGCGGCGCCCGAAGCACGCGGGGGATTCAATCCGCGGCCGCGGCTGGCGGCAGCACGATCGCAAGGTCGCGAGACCGAACTCCACGTTCATCGCCTGTGATAGGCCGACCCTGTGTCTCCGGAAGGAACAACAGCGCGAGGATTGCTAGCCCGTAGGCACCGGCGGTGTAGATGCCGATTGCCGTGCCGAGGGGAAGCTTTGCGCTCAGAAGCCCCACCAGCGCTGGAAAGAACGCCCCGACACCTCGTCCGAAGTTGTAACAGAATCCTTGTCCCGTGCCTCGCACGCCAGTCGGGAACAACTCGGCGTAGAAGGCTCCAGTCGGAGCGAACATGGCGTTGGCGCAAAAACCAAGCGGAAATCCGAGCACCAACATCACCGCGTTGGTGATTGGAGCGAACGTGTAGAGACACACGACGACCGTCGACAGAACTGCGAACGTGAGGAAGGTGCGTCGGCGTCCGATCCAGTCCGCAAGGTGCGCTCCCACAATGAACCCGCAGAATGCGCCGAGAATAATGATGACGAGATACGAGCCGGTCCCTAGGACCGACAGCCCTTTCTGGAGCTTCAGATATGTCGGGAGCCATGTCACAACCGCGTAGTACCCGCCCTGCAGGCCGACCGCGAAGAGCGACGACGTGATAGTCGTCCGCAGCAGCTCAGGCCGGAAGATCGTGACCAGCTGGCCAACGCCAGGCGTTCCGCGAATGCGCCGGCTCGCCGTGAACGCCTCGGATTCATCGACGAAGCGCCTGATGTACAAAATGAGAAGCGCGGGAACCACTCCGATCCAGAACAGCACCCGCCACGCTTCGTCTTGCGGCAACAGGGAGAAGACGACCGTGAACAGCAGCGCGGCGCAGCCCCAACCCACCGCGAAACCGCTGTGCACCGTCCCGGCAGCACGCCCGCGATACTCCGGCCTGATCACCTCGGCGATCAGCACCGCTCCGGCGGCCCATTCACCGCCGAAACCCAAACCTTGCAGGCTGCGAAAGATCAGCAATTGCGTGTAGTCTTGCGCGAATCCGCTGAGGAAGGTGAACAGGGCGAACCAGGCCACCGTGATCTGCAACGTCTTTACGCGACCAAAGCGATCGCTCAGTGCGCCGGCTACCCAGCCGCCTGCTGCTGAAAACAACAGCGCGACCGTACCCACGTAGCCTGCCTGAGCCGCACTCATGCCCCAGGTCGCGATCAATGCAGGGATCGTGAACGAGTAGATTTGCACGTCAAATGCATCGAGCGCCCAGCCGCCAAAGCAAGCGGACATGGTGCGCCGTTCGCGCTCTGTCAGATCACGCCACCACGCTTTCATGACTGATCCTCCCTTGAGGATATCTCAGGCCTTTCCGGGTCTGAGGAGAACAGCATGCCCCGAGCGTCAATACTCGACAAGCTGGAATATCGCCCGACAATCATGCAAATTTGCTCTCGTTCTGCGTCCAGTCCGACTGTAGGAAGCGAGAACATGAAACACGAGCGGACAAATTTCGACTGGAGCGACTTGTACACCTTCCTGCACGTTGCCCGCGACGGAACGATCGGAGCCGCGGCGGAAACCTTACGGCTCGACGTTACGACAGTCCGACGGCGGCTGACGGCCCTCGAAGAGGCCACGGGTATTACGCTTTTCGTGAGAAGTGGGCGACTTCTGCATCTGACCGCCGAGGGCGAGCACATCTTTTCGATCGCCTCCCAAATGGAAAATCTGGGGGGTGAAATCACACGCGATGCCACGGATGCCGCCCGCGAACTGGCCGGCGTCGTGCGGGTGTCGACGATGGAGGGTTTCGGCAGCTTCTATCTGGCGCCCCGGCTTAGTAGGCTCGCGAATCGCCACTCGCAGCTCAAGATTCAATTGGTGAATGCTCAGCACGTCCTCAATTTGTCGGAGCGCGAAGCCGATGTATCAATCAATATGGTCAGTCCGGAGCGTGGGCGCCTTATCGTACGCAAGGTCGGCCAGTTCACGGTCGGGCTTTATGGAGCAGCCAGCTACTTGGAGGGCGCCGGGACACCCGAGACCATTGAAGACCTCCAGGGTCACACATTCATCACCTATGTCGATGACCTGATTTCGGTTCCGCACGTCCGCTGGCTGCCCGATCTCGTTGCGAACCCCAAGACCCCCTTCGTTTGCACCAGCCTGACCTCACAGTACTACGCGGCCTGTGAAGGCGGCGGGTTGGTGATGCTGCCGCACTTCATGGGCGGGCAATCGGACAAGCTTGTGCGAATCATGAAGACGGAAATAAATCTTGTTCGAGATTGGTGGCTGGTCGTCCACCAGGACCTTCAATCGGTTCCGCGTATTCGCGCGGTCATCGACTTCATCACCGTCGCGATGCGGCGCGACCATGATGTCTTGATGAGCTAACGGGCGCGCTTTCGCCGCCGATAAATGTCCGCTCGTGTGCCGGTTTTCGGACGCCGGCAGGACCATCTAACCACCCGCAGTGGCCGCTGGCGTCCGAAAAGCGCGACGGTACCAAATCGCGTCGATCCTGAACGTATCGGTAAGCGTCCGCTTTGTAGAAAATGAGCCTGCCACCTCGAGTGGCCGAAAATGGCCGGTCAGCGACCGTAGACTTTCGGTCGCCGACCGGGTCGGGACTCGACACTTCCGTTTGTTCCGCAATTTCCAAAGCATCATCGACGTCGATGCCGAGATACCTGACGGTGCTCTCCAGCTTGCTATGCCCCAGCAGCAGCTGGACGACTCTCAGATTCTTGGTGCGGCGGTAGATCAGCGCCGCCTTGGTCCTCCGCATCGTGTGCGTACCGTACGCAGCCGGATTAAGCCCGATGGCCCGCACCCACCTACGAACGATTCGAGCGTATTGGCGAGTGGACAGGTGCGGGGACTCGCGCAGGCGGCTGGAGAAGAGGTGATCGTCCGGCGCACGCGCGGCGCAGCGAATCCAACTCAACAGTGACTCACGAGTCTGTTCGGTGATCTCGAACTGGACTGGCCGCTGCGTCTTTCGCTGCATGACGATTGCCCGAGATGCGACGCGTCCGCCTTGGCAGACATCGCGGACTCGCAGTCGCACGAGATCGCACGACCGCAGCTTGCTGTCGATTGCGAGGTTGAAGAGCGCGAGCTCGCGGGCGTCCTGCTGCAATTGAAGCCGGACTCGGATCGCCCAGATCTCGCGTTGCTTGAGCGGTGCTTTCTGGCCAACAAGTCTGCCTTTGTTCCACGGGACATGGTGCAGCGCCGCGTGATTAATAGATTCCGTACGCGCCTCTTTTGGAGTAATGAGCGAGGCAAGCGTGTGGGACCAGTGGAAGGGCGCTAAGCGACCCTTCAGCGACAGAACGTCCGCCCCTTAGCGGCCGGTCAGAATTGAGTCAGCCGACATTGGAATGACCGCTTTGCAGTCAATGACGGAGACCCGCCGAGTCAGCTTCTGAAAGCCGGGCGGCTCGACGGGTCGGGGTGGGATTTGGCGAGCGCGTGTCAATTCGCGGTCAACCGTAACTGCTCGCGGTGAAGCGCGGCAAGACGCGCTGGGTCAAGCTGCTTGATGGAGTTGGCGATGGCATCCTCGCAACAGGCAAAGTAACGCGCCCGTTGATCGATGCCGGGATGCGCGCTCGTTTCCCGGAGACACACCCGCTGCGCCGCCGTCTTGATGCGTTCATACAGTGCCTGGAGACCTGTGCCCGTCGAAAGATCCAAGTCGCGGTATTGAACGATCGCGCTCGCAGGCGGAGCTCCCGCGGCCGCGGCATTGGTGCAGAGCGGCGATGCGAGCGCAGTGATGACCAGGGCGGCCTGGGTGATCCGAGTGAATGTTGAAGTGGACATGGCCTATCCTCCGAGGGTTGTGTTGAAGAGGCCTTGTGACCTCACAGTACCGGGCGGCTGCAGCGCAGGCTTCCTCTGCGCGGTCGCAACGTGATGTTGCTCAGCAACAGCCGCCGAAGTAGCCCTTTTCGCAGGCGTACCGCGCCTGTTGACGCTCGCGGAAAAATTCCGGGTAGCTCATGATCGGCTCGACGGGGTGATGCGCCCGCCGGTGAGCGATATAGACCTGGTAGTCGGGGACGCCGGCCATGATGAAGCGAGCGGTTTGCGCCGTCCGCCGCCACAGCCGACTGACCTTATCCATCGCCAACCGCAGCCCCTCCGATCTCGATCGCGGCCCGCACGCAAGGGCGGCCGAGTTCAGGCGGAAGCCGGGCCTGGCCGTAGCGCCCATCTGACGGTATTCACGATTCATACGAGTACCCTCCGGATGTTGACGACCTTCAATAGGTTGTGACCGGCGACGGACTCCACCCCCGCCTGCCGAGGGGCGCTACAGTGCGGGCTCGCTGTCGCGGCGTCCTGAGGTTGCCGTGATCCTTGCCTTACGCATCTTTTAGGAATAGTTAAAGGAACGACGCGCCGAAACCCACAATGGTCGGGCGCCGCGCCAAATTGGCTGGGTATCGGAATCTCTCGTCATGCCCCAAGTTTCTTCCGGGCATCAGTGACTTAGGGCGGGGCGCGCGTCGATGAATCTCCGCGATGCACCCTTTCGAATCGGTCAATGGCGCGTGAACCCGGCTCTCGACGAGATCTGCCGCGATGACACAACCGTGAAGCTCGAGCCGCGCACGATGCGCGTCCTGATCTGCCTCGCCGAGCATGAGGGGGAGGTCGTTAGCGTTAGTGAGTTGCTCGACACGGTTTGGCAGGGTTTCGTCGTGACGCAACATTCGGTTTACCGAGCCGTCGCGATCCTCCGCGGTGCGCTCGAAGACGACCCAAGGGACCCAACCTACATCGCCAGCGTACCTCGTCGTGGATACCGGCTGGTTGCACCGATTGAAGCGGACGCTAAGACTCAGGATCTCCCGAAACCGTCGGCCGAGCCTCAAGCGGATGCCGAGTTACCACAAGAGTCGCTGGTTGCACCGATTGAGGCGGACGCAAAGCCGCAGGATCCGCTGCAGCTACGAGCCGAGCCTCAAGCGGAGCATGCTCAGGCCAAGGATGAACTTCCAGAGGTGGCGCCCGACACCGGTGACGGTTTTCAAATCGCCAAGCGCCGCTTCAGCTTGCGTTATGGGTCGATTGCGATTGCCTCGCTGGTCCTGGGAGGCAGCGTCTGGTGGTTTTTCCTGCGCCCCGGACGCGAACATCCCACCGCTGCCCCTGCAGTGTACGCGCGGTCCACAACAGGCCCCAACGACACGACGAGCGCCGTATTCGCGCCACCACCTCACTCGGTTGCGGTGCTCCCCTTCACCAATCTCAGCGGAGATCCGAAACAAGAATATTTTTCCGATGGCATGACCGAGGAATTGATCAATGCTCTGTCGCAAGTCGACGCACTGAAGGTGATAGCGCGCACCTCGTCGTTCTCGTTCAAGGGCAAGGAAACGGGCATTGGGGCCATTGCGCGCGAGCTCAATGTGGCTGCCCTCCTGGAAGGTAGCGTACGACGTTCAGGGAATAAGGTGCGCATTACGGCGCAGCTGATTGATGCCGTGAATGGGTTTCACCTTTGGTCACGAGAGTACGATCGTGACCTGAACGATGTCCTGGCCTTGCAGACGGACATCGCGACTGCGGTCGCGCACGAGCTGCAGTCCAAACTGCTGGGGAATGAGTCGTCGAGAATAGAGTTAGGTGGCACGCGTATCCCAGCCGCCTTCGATGCCTATCTGCGGGGCGCGAAAACGTATAGCGCGAGAGCCGATGCAAAAGACTGTCAAACCGCGATCGCCGCGCACACGGAAGCGATTCAGCTCGATCCTACCTACGCCAAAGCCTTCGCAGCGCGGGCTCTGGTGCTTAATGAGCTTGCAGGGTGGTGGATAACTACGGGTCAGGCGGCAGTGCAAGAAGCCTACAGCAAGGTACAGGCCGATGCGCATAGGGCGATTGAGCTGGCTCCCGAGCTTGGCGAGGGGTACTTGGCATTAGCCGACGCCCTTGCGGCATCGCTTGACTTCAAGGGCGCGAGTGAAGAATACGAGCGCGCCTTGGCGCTGGCGCCGCGCAGTGCTCAGGTGTTACAGGATTACGGCCTGTTCACCGCTCTTATGGGTCGTACGGACGCAGGTATTGCCGCCGCCCGCCGGGCGGTTTTGTTGGACCCGCTGAATCGCAATAGTCACGACCTTCTCGCCCGGGTGTTTGACGCTGCAGGTCGATACCAGGACGAAATTGCTTCCTTTAGCGAAGCTAAGGTTCTGGATCCGGAGTACGCTCCTCTCGACGAGTGGTCACCTTATTACATGCTTGGCAACTACCAGGGTGCCCGCGAAATTTGTGAGCGAAAACCCGAGCGTTGGGACAGCCTGATGTGCCTCGCGATTAGCTATGAGAAGCTCGGTCGCCATGCCGATGCGGAAGCTGAGCTCGCGAAATTTAAAGCCATAAATCCTAAGCAAGACGATTGGTACCAGTACGCCGAGATTTATGCTCAGTGGGGCGATGTCGACAAGGCCCTGAGTAGCTTAGATGCGGCGTTACGGGTACGTCACGTTGCATTGGATTACCTGAAAACTGACGCGCTCTTTAATCCCTTGCGCAAGGAACCGCGCTTCCAGGCGATCGAGCGGGAGTTGAAGTTTCCCAACTGAACACCCCCGGCGCTCGGAGGGCGTTGTCAACGGCATTCGAAATCCGATTCTCCGATTGGCCCGCATTGCGGCGGGAATCCGTGCTTGCGCCAATACTCAGGCAGGTGCCAGGACTGCATCAAGCGCTTACGACTTTGCGATTTGAGCCACGCGTCATCGCGCGCCCACCAGATTGGCGGATCGATGCTCGCGGAGGTTATTCCCTCGTAAACTTTCAATATCAATAGTGCTGATGGCACGAAATCGCGGCTGTTCTTCGCCTCGTTGACGAGCGCAACTGCATCCTGCCGGTCGCGATCATTGAACGTAGGATCGATTAGCGCCCGAAACAGCGGACGAATCAACTGCGGATCGTCCTGGTATGTTCGCGCCAAGATTGTGACTGTGTTGAGGCGATCGCCACGTGCAGCGAGCGCTGGCGCTACTCTGATGTCGCCTTCCCACAAATACCCATTTTCCAATCCCATCTCTATCAGTCTAAGCGCGTCATCCGTCCGTCCGGCGTACGAGTACGTCGCCGCCACATGCCGTCGGCACAGTTCATAGGCAGGATCAATATCCTGACATCGCTGAAAGTCCGATACGGCACGATCGAAGTACCCAAGGGCCGCGTAGTTATCACCGCGATACATGTAGGCCGTCGCGTCAGTCGCGTCACGTTCGATTCCACGGGCATAGCTATCAAACGAATCCTCCCAACCCGCCGCGCCGTGGTCAGGGATCCTGTCAAGCTGTATTCCACCCCGCACGACGTACGCCAGCGACAGATTTGGGTCTAGGCGCAAGGCCGTATCGGTAGCATCCACACCCGCCTGATAATCGGCCGCATCACCAAAGCTCCAGTAGTTCGCGAGGCATAACACAGCGCCGAGCATTTCCCAGGCTCGCGCAAATTTGGGGTCTTTCGCGACCGCCGCTTTCAAAGGCGCGATCGCCGCGAGCAGGTTCTGCTTGCTGCGGGCAATGAAGAGGGCGCGACCCTTCAGGTACAGGTCGTAGGCGTCCTCGCTGGCCGTGTCCGCCTTGCGCGCTATGGGGCTGGTGAGATCGGCTGCACTCCCCATCGTCGCGGCCAGATGCTCGACGATGCTCTTGGCAATCTCGTCTTGGATCGCGAAAAGATTCGCAGTGCTCAAGGGTCTATCGAAGGATTGTGACCATTCATGCTGGTCGGTGCTTGCATCGCTCAATTGCGCCGAAATGCGTACGGTGTCTCCCGCCTTGCGCACGCTGCCTTCGAGGAGGTGGCGGACGCCCAATTTCTGGGCGATCGCGGTAGCACCCAGATCGGATTTCCGAAACTGAAAAGAGGAGGTACGCGAAGCCACTTTGAGTGCGTTGACGTGGGCGAGTACGTTCAGTATTTCCTCTGAAATTCCGTCTGCGAAGTAGCCCTGGTTTCCTTCCGCGGAGAGGTCCGAGAAGGCGAGTACCGCGATGGAACGCGGCCGCGGGGCGAAGGCCGGGAGTGAGCCTGGACGCGCGCTCGTCGCCGAAGCCGCGGGTGTTGCAGGCGCAGCCTGCTCAAGGCGCTTCGAGATCCAGAACCTGTCGACGACAAAGTAAGCGAGCGCCACTGTGAGCACGGCAATGATCGCCCGATCTAGCCGCCGCCCGGTGAGTTTGCGGATCGAATCACTATGGGGTACCTCGACCGTGGGCTTCAGACCCTCCGGGGTGAGCTCGTATACCCACGCGAAGATCAAAACTGCCGGGAAGCCCACTGCCATCAGCATCAGCACGAGCCGGTTCGCCCACACTGGCACGTCCAACATGTGAAACACCACATGCAGTGGATCCAAGATCAACCAGCAGACCACTAAATACAGCACCGCAACTCGGAAGACGTTGCGATGCCTCAGCTGCTCGAACAGCGACAGATGCAGCAGCGGGTGGTGTGCGTGCGGGCCGACTTCGCCTTCCAGGCGTTTGACCTGGCTCGACAGGGATTCGCGCTCCTCTTCTGTGGTCACGGCGCCGCGAGCGTTGCCGAAGGCTGACGATTAGCATGCTCGCCTAGGCAAGTGAGCGCAAACGGCCCGGACGACGACACCGGTCCTGGATGGGGCAGGAGGAAATTTGACCTGATGGAGGGAGCCGATCCGGGACTTAGTTCCTCCGGGAGGTGCGAATAACGGCTATCGGGAAATCCACGGGTCGGCGGCGACTGACCGCTCGTGGCACAACAGGTTAGACCGTGGCTGATCAAACCCGAGAATAGCGGATTCAGTTCTTATCGCTCGACGAGCTTCATCTCTCGACAAAGCTCGATGAATGGCGCGCGGACCCCGCAGATGCCAGACCGTTATCCTTGCGAAGTCCGCGGAGTCGGTGGAGCCCCGGTCAGGGCTGCGCCACTAGCGCAGCGACGAAGCGATCGGCACGCGGTGAGCCAAACCCTGTCGTCAGATCGTAGCCCGGCGTCGCGAAGTACGGCGGGGCGGGGTCGGTCCACTGGTTGTTGTCCAAAGTGATCGTCGTTCCGTCCGGTCCGGTGAACGTCCTGGGAACGATGTCTCGGAAGAAGCTGCTGCCGTTACCGTCGAAGCTCGCGTCCGGCGCCGACGCGTCGGCGTTGCCTAGCGCATAGATGTGCGGCCCGAGGAGGCCAAGCGGCGCCTTACCCGCGGCCGCGCGCGCCTGGTTGGCGAGAGCGATGATTCCCGCCATCTGAGGGCTCGCCGCACTCGTACCGCCCTCGATGTGCCAACCCTGGCGCAGTACCGTCGGATATTGCGTGGTGTAGATCAGCACGCCCCCGTTGACGGCCGCGTTCCAAGAGAGATCTGGGATCGAACGCATGCCGCCGTTGATCGAGGCCTGGCCGAACTGCCAGGACGGCGCGCCAAAGAAACTGCTGATTCCGCCGCCGGTCACGCAGTTGCCGCCGCCGAAGATGAAGCACTCATTCCACAGCGCTTCGGTATTGGTGTCAGAGGCGACGAAGCTCAGCGGGTTCGTACTCGTTGGCGCGAGCTTCCATCCGAGCATCAATTGCGTGCCGCCCACCGCCGTGACCAGGGGGCTGATCGCCGGGAAGCCCACCGCGGTCGTCGACAGGGTGGTGGTTTCCTTGTGTTGTTTGGCCGCGCCACCATTGCCTTGGTCGCCAGACGATGCGAGGAACGTGTCTCCCTTGTTGATTCCGTTCTGGTATGTCTCGTTGAACGCCTGCATCTGTGTCAGCGCCGCGCCGCCGAACGTCTGCTCAGCTAGCCCAAAGCTCTGGGAGAAGACGGTGCCGGCCGGGTAGGCGTCGATCGCCATCTGAATCGCCTTGAACAGGTTGGGCAATCCCTGGACGCCTAACGTTTCCGCTGGCGGAGTGGCGAGCAGCACGATGTGCGCGAGCGGCGCCATGGCGTATGCCCACTGGACGTCGAGCGTCGCTTCCACCGACCAATTTGCGGCCGAGCACGGGCCGGAGAGCCCCCTCGATTTCGTGCAGGTGTAGTTCGCCGCCGGGTCGCCGAGCGGAGTCCACTGCGTGAAGTTGGGATTCGGCAGGGACGGGAAGAACGTGTCGTGGAAGAACTGCAGGTCCTGAGCGGCCGTCGGATCGCCGTATGAGTCGACGAGCACGATGGTCTGACCCTGGCCCATCAGGTTCGCCCGGTGGAGCTTGTCCACACCGTACGCGGCAGCGATGTCGGTTGGCGTATAGCAGTGAAAAAACCCCGACATATGGACCGGCGCCGGCGAGGTGCAGGCGGGCGTCGCATTCGGCGCGACCGGGCTATCAGGCGCCTCGACCGCGAGCGGCGTCAAAACCACGTCTGTGGCGGGAGCGCAAACCATGACGAGTATCGCAACGAGAACGCTGACCAGCGCCGTTACGTCGGCGAGAGCACGCAAACGCGGATTCATGTTTTCCCCTGTCCTCACTGCCGATAAAACGGCACGCGGATGTATTATTGCAAAATGTTAAAAGCCGCCGCGGGTTCGAACTGTGCGTCTCTTACCCACTGAAAGAAAAACTAGACCTTGTCAACCGGCTCGTCAATAGGAGGACTGTCCCCTGTAACGGAACGGACTCCGCGGGCCCGTCGGTGCAACGAGTACTGGCTGCGCAGATGTTGATTGGCAACACCAGCGGCAGCCGGTGTCTGGGAGGTAGGGTATTGCCCCAATGAGCAGCGTGTCAGCTTGCCATATTTGCCGCCGGATCATATTTCCTGCTAACGCGGAACCCGGATCTGCAACGTGTGCGTGGCTGTGGCACGCACGCGCGGTGCCTGTGCGATTATGTAAAAGTAATATGCGTGACCATGATCCACGGGAAACTCGCTATCAATATGCCGGCTGAGGCAACGCAAGCAGGCTCCTCAGTCCGTTCGACGTTGGAACTCTGTTCGCGAGTTTGGGGCAACTCGACGACGCCTTCCGGTAGAAGGAATCGCCCGATCACCGATCGTGACACTTCCGCGTCGTATCTCCTCACGAGAACAATCGACCGGCCACGCCAAGTATCGGCTGCGACCTGCGCTTCAGGGTACTGGTGCACCGCATGAAGCTGCTAGGGTGACGCTCGTTCCAGCGGCTGCTTTACGGAAACTCCTGAATATAAACCGCCGACCGCTCCTGGCAGTGAGTACCCATCCGACCAGCCGCAGGCCTGAGCGACAGGAACCGACCCTTCTGGGACCTCGATCTCTCTCCAAAGGAGTCAGTCAGAATGGCGACTGCGGACATCGGATAGGCTGCTCCGTAATCCTTAAGTCGAGTGATCTTGCCCGTGGCG
>Ga0306923_10006024_pt1 | contig 11885 bp, 11 predicted proteins | sample sta12Can44000108_FD_203841 | JGI IMG/M metagenome (GOLD analysis project Ga0306923, IMG submission 203841) | Lab enrichment of tropical soil microbial communities from Luquillo Experimental Forest, Puerto Rico - statanox.12C.anox.44.000.108 (v2)... | ecosystem: Environmental > Terrestrial >...
TGCGCCACCTCAGTCTCCAGGCGACGGGTCGACCGTAGAGAAACGAACGCAAGAACTAGGGTGAGCGCAATTGCAATCGCTCCCAGAGCCAGCGGTAACCTCCCTCGAGATTCGGCAGGCGCAATCTCAGAGCCAGGCTCATTGGCCTCCCGCGCATCACGTGAAGAGTCCATCATTTTGCAATTTTAACGTGCAATCAAAGATTGGGCAAAACCCGCATCCACCGCAACCGCCCGGGGCTACCTTCGAGTCGCTCTATCGAAAGCGCGCAAACACACCACCCTGCTCGTGTCCAGTACTTGCTTGCACGCGCTTCCGATACCGCACTAAGACCTACCGGGCGCTGAGGGAAAAAGTTGAAGAGGATTGAAAGGAAATATGTGGGGCGGGGACGTAGAGAAGTACGAAGCGCGCCGAGCCAACCATCGACGCACGGACGCACCACGCTTCTGCCGCTTTGCTTTTAGTCTACTCGGCTCGTCGCGAGGCCGACCTCGTTATGAAATCAAGCGGACAGCCACGCACTATGAGCACGGTAAGTGGAATTACGCCCGAATTATGCGTGATTAGCAAAAAAGGGAAACGCGTGAGATGTGAAAGAGGATCCACGAGTTGCTCGCTGTACTCAATGGCGATAGACTCTCGCACCAATTGGCCGCAACCTGCTTCTCAATTTAAGTTGCAAAATAAACTCCGGTTAGAAGGCGGATCTTATGACTGGCAAGGTCGTGGTGATCACCGGGGGTGCTTCAGGCATTGGAAGGGCAGCCGCACTTGCTTTTGCGCGGCACGGCACGAAAGTCATCATCGGAGACGTCGATCTTGGTGGCGCAAAAGATACAGTTGCTTCGATCAAAGACAATGGCGGTGAGGCGGACTGCTTAAAAGTCGATGTGACTAAATCGACTGACGTTCAGGCTATGGTCACGAGAGCGGTCGCTCAGTATGGCGGATTGGACTTTGCCTTCAACAATGCTGGATTGGTGGGTCCAGTAGTGGGTGTCGTAGACACGAGCGAAGAGGATTGGGCCCACGTTGTGGCAACGAACCTGACAGGAATGTGGCTTTGCATGAAATACGAAATCCCCGAGATGGTGAAGCGGGGGAAAGGCGCCATTGTGAATAACGGCTCCGTGACTGGCCTCATCGGTGCACCCGGTGCCGTTGCAAACGTCTCTTCCAAGCACGGCGTCACAGGCCTCACCAAATCGGCTGGTCTGCAATACGCTACGCAGGGAATCCGAGTCAACGCAGTGGGCCCAGGGAATGTGCGCACTCCAACATTCGCGCGATTCATAGCGGCCCATCCGGCTGCTGAGGCCGCGGTGTTGTCGGCGGTACCGCAAGGCCGCTGGTGTGAGCCGGAAGAGGTCGCGGACGCAGTGATTTTTCTTTGCTCTGAAGCTGCCTCACATATTACGGGACATGTCCTGCCCGTCGACGGGGGCTGGACAGCGCGTTAAGTCTGCTTGAGTGCGCTGACCTGTAAGGGAAGGCCGATGCGCCGCAACAGGTCCTGAAAACGCGGATCGCACCGCAAGCGTGGCTATTGTCGTTAAGCGCCCAGAATGACCGCCGCCCTCTCGCAAAAAATGAGATAATCGGGCCATTCCGAAACTGACAAAGATGACCGAATGGGACGCGCCAGGATACGCGAGGATTGCCGAGCTTCAGGAGGCTATGGCCGCCGAAGCGCTCTCACTTCTCGATCTCAAAGGGACCGAGCGGGTACTGGATTTGGGATGCGGTAATGGCAAAGTCACGGCCGAGATTGCCGCTCGTGTTCCTGGGGGAACCGTAGTAGGTGTCGACTCGTCTGCGAATATGATCGCCTACGCAGCCGACCATTTTGGTCCCGCGGCGCGGCCCAATCTACGATTTGAAACAGAGGACATCCGTAGTCTGCCGTTTCGGGAGGAATTCGATCTTGTGGTCTCGTTCAATGCGCTCCACTGGATACCCGAGCAAGACCAAGCACTTCGTTCAATCCATGCTGCGTTGAAGCCCAACGGTCTGGCACAGCTACGACTGGTCCCAACTGGCAAGCGCAAGAGCATCGAAAATGTAATTGAGGAGACACGATTATCCCCGAAGTGGGCTGGTTACTTCCGTGAGTTTCACGATCCTTATCTTCACCTGACTCCTGAGCAATATTGTGCAATGGCTGAGCGCAACCACCTTGACGTCCGGTGCGTTCACACAAAAGATAAGGCATGGGATTTCAAGTCCGGCGAGGCATTTATCGCGTTCAGCCTGGTAGGTATGGTCGAATGGACGAAATTGCTACCGGAGCGCGACAGACTCGCCTTCGTTACCGAAGTCCTTGATCGCTACCGATCACAGGCGTGCGAGAGGCCCGGTGAGGAGAATACCTTCAAGTTCTATCAGATGGATCTCACGCTTTCGCGATGATGAAAGGGAAGTGAAGCGTTGCTTTAGCAATCGGATCGCACCCCCATTTTGAACACCGGGGCGAAGGGTAATTCACGCATTATCGCGGTTCTGCGACGACGGCTACTTGGTGCTCTAACCCTGATTCTCTAAGAGTAATGTCGAGAGCAAGTCCCGTGCATAACGTCGTCGGCGTTTCAAGAACCTTTTTGTGCAGCTCCATGCAAACCTCTAGCTCCGCGAGCGAGCGTTTTGCGACAAAAATCACGCAAAATGCAAGTTGTTAGGATAGAATGTCCGCCAAGGCCGCCACCAAGTTGAATGACTTCAGCTTGACCTGTAACCCCAGACTGACAGCGCGAACGGGAGAGGAACGTTAATGAGACTGCTGCAGCGAATGATGGCGACTACAGTTCTCCCGTCAACTAGCTCGGCCTGTGTAACCCCGCTTTCAAGAATGTTGTGAGGATCAGCGTCAATCCAGCTTTAACGCGGGAGAAACCGGCTTTCTTGACAGTTGATTATGAGTCCCGTTCTTTTCAGTTTGATCGTATTCGCGTGCGTCTTTATTGGCGGGATGCTCGGCTTGTTCGTCGGTCCGAGGCTGCCGACCCAACATGCGAGTTCTGACTCCAAGGATGTGGTACGGCTGGGGATGGGACTAGTCGCGACGACGGTGGCACTGGTGCTCGGACTCTTGGTCGCCTCCGCCAAAAGCTTCTACGACACGCAGAACAACGAAGTGACCCAGCTAGCTGCGAACCTCGTGTTGCTCGACCGTGTTCTGGCCCATTACGGACCCGAAGCGGCAGATGCGCGAGCTTCTCTGCGTGCTACCGCAGCGCATTTGCCGGAAGTCTTGGAGCCAGCCGCCGGCCTTCGAAAAGCAGAATTCGTTCTTGATAAGATTCAGGAGCTTTCTCCCAAAGACGATAATCAAAGAACCATGAAAGCGCAGGCCTCAAACTTGGCGGTTCAAATGGGCCAAACCCGCTGGTTGATGTTTACGCAAAACACCGTTCCCATTCCAAAGCCACTGCTGCTCGTGCTGACCTTTTGGCTGACTGTGCTGTTCATCAGTTTCGGGCTATTCGCGCCGAACAACCTCACCGTGAAATCCGGCTTGTTCATCTCCGCGTTAGCGGTTGCGGGAGCGATTTTCCTTATTCTGCAGATGTATCAACCACGTGGAGGATTTATTCAAGTGTCTGACGCTCCCTTGCGGGCCGCAATAGTACAACTTGGGCAATAGGGGACAATTATGCGTGCTTTCCGACTCCCCTGGATTTACCAGGGCTTGCTGATCGCTTCGCGACCCGTGATCGTATGGAACGTGATCGCAGTATGCATCAATTTTCTAGACGCATACGCATATTTCGTCCGCAAAGAAAGGAGCGACGCGCTGCAGGAGCCTAACGCATCGCATAGGTCCTAAACCGCCTTGCGGATTTAGGTCACCACTGATGTTCTCAAGGAGGAGGCCATTAAAACACAAGTAGTAGTCCTGCCACGGCAGCTATAAGCTCTTTCGTTCCAACACTTGAGAGGCATGCGCCTTCTTTGCGGCAGCATTTTGGCCATGAGATGCTAAGGCCGCGTGTCGGCAACGGTCTGGGTTGAACGAATGATGTATAGCCGTAGGGGAGTGCGGGAGGCGAGACTAGCCGATAACGTTTGATGCGCGGAGGTGAAAGTCGCATGGATGCGTCTAGTCGAAAACTAAAGCATAAGGTTTATCATGAGCTTAAGGACGGTCTCGTAATCGCGCTTTATCTTTGGGTGATCTTCGGGCTTCTGGTATTGCACAAGTCGATGATTCTGGCTGAACATCAGATCGATTTTGCATACCATGGTTTCGCTCTCATAAATGCGCTGGCGCTCGCAAAAGTTATGCTCCTTGCCAGACACATCCCGCTCGGCGAGCAATTGAAAAACGCGCCGCTTATTTATCCCACTCTCCTAAAGTCGGGCTTATTCACTGCTGTACTGGCTCGCTTCAAAATCCTGGAAGATGCTTTCATCAGTTGGTATCGCCAGGAGTCTTTTCGACAGAGCCTTACCGATCTCGGCGGAGGTACTTGGAAGGGAATTCTTACTCTGGCGTTGCTTATTTTCGCTCTGCTAGTCCCTTTCGTCGGATACAGCGAACTGGGAACAGTTCTCGGCGAGGGCAAATTAGAGAGAATCTTTTTTCAGCACCGTACATTGTGAAAGCGACGCAAGAGCTCACAGCAATTCCAGATTCACCAAAAATGCCCCACTGGACCTCGTTTCACGCCCAGCGGCGGGGGGCGTGAACGTAGATTAAGTGTTTCTTTCGCGAACTAGCTGCTAGCTACGAGATGAGGGCGAATCATGACCGTTGCAGAAGTCCTTTGACCGCTCACAGAGACCAATGGCCTGAAGTGCGTGGGGACAAGGTCGACGACTTTATGCATCAAACGGAATGAAGGCTCTCATTCTGGCCGGGAGTCGAGGCCGGCATTGATTCAGACCCGATCGCGATTGACGTCGGGCCCAGAACCAAAGGTGAGCGGACGGGAGTTCGCTTGGGCTTTTATGCGCGGACACGGGTCTGGTTCGCGCTGCTGCTTGCCTGCATGCCGTTGTTAGATTTTGCACCGGCTCAAGAGACAACCTCGCCGAATCCCTCGCCCGTGGTCCGAGGGGGAAATCCTTCGCCGGAAGCGAAAAGTTCACCTCAATCCCAAGAAAGGAACCGGAATGGATCTTTGTCGCTGCATGCACGATAACGGATGAGCGAAATGCGCCGGCACTGAAAAGCAAGGAAAAATTCCATCTTTTTGTCAGCGGTGCTCTCGAAGACCCACAAGCAGACCGTGGAGCATCTTTGACTCTAAGATCGAGTTGTGGCCAGAAATTCACCGCGAAAAGTTTGGTCAGAAGTAAGGTTCGCAAAACGCCCAACTCCTGCCATGAGAAGGTCGGTTCGCACCAAGGTGGGTGTTCGTCCCTCGACATCACCGTTTTTCGAGCCGATGACAACTGACCGGCTTTGCCCTTCGATGACGGCTCACAGGCGGGTTTTGCGGATCGTTATTTGTCGGAAATGATAAGTTGCGCTACGTCTTCGCCGCACATGCCGTACACGGTTCCGGCGGTACACGCCCCGACCGAATAGGTATAGCAGCCGGGATGCTTGGCGGTTACGGTGACGGGCCGATCGGCACCGCCCATGACGGCGCCTTGGTGGTCAAAGGGATTGGAGGCGCCGAAATCCAGGACAAACCCCGTGTCCTTGGACGAGCTAGTGAAGGTGAGGGTGGTGCCAGTCTTGATGCAGAAGGCTTTGTTGGGCTTGGCGCCGGAGATACTCGGTCCCGATTCAAATTTCTCGTCCTCTACGTTTGGCGTTATTACGAGTACTTCTGTCAACGAGCTTGTCGGACAATTGGGGCTTAGGCTCGGCTTCTAGGCCCGCTTTTGCAGCGTTCGACTGCCAGAAGGGCAGGCAAGAATTACACAAATTTTCGTTGTAAGGTTGCTGATTTTGGGACAAAATCGCGGATCAGGAGAGGTATGCGGTTAGCTCGGGTCAGCGGCGGAGTGCCCTCAGTGTTAATGCGGCCCGAGAATAGACGATCGCACCAGTAACATTCATTTTTCTAATCGTGACTTCTCCTGTCGAGGCTACGAGCGCTTCCCTCACCGCCTGCATTGGGCCTGACGGCGTCCACTGCCTGGGTCGTTCATGTAGCTGGAAAACCCTTGGTTCGGCAAACGGGAATCCCAAGCAGAGTTTCTCCGTGGAGAGCACGTTCCGAATCACATAGGTGGGGGATGTCATATTGTGGCCGAATTGTGGGGCCAGGACCACGCGTGCCGGAACGAGTAGGTTTCGCGAAACTGGCGCGGATGAGGCGATGGGCGCTGCCCGTCATTTTCACGTTCTTTCTCGTGCTTGCTGTCTTCATCTTACCTGCGGCCTCGCAAGAAGAACCTTCTGCAAGGAATGTGTTGATACTCAACAGCTTTACCAACCGCGACAGCTTCATAGAACTAGAACCGTTCAAGGCGAGTGTACGAGCGCATCTCTCGATGCCTGTGAACTTTAACATTGAATACCTTGAATCGACGAGATTTGCCGACGATGGTTATCGAAGAAGCGTCAGTGAAGCACTTCGCCACGCTTATTCGAAGCCCACAATCGATCTCGTCGTCGTTGCATCCTATCCGGCGCTGCGATTTGTCCTGGATTATCGTGAGCGCATGTTAAGAGGTGTGCCACTTGTTTTTGTCGGCGTCGATCGTACAAGAATCGAAGGGCAAAAGGTTTGGCAGGGCGTTACGGGTATTACCTCCACCGCAGACGTTCGGGGTTCTTTGAACCTTGCGCTGCGCTTCCATCCAGACACTCAGAATGTCGTCGTCCTCGGCGGTGTCTCGGAATTTGAAAACTATTGGATGAAGCGATTTCGCGAAGAAGTTCACTTGAATCATGAGAATTTGAAATTGATCGAGGTTGCCGGACTTCCACCTCGGGTCGCGCTTGAACAAGTCACTACACTGCCCGCACGCACTATCGTATTCGCTCAGATCGCCTCCCGGGATTCCGCCGATTCTGACCTTAAAGTGTTTGACCTGATTCGAGCAATTAGCCGGCGTTTCCCGACGTATAGCATTTTCAACTACTGCTTCGACCGTGGGTGTGTTGGCGGATCTTATCCGGATCAGGAAGAAGACGGAAGGAGAGCGGGTGAAATTGCTGCACGCGTGCTCCTGGGCGAGAAGCCCGAAAACGTTGCTATCGAAGCGGGCACCGCGATGCGACCAGTGCTTGATTGGAGGGAGCTGCAACATTGGAAGATTCCAGAATCTATGCTACCCCCGGGCAGCGTGGTCTTATACCGGGAACCTACCCTCTGGGAGCGCGGCCAGAAATACTTCCTGGCAGCTATCGGGGTGATTGTCGTTCAGGCTTTGTTGATATTTGCATTGTTCTGGCAACGAGCAAGAAAGCGAAAGGCGGAAGCCGTCCTTCGTGAGAGCGAGAGACGCTTCCGAGTGATGGCAGATACCACGCCCTCGCTGATCTGGATGTGCGACAACCAGGGGAAGGTCACATACCTGAATGAACAGCGGCTTTCGTTTACCGGTTCAGACCCAAATGTAGGATACGGTGGGACGTGGACCGCTTACGTTCATCCGGACGACTTGAGAGTTGTACTGGATACTCTTTCAAGGGCCTTAAGAAACCACCAGCCGTTTTCGAGAGAATACCGGCTTCGCCGTCAAGATGGAGTGTATCGGTGGATGTTCGACGTGGCATCCCCCAGGATTGATGGGGACGGATCGTTCGCAGGATTTATCGGCTCGGCCGTCGACGTGACCGAACAGCGGCTAGCACGAGAAACGCTGGAAAAGGTCAGTGGGCAACTGATCGACGCGCAAGAAAAGGAACGAAGACGTCTTGCCAGGGAGTTGCACGACGATATTTGCCAAAGACTTGCTATGCTCTCGCTCGAGCTTGAGAAGGTGACCAGAGGTTGGGGCCATGGGCGGATGCCGGTGGGCGATCAGTTGGAGCAGATCTGGCAACAGTGCTCGGCCCTGACGGGCGATGTGCAGGCCTTGTCGCACGAACTTCATCCCTCGATTCTGGATAATCTTGGTCTGGCCACAGCGGTCAAGAGCTTTTGTCGCGAAGTGTCTGAACAGAGTGGAGTGGTAGTGAAGTTTGCCGTCAGAAATTTACCAGACTCCGTGCCTCGGGAGGTGTCGCTTTCCGTGTTCCGAGTCGTCCAAGAGGCCGTCCACAACGCAATAAAATATAGCGGCGAAAAGCATTTTGAGGTGCGTCTGGAAGCAGAGTCTGAGCACCTTGAGCTTGAGGTCCGTGATCAGGGTGTGGGGTTTGATGCCGCCAATACGAAGAACGCCAGCGGATTGGGGCTGGTCAGCATGGCTGAACGAATCTACCAGGTGAACGGCACCTTCGAGATCGATTCGCAGCCAAATGCCGGGACGCGGATTCGCGCGCGTGTGCCGGTGGGCACGCACGCGGAGGCAATAAACGCTGCTGTGAGTTGATTTTGGACCGGAGGAAGAGATGGCCCGAGTAAGAATTCTGCTGGCAGATGATCACACCCTATTCTGCAACCTGCTCCGTGATCTGCTGGAGCCGGAGTACGAAGTGGTGGGCAGCATGAGCGATGGGCGGGAACTCTTGAAAGCAGCCGATTCACTCCGTCCCGATGTGGTACTGCTGGACATTGGAATGCCGTCGCTCAATGGTCTCGACGCAGGGCGGCGATTGAAACAGGCAAATCCCAGGGTGAAACTGATCTATCTCACGATGAATAACAACATCGAATATGCGCGAGAAGCACTCCAGGCTGGGGCGTCGGCATTTATATTGAAAAATTCGAAGTCGTCGGAGTTGCTTCACGCGATTCGTGATGCGTTAAAGGGTGTGTCTTACATGGCCCCGGAAATCCGGCGAGCCTTGAATGAGGTTTTTCTTCGAGACCCGAAGGCTGTGGACCGCCCTCAGCATTTGACCGATCGCCAGCGGGAAGTGCTGCAAATGCTCGCCGAGGGCCGCTCCTTACGAGAGATTGCCAGCCTCTTGCAGATTTCCTACCGGACCGTGCGGTTCCACAAAGTTCGGATCATGGAAGAATTGGGAATATCAAAGAATGCAGAGCTCGTTAAGTATGCCATAAAGCATGGGATGATAACGCCCGCATAGCTGATCACAGCCAAGTATTCCCTAAATCCACAGTCGCGTCGACACCTGTCAAAAGAGACAGATGCCAAATGCTCAATCGGGTCTATCTTCATTCGCAAGGCCCACGATTCTCTCCGCGTGCCCCTTGAGGAACTATTGTGGCCACGATTCGTGTTTTGCTTGTCGATGATAATGGAGAAATGCTCACAGACCTTCGGGATGAACTGAGCGCTGAATTTGAAATCGCCGGAACGGCCGACAGTGGAGAGGAAGCCATCCGAGAGGTCTTGCGCCTCGATCCGGATGTTATCGTGCTCGACATCACGATGCCGGTCATGAATGGACTTCAGGTAGCTTCATCCCTTCGCGATATGCACAGGCGAACAAAAATTCTATTCCTGACCATCCACGAAGAACCTGAGTACATTTCGGCGGCATTTTCTGTCGGCGCTTGCGGCTACGTGACGAAGCGACGACTGGCAAGTGACCTCGCCCTCGCCATCCGCGAAGTGTCTGTCGGTCGTAATTTTCTCTCGCCTTCCCTGCACAAATAGGACTTTTTTCGGGCGACCTGTCGCAAGCCGCAGTTTCGCCTCGCCTCTTTATATGGTGAAGTGATCCCGTGACGCTCTGAACCAAATTTCCAATAACGGTTCTTGTGGATGAGCGTTGCTGAAGGAACTCCGATGGGGCCGACCTGCCTGCATACACCCAACATTACCCGCGGCCGCCCGCACTCGTGCGGGCAGGTGAGGAAGGGCGCGAGGAGAAGGGAGTGTTCTGCTCGGGCCGTATCGAGTGCCGGAAGCGATCCACTGGCCCGGAGTTCAAGCGTCGGATTTTCAGTTCATTTCCGGAACTTGTATCCCGGAACTGAGTTTGCCCGCACCGACCTCTAGGCAGCGACATAATCGTTGCGACCTGTCAAAAGCGACAGGTGCCTTTTCTTGTCGCCTGCCTACCATGTCATCAGAAGACAAGAACAGCGGCCTGTTAGAGACGCGTTAAACCATCGGTCTCCAACCAAGATCGACAAAGGCACAAAGACTGTCGCGGTCAAATCCGCTGACGGCACGGAGAATGACGTTTGACTACACAGACAATGCTGCGAAAGACCTTGCAAAGGAAACTGCCAAGGGCATGGAAAAGGGTTAAGGTAACCGCTTATCGAGCCGAAGAAACAGGAAAAGACTGCCCATTTCTTCGCAGGACGACGGAGGTTCCTACATGTCGACGAGCAGCTGCGGAAAGCGGCTTCTACGACCCACGAGCCTGATCTTTCGGCTATTTTTGTTTTGCCTCGTGGCGGTCGTTCCTGTCCTTCGCGCCCAGTCCGACGAGGAGTTTGATTCTTACAAGCTCAAGCTCGAGGGTTTTTGGGTTTACGCAAGCCCATCAGGCAGCCTGCAGAGTTCGGTTCAGACCGGTATGGGCCCTATTGACCTGCAGAAAGACCTGGGCTTTAACAACTACTCGACATTTATGGGAAAACTCGACTGGAAATTCACGCACAAGAACCATTTTTACATCGCCGGAGAAGCCTTCAAATCATCGCGGCAGACGGTTCTTACTCGAACGATCACGTTCCAAGGGCAGACCTTCGAGGCTGGTCTGACAACACAGAGCAATTTGGACGCGCCCGCGTACGTTGTAGGCTACCAGTACGACATTATCCGCCGAAGGCGTGGCCATCTTGGACTCGGAGTTCAGTTCAATTTGTTTAATGCTACAGCTTCGATCCGTGCCGCCGCTCAGGTCACTGCCGACGGTGTTCATCACGCTGCGGTTTCGGCTTCCTCATCCTTGCTGATGCCGATTCCAGTCGCCGGCCCGGAGGCCCGCTTCTACCTCACCAATTCTCCACGAGTTTTCGTCGAAGGCAACGTCTACGGCATGTATTTCTTTGGCTACGGCAACTTTGTTTCCTCACAGGGGATTTTGGGCTTCACGGTCAACAGGCATCGCGCATTAAATGCAGGCTACCAGCTCGGAGCCGGCTGGTCGTGAACAACAGCAGCAGCGCCGATCGAATCGGTCTGCACCTTACCCACACGGGCGCAATTGTCGGGATGGAACTTTCTTTCTAGGGAAAAGGCACCGATGTAAGACAGTTGAATCATGTGTTTTGCTCCGCAAAGCAGTACGATCACGGGAGGAACAAGCATGGAACGGACAACTTACGACACTCAGCCGTACCGTACGTCGACCCGCCGAAGCTTTCTCGGGATGGCCGGCGCTGCGTGCGTGGTCGGCCCTATGTCTCGGCTGTCGCTGCAACTCGCAGCTCCTCTGAGTGGCTCGCTAAGCAAAGAACAGCGCGACCGCATGACGCCGGATGAGATCGTTGAGGAGTTAAAAAAGGGAAACCAACGGTTCCGAGCCGGAAAGATGACTGCTCGGGATTACATAAAGGAGCAGCGCTCAAGTGCGTCTGGCCAGTATCCAGCCGCAGTTGTCCTTGGGTGCGTCGACTCGCGAGTGCCTGCCGAAATCGTATTTGATGTGGGAATTGGCGACACGTTTAATGCTCGTGTAGCCGGCAATGTGGCGAATGACGACCTCCTCGGGAGCATGGAGTTTGCTTGTGCGGTTGCGGGAGCAAAGGTGGTCCTCGTCCTGGGTCACACAGCATGTGGTGCGATCAAGGGAGCCATTGACGATGTCGTGCTGGGCAATCTCACGGGATTGTTGGCCCGAATCAAGCCGGCGATTCCAGCGACGAAATTTGAGGGCGATAAATCGAGCAAGAACCCAGCCTACGTCGACGCGGTCGCAAAGACAAATGTCGAACTGACACTCGATA
>Ga0306923_10006025_pt1 | contig 11885 bp, 11 predicted proteins | sample sta12Can44000108_FD_203841 | JGI IMG/M metagenome (GOLD analysis project Ga0306923, IMG submission 203841) | Lab enrichment of tropical soil microbial communities from Luquillo Experimental Forest, Puerto Rico - statanox.12C.anox.44.000.108 (v2)... | ecosystem: Environmental > Terrestrial >...
CGGGTGCTGGCTGCGCGCCTTGGCTCACTCCAGCGCCCCCGGTCGACTGACCGGCTCCGCCCTGTATCGGTGAAGGCTGCGTCGCCGGCGTTGTGTCGGCTGCGCGGCGGGTGTTGGTTGCGCGGCCGGCGCCGGTTGCGATGCGGGTGCGGGCTGCGCTGCGGATGCGGGCGTTGGCTGTGATGCAGGGGCTGGTTGCGCGGCCGGTGTCGGCTGCGGCGCCGGTGCCGGGCTTGGCTGCGATTGTGCTGCGGGCGCGTTCGTCGGCTGCGACGACATCGACGTACTGGTGCTCGAGCCGAGCGAAGGGACCGGCTGCAGACCGGGACCTTGTCCAAACGGCCCGCTCGGATAGAGCGACTGTTGCTGCGTCGCCGTCGTGGGGCCTGAGCCGCCCGCTTGCGACGGTTCGGCCTGCGCGGTCTGCGTCACCGGCTCGGGCGTCGGCTGCGTCTGTGGCTGCGGGTCCGCTGCCGGCTGCAGGTCATCAGGTATTATGAGTGGCTCGAAGGGGCGCGGCGGCGGCTTCTCAATCGCAACGGATTTCAGCTCTGAATTAGATGCCGGCTGGTGGCTGCACCATTCCGTCAAAGTGCAGACAGCCACCTCCAGAAGACCACTAGCGCCAAACAGCCAGTCGGCGAGCGGAATCGCCAGGAAACCCTGCTCGCTGTCCTTCAGCTTCGATTTCGCCAATGCGGGCTGGAGTCGGCGCTCGGGACTGGGCGCCGCCACCGGGTCTGGCACCGCCGCGAACGGTGCGGCTATTCCAGCCAAGCTCATGCCGCCGACGTCCTGGCTAAACAGGCCTGACCAGTCCCAGGACACCATCGGGATTCGCCACGACGTTGGCAAAAACCGACCAAGGCTGCTCGATCCCCACGAACCCACGCCGGTCGGCATGGAGGGAGAGCCGCAGCTGCCGTTGTGGCCCCATACGCCGCCCGAGCCGTGACAGCCGGTCCACGTGCTGCGCGAAGCGGCCGAAGCCGTCTGGCTTGGTCGGTGCGCCGCGCTTGATCCTGCGAGAGCAGGCCCGCTCTGCCCCGGCATGATCGGCTTGCCGGGTCCCGGCGCGATCGGCTTGCCCGGCATGCTCGGAGTGCCGGGGCCCGACGCAACCGGCTTGGTCGGCTGGCTCGGCCGGTGCATGCGGTCTGTGGGCCGTGTAATCCGCGACGAATTGGCCGCGCCGGCATGCTTCGATGTGGCGCTGGCGGCCGTGTATTTGGAAGGCGCGCGTCGTGATGCGGTACTCGCCCCCGGGTGGCGAACGCCGCTGCGCGACACGCTCGAAGAACCGCCGCGCAGCGCGCCGGCGCGGCTGATGCCGCGGCCGCCCAACCCGCTCCGCATTCCGCTTGCGCCGAGTCCGCCGCGCATGCCGCCAACGCCACTCCGCATCCCGCCGAGGCCGCCGCGCATCCCGCCAAGCCCGCCCCGCATGCCGCCGAGCCCACCCAGGCCGCCGCCCCGGAAGCCGCCCATCCCGCCAAAGCCGCCGAATCGCGCGCTCGTTTCGCTCGCGCTCGCCAGCAACAGGATCCCGGCGCACAGCGCCGCACCCGCCGCGATCACCAGCTTTGATGTCGTGGATTTGCCCGCCGTCCCGAAGGGCGCGACCATCCCAGCCTCCCAGATCAATTCACAGAATAAGTATGAAAATACCAAAGGCGTTGGTAACGGTCGAGAGCTTGTGTGGGATGAGAGAAATAGTCTCGATCTATAAGGCGCCCATGCGATGCTGATCGTCGACTCGCAGGTGCATGTGTGGCCGCCGGACCGGCCCGACCGCCCGCTCCTGCGCGACGGCCGCGAGAATTCGCCCCACCGCTACGAAACGCTGCTCGCCGACATGGACCGCGCCGGCGTCGACCGCGCCATCCTGGTGCCGCCCTCGATCGAAGGCTACCGCAACGACTACGCGCTCGAGGCGGCGCAAAAACATCCCGCCCGCTTTGCGGTCATGGGACGGTTCCCGTTGCAAAGCGGCAAGGATAAAAATCTGCTCGCGGGCTGGCGCGCGCAACCGGGCATGCTCGGCGTGCGGCTCACGTTTCATCGCGACGCCGACCGGCCTTGGCTCACCGACGGCAGCGCCGACTGGTTCTGGCCGCAGGCGGAACGCTACGCGGTTCCGGTGATGGTGCATGCGCCGGAGCGGCTCGCCGAGCTCGGCGTTATCGCCGAACGCCATCCCGGCCTCGCGCTGATCATCGATCACATGGGATTTGCCCGCGCGACAATCGACGCGGAAACCAAAGCGGCCGCGGCGCGCATCTGCGCGCTCGCGTGCCATCCCAACGTGTCCGTGAAGGTCTCGGCGCTGCCGTGCTTCTCCACCGAGCCCTACCCGTTCCGCAATCTGCGCGAGCCGCTTAAGCGCGTGATCGACGCGTTCGGCCCGCGCCGCGCGTTCTGGGGCAGCGACATCAGCCGCGTGGCGAAAAGCGTGAGCTATCGCCAGGTGGTGACTCATTTCATCGAAGAGTTCGATTTCCTCACGCGCGAGGATCTCGATTGGATCATGGGACGCGCGCTCCTGGAGCGCCTGCGCTGGCGGATTGGCTAATTCACCTCAGTGTCATCCCCGCGAAAGCTGGGACCCACACCCCGTGGCGCGGCTCAGCGAAGGCCGCGCCCCGCATGTCGCATGGCACGTCCATTCTCGATATAAAGCTGGAGCGGTTGGGGCAGCACTTCCCAGCTGAACCGCTGCAGGAATTCCGACCCCAGAGGCAACACCCCGCATGAAGGCTGTGTTCATCGAGCGATACGGCGGACCGGAGGTCCTGCAGTACGGCGATTTGCCGGATCCGGTCGCCGGGCCCGGCCAAGTGGTCGTCGACATCGTTGCCGCCAGCGTGAACGCCGCCGATTGGAAAGTGCGGCGCGGCCAATACGGACCGACAAAATTTCCGTTAGGGCTGGGCCGTGATTTTTCCGGCACGGTCGCCGCGCTGGGCGAAGGCGTCGCGGACCTTCGCCTCGGCGACGCCGTGTTCGGCGTCTGCGAATCCGGCCGCGACGGCGCCTATGCCGAGAAGATCGCGGTCAAAGCCGCAATCGTCGCCAAGAAGCCGCAGGCCATGTCCCATGTGAACGCCGCCGCATTGGCGCTCACCGGACTGACCGCGATCAGCGCAATCGAGGAAACGCTGCGACTCAAGCCGGGCGAGAAGATCCTCATTCAAGGCGGCGCCGGCGGCGTCGCCAGCTTCGCCATTCAACTCGCCAGGCATATCGGCGCCCACGTGATCACCACCGCAAGCGCGGCGAACAACGACTATGTGCGCAGCCTCGGCGCCGACGAAGTCATCGATTACAACGCACGCGATTTTACCGAGGCTGTGCGGGACTGCGACGCCGTCTTCGATACCGTGGGCGGCGACGTTGCCGAGCGCTCATTCGCGGCGCTCAAGCCAGGGGGGCGCGGGGCGTTCATCGCGTCGGGCGAGCAGCCGCCCAAGCCAAAACGCGACGACGTGATTTCGCTGCGCCCGCCGGTGGCACGCGCGCGGGCGCCGCTCGAGCGCATCGCCGAGTTGTTCGCAGCCGGCGCCATCCGCGCGCCCGAGATCAAGCTTTATCGCCTCTCTCAGGCTGCCGACGCCCACCGCTTGAGCGAATCGCGCCATTTCCGCGGCAAGCTGGTCTTCCAGATGCGCTAATACCCAGGGTGTTTGACTCCCCTATCCACACCGTCATGGCCAGGCTTGTCCCGGCCATCCACGTCTTTGTCGCAAATAAATAAAGAAAGACGTGGATGCGCGGGCCAAGCCAGCGCATGACGAATCATTGACTTGCGCCGCTGATATAAGACCACAGCAATGGAAAAGCCCCGGTTTGCATGGAACAAATCCGCTCGTGGCTCACCGAGTTCCATCCGCTGCTCGAAAACCGACGGCTTTCCCAGTCTCGCCAATCCCGCACCGTTCACGCTCACGGGCGCGGGAACCCGGAACCAAGCGGCCCGGAAGCTGTTTCATTCGCGCAAGAGTGCGCCTCTCCTCAATGGAGACATCGACGTGCCGACTTCATCGCAATATCCGCTGGACCGACATCGCGCCTTGGAGCGCAGATGGCGGCAACTGCTGGAACGAACGCGCAGGCCCAAAGAAGCAGGCCCAGGTCGATCAGCGCGCGCGCTGATCCCGCTCCGCTTGCTTGGCGCTGGACAAGCCGCGCTCCACCCGCAGGCGATGCAATTGCTGCTTCGATCGGAATGAAAGCCGGGCAAACGTCGCAATGATGCGGGCGCCGGCGCGCAGCGTCCCGCGCAAGCTCCCCGCCACCTTCGAGTGGCCGCCGCTGCGGCGCCGGTACGCAACCGGAATTTCCAGAATGCGCAGCCCGGCCTGGGCGGCGCGCATCTGCATCTCGATGTTCCAGCCGTAGGTCGGCTCGCGCATGCCGAGATCGAGCAGCGCATCGCGGCGGATCGCGCGAAACGCGCACATGTCGCTGTAGCGCGTGCCGCAGACAAGCCGCATCGCCCAGCCCGCGAGGATACCGGCCGCGCGCTGATGCCAGGCGATGCTGCCGGGCTCGCGCTCGCCACGCGTGCGCGAGCCGATGACGAAATCGCAGCGGCCGGCGCGGATCGGCGCGATGAGTTGTTCGATGGCGCGCGGATCGTCGGCGCCGTCGCCGTCCATGAACACGACGATCTCGGCGCCTTGCGCCGCCAATGCGCCGGCGAGGCAGGCGCGTCCATAGCCCGCTCCCGCGTCGATCACCTCGGCGCCTGCCGTTCGGGCGCGCGCGGCCGTGGCATCTTTGCTGCCGCCGTCCGCCACGATGACGCGATCTATCAGATCGCGCGGAATCCCGCGCACGACGTCGGCAATCGACGCCTCTTCGTTGAGCGTCGGTATGACGACGACGGCGCGCCCTGCCCCGCTGCCCTCGCTGTCGACCGCGGCCACGGCTCACAGGCTCCAGCGCAGGCCGCAATTCGCGCAGGCATCCGGCGGCTGTTCCGACAACAGCGCCGCGCGGAACGACTGATAGGCCGCGCCGTTCCAGATTTCCTGTAGCGTCTGCTGCGTGGCATCGCCCAACGTGTAGTTCTCGTATCCGCGCTGCGAGAACGGCGCGATGCAGCACGGCAGCGCCCGCCCATTGGCCGTGAAATACATGACCGTCCAGGGCCGCCGGCATAGCGTCCATGGCGAAGCGCTGCTATCGCGCTTGAGGCTCACGCCCGGCTCGGTTGTGCCGCCGGAAGCGTTGAACGCGACCCCGTATTGCCGCGCAAGCCTTTCCGCCGCTTCGAGGTGTTCCGCCTCCTCGCGCGTGATCCGCTCGAACAGCGATTGGTCGGGCCGGGCAAGGCCGATCGAATCCTTATCGAAGAAAACCATACGCTGCAGATAAACTTCGCGCACGCCGATCTCGGCGGCCACGCGCACGAAGGCCGGCAATTCGGAAATCGTCTCCTTCAAACCGGTTAGCCAGGCCGACACCCGCGGGCGCTCGGCACCCTCGCGCTCCTGCAGCGCGCGGAAGGCGCGAACGTTGCGCAGAATCCGCGCGAAGTAATCCTTGCCGCGGACCGCCCGGAACGATTTGGCGTTCGCCGCGTCGAGCGAGACGCGAAGCTCGTCGAGGCCGGCCGCGATGAGCGCCCTGCCGTTCCTCTCGTTGAGCAGCGTGCCGTTGGTGTTGAACAGCACATAGCTGCCGCGCTCCTTGAGATAGCGCACCATGCGCGGCAGGTTTCGCACCAGCATCGGCTCGCCGACGCCGTGCAGCACCGCGCGTTGCAGATCGGGAATCTGATCGACGATCGACGTGAACAGCGCCCAGCTCATATCGGCCGGCGGCTCGAGCTCTTCATAGGTGCGCGGGCAAGTCGTGCACAAAAGATTGCAGCGGTTCGTGGTCTCGAGATAGACGCAGACCGGCCGGCGCGCAGCGATTTCGCTGCGTTCTGCGCCGACGCTCTCGAAGTAGCGCCGCGGGTCGACTTTGAGCTCAGGCTGCGAGTGCGCGGCCATGGCGCTCCTCCGCTGTTCGGCGGCGGCGAACGGCAAATTCGGCGATCAGCAGGAGCGCGCACGGGCCGTAAAGGACCAGACCTTCCGCGACGGTGGGGGGCCAATGCGCGAAGTAAAGCGAATTGCACGCGCAGGTGAGATAGATGATGCCGACGACCGGATAAAAGCACAGGAACGGCACCAGCCAGGCGAAGTACCAGGAGTAATGCGGCGAGAACAGGAAGGTGAACGCCACCGCCAGCAACATGGCGCCCGCCAGATCGGCGCCCGGCTTGGCTTCGCGCAGAAAAACGACAAGCGCCAGCGCGGCCATGACGGTGGCGGCGAGCGCGAGGTAGAACGGAAAGGCGTCGGCGTGGAGCGGCACGACGGTGCCGAGCAGCTGCCAAAGAAAAACGCCCGAACCCTGCTCGAGGCCTTCCTCGCGGAGATACTGACCGAGGAACCCGAGGACTTTGCTGCCTGCGCCGATGTAAGGCAGGTAGAGAACGGCGGCTGTCGCAACGAACGCGGCCGGAAACCGCCAGTCCCATCGTTTGTAGAGCGCGGGAGCGGTGACGATCGGAAAATATTTCACCAGCACGCCGGCCGCCAGCGCGATGCCGGCAAAAACCGGCGAGCGGCGCTCCACCGCCAGCAGCGCCAGCAGCAAGAACGCGATGGCGACGATATCGACGTGGCCGCTGCGCGCGAATTCCCACAACGGCAGCGGATGCCACGCATAGAGCAGGATGCGCGCGCGCGGCAGGCCGCGCGCCGTGAGCAGCTTGAGAAGCGCAAACACCGCAAGCGCCTCGAACGCCAGCATGGCGCCCTTCATCACGATCGGCGCTTCCGAGATGCGCGCAACGAGATGAAACACGATCTGCGCCGTGGGCGGATAGATCGTGGGCGCGTAGTCGGCGCGGCTGAGATAGGGAAAGACCGCCGCGTCGCGCAGACCGGAAAGCGCGGCATCGGCGGGAGGATGGAGGTACGGATTGATCCCGGCGGCCTGCACGCGGCCGTCCCAGATATAGCGAAACACGTCGGTGGAAACCGGCGTGCCCGGGAGGAGCAGGAGCCGCATGGCGATGGCGACGAGCAGAATGGTCGCGAGCGCGCGGCCGTTGTCCAGCTGGCGCTGCGGCCCCCAAACGACGAGCCACACGGCGATGGCGTAAGGAACCGCCTGAGTGAGCGCAACGGTTCCGACGTTCGGATCGTCGAAATGGGAGATGGCCACGGCACCCGCGGCCGCGCCGGCCAACAGACAGCCGGCCAGGAGCAAAAGCGGCCAATCGAGCCCAGTAAGCCGCTTCACTCGGCCGCCCTCCCGAGTGCGTCGGTGGCCTGACGGCGCTGCAAGTTCAGTCTGGGCGCCAGCGTTTGCATCAGCGCGCGGGTGTGTCGCGCTTCGCCCGCGGGAATGTCCGGCGCAAAGGGCCGTCCATCGAACAGCTCGGCGCGCAACGTTTCCAAGGAGCCGGCATCATCCACGTCATACCACCGCGGCAGAATGTGCGCGGGCAGTTTCAGTTCGGTCGCGCGATCGATGGTCTGCCGCGCCACCTGTTCGGTGCTCCAGGCGATGTCCTCAAACAGACGGTGGTGTCCGCGCTTCAGCCCGATGAGATAGTAGCCGCCATCGGTTGCCGGTCCCAGCACCATGCGGTCGCCAGGCGCCATCAGCGCAGCGATGGCTTCGCGCAGAACCGAGCTCGGCAGCGTGGGACTGTCGGCGTTGAGAAGCACGGCGGCACCATGGCCGCGCTGCAAAATCTGCGTCACTGCGGAATAAAGGCAATCGCCGAGGCTGGGATACGATGCTTCGATCAGTCCGATTTCCGGCGGTAGATTGTCCTGGAAGAACGGCTTTGCCTGGGGCGGCCCGAATGCCACGTAACCCGTGATCGCGGCCTCACCGGCGGCCGCAAGAATGGTGTCCGCCGCATCGCGCAGGAACGCGGTGTTGCGGCGCGCCGCCTCATCGAACGTCAGCGGCGGGACCAAGCGGGTTTTGGTTTGTTCCGGAATCGATGCCTTCGCCATGATCGCGACGCCGCAAGTGCCGGAAGCATCCGCGTCGTGAGGGACAACAATCGGCATGCTCACTCCCAGCGCTAGTGCCGCGAACCCGAAGTTCGCGCACACCATGCCGCAAGCCCGTTCGCGAACTTCGGGTTCAAAGCGGCACTAGAATCATAAAGTTGCTAGTGTCCCTTTGATTCCGAAGTTCGCCTTCGAGGCTGTCGCAAGGCTGTGCGAACTTCGAAATCGGGACACTAGCCATCGAGCGCGCAACGAACAAACAACGATTCAGGCGCGCTGGCGAGTCTTGCCCAGCCGAAAATTCGACACCCTCGGCGTGCTCACGGGCATGTGAACGCGACTATTGTGGTCTGGTTCCAGCGGGCATCCTCAAGCGCCCGGCGAGAAGCGCGGCGGCGGCGAGCGATAGCCCAATGCCCGCCACGCAGGCCGGCCAGCCGAGCCGATCGAAGATTTGGCCGAGGATCGCGGTGCCGACGAGACCGCCGGCAAAGTAACAGGCGAGATAGATGCCGCTGGCCGAGCCGCGGTCCGCGGTGGCGGCTTGGCTCACGAATCCGGTTACCGTCGCCTGAGCGAAAAAGGTCCCAACGCCGATCAGCACCATCCCCGACAACGCAGCGGCGAGATTCCGCAGCAGAAGCAGCGGCAGACCAAACCCGGCCACCGCCAAGCCGCACCACAAAGTCGGGCGGGTTCCGAAGCAGTGCACCGACCAGCCCGCGAGCAAAGTGGTCGCCAGCGACGGCAGGAACACGAAATAGACAAATCCCAGCTGCATCGGCCCGAGCGACAACGGCGCACGCACCAGCACGAAGTTGACGTAGGTGAACGTACCGATAAACGCGAACAGGATGCAAAACCCGATGCCGAAGGCGGCGCGCAGCTGCGGATTGCGCAGGTGTTCGAGCCAGGCGGCATAGGGAGACGGCGTGGCTATGCCGTTCTGCTCCATGGGAGCGGCGCGTTGCACCGTGAAGTAGACCAGCCCTGCGCCGGCGAGATTGAGCGCCGCGAAGAAATAGAAGTTGGATGCGAGCCCGAGATGGTCGGCGACCGCGGCGGAGATCAGCCGACCGACGAGATTGCTGGCGACGTTGCCGGTGATGTAGGCGGCGAATGCGCCGCCCGCGTCGGCGGCGCTGCATTGGTCGCCGAGATAGGCAAGGGTCAGCGTGAAAGCCGACGCCATGCACAGCCCTTGCGCAACGCGCAGCAGGGTGAACGTGGTCAAGTCCGGCGCAAGCGCGAGCAGCGCGGTGGGGACCGAGAGCGCGGCCAGGCTGAGCAGAATTCCCGATCGGCGGTCGATGTGTCGGCTGAATACGGAGACGATGAGCCCCGCGACCGCCATGCCGATCGTGCTGGCGTTGACGGCAAACCCCATGGCGGCCGGTGTGACGCCATAGGCGCGGGTCAGCGTCGGAAGAATTGCCTGCGTCGCGAACAGGTCCACCACGGTGAGAAACGCGGTCAGGCCGATCACGATTGTCCGGAGCAACACTCGCGAGGCCGGGCGCGGTAGCACCCTCTCCCCGCTGCGCGGGGAGAGGGAAAGAGCGCGCGGCTCTCGTCCGCCGAACGATTCGACCGACATTGACCTGCTCTGCCGGTCACATGTTGTGGTCGTTGTTGTCGTGCAGCATGTCGCCGACGAACAGGATCACGGTCTTGTTGCCGAGGTTCTGCCACCAGTGGGACGTGCCATGGGTCTCCGGCCTGATGTCGCCCGCCTTGTGCAGGATCGGGGCGGCGCAGTTGCTGGCGTATTCGACGATCTCGCCCTCGGCAACATAGATGATCGCCGGCCGGTCGTCATGGCTGTGCCACGGCACGATCCCGCCGGGCTCGATTGTGAGTTTGCGGAAGCGAAGCTGGCGCCCCTTGATGTTCGCTGGCTCCTTCTCGAGGTCGATGGCGGCAAGCACGGTGTCGGTGACGCCCTTGGCGGCGTGATCCGCGGCCGGACGGACATCAGCCTTCGTCTTGTCGGCCGGACAGCTGCCGGCCAGCGCCGACGGAATTCCAACCAGCATCGATGCGACGGCGAGGCCCGCCAGGGTGAGCGTTCGGCGGGTCCTTCGACGACCGCCCGTGATGCAGTTGCGCATGTGCGTGATCTCCTTCTGTTACGGCACGGCCAGAGGCCGCAGCGGCACGACAATCGCCGGACGCGGCGCTCAACGGAAATGCCGAATGTCTGTTGAAATGATGCGCAGCCGCTATGGCTTGCCGCCGCCAAGCATCACAGCATGCTTTTAATCTCGGCGGAGAAAGTCGGGAACGCGTAGACGGTCTCGCGGATCTCGCTCGCGGTCATCCCGAATTTCATTGCCAATGCAAAGATGTGAATCAGCTCTTCCCCGGCGTGGCCGACGATGTGCGCCCCGAGTATGCGCTCGCTCGTCTCCTGAGCACGTCGTATTTGTCAGCAGGCATCGGCGAGGTACGGTCATTTCGCCTTTATGCTCGAGGTGATCGAGGCGATGACGTTTGCCGCCATCTTGAACTGCTCGGTGCGATTCTTGATTCCGTGCCGCCGGGCGATCCAGTCGAACTCCGTGTAGGCGGTCCACACCTCGCCGCTGTCGTTCTCGAACACGAGCAGCCGCACCGGCCAGTCGAGACCCGCGTTGGCGTTTGCCGTTATGAACTGCGTACCGAGCGGCGGATTGCCGAAGATCAGCAGCACCGAGGGCTTAAGCGTGATGCCGGCGCCCGCCGCGAGCTTGGCTTGATCGATTTCATCAAAGAACATGATGCCCTTGTCGGCGATGTCTTTTTTCAGGCGCACGATGGTCTCGCCGATCGGAAAGGCGCTCTTCACTCGGACGATTCCATCGTTGCCGGCCAACGCCGGCGCGGGTGACGCGAGGGTGAGAACGCTGGCGACCAGAATGGGCAAGCAAAAATGAATCAATCGCGCGGGCATGGCTTTCTCCTTCCGGCACATGTCGCGGCCACAATGAAGCGCAGCCACGCCGAGCTTAAATGCCGAATGGCTTCGGTTTCGATAGCGCGCCGCTATGGTACGCCATGCAGGGGCAGCAATCCGCGCGTGCCATCGTCTGTCGGACACCGGAGTATGGGTCCCCGCGAGATCAATTCACGCCGCGTTGAAATAGCGCCGCGCTATCGACTCGATGCTTCAATGATATTTCCGCTCGTGGGCTCGAATGTGTTTGTTAGCTGCAGCTATCCTGACGGATAGTGCAACACACGAGACCAGGAGAAGGATCATGCTCACGAAGATCGCAATCGCAAGGTATTCACTCATGTTGGCTTCGGCCGTCTTGCTGATCACGAGCGACGTTGGGTCGGCGCAGGCCCGAACGCCGCGGCACATCGACCAGTTCGGCGCCAGTGGGCCTACGACCACCGGCAGAGGGGGCGTGATCCATGCGCCGAGCTCATCGAATCCGCAGGCGACCGCCCCCAATGGTCTTCTGCAGGCGCCCTACGAGGTCCCGGTAAACGGCGGCGCTGCGATGTTCGTGGTTCCCGGTTGGGGCCGACGCTAAGTCCCCTCGCATGCGCGCAGAGGGAGGAGCTCCACTCCTCCCTTTTTTCTAGGATCGGCCGTCTTGCGGGTTGACGGTCTTATCGGAGATCGGCTCGTGGCACCCTTCGCGCACAGCGCCTTTCGCTTGGATCTCGATCCGCGGGTCGCGCATTCCATGCGCCTGCGCGCAGATCCACGCACGCATTGCGGCGCTCCGGCCAATCATCATGACGCAAGCGCAATCCACGTTCTGGCCGCGCGCTTTCCGGTCATCCGCCGCATGGTGGGCGAGCAATCGTTTCGCGTCACGGCGCAGCGCTTCGTTCTATCTGAGCCGCCGCGCGTTCCCA
>Ga0306923_10006027_pt1 | contig 11883 bp, 9 predicted proteins | sample sta12Can44000108_FD_203841 | JGI IMG/M metagenome (GOLD analysis project Ga0306923, IMG submission 203841) | Lab enrichment of tropical soil microbial communities from Luquillo Experimental Forest, Puerto Rico - statanox.12C.anox.44.000.108 (v2)... | ecosystem: Environmental > Terrestrial > Soil...
GTCCTCGCCATCCTGCCGCTCGCGACCGCCGCCGCGGCGACGCTGGTCGCCGGGGAACGCCCGTCGGGCCGCTTCTGGCTCTTCGCGCTCCTCGGCACGGGCCTCGTCCTCGCCTTCGTCGCCACGCGCGCGCACGGCGCCTGGACGGTGGCCGACGGGCTCTTCCTCCTCGCCGCCGCCAGCGCCGCGCTCGGCTACGCGCTGAGCGGCACGCTCTCCCGCTCGATGCCGGGCTGGGAGGTCATCTGCTGGCAGCTCGTCGTCGCGCTGCCGGTCACGGTCTCCGTCGCGCTCCTGAAGCTCCCCGCGGTGCGCGCCGAAGCGGTGCCGGCGTCGGCGTGGGCCGGGCTCGGCTACGTGTCGCTCTTCAGCATGTTCCTCGGCTTCTTCGCCTGGAACGCCGGCCTCGCGCTCGGCGGCGTCGCGCGCGTCGGCCAGGTCCAGCTCCTCCAGGTCTTCGTGACGCTCGCGCTCTCCGCGCTCTTGCTCGGGGAGCGGCTCGATCCGTCCACGGTCGGCTTCGCGATCGCGGTGGCCGTGGTCGTCGCGGCCGGGCGGCGCGCACAGGTGCGGGCGGCGGTGGAGCGGGTCGGCCGCCGCGCCGCGGTGGTCCTCGTCCTGTCCCTCGCCGCGAGCCAAGTGGCCGCGCAGGACCCCTCCGGCGGCTCGCCGCGCCCCGGCGGCCCCGTCCTCGTGTTCGGCGGCGACCGGGACTACCCGCCCTACGAGTTCCTCGACCAGGACGGCAAGCCCGCCGGCTACAACGTGGACCTCACGCGCGCCATCGCCGAGGTGATGGGGCTGAAGATCGAGTTCCGGCTCGGCGGCTGGTCGGAGGCGCGCGCCGCGCTCCAGGACGGCCGGATCTCGGCGCTGCAGGGCATCTCGTACTCCGACGAGCGCGCGACGCAGTTCGACCTCTCCCTGCCCCACACGATCGTGAACCACGCGATCTTCGCCCGCAGCGACGTGCGCACGGCGGCGTCGCTCGACGACCTCCGCGGCCACTGCGTGGCGCTCCACCGCGCGGGCATCATGGACGACACGCTCACCCGCGCCGGCTACGACGGCCTCGTGCGCACCGACACGCCCGCCGATGCGCTGCGGCTCGTCGCCGCCGGCCGCTGCGACTACGCGGTGGTCGCGCTGCTGCCGGGCATCTCGCTCGTCCGCCAGCTCAAGCTCACGAACGTGGCGCCGGTCGCCCGGAACGTCGCCTCGCACCGGTACGGCTACGCGGTGCGCAAGGGCGACGACGCGCTCCTCTCCCAGATCACCGAGGGACTCGCGATCCTGAAGCGGACCGGCCGCTACGACGAGATCCGCCAGCGCTGGCTCGGCGTGCTGGAGCCCGAGCCGTTCGACTGGCGAACCTTCTTCAAGTACGGCGCGGTGGTCTTCGTGCCGCTCGTCTTCGGGCTCGGCGCAGCCCTCGCCTGGACGCGCTCGCTGCACCACGAGGTGGAGGTGCGCACCGCCTCGCTCGCGCGCGAGGTGGCGGAGAAGGAGCGCGCGATGGAAGAGGTCCGGCTGAACCAGGCGCAGCTCGTCCAGGCGGACAAGATGGCCGCGCTCGGCGTGCTCGTGTCCGGAGTGGCGCACGAGATCAACAACCCGAACGGCTACATCCTCCTGAACATGCCGATCCTGAAGGACGTGTACCTCGACGCGGTGGAGCTGTTCGAGGACCGCTTCCGGGATCGCGGCGACTTCACGCTGGGTGGACTGAAGTACTCGGTCCTCCGCCAGGACCTGCCGCCCATGCTCGACGAGATGCTCGAGGGTGCCCGGCGCATCAAGCGCATCGTGGAGGACCTGAAGGACTTCGCGCGCCGCGAGGACGCGCCGCGCCTCGAGCCCGTCGACCTCGACGCCGTGGTCCACGCGGCGCTCCGGCTCGTGCAGAACCCGATCCAGAAGGCGACGAGCCGGTTCGACGTGTCCTACGGCGAGCGGCTGCCGCAGGTCCGCGGGAACGCACAGCGCATCGAGCAGGTGGTGGTGAACCTCGTCCTGAACGCCTGCCAGGCGCTCCCCGATCCGGCCCACGGCATCCGCCTCGTCACGCGCCACGACGCGGAGCGCGGCCGCGTGGTGCTCGAGGTGCACGACGAGGGCGTCGGGATCCCGCCCGAGCACCTCCCGCGGCTCGCCGATCCCTTCTTCACGACGAAGCGTGACACGGGTGGCACGGGCCTCGGCCTCGCGGTCTCGTCCGGGATCGTGAAGGAGCACGGGGGGACCCTGGAGTTCCGCTCGACGCCTGGGGCCGGGACCACGGCGATCCTGTCCCTGCCGGTGCTGCGCGAGGAGGACGCACGATGAGCGAGGGCGCCTATCCGTCATTCGCGGTGCTCGCGGTCGACGACGAGCTCGCGTGGCTGAGGTCGCTCCGCGCGGCGCTCCTGCGCGCAGGCATCGACCACCTCGTGCAGACGCAGGACGCGCGCGAGGTGCCGGCGCTCCTCGCGTCGCAGCCGATCGGCCTCGTGCTGCTCGACCTCAACATGCCGAACGTCTCGGGCGAGGAGCTCCTCCAGCGGATCTCCGCCGACCACCCCGGCGTCGCCGTGATCGTCATCAGCGGCATGAACCAGGTGGACACCGCCGTCCGCTGCGTGAAGCTCGGCGCGTACGACTACTTCGTGAAGACCGCCGAGGAGGACCGGATCGTGGGCGGCGTCCTCCGCGCGGTGCGGATGATCGAGCTCCAGCGCGAGAACCGCGAGATGGGCCACCGCGTCCTCTCGCGGACGATGGCGCACCCCGAGGCCTTCGCGGGCATCGTCACGCGCGATCCCGCGATGCTCGCGATCTTCTCCTACGTGGAGGCGGTGGCGCGGAGCCCGCAGCCGCTCGCGATCGCGGGCGAGAGCGGCACCGGCAAGGAGCTCGTCGCGCGGGCCGCGCACGCGCTCTCCGGGCGCAAGGGACCCATCGTCGCGGTGAACGTCGCCGGGCTCGACGACGCGGTCTTCGCCGACACGCTGTTCGGCCACGTGCGCGGCGCCTTCACCGGGGCCGACCAGCCGCGGCGCGGCATGATCGAGGAGGCCGCCGACGGCACGCTCTTCCTCGACGAGATCGGCGATCTCTCCAACGCCTCGCAGGTGAAGCTGCTCCGCCTCCTGCAGGAGGGCGAGTACTTCCCGCTCGGCAGCGATCGGCCGAAGCGGCTCCAGTCGCGCGTCATCGTCGCCACGCACCACGACCTCGCGGCGCGGCAAGCGGAGGGCACCTTCCGGCGCGACCTCTACTACCGGCTCTCCACGCACCAGGTGCGGATCCCGCCGCTGCGCGAGCGCAAGGGCGATCTCCCGCTCCTCCTCGCGCACTTCCTCGAGGAGGCGGCGCGCTCGCTGGGGAAGAAGACGCCGACCACGCCGAAGGAGCTGCCGCTGCTCCTCGGGACCTACGCGTTCCCGGGGAACGTGCGCGAGCTGCGGTCGATGGTGTTCGACGCGGTGAGCGTGCACCGGGATCGCATCCTCTCGATGGAGCCCTTCGCGCGCGCGATCGAGCGGGCCGGTGGGGCGCCGGCCAACGGTCGGACCGAGGCAGCGCGCGGGGTCTTCGAGGGGGTCGAGCAGCTCCCCACCATCCACGACGCCGTCCGCCTCCTCGTGGACGAGGCGCTGTCGCGCGCCGGAGGGAACCAGACCATCGCCGCGCGCCTGCTCGGCATCACCCAGTCGGCGCTGAGCAAGCGGCTGAAGGCAGCGCGCGACCAGGAGGGCTGAGAGGGCTGTCCAGAGCTCCCCTCCGGCCGTGAGCGGCTCCGCGCAGGTGCGGCAGCCCGTCGCGGCATGAGGAAGCTCATGGCCGTGAGCTTCTTCATCCCACCTCTCTCGCGCGCCGAAGCGCCTGCAAATGGCCCTTTCCACGCGGCACACGCGCGCGCGCATGAGTCACCTCATGACCATTCGCGCAGGCTCCGGCAGCGATCCCGCGGCCGCGCGCGCGTTTCGACGCGCCGCGCGCTGGCATCGCCGATGCTCTGGAGAGCCCCGGCGCGGGAATGGTCCCGCGCACGGAGGCTCCTTTGACGATTTTCTTCCTGGAGTTCGTACTCGTCCTCGGGGCGATCCTCCTCGGCATCCGCCGCGGCGGCGTCGCCCTCGGCCTCATCGGCGGCCTCGGTGTCGCCGTGCTCGTGTTCGGTTTCCGCGCCGCGCCCTCCGAGCCGCCGATCGCCGTGATGCTCATCATCCTCGCGGTGGTGACCGCGTCGGCGACGCTGCAGGTGGCGGGTGGCCTCGACTACCTCGTGCAGGTCGCGGAGAAGCTCCTCCGCAAACACCCGAAGTACGTCACCCTCCTCGCCCCGCTCTGCACCTTCTTCCTCACCGTCTGCGTGGGCACCGGCCACGCGGTCTACGCGCTCCTGCCCGTCATCTCCGACGTCGCCTTCCGCACGAAGACGCGCCCCGAGCGCCCGATGGCGATCGCCAGCGTCGCCTCGCAGATGGGCATCACCGCCAGCCCCGTCGCGGCCGCGGTGACCACGTTCCTCGGCTACTCCGCGAAGATGGGCACGCCGGTCACCATCTACGACATCCTGAAGATCACCCTCCCCGCCGGCGTGGTGGGCGTCATCGCCGCCTCGCTCTGGAGCCTCCGCCGCGGCCGCGACCTCTACGAGGATCCGGAGTTCCTCCAGCGCCTCGAGGACCCGACCTTCCGCCAGAACCTCGACGTCTCGGTGACCACGCTCGACAAGAAGCTCCCCCGCACCGCGAAGCTCTCGGTGGCGCTCTTCTTCGGCGGCGTCCTCTTCATCGTCGCGCTCGCCCTCCGCGACACGCTCGTGAACGCCGGCTACCACCTCCCGAGCATCCTGCCGCTCGTCGACGGCAAGCCCGTCCCCATGACCACGGTCGTTCAGATCGTGATGCTCGCCTTCGGCGCGTTCATCCTCTTCGCGACGAACGTGAAGGCGGCCGACATCGCGAAGTCGAGCGTCTTCACGGCCGGCATGATCGCGGTGGTCTCGATCTTCGGCATCGCCTGGATGAGCGACACGTTCGTCTCGGCGAACAAGCCACTCCTGGTGAGCAAGATCGGCAGCATGGTCCAGTTCGCGCCGTGGACCTTCGCGCTCGCGATGTTCTGCGTGTCGGCGTTCGTGAAGAGCCAGGCGGCGACGCTCACGGTGATGATCCCGTTCGGCATCGCGCTGAAGCTCCCCGCGACGCTGATCCTCGGGCTCATGCCGGCGAGCTACGCGTACTTCTTCTTCGCCTTCTATCCGAGCGATCTCGCGGCCATCAACATGGACCGCACCGGCACCACGCGCATCGGGAAGTACCTCCTCAACCACAGCTTCATGATGCCGGGCCTCATCGGCGTGACCGTCTCCACGGCGGTCGCGTACGGGCTCTCGAAGCTCGCGTTCTGAGGTCGGCCGGGCCTCGTCCCGGCGACGACCGGTGGTAGGCTGCGCGCGTGAAGAGGCTCACTTCGCTCGCTCTCGCGCTCGGCCTGGTCGCCTGCTCGCGGTCGCCGGCTCCCCCGGCGACCGCGGCCGCGCCCGCCGCTCCGACCCCCGCGGCTCCGACCCCCTCACCCCAACCCTCTCCCCCTCAGGGCGGGGGAGAGGGGGCTGAGCACCCCGCGGCCTCGACCGCGGCCTCGACCGCGACGCCGGCCCCGGCTGCGGACCCAGCCGTGCCCCCGAGCCCGACCGCGACGTCGACCGCGGCCCCGGCGCCCGCCCTGCCCGAGCTCCCGGTGACGGCCGCGAACGCGACGACCACCGCGCACCGCGAGCAGGCGCTCGGCCGCGCCGAGCTCACGGTGATCGAGATTGGTGCCCAGTTCAACGTCGAGGTCCCGGTGGCGCTCCGCGACGCGCGCCTCTCGCTCCTCGACGGCGACGGCGCGATGGTCCCGGGGGCCGGCGGCGCGGAGCTCGGCGCGAGCTGGACCCGCTTCCACCTCGCGCCCGACTCGCCCCTGGTACCGGGGTCGCGCTACGCGCTGCAGATCGACGGCGCCGTGGAGCGGAACCTGAAGGACGCCTCCGGCCACGCCTACGTGCCGGCGCGATGGTCGCTCCTCACCGCGGGCGAGAAGCCCAAGGCGGAGCCGAAGAAGCAGAAGAGCCACCGCCGCAAGCGCTGACGGGGCGGGGCAGCATGCCCCGCTAGTCGTCGCGCCCGACGCGCGGGAGCAGCGGCACGTCGGCCGGGCAGAATTCGCGCCGGCCGAGCGCCTCCGGCTCCACCCAGTCGATCTCCGCGACGCCGAGGCACTGCGGGACCGCGTCGTCCGCGATCGTGCAGGCGTAGAAGGCCAGATCCACGTGCAGGTGCGGGTAGTCGTGGTCGTGCCGGAAGAGCAGCTCGCCCACGCGCGCCTCGCACCCCAGCTCCTCGCGGAGCTCGCGCGCCAGCGCCTCGGCCTCCTCCTCCCCGGGCTCGACCTTCCCGCCGGGGAACTCCCACAGGCCGCCGAGCGGTCCACCCGCTGGTCGGCGCGTGACGAGGATCCGGCCGCCGCGCCGGATCACGGCGGCGACGACGCGGACCCGCTTCATCGGACGTCGACCGCCACCAGCGTGCCGCCGTTGGAGAGCACGTAGACGCGCCGTTCGCGCACGGCTGGCGTCCCGGAGACGCCCGTGCCGGGGTCGAACGTGAGGAGCCGCTTGCCGTTCTTCGCATCGAACGCGGCGAGCATCCTCACCGACGGGACGAGGACGCGGTCGCCGAGCACGACCGGATTGCCGGCGGGCTCGCCGACGAGCGGCGTGGTCCAGAGCACCTGGCCCTCGGCGCGCGAGAGGCCGATCACCTGCGTCGTCGTCACCGCGATGACGGAGTCGCCGACCAAGGCGACGCGCGCGGCGAGCGGCGTGCGGAACGACCAGACCTCGCGGCCGCTGGCCGCCTCGAGCGCCACCACCGCGCCGGAGTAGGCCGCGACGTACACCCGCCCGTCCCGGACGACCGGGGTCGAGTCCACGTCGAGGAACTGCCCCTCGGGCCCGACCTTCCGCTGCCACTTCACCGCGCCGGTCGCGCCCTCGAGCGCGACGACGGTGCCGTCGGAGAAGGCGCCGAAGACCACGCCGCCCTCGACGGCCGGCCCAGCCGCGCCGCGGATGGTGAACGAGGTGCTCGAGGTCCCCTCACGCCGGTGGTGCCACTTCCAGGCTCCCGTGCCCGCGTCGAGCGCGACGAGCGTGTCCTGGAGCGTCGCGACGTACAGGATGCCGCCCACGAGCACGGGCGTCGTGCCGACCTCCTCGCCCGCGCTGTACTTCCACCGCTGCTTGCCGGTGCCGAGCTCGAGCGCGTACACGTTCCCGTCGCTCGAGCCCGCGTACACGGTGCCGTTCGTGACGAGCGGCGCCGCCGGGAACCCGGCCTGGGCCTGGAAGTCCCACAGCGCCCGACCGTCGGGCGTGCGCGCGCGGAGCACGCCGTCGCGGGTTCCCGCGAGCACGACGCCCGTGAGCGCGTCGACCGCGGGCCCGCCAGGCTCGCGCGGCTTCCAGTCGAGGATGTCGGGGGCGATCTGCGCGCGCGCCCAGCGGACGCGCCAGACGTCGGACGGCGCCCGGGGGAGCTGCGCGCCGACGAGCGACGCGTGCGCCGCCAGCGCGAGTGCGAGCAGGGACATCTACTTCCCGGTCCCGAGGCGGGCGAGCCGCTCGGCCGCCTCGGGGCGGAGCCGCGAGTCCTTGAAGTTCGCCTCGAACCCGCTGAGGAGCTGGCGCGCCTCGTCCGCCTTGCCCGCCTTCGCGAGCACGCGGGCGCGCTCCAGCGTGGCCCGGTCGGCGAACGGCTTGATCTCGCCGGCCTGCTGCCACGTCTGCGCCGCCTCGGCGAGCTGGCCCTTGGACTCCTGCACCCGCGCCACGCCGTCGAGCGCCGCGAAGCGGAGCGGGTCGTCCTTGTCGGCGCCCGCGAGGAAGGCCTGGTAGCCCGCCAGCGCGGCGTCGAGCTCGCCCAGGCGGAAGCGCGCGTCGGCCTCGGCGAGGGCGGCGGTGACCGCGGCGCGCGAGCCGCCGTGCTCCTGGCGCACCTTCGCGGCCGACTCGGCGACCGCCTTCTGCCGCTCGGCGTCGGTCTTGTAGAACGGGCCCGGGACGTTCGGCAGCGGCACGCTCGAGATCTCGCCGCTCGCGGCGACCAGCGTCTGGTAGAGCGCGGACCCCGCCTTCTGCGAGCCGGACGCGCGCACCGACAGCACGACGAGCGCGATCAGGAAGAGCGCGACGAGCGCGCCCACCGCCACCAGGATCGGCTTGCGGCGGGCGGCGGCCCAGGAGGCCGCCTGCGTGGCGGCCACCTGGAACTTGTCCGGGGCCTTCATGTCCTTGCGGGTGAGCTCGTGGGCGCTGTTCGACATGGTGCCTCGGAGGCGAAAGGGGTCGAAAAGTCGTCGGAATCTAGGCGGAAGGCCCGGATCGGTCAAGCCTGGCGGCGCCCACCGCGACGCTTCGCCTTCGCGGCCGGATGAGGCCCGGAGCGCTGCCGTCGGCGGCGCTCGCGGAAGACGAGCCGCATCGGCACCTCGAGGCCGAACGCCTCGCGGAACCGGTTCTCGATGAAGCGCTTGTAGTGGTCGGAGACCGCCTCCGGCCGGCTGCACTGGATGACGAACGTGGGCGGCGCGTAGGACACCTGCGCCACGTAGTACATCTTCGGCCGGTGCCCGCGGACCATCGGCACCGGGTGCTTCACCTGCACGTGCTCGAGCAGCTCGTTCAGCGCGTGCGTCGGGAAGCGGGCGCGCACCTGCTCCACGAGGCGGGCGGCAGTGTCGAGGACCTTCCCCACCCCCTGCCCGCTCTTCGCCGACATGAAGAGGAGCGGCGCCCAGGCCACGAACGGCAGCCGCTTCCGGAGCTGCTCGCGGTACCAGTCCTGCGTCGCGCCCTCCTGGGTGGCGATGTCCCACTTGTTCACGACGATGACGAGCGCCTTGCCCTTCTCGGCCACCAGCCCGAGGAGCCGGGCGTCCTGCTCGGCGCCGGCCTCGGTGGCGTCGAGCAGGCAGGCCACCACCTCCGCGCCGTCGACGGAGCGCATCGCGCGCACCACCGAGTAGGCCTCCACCTTCAGCGCGATGGAGCGCTTGCGGCGGATGCCGGCGGTGTCGGTGACGAGGAACGGGCGCCCCTTGTGCTCGAGCGCCGTGTCGATCGAGTCGCGCGTCGTGCCGGGGACGTCGGAGGTGACGAGCCGCTCCTCGCCGAGGAGCGCGTTCACGAAGGTGCTCTTCCCCACGTTCGGGCGGCCGATCACCGCGAGCCTCACCGGCCCGCTGGGCGCGGTGCCCGGCTCCTCCGGCAGCTCCTCCTCCTCCTCGGGCGGCTGCGGCACGGGCGGCGCGCCCGCGGCCTGGGCCACCGCGTCGAGGAGATCGCCGATCCCGCGCCCGTGCGCGGCGCTGACCGGGAACACCTGGCCGAACCCCAGCCGGTGGAACTCGGCGAGCGGCAGCTCCCCCGCGAGATCGTGCGTGTCGACCTTGTTCACCGCGAGGAAGAGCGGCTTGCCGGCGCGGCGGAGGAGGTCCGCCACCGCCTGATCGACGTTGGTCATCCCCTCGCGGCCGTCGGCCACGAGCACCACCACCGAGGCCTCGTCCACCGCGAGCTGCGCCTGCTGCTTCACGAGCTGCATGAGCCGGTCGGTGGACTTCGGCTCGAAGCCGCCCGTGTCGACCACGGAGAGCGCGAGGCCGTCCCAGTCGACCTCGGCGTAGTGCCGGTCGCGCGTGACGCCGGGGACGTCCTCGACGATCGCCATGTTGCGGCCGACGATCCGGTTGAAGAGCGTCGACTTGCCGACGTTGGGGCGCCCGACGAGGGCGACGAGGGGACGGCGCACGGGATCGCTCACAGCCCGAACCTCTTCAGCTCAGCGGCGCGCTCGCTCCAGCGCTCGTCGACCCGCACCGCGAGCGCGAGGAACACCTTGCAGCCCAGGAGCCGCTCCAGCGCCTCGCGCGCCCCCTGGCCAATCTCCTTCAACATCGCGCCCTTCTTCCCGATGACGATCCCCTTCTGGCTCTCGCGCTCGACGTGGATCACCGCCGAGATGCGGACCAGCCCGCGCGGCCCCTGCTCGCGCTCGGACTCGTCGAACTCCTCCACCTCCACCGCGGCGGCGTACGGCACCTCCTCGCGGAGCCGGAGCATGATCTGCTCCCGCACGTACTCCGCGGCGATGGCGCGCTCCGCCTGATCGGTGAGGACGTCGGAGGGGAACATCGGCTCCGCGCTCTCCGGCACGAGCCGGGCGAGCGTGGCGAGGAGATCGTCGACGTTCTCGCCGGTGCGGGCCGAGAACGGCACGATCTCCGTCCAGGCGTGGAGATCCTTGTAGGCCGCGATGAGCGGCAGGAGCGACTCGCGCGGCGCCCGGTCCATCTTGTTCACGCCGAGCACGGCCGGCTTCCCGCTCTTCCGCACCTGCTCGATCGCCCAGCGGGTCGCCTCGCCCACCACGACGCTGCCGTCGGGCGCGGTGCCGGCCTCGATGAGCATGAGGACGACGTCGACCTCGCCGAGCGTGGTGAGCGCGACCTCCACCATCCGGGCGTTCAGCGCGCCCTTCGCGCGGTGGAGCCCGGGGGTGTCGAAGAACGCGAGCTGCGCGCCGCCGGGGGCTCCGGCGAGCGAGCGCGGCTCGGCGTTCCACACGCCGAGGATGCGCGTGCGGGTGGTCTGCGGCCTCGGCGAGACGATCGCGATCTTCTCGCCGAGGATGTGGTTCAGGAGCGTGGACTTGCCGACGTTCGGCCGGCCCACGATCGCGACGAAGCCTGCACGGACCGCCTGCTGCTTCTGCTTCACTAGGGCTGCGCGCCGCGGGTGATGGTCAGCTTCTCGAGCTTCGTCTTCCCGTTGCCGAGCCGCGCGATCTTCGCGATCAGCTCCCCGCCCGTCACCACCTCGCCGAAGATGGTGTGGCCGCGGTTCAGGTGCGGCGTGGGGACCTCGGTGATGAAGAACTGCGAGCCGTTCGTGTTCGGCCCGGCGTTCGCCATCGCGAGGAGGCCCGGCCGGTCGAACTTGTTGTCCGGCCCGATCTCGTCGGCGAACTTGTAGCCGGGGCCGCCCATGCCGGTGCCCTCGGGATCGCCACCCTGGATCATGAACTCCGGGATCACCCGGTGGAAGATCGTGCCGTCGTAGAGCGGCTTCGACGAGGGCATCCCCGTGCGCGGGTCGTTCCACTTCTTCGTGCCCTCGGCGAGACCGACGAAGTTCTCGACGGTCTTCGGCGCCTTCTCGGGCAGGAGCTTGACGACGATGTCGCCGGCGGAGGTCTTGAAGGTGGCGTAGATGGGTTCGGCCATGGCTTGGCTCCTACTTGCAGGTCGGCGGCGTCGAGGAGACGACGACGCGGGTCAGGATGGTCTTCGAGTTGCCGGCGGCCGCGATCTTCTTCACGAGATCACAGCCGCAGAGGCCGGTGCCGAAGCGGACGTAGCCGCACACGCCGGTGGGGCTCTCGCCGCAGGGGCGCGGGTTCAGGTGCGGCGTCGGCACCTCGGTGATGAAGAACTGCGAGCCGTTCGTGTTGGGACCGGAGTTCGCGTAGGCGAGCTGGCAGGGCTCGGCGAACGGCGTGGTGCCGGGCTTCAGCTCGTCGGCGAAGCGGTAGCCCGGATCGCCGGTGCCGTTCCCGCGCGGATCGCCGCCCTGGATCATGAAGCCGGGGATCACGCGGTGGAAGATGGTGCCGTCGTAGAGCGGCTTCGTCGACTTCTGCCCGTTCCGGGGGTCGGTCCACTCCTTCTTGCCGGTGGCGAGCCCCACGAAGTTCTCGACGCCCTTGGGCGCCTCCTGCGGGAGGAGCTTCACGCCGATCTTGCCGGCGCTGGTCTCGAAGGTCGCGTAGAGGTCGCCCTTCGTCCCGG
>Ga0306923_10006028_pt1 | contig 11883 bp, 5 predicted proteins | sample sta12Can44000108_FD_203841 | JGI IMG/M metagenome (GOLD analysis project Ga0306923, IMG submission 203841) | Lab enrichment of tropical soil microbial communities from Luquillo Experimental Forest, Puerto Rico - statanox.12C.anox.44.000.108 (v2)... | ecosystem: Environmental > Terrestrial > Soil...
CTGAATCGTCGCGGTGCCTGCATCGAGGGGCTGGCTAAGGTCCACCACCCGAATCGCGCCGGAACTCAGCGCCTTCAAGAATCCGCTCAGAACATTCTCGCTCATTGCACACACTCCCGCGCCGGAAGCCAAGTCCGGTTGAAAATAAAAAGTAGCCAAAGCATTATCCGCCTCTTTTCACTTGTCCAACCGGGATTCGGTGATGCCGCCTCGGGCGCGTTCAGATTTTCAAGCCGACTTGGAGCGACAGCATGAAATGCAATCGCCGGAAGCATACTCGCTTCCGGCGAGAGAGTTATAACGATGAAGCCGCTGGACCCGAAACAACGACCTTACGGAATCGTGGCTACGACGTCGGACGAATAGGCACTCTCATCACCGCTGGCATCCAAGGCCGTAACCCAATAGTAGTAGGTTTGGCCGGATTGCACGGTGTTGTCGGTATAGGTCGTAGTTCCCACCGGGGTCGAGGTCAGCTTGGTTGTAGGCCCGCTTGGCTGTGTGCCGCTGTACACGTTGTAGCCTACAACGCCCGAGCTTGTCTCAGACCACGCGAGGCTGACAAAGTGAGGCTGAGCACCGGAGCCAGAGAGCGAGATCGAGAGCGGCGAATTCGCTGCCGTGCTGACCACCGATGCGCTGCCCGTCGCACTTCCGGCAACCGTCGGCGCGAACGTAACTCCGAAACTAGCTGTTTGTCCTGCGGAGAGTGTCACAAGAGGCGCTGAGCCGTTGAGAGTGAAACCGGTACCTGTGACATTGACCTGGGAAATGCTGACGGCGGCGTTACCCGTATTCGTGAGCGTCACATTTTGCGTGGCGCTGGCGTTAAGAGTTTGACTACCGAAGTTTAGTGACGTGGCGCTGGGCGTGAGCTGCAGAACCTGAGCTAAGCCAGTGCCGCTGAGTGGAATCGCAGTCGGCGAAGTGGGCGCATTGCTGACTAGCGTAAGGCTGCTCGAAAAACTGGCACCCGACGCCGGAGTGAAGCCTACTGTGAAAGCCGTGGATTTTCCTGGTGCCAACGTGAGCGGCAGAGCAAGGCCGTTAACGCTGAATCCTGTGCCGAGCCCGGAAAATTGCGTGATGTTAAGGTTGGCACCGCCCGTGTTGGTCAGGGTCACAGTTTGCGAGGTCGTTTGGCCGACGGTGACCGTGCCGAAACTAACGCTGCCAGGAGCTACCGAGATCTGCGGCTGAACTCCCATCCCGTTGAGTGCAACAGTAGACACCGGGTTGGCCGCATCGCTGACGACCGATATGTTGCCGCTGGCGCTTCCCGCGCCCGCAGGAGCAAAGCTGACCGTAAAGGCGGTCGATTGGCCCGGGCCGAGGGTCATTGGCAATGCGAGCCCACTCATGCCAAAGCTGTTTCCGGCCATGGTGGCCTTAGAGACGTTCACGGGGCCATTGCCGCTATTAAGTAATGAAATGGTCTGCGAGCCGCTGGTGCCCACCGGCACATTTCCAAAACTTACGCTCTGAGGATTGACTGTTAGCGAGAGGGTCTGTTGAGTCTGAACACCCGTACCAGTGAGTGGGACGCTGTTCGGCGAAATGTTTCCGCTTGCTGAGAGCGAGAGGTTACCGGTCGAAACACCTGCGGCAGAGGGAGCAAAATTGATGGTCAAATTCACGGATTGGCCGCGCGACAGGGTCAATGGGAGAGCCGGCCCCATGTAATTGAAGCCGCCGCCGGTGACGGAAGCTGCTGAGATAGTGGCATTGCCACGCCCGAGATTCGCGACCACAACCGTCTGAGTACTGCTGGTTCCGACAGTGACATCTCCGAAATCGACCCCGGCAGGCTGGGATTGATGCCGCTTGGCCGCTGAGACTGAAATAGAAGTAAGGCAAATGAGTGCTGCCAAGAAGAATCCAAAATGAAACTGGCGGAGTGCGAGCTGTTTGCTCTCGGTTCGGGAGTACTGACTATTGAGTGCTGGCTGTTGGGTTATGCGCACGATGTATCTCCCTCTAGAGCCTGGAAGGGTGGGCAAGAGAAGATTAGTCTTCGGTTGTTTCATGGAGAACTGGCAGGAAGGATGGATTTGGAACAGGCTGGCCGGAACGCAGAGGACCTGTACGAAGGGCTAAGCTATGATCATTGCGGACGGACGTTCAGGCAGGCACCGAGCGAGGCGATTCCATTGGTGATGAGTGCGAGAGTAGTGATGAGTTTGGTTGCGATTCATTTACTGGTTGTTTTGAGCGGCACTTGCCACGCGCAGAGTGCCGCGAATATCCCGAGTGCGGTAGTGAAGGTGGAATCGCTTGCGGTTTATCCCGACATGAACACGTCCGGTCGAAGCCTACTGTCGCTGAAAAAGGGCGAGGAGGTGGTGATCGACTTTGAGATCAAGGCGAGCGAGCACTGGTGCGGCGTTAGGCGACCCTTGCAGACAAGCCGACTGGGTTACGTGCAATGTCAGGGTTTGGAACGAATTGAGCACCACTCGGATTCTCCGACTCGCACTGAGGGAACATCGGTAAGAGCTGACGTTTCGAAGCCGGCGGGACACAACATCTCTCTTCCGCCGCCAACCGCCGGCGCTATCAACGGCTACAATCAAATCGCGGAACTTGCTGTGCGGGAAGGCTCCATTGACGCAGCGAAAATGGCGGAGTTCGACGCCGCCGCACGCGACGGATCTTCCTCTGGGATGTCGCGCGCTGCGCTGGCACATTTTGCTGCAGGAAAATTCGAACTTTCCCGAAACAGCATTGATGAGGCGATCGAGCAATTTCAGTTTTCTTTGAACTTTTCGGCCGGACGGGCGGACTTACAACTTGCGAACCTGCTCAGCCTGGCTTACATCGACCTGGTGCAAAGCAAATACTCTGCGGCGCTTGAACATCTCGAGCGCGCTCGACATGTAGCACCGAAGTCGGCCGCGGTAGCACAGCTCTCCGGTTGGGGATACTACGGCTTGAACCAGATTGAAAAGGCTATCCAGGAGTGGGAGACCGCGCAGAGTATCCAGCCTTCGCAACAATTGGCAACGATGATCGAAAAGGCCGAGCGCGATAAGGCGGCGGAAAGTGAATCGCGCGAAGCGAACAGCGGCCATTTCAATCTCCGTTACCAAGGCGAGGCTACTCCTCAGCTTGCGGCGGAAATCCTCAGCACTCTCGAAGAACATTTCCGAAGTATTCAATCCGTGCTGCGTTTCACTCCGGCGGAGCCGATCGGAGTCGTTCTTTATACGCAACAGGCTTTTCGCGATATCACTCAAGCGCCAACGTGGGCCGCAGCCGGAAATGACGGCAGGATCCGCGTGCCGGTGCAGGGGTTGACATCGGTCTCTGATCAGCTCGCGCGCGAACTCAAGCATGAACTTGTGCATAGCTTCGTTTGGCAGAAAACCCGCGGACGGTGCCCGGCATGGCTGAATGAAGGCCTGGCACAATGGATCGAGGGCCGGCGAAGCGGGAATGACGCCCCTGGCCTGATCGCCGCATACGAGCAAGGACAATATATTCCGCTAAAGAATTTGGAGGGCTCGTGGATGAGACTGCCCGCTCCGGCAGCGCGTTTTGCTTACGCCTGGTCGCTGGCCGCGGTCGAGTCCATTATCGCCACCTCCTGCACTTGGGGTATTGATCGTCTTTTCGACCGCTTTGATGTGGATCCGTCCTTCGAGGCCGCCATGCGCGGGTCGATACAGACAAACTATGCCGACCTCGAGCGCCAGATTGTTGCTTATCTTCAGCAAACCTACCGGTAGTTCCTTTCAAAGTTCCTTCAAACCGACCCTAAAGTTGAGCGAGTACTAAGTCCCCTAGTCCTACCGTACCATTGACGGTCATTTTCCTCGGTTTCTAATGGGATGCCAAACTTACAAACCCGAATTGGACGGATGACTGATGATTGCGCCATCGATGAGTCCAGAACGGCGCCAGGACACGCGGACCGCGGTGAATCGTCTCGCCTATATCAATCTTGAGTCGAATAACGGTGCCATCGTATTGAACATTTCAGACGGCGGACTCTGCTTTCATGCTGTTGATCCCGTTCGACAGAGCGAGGCAATCCACTTCTGGTTCCTGGACCACAATCACCGAATCGAAGCGGACGGCAGACTGGCATGGATGGATGAGACGCACAAGACAGGAGGCTTGCAATTCATTACTCTGCCCGCGGAGGCTCGCGCGCAAATTCGTGATTGGATAAGCCAGCCTGCAACACCGCGAACCATAGGCGGGAAGCCGGCACGGCCGCATGCATCACCGTCTGAATTGCCTACCTTCCCTGCCAGCCAAACGAACCGAAACGTTGTGCTCGACAGCTCTACGTCGCACAAGGCGCGTTCAGCAAAGTTACAAGCTCGCGCGCTTTTAAGTGGTTTCTCTGGTGGTCTGGTGTTCGGGATTCTTATTTCGGCTCTTGTAGCGGGTGCATTCGTGCTTCACGCCTATCGCCGCGAGTTCGGCAAGTCTCTCATTCGCTGGGGAGAACGATTAGGGGCGAGATATGACGCGCCAACGATGTCGCTGGCATCGAGCATAACATCGCCAACGGCGCCGCAGGTGACTTCTGTTCCGGAGAAGGGCGCAACGCCGTCCGCGACAAAATCGGCTCGACCAGTGCCGGCGAAGTTTGAGCCTCTTCCGCCGGCAAGTGTTATCGGAGCTTCAACGATTACTCCTAGTGCCAGCGCTAACCTTCCTGCCGCCGCTCCGGCTCCAGCGATTGCCTCACAGCCTCCGCCTACGTCCCCGCCAATCACATCCATCGAACCCAAAGCTGGCCACTCATCGGAGAAAACTGCGCCGCTTTCAGAGTTCGTGGCTACCAGTAACGCCACTGTCCACGCAGAGGCCTCCAGAGCAGAGGTTGCCACTTCAGTGGGCACAAAATTTCTCGAAGTTGGTAGGTTTCGCGACGCAGTATGGGCCAACAAAACAACAGAGAAACTCAAACAGCTCGGATTTCAGCCAACCGTAGTTCATCGAGGTCACCTTTGGATGAATTCCTACCAAGTACTCGTGGGGCCGTATGACAGTGAGGCCGACGCTGCATTGGCGCACGCGAATCTTGCCGCCCGTGGCTTCAGGCCCCGGTCTTACGAACGGGGCTCCCGGTCTCTCACGCTTTTCTCCGTGCTGACGCTCAACGGCACACGCCTGCCCGTCGGGGACCTCTTCGTCACATGGGAATCCTATATACCCGATGCAATCGTGAAATTTGAGAAGGACGGAAGCGTGATTGGCACGACAGACGGAAAGTGGGAGAAGCGCGATGTGAAGTACAGAGACGATGCGATTGTGTACAGAAAGAATCCTGACGGGACGCGGACCCTTCTCGAAATTCGATTTGCCGGCATGAGTGAAGCTCTCGTGTTCGCTAAGACATCCTGATTAGCCTGTGGTCGTTTTGAATTAGCTGCTCTTGTTAGTGTGATTCCCCCCAGAAAACCACGATGTGGTCCTCGAGATATCAGCCATCATGTAGGATACCTGTGCCTGAGTGGTTCCGACTCATCCACAGGCCAACTAGTTGCACCACGATTCTTGGAGAAGGACGTTGAGACACATGAGCAACCATGGGACTTCTCATCTAGACGATGATTCTTGGAGCAGATATATCCGACTATCGGGATTCATTCGAATAGTCATGCTAGCCAGTATTCTTGCCGTCACTTTCGGATGCGAAGTTGCTGCTCAGACGATTCGTGTGGATGCCACCCCGAGTCATGTGCTGAACAAGTTCAGCCCGCCTTATGCGCTGGGGACGACGGTAGATCGCGTGCCGAGCAATGCCACCGATACATTTTTCGCCCCGGACCAGCTTAAACAGACGCTGGAAGCCGGATGGGGCGTGGTGAGCTATCGCCAAAATACGGAATTGTTCGTTCAAGCGTGGCACTGGAATCCGGCAGGCACATGGAGCGATCCCTCCGGCAAAGGGTATTTCACTGGAGATTCGACGCCGAAGGAAATGATCCGGCATTCTTACGGTTATTCGTTGCAGCATCGAGGGTTCACGCGAAACGAAGGAACAGAGTTTGACGGATATTCGCGCCTGGACGACGGAGATGTGGAAACGTACTGGAAAAGCAATCCGTATCTGACGAAAGCATTCACGGGAGAAGACGACAGCGCGCATCCGCAGTGGGTGGTAATTGACTTGGGAGAGAGGCACGACATAAATGCGGTCCGCATCGTCTGGGCCGACCCTTATGCTCGCGTCTACGATGTACAGTACTGGAAGGGGGAGGGCGACGCGATGACTGAGCCCTCGAGCGGGAGATGGAAGCTCTTTCCGTCCGGCGCGGTGACAAATGGCAAGGGCGGGACGATGACGAAGCAGCTCAGTTCGTCGCTAGTTGGGACGAAGTTCATTCGAATTTTGATGAGGCAGTCATCGAATACTTGTGATTCGCACGGCGCGAGTGACCGTCGCAACTGTGTGGGTTACGCAATCAAGGAAGTGTACGCCGGCACGATGAAGGATGCCGAGAATTTACAGGACTTTCTGCATCATTCGCCGGACCAGAATCAGTCGCTCACCTATTGCTCTTCTATCGATCCGTGGCATGAATCCTCCGATTTGTATGTTGCGCCTGACCGCATGGAGTCCGGCGATCAGCCAGGATTCGATTTGTTCTTTACGAGCGGCATCACGCGTGGCCTTCCTGCAATTGTTCCGATCGCTATGTTGTACGGTACGCCGGAGGATTCGGCCGCGCAGATGACCTACTTAAAAAAGCGCGGCTACCCGGTTTCGTATATCGAAATGGGAGAGGAGCCCGACGGACAGTACATGCTGCCCGAGGACTATGGTGCTCTTTACATCCAGTGGGCCACGGCTCTGCGTCGAGTTGACAAAAATTTCAAACTCGGTGGTCCTGTATTCACCGGAGTCGAAGAAGACATCAAGGCGTGGCCCGATGCGGCGGGTCGAACCTCATGGCTGGGTAGGTTTGTCGAATATCTGAGGTCGCACGGACGGCTGGGCGATTTGTCGTTCATGTCTTTCGAGCACTACCCGTACGACGGGTGCGAGACGCCCTGGGCAAATCTGTATCAGGAGCCGCACCTCATCACGCACATCATGCAGGTTTGGCGCGACGATGGATTACCCGCCGGTATCCCGCTGTTCGACACGGAAACGAATGCTCACGGGGGAGAGGCATCCGTCGATATCTTCGGCGCCCTGTGGCTGGCCGATTCCTTTGCCGGATTTCTGACGGCGGGCGGGCAAGCAACTTTTTACTATCACGCTCTGGCCTATTCTCCGCCGCACCCGGTTTGCAAGAATAGCTGGGGTACATATCACATGTTTACCGTCGATGAAAATTACAGTATCCGACAGCGCACTTCGCAGTTTTTTGCGGCACAAATGATGACGCAGAAATGGGTCCAGCCAATAAACGCGGAGCATCGAATCTTTGAAGCGTCCAGCGACTTGAGAGACGATAAAGGGAACGCATTGGTGACCGCGTACCCTGTTTTGCGTCCCGATGGACAGTGGTCGATCATGGTGGTCAATCGTGACTACGACAGTGCACATGATGTGCGGATTGTCTTTCGCGACGACTTGGCTAAGGTGGAAAGAGAATTTGCAGGGCCGGTCGAAATCACGAGGTTCGGCAAGGCGCAGTATCAGTGGCACCCGGCTCGGAGAAACGGGTATGCCGACCCAGATGGACCGCCGGCGACCAAGACTATCGATGCGGGCCGTGGTGCGATTTACGCTTTGCCAGCCGCGTCATTGAATATCATCTGCGGGCGGCTGACGAATTGACCGGTAACTACACACTCGACGCTGCAATTTTTTCTGGAGCTGCTGGTTCGATGGAGCGACCCTGGCTGCAAACTCATTGTGAGCAAGGCTTGAGAAGCATATGATAAATGATTGGCAGACCTTTGAATGCGGAACTCCGTCTGCTTGATGACGGCGCGGTCGTAAGTGCAAGGAGCAACCAGATGCCACACCGTCGGTATAGGGATCGGATTGACGTATCCGCCACTAAGGTTCTGTTCAAGCTGGCGTTTCCCCTGGTTCTTTGCGTTGGGTCGGTTGTGTGTGTTCGAGCGCAAGATGTGAAGCCTAACAAGAGCGACGAATCTTGGACCGCGATTACGCAAACTTCTATAGATCATGCCAATCCATCGCGGACACTGGAGAGCCACAGCAAGTCTGATAACCGCAGTGTGGATAAACAGAGGGTGGAGGTGCTTGGGTCCGACGGCCGCTACCAGCCCTACTACGACACGGAGACGGAAACTGTCCAGGTGAATGCCTCGACGACCCGCACCGTGGTGCGCGAGTACCGGTGGGATACGAATGGACAAAGGAATTTGCTGCAGGTGATGGAGCAAGAATCGCAACGCTTATCAAATGGAGACACACATGTGGTGAGCACGACATCCAGCGCGGACGTGAACGGGAATCTTCACCTCCAGCAACGTGAGGTGGCGGATACGAGGAAGGCGAGCCCGGACGTGCAGGAAACAAAAACCACGGTGTACGTCAACGATGGCACCGGCAGCTTCACTCCTTCTCAGCAGACGCGCGAGGTGCAAACGAGCGGCGCTGACCACAGCGTGGAGGTAAAGAAGACAACTCTTCTGCCGGACGGTAATGGCGATTGGAAAGTGGGCGAGATAAGAGAAAACACAATCAAGGAAGACGGGAAGAATCAGACTACCGAGGAACGCGTGTCCCACTCGGACATAGATGGCAGGGTTTCAGAAATTTCGCGAACGGTGGGTCAGGAAACTGAAACCGCCGAGGGAGAAAAGCGCACTACGGTCGAAACATATACTCCGAACGTCCCGGGAATGGCTGGCGACGGCAAGTTGCACATGACCGAACGGAGCACAAGTACGCAGAGTAAGGATGCGGATAAAAAAACGAGTGCGCAGCAAATCGAGCAGCCCAAACCGGGCAATCCGACCGACGGGTTGCAAGTGATGGCAAAGACAAAATACACCGTGCGCTACGCAGCCAGCGGTACGCAGCAGACGAAGGCCATTCAAACGCGCGACGCCAGCGGCAATTTCAATGTCGTCTCGGTCGAGACACAGAAATCGGATCGAGTTCCCGCCGAGCAAGAGCAAAAAGCACCCTCAGACAAATCCAAATAGCTAGGTCCTGCTGATACTGTCGCCGGTAACGGAACAAAGGAATCGCAACGCTGGTACCAGCCGACAAGTACCGGAGTTCTATTTTCCTGCCTGATGATTAAGCTAAGGTAAGAGAGTTCAGCCGCTCCAGCGATTAGCCGAATGGCTCCCCTGGGGCGTTTTCGTCCGGCGGCGCCGGAATGAAACAGCAATTCACGGAACATGGCCTAGATGGGTCCTCAACACACGGATTATAGCCTTGCGCTTGGAGTGTTCACTGCTGTCGCAGGTCTCTGCCTTATGCTAACGGTCTGGTACACGGCGAAGATCCTTTGGAAGGCCCTTCGCAGATCGCAACTTGAGCGCCTGTCGCGAAAACAAATGACTAGCCGGCTAAATCGAGATTCCCACTCGGCTGTCGCCCAATGAATTAGCGGCAATCTTGATCCTTCCCGATTGGAGCGTTGTCGTACCCTTGAGGCTACCTTGTCCTCTCGCAGCAATGTTCACCATGTTCACTATGTTCACCGTCGTTTAGTCGCGGACCCGACATTGGCGTTTGGGTTCGCTTGAAGCGACTGCCCTAGTGATTCTTGCGGAAGGAGCCTCTACCTCACATCCTTCATTCGTAGCGAAGGGCAACCATTGGATCGACTCGCATGGCGCGCCGCGCTGGGATGTAACACGCTGCCATCTCGGAAAGCAACAGTAGTCCACTTGCTCCGATCAATGTCATTGGATCCGCAGGCGCTATTCCATACAGCAGACCGGAGATGAACCGCGTCAGCACAAGCGCGCAAGCAACTCCCACTACTAATCCTACGAGTGTCAGTCGCATTCCTTCCCACGCGATCTGTCGCAGGAGTCCGCCGGGGAGCGCCCCCAAGGCCAAGCGGACACCGAGTTCGTGCGTCCGCTGCACGACGTTAAATGAGATCAGCCCGTAGACTCCGATGGCTGCAAGCCCGAGCGCCATCATCCCGAAGGCGCTGATCAATCGCAAGTAGAACCGGTTCGGGGCGAAAGATTCGGCAGTCAGCCTCTCTAAGGTCTGGACGTCGTAAACCGGAATAGTGCCATCCACTTTATGTACTTGGTCGTCTAACACGTTCGCGAATGCAGCTGGGTTTGCATTTGTTCTCACAACGAACGTCAAGTAGGGAGACGCAATCCCATAGAACGGTAGATAGATTTCCGGTTCGGATTGTGTCGCGAGGCTGGTCTGCTTCGTGTCCCCTACTACTCCGATCACTTCCCGTACGACGGTGCCAATCCATTCGAATCGTACCTGTCGCCCAAGCGGATTCTGGTTTGGCCAGAAGCGGCGAGCGGCCGCCTCGTTGACGACGATCGGACCCGAATCAAGGCCACCGTCGACCTCCGTAAATGTGCGTCCAGCAATCAGCGGGATCTGCATCGAACGGAAGAACTCCGGAGTTACTGTGGTGATTTCGCTTTCAGGCTCATGATGAGGGTCAGAAGGATGGCCTACAATTTGTATGGGCGAAAACTGACGCTTGAAATTGTAAAGCGGCAAAAGTGACGTACCCGCGGCGTCGAGTACGCCTGGCATTTCCGTTAGATTGGAGATTACCCGCTTTGCAAAAACAGTTTTTTGCTCCTGAGTTGCATAGGAGTCGGGATAACCAATCGTGCCGGTGATTACGTCTAGCGAATTGAATCCGGGCTGTACTCTCATCAAGCGGAAGAGGCTCTCCGCAAGCAGGGTCGCTCCAATAACCAATATCAATGCACATGCTACTTCTGTGATCACCAGCACCTTCCTGAGAGCGGGGTTGGAGTTACCCACTGCTTGCCAACCTCCGGTCTTGAGAGCGCTTTGGAGATTAACCCTCTTGTTCTGTAGCGCCGGCCCGATTCCGAATACGGCGCTGGTCGCCAACGCAAGCGCGAAGGCAAAAAGCAGGGCGTGCGCATCGAGCCTGATTTCATCGATCCGAGGCAAATCCTTAGGGATCATCGCGACAATCGCTGCTTGGCTCGCAAATGCCAGCATCGCACCGGTGGCTCCGCCGAGCAGACCCAGCAACGCGCTTTCCGTCACGATCTGGCGCAACAATCGCGTACGCGAGCCGCCAAGCGATGCTCGAATCGCAAACTCTTTCGCCCGCACCGAGCCACGAACAAGCAACAGGCTCGCCAAGTTGGCGCATGCGATCAGAAGAACGAATCCCGCGGCGCCCATCAGGATCAACAGTCCTTTCCGAGAAGTTCCGACGGTGTCTTCACCCAGTGAAACCAGACGCACCTTCCATCCGGTGTTCGACGCAGGATATTCCCTGGCGAGCTGCTCGGCGAGCACGTTCATGTCGAGGCTGGTACGGTCGAACGTCGTTCCAGGAAGCAGCCGGCCCACCGTTTCCATCGCATGAATTCGCCGGTTGTCGTGAAACCGGATCAGGGCTTCCTCGCCCAGACCCATCGGAAGCCATACATCGGTTTTCCCCGGATACTGAAACCCGCGAGGGAGGACTCCGATAACAGCGTAACTCGTGCCGTCGACCGTGATTGCCTTGCCAAGAACGGTGGAATCGCCGCCATGCCGCGTTTGCCAAAGGCCGTAGCTGATCATGACGGCATGCTCATATCCCAGGCGGTCCTCCGCTGGAAGGAAGGCCCGTCCCAATAATGGGGGCACGCCCAGGACGGCGAACAGGTTTGCGCTCGCGACAGCCGATCGGATTTTCGTGGGGCCATTTTGATCGAAAAGGTTGGAGTCGTTTTCCCAGGTGGCGGCGAGTCCTTCGAAACTACGATTGCGGGCTCGCCAATCCAACAGGTCCGGGA
>Ga0306923_10006030_pt1 | contig 11881 bp, 12 predicted proteins | sample sta12Can44000108_FD_203841 | JGI IMG/M metagenome (GOLD analysis project Ga0306923, IMG submission 203841) | Lab enrichment of tropical soil microbial communities from Luquillo Experimental Forest, Puerto Rico - statanox.12C.anox.44.000.108 (v2)... | ecosystem: Environmental > Terrestrial >...
CCCAACATCGAGGCAATGCCGATGCGATCGGCTCCGCGGCCCCGGAGTGTCATTTCTACTTTGCGCGCCCGGTGCCATTTCTATCTTGCGCCGACACTCTTGAGTATGTTGGTGATAGCCACATCACAAATGTTGATTACCCCTTCGTGTCTCCTATCGGCTTTGCATCGGTGGCAGGAGCAAGCGGCAAGCGGGTGGGTTCAGTGAGGAAAAACACGCGCCTCCAAAATGGCCTTGGCCTTTCGTCTAGAGCAAACGGTCGGGGTTCCCATGCAAGTTCGACGATCGGAATGAATTGCGCATGTTCCCTGCTGAAAGCGATAAGCGAGCTTCGCGCAGCAATAGTTGCCTCGTTAACTCCCGTTGCGAATTGCTTGGTCTCGACGGTCAAATCATCACGTCTCAATAGTACATTGCTTTGGTTAGCTATCCGCCACAGGATGTTGTACTTGGCTTGATTGTTTGCACGCACCGCGTGTTGCAAAGCTTCCATATCGCTCGACTGAAACATCGACCGTACGCCGAAGTAAGCGCCGACCAAAATTCCAACTATGGCGAGTAGAATCCCGACATCCATCTCGGCTTCCCTTCTGATTTTGCTGCGTCTACCCCGCAGAGCAGAACGTCGCAAAGGTCAAAGTGAACGGCAGCGCCGACACGGCGATGGGATGGCAACCAAGTGCATTAATTAAGTTCGGAAGTCGCAGTCATCGGGCGGTTCTCTCTTCCGGACCTTTCGCGATCTACGCTGCGAGTGAACGGCGCCGTGATCCCAATGGGAACAAAGATTTGACTATGCCGCTTTGATCGACAACGGAAGATCGCTTTCCGATAATGGCTCGGTTCAGGAGGCCGGCGGGCCCCGCGGCGTCGGCTGGTTTGGGAAGGCCGGCATCGCCCAAAGGCTCGGCTCATTTTTTCCACTGTGAACCATTTCACACACGTCCTCACCGCGGATGGGCTAATTTACCGTGTGTGAGCGGATAGGGTCTTAAAGAGCCCGGCGTATTCGGCTACGGGCACCTCGGAGTGCGCCAGCGAGGGGGACATGGCGACGCCCGAACCTTGCAAGTACCGTGCATTCCTCTCCTACAGCCATCGCGACACCGCTGCGGCGAAACGACTGCATGGTCGGCTAGAGGGTTTTCGCATCGACAAGGATCCAGTCGGCCGCGAGACGCCAATGGGGCCCATCCCCAAGCATCTGCGTCCAATCTTTCGCGACAGGCACGATTTTGATGCGGGCGGCACATTGGCGGCGCAGACAATCGCCGCGCTTGATAGCTCGGCCGCGTTGATCTTGGTGGCCTCGCCGGCCGCCGCGACCAGCAAACTCGTCAACGAAGAAATTCGTCTCTACGCGTCTCGCCACCGCGATCGCCCGGTTATCCCGGTGATTGTCGACGGCGTTTCTGGCGATGCCGAGAAGGAGTGCTTCCCGCCGGCATTGTGTCCGGAGAACGGGAGCGCCGACGGTGTCTTGGCCGCGGATGAGCGCGATAGCGGTGACGGGCGGGAGCTTGCGCTTGCCAAGGTGATTGCCCGGGTGATCGGTCTGACGCCCGACGAGGTCTTTCGTCGCGCAGAACGCGAACGTCGACGAAAGTTGCGACTGCGGAACGCGATCATCGGTGTTTTGGCCGTGCTCGCAGTCGCGGCCACGGCCAGCGCCTTTTATGCGTGGCAGCAGCGCGCAGTAGCCGAAGCCCAAAAGAAGGAGGCTCAGCTCCAGCGCGATAAAGCGCGCTCGCAGCTCCTGGCGATTCAGGCGCGCCAAGCGGCAGAGAGCGTCGATCCGGATGACATCGAGCGTGCCAGCGCCCTCGCCTTGGAAAGCATCGCAATCGCACGCAAAAACAAGCGACCTGCCGAGGCAGACGCCGTCGAGGCCGCCAGGAGCGCGTTGATCCACCTGCCACTTGCGGTCCTGCTGCAGGGCAGCGGCGTCGGGTCCCTGGCCGCGCTTGGGGACGGGCGGCTGGCCAGCGGCGGCGAGGACGGCAAGATCAGGATCTGGCGCAAGGACCTTGCTGGCCCGCCAGAGGTGCTGCCGCAGGGCAGCGGGGTCGACTCCCTGGCGGTGCTGAAGGACGGGCGACTGGCCAGGGGCGGCGGTGACGGCAAGATCAGGATCTGGCCCAAGGACTTTGCCGGCGCGCCGAAGGTGCTGTCGCAGGGCGGCGTGGTCGAGTCCCTGGCCGTGGTCGGGGACGGGCGGCTGGCCAGCGGCGGCGAGGACGGCAAGATCAGGATCTGGCCCAAGGACTTTGCCGGCCCGCCAGAGGTGCTGCTGCAGGGCAGCCCGGTCGAGTCCCTAGCGGTGCTGAAGGACGGGCGGCTGGCCAGCGGCGGCGGTGACGGCAAGATCAAGATCTGGCCCAAGCACTTTGCCGGCGCGCCGAAGGTGCTGTCACAGGACAGCGAGGTCGACTCCTTGGCGGTGCTGGGGGACGGGCGGCTGGCCAGCGGCAGCGGCATGGAGGGCGACGGCGGTAAGATCAGGATCTGGCCCAAGGACTTTGCCGGCCTGCCAGAGGTGCTGTCGCGGGGCGGCTCCCTGGCGGTGCTGAAGGACGGGCGGCTGGCCAGCAGCGGCGGTGACGGCAAGATCAGGATCTGGCCCAAGGATTTTGTCGGCGCGCCCAAGGTGCTGTCACAGGACAGCGAGCGCTCGTCGCTGCCGCAGGGCGGCCGCGTCTCGTCCTTGGCGGTGCTGGGGGACGGGCGGCTGGCCAGCAACGGCGATGACGGCAAAATCAGGATCTGGCCCAAGGACTTTGCCGGCGCGCCGGAGGTGCTGTCGCAGGGCGACGGGGTCGAGTCCCTGGCGGTGCTGGAGGACGGGCGGCTGGCCAGCGGCGGCGATGACGGCAAGATCAGGATCTGGCCCAAGGACTTTGCCGGCGCGCCGGAGGTGCTGTCGCAGGGCGGCGCGGTCTCGTCCCTGGCGGTGTTGGGGGACGGGCGGCTGGCCAGCAGCGGCGGTGACGGCAAGATCGAGATCTGGCCCAAGGACTTTGCCGGCCCGCCAGAGGTGCTGCGGCAGGGCAGCGGGTCGTCCCTGGCGGTACTGGGGGACGGGCGATTGGCCAGCGGCAGCGAGGACGGCAAGATCAGGATCTGGCCCAAGGACTTTGCCGGCCCGCCAGAGGTGCTGCGGCAGGGCAGCCCGGTCGAGTCCCTAGCGGTGCTGAAGGACGGGCGGTTGGCCAGCGGCGGCGAGGACGGCAGGATCAGGATCTGGCTTGTCGACGCACAGGAACTGGTCGCCACCCTCTGTCTTCGCGCCGGCCGCAATCTTACGAAGGACGAATGGGCCCAATACATTGGCTCAGATATTCTCTGGCAGCCCAGCTGTCGGGACCTCCCCTCGAACTGGCGGACACCCGACTGAATAACCGCCTGTTTCCACTGCCGAGATGCCGCAGAAGCTAACGCCCGCTTTCGGCGCAACCTCTCCTTTCACCATGGCTTCGGCGAAGGTCGGTGCACCCACCCCCAACCAGGAAGGTTGCAGTAGTCAAGAGTTTCGTGCATTTTCCTTGAGCCAGCCGTATCAATCGGTTACGGTTTGCATAAGATATGTACGAATCTCACCCCGAAAAACGCCTTATCGGCTATGCCCGCGTCAGCACCTACGGGCAGACCCTCGACAGCCAGCTTGAGCAGCTTCGTAAGGCCGGATGCACCGCCAAGATTTACCGGGAGAAGGTGACGGGCGCGCACAACGACCGGCGGGAGCTTCTCAAAATGTTGAAGGCCCTCGCCCCCGGCGACGTGGTGACGGTGACGCGGATTGACCGATTGGCGCGCAGCACCTTCGACCTCTTCGCCATCGTCAAGCGGATTGTGAGACGCCAAGGCGCAATTTCGATCACTGGCCGAGCCGTGGGCGGACACTGCCACCAGCACCGGGCGCTTGATGATTGCCGTTCTCGGCGGCTTGGCGGACGTGGAGCGCGATTTAATCCGCACCCGCACCGCCGAGGGCCGCAGCCGCGCAGCGAAGCGCGGGCAGCGCATGGGCCGGAAGCCAAAACTGACCGAGGCGCAGCAGGCCGAGGCCCGGAAGCGGCGCGCAAAAGGTGCCCCGCTTGCCGAACTCGCGCGCAGCTACGGCGTGGGGAAAAGCACGATTTCGAGGCTCAACGTATGAATGCCCTCGACAATCGGCTAGAGCCGAGAAAGTCACAGACGACTGGAATCATCAGCCCATCCGGTCGGGATCACTGACGGCGTCCGCCAGTACACCCGCGAAAGCGCAATCGGAATGGCTCTGACAAATATTCCTCTAGGCGAGATCGTAGAAGACCATCTTCAAAGGCTTATTGCGGCTCAGGCTGCGGAATCGCTGCACGTAGAATACAAGCGTGAGACCTACGGCACGAACGACGATCAGCGCCGCGAGTTTCTTGCCGACGTATCATCGTTCGCAAATGCGGCGGGCGGCGATCTCATCATTGGCATGAGTGCGGCAAAAGGCGTACCGACTGCAATTCACCCTTTCACGGGCGATGGGGATGCGGAACGGCTGCGGCTAGAGCAAATGGCGCGCGACGGGCTTTTCCCTCGAATCACGAATCTCCAGACGCGAGCCGTCCCATTAGCCGAAGGTGGCTTCGTTGTCCTGGTTCGGGTACCCAAGAGCTACAACCCCCCTCATCGTATCATTTTCAAGAATAACGGCCGGTTTTGGGCGCGGTCGTCCGCAGGCAAATATGAGCCGAACGTCGAGGAGCTGCGACGGATTTTCACCGAAGCTCCTTTGCTTGCGGAGCGCGTACGCGCGTTTCGCACTGAACGCATCGCTAGAATTGCCGCCCATGAGACGCCAGTCAGCCTACTCGACGGGGGCAGTTTGGTTTTGCATGTAGTGCCGTTCGCGGCTTTTGATTTCGGGAATGCATTGTCGCTCGATAAGGTAGCGGCACAGCCACATCTATTTGTGCCGATTGGGAGCACATCGGTACAGGATTACCAAATCACTTTCGAGGGCTTAATCACAGCTTCGAACGCCGAGGGCTTATCTAAGCCCCAGCGTGCCTATGTCCACGTTTTGCGCAGCGGCGCAGTTGAGGCCGTGGCATCATCACTTTCGGGCGAGGAGAAAAGGCTGATTCTTCCACACATCGAAGCTATGGTAGTTAAGTATTCCCGGAACTACGCGGCTTCTCTCCAAAATTTCGGAGCTGAACCACCATTTGCAATTTTGACGAGTTTGGTAGACGTAAAAGGAAAGCAGCTTTTGCAAGGCGTGCCTAATGACCCGCGATTTCGGTCTGCCGTGCTCAATCATGATCAGTATCATTTTATAGAAACAATTTTTGAGAATATACCCACGGATGCTAATGACGCAGCAAAACAACTCAGAGCAACCCTCGATCATCTTGCAAATGCCGCGGGGCTTCCGTCTTCGCCGTACTTCGACGAAAGCGGACACTACCATTTGCAAGGACAGTGGCGATGATTGAAATAGTTACCCACACGGGTGACTTTCCATAAGGCTCAGTAAGCGACTCTTGCGGGCGGGGACAGGGTTAGTGTGCGGCACGGCTTAAAAGTTCTCCTATCAACGCCAAGACTCCTGTAGCTACAACGTGACCTGAAGCGTGTTCCATAATGTGCTTCAGTGACCCCAAACCGCGGCGCAATCGGCCAATGTCGGGCACCGCTGCACCAGCAGCTTCGCGAAGCTCCGCGATTACGCCTTGAGAGTCGTCGCGTACCGACGCCGGTAAAATTGGGAGGAGCGGCTCGACTTGCTCAACAAGCTTGCGCACCTGCTCGGCGAGTTGACCCCCAGTGATGGTTTGCGACGCAGTGATCGACGACTGATGACCGATTAAAATTGTTGTGTTGGCACCAAAGATGGCTTTGTTAAACATGCTTTGAGCGTCAAACGAATTGCTCTTTTCTCGGAATTCCGCCTCTGTCTCGGTTTCACCGGTAGTGTCCTTAACTTCGAGCAAGAAATCGAGCAGCCGAGATCGTACCTGAAATAGTATTCCGGCGATGTGAGCCGTGCCTATGTGACACCAAGCTCTCTCTATCATGATACCAGGAGCAAGACCTTTTCCTAGATCGAAGTTCAATTCCATCGGCAAAGGACGCTCTATTCCTCTCTCGCTAACTTTCTCGCTTGCATCATGCAGTTGTCGTAATACTACGAGGGGTTCACGCATATGCGTATGTGTCAGCAACTCTTGTTTGTCAGCAGATAAATGCCCTAACGGTATCGGGTGCTTAGTTGCACGAAATGTCATGTGTCTCAGGTTCGCAAGAACGAGAGAGGGTAGCACTCGGTAATCTGGTACATCGGCCTCATCTGGGTAGCCGTTTAGCTCGTTGTTACCCACCCGGCCAAATCCTTCTTACCAATTTGATGAAGTAAGACCTTCGTCTTCAGCAGCGCTTCGGTGAGGCTATGTTGCTCGCTACTGAGAAGCTCAATAATCTCATCTAAGAGCATGACAGCGCCCTCTGGCTAAGCCTACTACGCGACAGATTAGATAGTTGCGTTTGTAGAGAATGGTAGCGCAACCGCCATCGCCTTGTTGGTGCCGCGCACGGTCGAAGCCGGCAACACTAAACCTCGCAGCGTGATTTTCCACAAAACGCGGTTCAGTCGGGTCGTCTTCGTGTCGGTGATGCGTGCGTGTTGCTCGGGCTGCAGCGGCGTCGGTTCTTTCGTCTGCTACGCGGGCTCAAGCAGGAGGGGTGCCATAACGTCTGGTTTCCAAGCGTCGAGCCAAACCCAGCAACCATCAGCTTCCGGCTGTGGTTCGCACCCTCGCGCTGTCGATGGCGCGCGACCGATACGCCGACTTCAGCCCGACCCTGGCGGCGGAAAAGCTGGCCGAACATCACGGTTGTTCGATGTCATGCGATACCTTGCGCGGTTGGATGATCGCGGATGGGCTACGCGGCGGGGCGCACCTCACCGGATTTCCGCTTGTCAGATGGACGACAGGGGCAAAAGCGGCCCAAAGCGGACCGATCTACCGGTTGACTACGCTCCCGCCAGCCTACCAAGCTACACTAATGACCGATGAGTTCTACCCTCCGATAGATCCGTTCGATGCAGGGCTTCTCGGTGTCGCCGACGGAAACGAAATCTACTGGGAAATTTCGGGCAACCCCCACGGGAAGCCCGCTCTTTATCTGCATGGCGGCCCTGGCAGCTCTCTTCGCTCGGGGAGCTACCGGCGCTACTTCGACCCACAAAGGTATCGCATCGTTGGGATTGATCAGCGCGGATGCGGTCGAAGCCGCCCCCTTGCCATCGACGCTCTCAGTGAAGTGCATCACAATACGACACAGTCGCTCATTGAGGATGTCGAGGCGGTCAGGAGGCACCTCGGCATCAAATCGTGGCTGGTGTCGGGTGTGTCATGGGGAACGACCCTCGCCCTCGCTTATGCCCAAACGCACCCCGGCAAGGTCTCCGAGCTTGCGCTCGTAGCGGTAACGACGACCAGTCGTGAAGAGGTCGATTGGATCACGGAAGGCGTCGGGCGCATCTTTCCCGAAGCTTGGGAACGGTTTGCGAAGGCCTCTGGCAGGCGCGAGGGCGAGCGCATCGTAGAGGGTTATGCCCGGCGGCTTGCCCAGCGCGACATTCAGGACCGACTACAGGCGGCCCGCGCCTGGAACGATTGGGAATCGACACACATCTCGCTTGACCCGAATTGGATGCCGATCGACCAACGCTTTGACGAAGTACAAGGCTTGGTTTTCGCAACCCTCGTAACGCACTACTGGTCGAACGACGGCTTTCTCCAGAATGGAGCAGACCTCCTCTCCCACATCTCAGCGATCGCACACATTCCCGCTGTAATTATCCATGGTCGCCGTGACATCAGCGCGCCATTGATCACGGCTTGGCGCCTCCATCGGCTGTGGCCCGCAAGCCGCCTGTGCGTCGTGGAATCCGAAGGGCACGGCGGACCGCGGTCGATGGAACAGATGCGCATCGCACTAGATTCATTCGCGCCAGAACCATGATAGGTCGCGAAGTGCCAAGGTCGTAAAACCATTCCGCGACGGGTGCAAGGTGACGCTCACGATCGGGCCAACACCACCCCGTGCAGAATGGCTGCGTAATGACAGCTAGCCGCGACCAGTACGAAGCCGTGCCATATCGCGTTTTGGAAAGGCAGCTTCTGCCAGAGATGAAAGACGGTCCCGATACAGTAGAGCAGGCCGCCAACTCCGATCAAAACCGCCGTCTGAACGTCAACCGAGCTGAGCAGCGGCTTGATCCCCACGAGTATTATCCACCCTAGAGCCAGATAAGCGACGGTAGAAACTTGCTCGACACGATGTGGACAGATCAGCTTCAAGACGGCTCCACTGGCCGCGCCAGTCCAAACCGCGGTTGTCATTCCGATCGCCCAAGCGCCAGGTAGTCGGCACGTCGTGAATGGCGTGTAGGTACCGGCGATCATCAGGAAGATCGCGGCGTGATCAAGTCGACGCAGAAACTCCCTTCGAGATGTATTGAAGGCGAGATTGTAGGCTGCCGAGCAGCCGAGCATCGCGACAAGGCAAATCGAATAGACGAGGCTCGCAGAGAAAGTCGGTAGGACGGCGACCGCTGCGGCGATGCCCACCAGGATGGCCGCGCCAACTGCACCCGCTAGGGTGCCGATCATGTGTATGATGCGGTCTGCCGCGAGCTCGTTGGCTCGATATTCCATAGCAGAATCTAGCGGCGTGATCGTCTTAGAGCCCGACTACGAATGAATGTCAGAATATCAGGAGGTTAATCGTCGTTCCCGCAAAGCGGGAATCCAGGGTGCCGAGGCCACTGCGGTTGCCCTGCACTCCCGCTTTCGCGAGGGTGATGATACCCTGCAGCAGATAATGCTTGTGTCATTTCGGGCCGGACTCTTAGAGCCGCTTGTCTCGCCGAGGCTAGGGCTAGGCCTGATCGCGGGCAACATCGTCAGCACCACCGGGCGAGGTTTTGGGCGCGCGGCGCGGTGCGCTATTCAGTGGCAGCGACGAGGTACATCGGATTCGCCCTCACAGGCGCCGGTCGGGATCGCGGAAGTCGACCCGTGCTAACGCAGCGCCCCGCGGGCGGATAAGACACCGGTCGCCCGCAGTCAACATGCTAATCGGCGACCCCAGGATGCGTTCGCGATGCCGCTCGCGTCCGGCTATCGCCCACAAGGGCCCCGCGGCAGACCCGATTGTGCAGAAAAGCTCGGCAGCCTGACTTAGAAACCCGACCCGAACCGGACGGCGGCGCGCCGCCACGTCCATTGAGGCGATGAGCGGAGGCAGTTAGAGGGGTTCCACCCGGTGCACTGAATGGATCGCACCAAGGCGACGTTGATTAAAGGATCGAGGTCACCGATGACCGCGCGGGACAACCAGTAAGGCAGTCGCCTTCACACATCCATTCAATCTGGGCGGAGTGGATCAGGTGCAGCCCGCGTGATGGGCGATGCTTTCGTTAACCGAAGCCATCGCCTCTCCCGTTTTTAGGGAGAGGCGATGGCCCTTTCCTGGAGCTCAGTAATCCATGCCGCCCATACCGCCCATACCACCTGGCGGCATGCCCGGTGCAGCCTTTGGTTCCGGCCTGTCCGCCACCATCGCCTCGGTGGTGATCAACAGCCCCGCGACCGAAGCGGCGTCCTGCAGCGCTACCCGCACGACCTTGGTCGGATCGATGATCCCGGCCGCCACCATGTCCTTGTAGTCGCCCGACTGTGCGTCATAACCGAAATTTGGCTCGTCCTTGTCGGTCAGCTTGCCGACCACGATCGAGCCTTCGACGCCGGAATTCTCGGCGATCTGCCGTACCGGCCCCTGGATCGCTTTGCGGACGATGTCAATCCCGACCTTTTGGTCGTTGTTCGCGGGGTTGAGAGCGGCCAGAACCTTGCTGGCAAAGAGCAGCGCTACGCCACCGCCGGCGACCACACCCTCCTCCACCGCGGCCTTGGTTGCGTGCATGGCGTCGTCGACGCGGTCCTTGCGCTCCTTGACCTCGACCTCGCTGCTGCCGCCGACGCGGATGACCGCGACGCCACCCGCTAACTTGGCCAGACGCTCCTCCAGCTTCTCGCGGTCGTAATCGGAGGTCGTCTCCTCGATCTGCGCCCGGATCTGACCGGTGCGGGCGACAATGTCGTCCTTACTGCCGGCGCCGTCGATGACCGTCGTGTTCTCCTTCTCGATCCGCACCTTCTTGGCGCTACCGAGCATGTCGAGCGTGACGTTCTCTAGCTTGATGCCGAGGTCTTCCGAAATCACCTGACCTCCGGTTAGGGTCGCGATGTCCTCGAGCATGGCCTTGCGGCGATCGCCAAAGCCCGGCGCCTTGACCGCCGCCACCTTGAGGCCGCCGCGTAATTTGTTGACGACGAGCGTCGCCAGCGCTTCACCCTCGATGTCCTCGGCGACGATCACCAAGGGCCGCGCGCTCTGGACGACGGCTTCGAGGATGGGGAGCAAGGTCTGCAGGCTGGAGAGCTTCTTCTCGTGCAGCAGGATGTAGGCGTCCTCGAGCTCGGCGTGCATCTTTTCCGCATTGGTGACAAAATATGGGCTCAAATAGCCGCGGTCGAACTGCATCCCCTCGACGACATCGAGCTCGGTTTCGAGCGACTTTGCCTCCTCGACGGTGATGACACCTTCGTTGCCGACCTTCTTCATCGCCTCGGCGAGCATCCGGCCGATCTCGGCGTCGCCATTGGCCGAGATCGTGCCGACCTGCGCGATCTCGTCGTTGGTCGAGACTTTCTTCGAGCGCTTCTGGATGTCCTTGACGACGGCATCGACCGCCATGTCGACGCCGCGCTTGAGATCCATTGGGTTCATCCCCGCCGCCACTGCCTTGACCCCTTCGCGCAATATGGCGTGGGCGAGGATGGTCGCCGTCGTCGTGCCGTCGCCAGCGACACTGCTGGTCTTGCTGGCCACCTCTCGGACCATCTGCGCGCCCATATTCTCGAACTTGTCGCTGAGCTCGATCTCCTTGGCGACGGTAACGCCGTCCTTGGTGATACGCGGCGCGCCGTAGCTCTTGTCGAGGACGACGTTGCGGCCCTTGGGCCCCAAGGTCACCCTGACCGCGTTGGTAAGCGTGTCGATACCGTGCAGCATGCGCTCGCGTGCATCGGTGCCTTGCTTGATGTCTTTGGCAGCCATGATTGGTTCCTTCTCATTTTGTCTTCGCAGCGGCGGCGCCGCTGTCGACGATGCCCATGACGTCAGATTCCTTCATGATCATCAGCTCCTCGCCGTCGAGGCGAACCTCGGTGCCCGACCATTTCCCGAACAGCACCCGGTCGCCGGTCTTGACGTCGAGCGGGTGCACCTTTCCGTCTTCGCCGCGGGCACCCGGCCCGACTGCAATGACTTCGCCTTCCATCGGCTTTTCCTGGGCGGTGTCGGGAATGATGATCCCGCCCGTCGACTTCGCCTCCTGCTCCACCCGGCGGATCAGGAGGCGATCGTGCAACGGTCTGAATTTCATGAAATCTTTCCTAAGTACGAGTTTGAACCCGATCGCCCTCCCCAAGAAAAGCGATGCAAATTCGAGGGGTGTCCCTGAAGGCAGGGAATAGCACTCTCGGCGCGAGAGTGCTACCAACATACGGCGCGACCCTATCCTTTACAAGAGCATGTCACGTCGACCCGGCAACGCGGCCTCGCTCCGTTCGACTTTTTGCGTGAATGGCCGTGTCGTGCGGATGCCGAGCTATGGTGCGAGACGTGTCGTTGTCGACAAAGTCCAGTTCCGCGCGATGCGAGGTGTCGTCGCTGTCGCTCGCAAAGGGGCTTGAAGCCTCATTTCTCGCTAGAGTGGAGCCCGCCAGATCGCCTCAGCATACCCGCGAATGGCACGGTCGGACGAGAACCA
>Ga0306923_10006035_pt1 | contig 11877 bp, 6 predicted proteins | sample sta12Can44000108_FD_203841 | JGI IMG/M metagenome (GOLD analysis project Ga0306923, IMG submission 203841) | Lab enrichment of tropical soil microbial communities from Luquillo Experimental Forest, Puerto Rico - statanox.12C.anox.44.000.108 (v2)... | ecosystem: Environmental > Terrestrial > Soil...
AGCGACGGTACCGGTCTGGCGCAGGTCACCCACGCCACCTCGGGGTTCGCCTACCTCCCGAGGACGTCCCGTGACGGCAGCATCATCGTGTTCTCGGCCGAGATGAACTTGACCGGCCAGAACGCCGACCTGAGCGCCGAGGAGTTTCGGATCAACGCCGACGGGAGCGGTGTTGTTCAATTGACCAACTCCTCCGACGCGAACAGCTACAGCTACGCGAATTTCATCGACGACGCGGGTACGTGGGTCACGTTCACGAGCACCGCGAACCTCGATGGACTCCACGGCGCCGGGGTGTTCGACCAATGGCGCGTCCGGAGCGACGGAACGGGGCTCCAGGCGATCACCACCGGTGTCGCGGGCGACGATTCGGGCTACGGCGACATCAGCGGCGACGGCTCGACGATCTGCTTCGAGTCCAACAAGGATCTCACCGGCGGAAACCCGGACCACAACGATGAGATCTTCCTCTGGACCTCCGGAACGTTTCGTCAGCTCACGTCCACGACCGACGGCTCCTCCTACTACTGCCGCCTGAGCCGGAACGGACAGTGGGGCTACTTCCTTTCGTACGCGTCGATCTTCGAGCCGAACCCGGCGGGAGTGAACCAGTTCTACCGTGTCAACATCGGAACGGGCGCCGTCGAGCGCGTCGAGGGCCTCGGGTTCGGCGCCGCCTACTACTCGCCGGCGGCGGACTACGGGAACGGCAACGAGCCGGCGGTCGACGACACGGGTGTCCGCGCGGTCTTCGCGCAATGGACGGACGGCGCGCGGACAAACCCCGACCTCTTCAAGGAGGTCATGCTCTACGACTACACGAAAGCTCCCGCGATTGCCGTCGCATCGGGTCCCGCGCCGACGCGCGTGTCCTGGGACGTCGAGGCGGGTCCGATTCGTTACGACGTCCTCCGCGGCGACCTGGCGAATGTGCACGTCAGCGGCTCGTCAATCGATCTCGGCACGGTGGCCTGCGTGAAGAATGACTCTCCCGTCAATTCGACCGAGGGATCAGACGATGGCCTGACTCCCAATCCCGGCCAAGTTTTCTTCTACGTGTATCGCGGCTCGCAGGGACTCTCAGCGGGACCGGGATCGTATGGTCAGGGGAGTGGAGGCAAGGAGCGTTTGGCGAGTTCGGGGGATTGCCCACAGTAGGCACTGCAGTCCAACCGTCTCAGGCCGCGGCTCTCGGAGAACTCTCCGTAGAGCCGTGCGCCGTCGAAAAAGGATGGCCTTTCCTCAATCCCTAGCGTTCCGCTTCGGGTTCGAAATGCGTTACGTCTGCGGAGCCAAACGCTGAGTTTTCGAACTCCTGGCTCTCTGGTTAACAGCCCCCTCGCCATTCCAATCCTTCTCGCGTGAAAGAGGCCACGGGTGCGCACAAGTTGTCGGCGGGCCAATGGTGTGCGGGTATCTCAAGACAGGACGGGGCGCAGGCTGCGGTTAACAGTTGGGGAGAGCGTGGAAAGGCTCTCGGGCTCTCGTGCGCCGGACAAAACCGGCGAGAGGTTGCGAATGAAAGAGTCGTACGGTGAAGGAGTAGCGATCCACACCGGCCCCGAGTCATGCGCCGACGTCCGCAAGGGCGTAGGTGAAGCGTTGACAGGGGAACATGCAGGCTGGGCATTGAGCCGCGAAAATGAGAGTCCACATCGGGGCGCCGACGCTCTGAGAGTAAGCGGAAGGCCACACTCGTCGTGTCGCCATCGCGAGACACGCCGAGGCCCCGCGCGGTCAGAGACCCCAGGCATGCACGGAAACCTCTCGTCCGGGAACCGGGAGATCCCACGTTCGCCTGCCGCTTGGAGTGAGGCAGGCCGCATCGGGAAGTCCAAGGACACTCGCCGATGACGCACGAACGTGGGAAGTCGGATGGCCCCGTAGTACCGAGGAAGCTGCCGAACAAAGCCGTGGGACCGGGTGCGGAGGCAGTGGAGGGAAGGGGGCTGGCCAAGGGGAATCCGCACGGAGGCAACGCGTCCCGGACACTGAGCCGGGTCGGCGCGCCCAGCGCATTCGAGCGGATACGACACGCAGCAAGGAGGAACAGGACACAGCGGTTCACCGCGCTCCTGCACCACGTCTACGACCAAGAGTGCCTGCGCACGGCGTACCTGGGAATCAAGCAGGACGCTGCGGCGGGTATCGATGGGGAGACATGGGCGCACTACGGGGAAGGGTTGGAGTCGAATCTGGCTGACCTTTCCGACAGACTGAAGCGAGGAGCGTATCGGGCGAAGCCGGTTCGTAGGGTGTTCATCGCGAAGGCGGACGGGCGGCAGCGGCCGCTCGGCGTTCCCGCGCTGGAAGACAAGATCGTCCAGCGCGCCGTCGTCGAGGTACTGAACGGGATCTACGAAGAAGACTTCGTTGCGTTCTCACACGGTTTCCGTCCCGGGCGCAGTCCCCACAATGCTTTGGATGCGCTCGCGGTCGGGATCGAAGCGAAGAAGGTGAGCTGGGTGCTCGATGCCGACATCCGTAGTTTCTTTGACACTCTCGACCACGGATGGCTGGTGAAGTTTGTCGAGCACCGGGTAGCGGACCGGCGTGTCGTGCGCTTGATCCAGAAATGGCTCAGCGCCGGCGTGCTGGAAGATGGCAAGCGGATACGGAGCGAAGTGGGGACCGTCCAGGGCGGGAGCATCAGCCCGCTGCTGGCGAACATCTACTTGCACTACGTGTTCGACCTCTGGGCTCGGCAGTGGAGGCGGAAGCATGCGCAGGGCGACGTGATCGTCGTGCGTTTTGCAGATGACTTCGTGGCGGGGTTCCAGCATCGAACGGACGCCGAACGGTTCTTGGCCGAACTACGAGATCGATTTCGGCGGTTTGGCCTTGAGCTGCACCCCGAAAAGACGCGACTGATCGAGTTTGGTCGATTCGCCGCGGAACGCCGTAAGCGGCGCAGCGAGGGGAAGCCGGAGACCTTCAACTTCCTCGGCTTCACTCACAGCTGCGGGAAGACCCGCAAGGGGACCTTTGCGGTACTTCGGCAGACGATGCGAAAGAGGTTGCAGGCGAAGCTGAGGGCGGTCAAGGCCGAGCTTCAGCGACGGTTGCACAACGCCATCCCGGAAGTGGGTGCCTATCTACGCTCAGTCGTTGCGGGGCACATGAATTACTACGGTGTCCCGCGCAATGGGGCCGCTCTATCGAGCTTCCGTCGAGCGATTGGCTCCCTGTGGTGGCGAGTATTGAACCGCCGAAGCCATCGACGGGGGGTATCGTGGGCTCGCATGCTGCGACTGATCGCCAGGTGGCTGCCACCTGCCCGCATCTGCCGTCCCTATCACTCCTGGCGGCGTCTCGTGAGAACCTGAGGTGGGAGCCGGATGCGGTAGCGCCGCTCGTCCGGATCTGTGCGGGGGGCGCCGGGTGACCGGCGTCCCTACCGCGACCCGACGCGTCAGAGGGCCAGCCGGGGTTGGGATGCGCACGAGTTCTGAGCGCGAGGCGTCCTAGCTGGTCCAGCCGAGCAATGCCGCGGCGAGCGAGAACGTGTCCCGGAAGCCATGCGCGAGAATCGCGACCCACAAGTTGCGTCCCGAGAGCAGGTACGCTCCTCCCAGCACGAGTCCCGAGACGGTGGAGGCCACAACTCCCGCCGGCCCCTTATAGTAATGTCCGATGCCGAACAACACGCTCACCAGAACAAGCGCGGCCACGTAAGCAGTCTTCGATCGTCCACCGACGTCAGCCGCTCGCGTCATCAAGTACCCGCGGTATCCCATCTCCTCCCCGAAGGCCGCGAACAGCCAGGAAATCCCGAGCATTGCAAGCACCCAGGCCAGAGTTGGCTTGGCAGCGTCAAGATCCTTCGACGCGTGCTGAGCCCCCAGGAACTTCTCCGCAAACGGGCCGACGACAACGTCGGAGAGCAGGATGATCAGCGCCGCACTCGCCAGTGCCCAACCGACGGCCCGCCACCATGAGTCCGGTCGTTTCAGACCGATGGTTCTCCATCCGCCGTCGCGTAGCCGGATCGAGATCCACCCCAAGATGAAAAGTAATGGCACCTCGTTCGGCACGATGTGAAAGACATTGTGACCGATGACGATCGCGGCGCCGACGAGGAACTCCGCGAGAGACCACCACCGGCGCTCCCCGCTCGCTGACATCACCATGCTCGTCATCCTTGCCGAGGGGGCGTGTCCCGGCTGTACCGACAGGCGCTCTGGGCTCATAGCAGTGGAACGCATGCGCGCCCTCGGAAGTTCCGTATTCCACCCGCATGCGCGCCCCCCGGCCTCCGCTCCCCGCGCCGCCGTGGGCAAGTGCGTCCTACTGGCGAGCGCCTTCTCCATCTACGGGTGGCGGAACCTGCTTCGGGTGCTGCAGGTCGATCATGCCTCGGTAGATTCGCGACCGGACTTCGTTACGTTCGTTGGCTCGCGTGATGTAACGGATGACGAGCGTTGTCGCGGAGCCCGTCGGCCGGAGACTCAGCGCCGGCTCGCCGCGAGATGCATCGATCGTCGCGCCCGGCGCGACCTTTTGCCATTCATCGGCCGCGAGCTGCGCGTTCTTCTGAGTTTCCGCGGCCACGATCTGCCTTATGGCCTCGCCTGTCGCGAACGGATCGGTGTCGGCCGGCAGGGTGAACTGAACCTCGTCCCACATCCACTGACCGGACGTTGAGAAATTGAAGTAATTCCCTTCCACCGCGTAGCCGTTCATGAACACGACTTTTCGGCCGGTCGGATGCCCGGCATCGGACCAGCTCCCCGTTTCCAGCAAGATCGTGCGCAACGGCCCGATCTCCAGGACCTCTCCGGACACGCCGTTGATCTCAACCCAATCTCCGGCTCGGATCCCGTTACGGCCCATCAGAACGAACCATCCGATGAATGCGACGATGAAATCCTTCAGGGCCACCGTCAGCCCCGCTCCCGCGAGCGCCAGGACCGCGGCGAACTGCGTGGGTGGGCCGAAAATGACCAGCAGGATGAGAATCGCTCCCCCCGCTCGGATCGCGTAGCCGGCCACGGAGTGCAGCGTCTGGACTTGTCTCCGGTCCACCGATGGCCTTGCGAGCGATCGACTGACCGAGAAGTCGATGGCCGTCGTCACCAATGCGATCAGCAGGATCGACAGCAGGCAGTAGAGGAGGAGGTGCACGCACTGCCGCCCACGCTCTCGTATGAGGGTCCACCATTTCTTGTACATGTCGGCGAGTTGTGTCTCGTCTTCGAGCCGCTTGTCGAAGACCTGGAGGTTCTTTCGATTGGCCGCACGCTTCTTGAGCGCGGAGATCTTCGCGGCTCCCGAACTTGGAGAAGTGGGCGCTGTCGCCTGAGGCGTCTGTTTCTCTTCCTCTAGATCCAGCCGGTCGTGGCTGTTCTTGAGCTCGGTCGCCTGAGACCGTGCGTCCTGTTCGGCCTGCCGCAACCGATCGAGCTTCCCATGCAGCGCAAACCAGGCCCTTGCGAGGGCGACGACATTTCGTGCGGGCGCCGCTTCTGCCGAGCTCTGCGGGGTGGATGGAACGAGTGCCTGAAGCCCTCCGCTCGCCTGCTCCCGGGCTTCATACCGCTCCTTCATGCGTTCGATGATGCCCTGCGGATCGCCTCCGGCGCGGATGAGGTCTTGGTGGGCATCGTCGAGCTCGTCCTGATCCAGATCCGCCTGTGCTTGGGCGAGTTGCAGTTGCTGCTCGAGGGCGTCCTTGACGGATTCTTTGGCGCCGGCGAGGTCCCTCTTCACCCGCTCCACCTCGGCTTGATCCATGTCCGTCTGCGATCGCGCATTCTTCAGGCGAGCGGCGATGTCCTGTGCCTCGGGCGAGAGCGGTGCAGGATGGTCCGCCGCCGCTTGGAGCGCGTTGGCGAACGCGAGATCGACCTCCTTATCGGCGATCCGCAAGACCTCCCGTGCCATCCACTGCTCTTCGCGGGTCGCGGCGGACGCGGCCAGCTTTCGAGCCGCGTCGAACTGATCCTGAGTCGCCCTGACCAGATGATAGAAGGGTTCGTTTCGGTACGGAGATCCGCTCGTGGGCTCCGCAATTGGACGGTTCGTGATGACCAGGGCGATCACCGTCACGATCAGAAGAGCAAGAAGCACCTCGGAAATGACGCGGTGGTAAGTCTTCATGACGTCTGCTGAATTGTCGCATCGGAGGCATGCCGAGCCGTTTCATGCGCTGCGACGGACCCAAAGCCTTCTCGCATCGGCAGAGCATATCAGCGATATCGGCTAGAATATGCGGCACTCGGGTAGATGATCCTGGTGCGCGCGATTCACGTTAACCGCCGCGGTTGAGTAAGTTCGCGAGTAGCGCCAGATGAGGGCGTGACGCCAGCGATGGCAAAGTTCCTAACGGGTTTCGACACACGTGGCGTCAGGGTCCACGTGGGCTGGGACTTCGTCGTGGTAGCAGCAGTCGCCCCCTTTCTGATCGTTGGTCGCCGCTTTCTGAGCTGACGCCCCTGAGAGCAGCGAGGAACGTGAACAGCGTGAGTCAGACAAGACGAGCATCACCGGGAGTGTCGGGAGTTTCTGGATCGCTTTCCGCCATTGCGGACCCCCCACTCGCGTGGTGTTCCTCACCGTGACCTGCTTTGTCGTGGCCCTCGCGTCTGCGAGCGAACAGAGCTCGTATCGCATCCTCACCTTCGACTAACGATCGGGGCGCAGCGCGCCATTGAGCAGGTGTGCTGGAACCACCGGGTCTGGCCGAACGAGAACCCGGCGCTGGTGGAGTTCGGCGCGATATTGGATTGCGACGGGAACACTTATTGTTGTTAGCGCCCTCATCGGCGCCTCCCTGCCGTGGCTGGGTCGTGGCGCGGGACTCCTGCCATGGCTTCAAGCGATCCACGCTCAAGCGAAACCGTCGCGCCGTAGGGCAAACCTTCGCTGCCGCGGCGGCAATGCTCGCGCACCATCGCACAGCTGCTGCGCTCAGAAAATCACCATCGGGCGATGCACTCGATCCACGATGGTACGGCGCGGCCGTTCCTGCAGAACTGTCACCATTCCGCTGGCGGGCCGACTTGAGAACGGCGGATGCTCGATACGAGACGTCACGCACAGGCCCGACGAAACGGAGAAATCATGGACACCAGACAATTGATCCAGTCCGTGGAGAGTCACGCTCGCAGTTCGAAGGAGACGAAGCTTGGTCACGCCAAGATCGGCGCGGGGCGGCGAGTGGCTGCCATGGGACTTGCGGCAATCTTCCTCGGCGCTGCGGCAATCGCCGCCGGCGCGCGCGTGGGTTCGAAGATCGGGGTTTCGGAGAGTGCTCACGGCACACCACCCCGCTCCCACTTCAATCGACAAGGCAACATCCTTATCTCAGATCAGTACAACAACCGCGTCATCGAGATCGACCCGGCGGGCGATATCGTCTGGTCGTTCGGCAACGGTCCGGCGGACTTGACGTCCGGGGATTCTCCGGTCGGCGTCAATGACGCGCAGCGCGTCGGCGGCCTCACGCTCGTGGCCGGAACGGGAAACCCGGGCGGCTTCGGCGACTGTAACCCGGGACCTTGTCCCGACAATCGTGTAATGCTGGTCAATCCCGTAGGGAAGATCGTCTGGCAGTATGGTCAATTCGGTGTCAGTGGCTCCGATCAGAATCAGCTCAACACCCCGGTCCAAGCGACCTACCTGCCCAACGGCGACGTTCTCATCACGGACCAGGCCAACGAGCGCGTCATCCAGGTCACGCATAACGGGACGATCGCGTGGCAGTACGGACAGACCGGCGTCACCGGAACCGACGACAATTTCCTGAACAACCCGAACAGCGCCGAGCTACTCGCCAACGGCAACATTCTGATCGCGGACGAGAACAACAATCGCGCGATCGAAGTGAATCGCGACCACCACATCGTCGCGACCTTCAGCGCGAACGGCGGTGTGGGCGCGGTGGCGTTTGCCAGCCGACTCGACGACGGCCACACCCTGTTGACCGACGCGGGGAACGCACGCGCCGTCGAGGTCGACGCAGGTGACAATCTCTCGTGGCAGTGCGTGACGAACGCCGATCCGAACAGCAATCCGGATCCACAACCGTCACGCGCGATTCGCCTCGAAGATGGGAATACGATTATTAGCGACCAGTACAACAATCGCGTCTTCATCGTTGATCACGCGACCCCCTGCAACACCCTGACGGTCTACGGGCTGCCGCTCAACAATGGGCTCAACACCGGCTTCGGCAGTCAGAATGCGAATCAAGGGATGAACGGGCCCTACGACGCCAAAGTGATAGGTGACTTCACCGGGTTGACCCCTCCGGATGTGTTTGATCCGCAGTCGTCCGAGGAGCCCCGGACCGATAACGCACTCCGCATTCGGCGTCCGTAGGCAGTGCGGCTCGGCGCGGATCCGCGGCGCTAGTGCGGGTCGCCCGGGGACTGGACATGCCGGCTCTCGGGAGCGCGCGGGGTCGAGTCCGCAAGGCGGGCTGCTGCCGCCATGGAGGCCGGCGAGCGGCGCCCAAGCTACGCGAGTGTCGGAGCGACCTTCTGTCCAGGCCGGCCAACCTGCCGTGCCGTTCAGTTGTAGTTCAGTTGTTGGCGGCGACGGGCGTCGGCCTCGAGCCATCGGGTGGGGGTTGTGGCACGAGGCCGACGCAGACGGCCTTCGGAACACGTCCTGATACTGGAGTTGGCGCACCCGTCGCCGCCGCTTTCAACTTCCCGCGCGGCCATTCAGATCGGCGCGGCGTCCACCCGCACTACGGCTGCTGCACGCACGCCGGCAGCAGCGCCGGGTCCCTCCCGCTCAGCTTGTCTCCCTGGTCCTCGGCCCGTACCGCGTCTGGCCCTGATAGGCAAGCGAAGGGATCGGACGGACCGACCTGTGTCGAGAGCCATCGAGCTCGAAGAGGCCGGACGCCGACAGAGGATCGATCGCTCTGAGCTGAAGCTTGTCAAGGATCGCTGCGATAAGGCCGACGGCGTCGCCACCCCCGCGCACATGGAACGCGAACGACTTCACCTGTTCCGCGTGACCGAGATTTACCTCGATCGATAGGCCATCCCGGTCAATCACTCCCCACGCGGGATCGGAGAAGTCGACCTCGGGTGCGAATCGGGTAATCAGTTCGATCAAGGCTGCGCGTGAAAGGCGAAGCGACTTCGGCACGAAGTCTGGCGGGATATCACGTACCGATTGGATGTCGTCGGGAAGATCCTGAACGAAGATGTCCCAACTCATCACATCCACCAGCCCGTATGACAACAGCGCCACCGCACCCGTCCGCCGCAGCGCCCCGTGCCGCCGTGGGCAAGCGGAGGGACGGAGGAGGGCGCGGGGTTCAGCCCGCAGTTGGGCCGCGTGCCTCGCACTCGTTCACTCCTCGACAACGTCACGGAGCACCGCCTGCACCTTTTCGGTGATCGTCTTGGCGTCTATTCGGGCACGCCGACGGGAACTGTTGTTGGAGTTCCCACGAGCACAGCGGATTATCCACCGCACGGATGCGCTCACGCCCCGGCGTCGTCATCGCAGAAGCCGAGGAGCCAGCGCGCATGACCGCGGATGTGCCGTGCGCCGGAGGGGGCGGGGTGAGTGTGGATCGCCGTCGTGACCGGGTTCGCTCGCGGGCCAAGTACGGCGACATCACTTCACAGATCGGCGACGAGCGGGAGTACACTCAGCCGGAGGGGTCGCCGGTGGTCGAAACCACGTGTTGTCGACACAGAGTCGGAGGGCGGATCGCGCCGTTGGTTGCCGCCGCGCTCGCGGTCATCGCGGGGCGCGCCGCGCTCGCGCAGGTGACGGGTGGATTCAACATCAAGATCATCGACAACTCCGACAAGTCCGCGATCGTCGGGGCTGCGGTCACACTGAGCAACTCGCAGGGATTTCTCGTTCCGACGACGATCGTCACCAACGTCAAGGGCGAGGCGCTGTTCCCGGTGCTCCGGCCCGGACAGGTCTTTACCGTCGACGTCATCATGGACGGCTACGCGCGCATCAAGCAGGACATCAGGTGCGACGCGGGCAATGTCAAGGACGTCGTGATCGCGATGGCGCCCGAGCAGCAGGAGCGCGTCACGATCATCGACCATAAGACGATCGTCGACCTCGACAACAACGAGCAGTCGACGAAGTTCTCGTCGGAGTTCATCCAGGATCTTCCGGTCGCCGGCCGCTTCTATCAGAACGTGTTGGCGCTCGCCCCCGGCGTGCAGGATCCCGACGGGGACGGCAACCCGAACGTGAACGGGGCGCGCGAGCGCGACTTCAAGGCCACGGTCTCGGGCGTCAGCAACGTCGATCCGCTGACCGGGAAGTTCCTCAATCAGGTTGCCTCGGACTCGATCGAGGCGATCTCCGTCGTCACCGCGGGCGCCGGCGTCGAGTACGGGCGCGCGCAGGGCGGGTTCGCTCAGATCATCCAGAAGCAGGGATCGAACGACTTCGAGGGCGTGTTCGGGATGATCTTCAGCTCGCGCGCGCTCGATGGGACGGGTGCGACCGGACTCTCCCGCAACGAGCTGCCGGATTTCTTCCGGTACCAGCCGTCGCTGCAGGTGTCGGGCCCGATCGTCAAGGACAAGCTCTGGTACCGGCTGACGCAGGAGTACATCAAGCGTGAGGATCCCGTCGTGCTCGGGTCGGGCGGCGACGTGGCCACGACCGGCACGGAGCAGTTTTCGACGTCGGACCAGCTGACCTGGCAGGTTTCGAACCGGAACAAGCTGGCGCTCCAGTACCAGGCTGACCCGCTCACCACCACGAACAACGGCGTCAGCCCGCTGCGTCCGGTCAGCGCCACCCAGACCGTCAAGTTCGGCGGGCCGACTTACTCGCTGACCTGGACCGCGCCGTACTCCCCGAGCCTTCTCGTCGAGAGCATCGCCGCCTACCAGGACACGCGGCAGCAGATCATTCCGACGACCTCCGGCGTGGCGAACACGTGCATCGCCGGGGGATCGTTCCTCGACGACGCGCAGTGCACCGACCTCGACACCGGCCGCGTCAGCGGATCGTCGGGCTTCACCTGGAAGGATGAGCGGCAGCGCCTGACGATCAGGAGCGACGCGACGTACTACAAGGGCCGGATGTGGGGGATGAGCCATCAGTTCAAGTTCGGGTTCATCACAGAGAACGAGCGGTACTTCCGCAGCCTGGAGGAGGACCCGACGTTCGGCGCGCTCCGAAGCACCGTCAGCCTGCAAGACCCGACGCCCGAGCGCCTCCTCCTCGTCAACTTCTCCCTGCAGCCGTTCAGCACCTCCCGCGCGGTCGGCACGACGTGGGGGATCTACGGAGAGGACGTCGTCCGTCCGATCTCGAACCTCTCGGTCACGGTCGGCCTGCGCATTTCGCAGGAGGACATCAGCTCCGCGGGGGTCAAGCCGTTCGACCCGGCGTCCGAGGCGCAGAAGTTCCTCGACGCGGCGGGGTCGGGAAGCGGGCAGGACCTCGTCACCCTGCTTCAGAACGGCTTTGTGGCATACGAGGACATCCCCGGTGCGCTCGACTCGATTCGCGCGCAGGTCCCCGGCATCACGATCAACGGGGGCGGTCTGATCGGCCAGCAGGCGTTCTGGACGCACTTCAGGCAGCCGGACAACATCGACCTCCACAACACCAACCTCGAGCCGCGCTTCGCGGCGGCGTGGGATCCCTGGAACGACGGGAAGACGAAGTTTTCGGTGTCGGCGGGTCGGTACTACGACAAGATCTTCCTGGCGGTGCCGCTTTCGGAGATCGAGCCGGTCCACGTGTCGGACACATGGACCGCGTCGGAGGCGAGAGGCAGCGGCGAAGTGCCGTTCCAGCCGACCTTCGCCGTCTCGGTGGTCGATCGCAACCTGAAGACGCCGTACCAGGACGAGTACTCGTTTGCGGTCGAGCGCGAGGTGATGCAGGAAAGCTCGGTCTCGCTCCGGTACATCCACCGCA
>Ga0306923_10006043_pt1 | contig 11869 bp, 11 predicted proteins | sample sta12Can44000108_FD_203841 | JGI IMG/M metagenome (GOLD analysis project Ga0306923, IMG submission 203841) | Lab enrichment of tropical soil microbial communities from Luquillo Experimental Forest, Puerto Rico - statanox.12C.anox.44.000.108 (v2)... | ecosystem: Environmental > Terrestrial >...
GCCATTGAATTCGATCACCCGCACCGGGCGCGGCCGGCCCCAATAGCTCTTGAAGGTGAGGTTGGTGAGGACGCCTGCTGACATCGTCAGCGTCAGCAGCAAGAAGACGATGGCGCGCCCTGAGATCAAAAGCGGCCGGTCGGGCCGCAATAATTTGATCACGACCGCGACAATCGCGGGCAGCGCAATCGCCCCGACGACCCACATCGCGGCGTCGCGCGCCAACGAGGCCCAGCCGTCGAGCTTGAGCGGAAACGACTTCGTCGACGGATCGTAGAACAGCGCCGCGAGCTTCAGGTCGAGCTCGGGATAGATCCCGAATACGATCCCGATCGTGAGCGCGAGCGACAGCGCAACAAAGAGTCCAGTCCGGTTCATGGTTTTGCGGTTTAGCGGAGGCAGGCGATTATGGAAAGGGCGGCGGCAGCCGCGATTGCGACGGCAATGGCGGAGGTGGCAGGCGCCAGGCGCCGGCGTTGCGGCCGGCGATCATCCAATAGATGACGCCCGCGACGATCCCTGCTCCGGTCATAATTTCGAGATGGCGCCGCACGATGCCTTCAAATCGCAGCGTATCCGGATCGAACGGCACCAGCCCGAGATAGCAGGCCAGCCCGACGAAGCCGCCGCCCACCGCATAGGCCAGGACGCTGCGAATATTGAAGGCTTCGGTGATCACGGCGATGATCATCGCCGGCAGCAGCGCGAAGCCGGAGATGAAGATGAAGCTGAAGCCGACCACGATGTCGAAGGCGCCCTGGTCGATCGGCGCGGTGCCGATATCGCTCAGATCCGGAAACAGCACCGCGCCGGCCACGATGATCCCCGCCACCAGACATGCGGCAAGGAAGCCAAATAAGATGACGATCAGGCGACCGATCAGGGCCATCCACAGAAATTCCGCGTCCTAGACTTTGATCCAGAGCCAACCGTCGAGCCGCATCTTGCGAGGTGCCTTCGGCGCTCCTTGGCATCAGGGAAGGCCATCAGTCCGTCATCGCCATGGCGCGCAACGCTTGCCGCTCGCGCGCTGACAATTTTTCCGTCTCCGATTTCAATTGGCCGCAGGCCGCAAGAATGTCACGGCCGCGCGGGGTGCGCACCGGCGAGGAATAGCCGGCATTGAAGATATATTCGGAGAACTTTTCGATCTGGTCCCAGTCCGAGCATTCATAACGCGTGCCCGGCCACGGGTTGAACGGAATGAGATTGATCTTCGCCGGAATGCCTTTGAGCAGCTCGACAAGCAGCTTTGCCTCTTCCATCGAGTCGTTGACGCCCTTCAGCATCACATATTCGAAGGTGATACGCCGTGCATTCGATGCGCCGGGATAGTCGCGGCAGGCCTGCAGCAAGTCCGCAATCGGATATTTGCGGTTGAGCGGCACGAGCTCGTTGCGCAATTCATTGCGCACGGCATGCAGCGAGATGGCGAGCATCACGCCGATCTCCTCGCCGGTGCGCTTGATATTCGGTACCACCCCCGAGGTCGACAGCGTGATGCGGCGGCGGGAGATGCTGATGCCTTCATTGTCAGCGACGATCAGGAGTGCATCGCGCACCGCTTCGAAATTGTAGAGCGGCTCGCCCATGCCCATCATCACGATGTTGGTGACAAGCCGCGTGCCGTTCTCGCGGTCGGCCCAGTCCTTGAGCCGGTCGCGCGCCGCCATGACCTGGCCGACGATCTCACCCGCGGTGAGATTTCGCACCAGCCGCTGTGTGCCGGTGTGGCAGAATGCGCAGTTCAGGGTGCAGCCGACCTGCGAGGAGACGCACAGCGTGCCGCGGTCGGTCTCCGGGATATAGACGCATTCGATCTCATGCGGCCGCTCGTTGCTGTCGCCGCTCGGCAGCCGCAACAGCCATTTGCGGGTACCGTCGCTGGAGATCTGCTCGGCCACAATTTGCGGGCGGTCGACGGTGAAACGCTCGGTGAGCTTTGCGCGCGTGTCCTTGGAGACGGAGGTCATCTCGTCAAAGGTTTTGGCGCCGCGGAAATAGATCCAGTGCCAGAGCTGTTGCACGCGCATCTTGCGCTGCGCCGCTTGAACGCCGATGTCTGCCAACCGCTCGCTGAGCTCATCGCGCGACAGGCCGATCAGCGACGGCTTTGCCGGCGGCACGTAGGTCTCGAGCGGCGTCTTTTCCAACGGCGCGATTATGCGCGCCCCGGGGGTGGTGGTCACGGTGTCGGCCATGGGCCATGACATAAGCCTTCCCGCGTCCCCTGGAAAGGCGTGAGGTGCAGGGCCGCCTGGCGCTGGCAGGGATCAGCGCTTGCAGTCCTGTGCGATCCGATCGAGCGCCTGCGCCAGGCCTTTCAGCGAGAAGGTGTCGATCGTCTCAGTGCCCTTGGCCGAGATCCCCTTGACCACGGCGTCGGCGGAGCGGCGCAGCGCCTGCACCATTTGCTCCTCCTCGGCGGCGTTCTTGATCCAGAGGCCGTCGCCCTGAGTGTACATCGCGTAGGCCGCGCCGCCGACCTCGAGCGTCGATTCCGAGCCCGGCTTCAGCATGTAGCCGATCATGACAGAGACTTCGTTGACCACCTTCTCGCCAGGGCGGGTGGAGACAAAGGCGTAAGCCGGATCGCGCGGACGGTTCGGCGGATTGGTCTTCGACGAGGTCGGCTTTGCCAATGCAAAGCACACGCGTTTGCCGTTCGGCGTCGCGCTATAGGCGCCCCAGGTTCCATATTGACCGATCAAAGTCGGCTCGGCGCCAGCCGTGACGGCCGCCACCGGTTTGGTGTCCGGCTGTTTGGCGGCGGCTTTGGCCGGCTTTGGCGGCGGCGTGCTCTGGGCGTGCGCCAGGCTCGTCAGCCCGCACCCCAGCATGCCCGCGACCAGCCCTGTCAGAATCCGCCGAAACATGATGCGATTTGATTCCCGCAATATTGTGACTGGAAGATGGCCCGGTCAAGCCAGCGCGCGCCGGCGCTGCTTAGCCGGAATAAGGTGTCGCTGCAAAGCATCCATCGGCCTAACGCGATCGCGTCAGGCGCAGCTCCGCCCATTGCGCCTCGGTCCATTGCAGCAGATCCTCGGCGCCGGAGGTCCGCAAATGTGCGCCGCCATCGGCGACTACCATCTCGCCATTGATATAGGCGGCGCCATCCGAGATCAGAAAGCTCGCAAGATTTGCCAATTCAGAATGCTCGCCGGTGCGGCCGAGCGGGTTGCGCGCAGCCGCGCTTTGGTCGCGACTCTCGGGGTGAAGTTGCGCAGTTGCGCCCAGCGTTGGAAAGGCGCCCGGTGCGATCGCGACCAGGCGCACGCGCTTCGGCCCCCATTCGACGGCAAGCGACTTGGTCATCGCCAGCACCGCGGACTTCGCCATCGCCGACGGCACCGTGAAGGCGCGCCCGGTGATGGTCGAGGTCGAGAGGATCGAGAGCACGACACCCTCGTGCCTGCCCTCGATCCAGCGCCTTCCGGCGGCGAGCGTACAATACATCGTGCCGTGCAGCGTCGGCGAGAGGATCGCATCCGCCGCACGAAACGACAAATGCTCAGTCTGCGCGATGAAGGTCGCGGCTGCGTTGTTGACAAGCACGTCGAGCGGCGCCTTGCGAAAGATGGCTTCCATCATGTCGTCCACCTTGGCGCCGTCGCGAATATCGCAGCGGTGGATTTCGACCTGACCGCCGGTTTGTTTCCTGATCTCGACCGCCATCTGCTGCAACAGCTCCAGCCTGCGGCCGCAGATCACAAGCTCTGCTCCAAGCTCCGCAAAGCGGTGTGCCATCGCCGCGCCAAGTCCGCTGCCGCCGCCGGTGACGAGAACGCGTTTTCCTGAAAGCAGGCCCTTTTCAAACATCGTTTGAATCCTCCCAGCCCGGTGACCGCAAGGCCATCTTCAAAGAATGCGACCCGATCGTCACCCCCTGGTTCGAGACGACGCAAGCCTCCTCAACCCTGCTGAGCTAGAAAGCGGATTGTCGCGCGGCGTCAAATCCGGCATGAAGCTTAAAACCCCAAAAAACCGGCTCGAAGCCAGGTGCGTTTGACAAAGGTGCGCCCATGAAAGCCATTCTCTGCTCGCAATATTGCCAGCCTGACGATCTGGTGCTGGCGGATGTCCCCGATCCTGTGGCCGGGTCCGGGGAGGCTGTGATCGCAATCAAGGCAGCGGCACTGAATTTTTTCGACCTCCTGATGATCCAGGGCAAGTATCAGATCAAGCCGCCGTTCCCGTTTTCGCCGGCGGCTGAAGTCGCCGGCGTGATCGAGAGCGTCGGCACGGGTGTGACGGACCTGAAGGTCGGCGACCGCGTCGTGGCCTCGTGCGGCTACAATGGCGCGCGGCAGAAGCTGGCTTTGCCCGCGGCGTCCGTCGTGAAGATTCCAGACAATCTCGACTTCGATCGCGCCGCGGGGATCATCATCATCTACGGCACCGCGCTACATGCGCTGGAGGATCGCGCAAGTCCGCAGTCGGGCGATACGCTCGCGGTGCTTGGCGCCGCTGGCGGCACAGGTCTTGCGGCCTGCGAGCTCGGCAAGCTGATGGGCCTGAAGGTGATCGCCTGCGCCTCGTCAGAGGAGAAGCTCGAATTTGCCAAGGCGCACGGCGCCGAGTTCGGGCTCAATTATGCCAGTGAGGATTTGAAAGAAGGCCTGCGACGGCTTACCGGCGGCAAGGGCGTTGATATCATCTTCGATCCCGTCGGCGGCGCCTATGCGGAAGCGGCGCTGCGCGCGATCGCATGGGAGGGCCGCTTCCTGGTGATCGGCTTTGCCGCCGGCGAGATTCCGAAAATGCCGCTGAACCTGGCGCTCCTCAAAGGCTGTGATATCCGCGGCGTGTTCTGGGGCAATTGGGCGCGGCTCAATCCGACGAAGAACCGCGCCAATCTGGAAAAGCTCGTGAGCTGGACTGCGGAAGGAAAAATCTCCTCACATGTCGACCGGACCTTCCCGCTCACACAGACCGCCGACGCGCTGAAGGTGCTCGCAGGCCGCAAGGCGATGGGCAAGGTCATCCTGCACCCCTGAAAAAAGTCAGCGTACCAGACCTAATTCGGACAGTCGCCCTGCTTGCAAAGCTGTCGCAATTTGCTACAGGGCGCGCTCATGCCTTTAACGATCCTTTGACAAATTTGTCACCAGACGGCTCGAGCTGTGGCCCAAATTGGGGTAACCTTTGGCATCTGTGCTTCAAATCTACGATAAATTGCTGCGCCTTGCCGCAATGAATCCAAAATATCACCCAATTCACGCCGGGCGGGGCCGTCTTTTGGGCTTATTCAAGCTGCGAATTATGGCCTTGTGGCGGGCACTTCTGGACAGAAAAACGAGCCACGACAAGGAAATTGGTGCCCCGATCAGGTGCGTCAAGCAGAGTGGGGAAGATCGCCATGGTGGACCATCACAAACACTCTCGATCAGACGAATCCAACCCCAGCGTTAACAACTACGACGATAGTTACGACGACCTGGTTCAACCGCACATACGACAATTCGGGTTTGGCCGTTCATCGGATACCGACGCCGACTATGATTCCGTCCCGCTGTTTCTCTCTGATCCTGATGGTGAACCCGACCCCGGGGAATTTGTAAATCCGTTGCGGCGCTATCGCCGCGCATCAATCTCGCTGCGCATTCTGATGGGCGTGCTTGCGGCCTCCGGCGTTGCGATGTTGTTTGCATGGTTCACCTCTGACGCGACGCGCGACGTGCTGATCGGCGCCAGGGCATCGCTTTCGACTGTACTTCCGCTTCCGTCCACGGCCGCGCAGGCTGAAGCGTCCGCGACGCAAGCCGCCGCCGCCCCCGCCGTCCCCGCCCCCTCCACCCAACTCACCTCGCACGATGTGCAGCTGAAGGATCCGGCTCGCTGGCAGCCGCCCGGCGCGCAGACGCCCCCGAGCGCGCGCGGCCCGCAAGTGGCGACTGCGACACCGCGTGAGGAGATTTCGAGCGCCTCTCAGACCGCGGTGCAGAACCGCGCCGCGCCAGCCAATGTCCCGCCGACGGCCGCGGCCGTCTCGCCGGCCACCACAGCGCCTGCTCCAGCCCCAGCACCATCCGTTGTCGCACCGCCCGCAAGGCAACTCGATGCCGAAGAAATCGCCGTGCTGATGAAGCGTGCCAAGGACCTGCTCGCATCAGGCGACATCCCGCCCGCGCGACTGTTGCTGCGTCGGGCGGCTGACGCGCAGGAGGCGACGGCGGCGTTGCTGCTGGCGCAGACTTACGATCCCGAGGTGTTGGGAACAAAGGACGTCCGCCAAATTACTCCTGACATCGCCATGGCCCGCACCTGGTATCAGAGGGCGGCGCAACTTGGCTCCGCCGACGCGCAACGGCGGCTCGCTCAACTGCAGGACTAGACTCAAGGGGGACACATGCGACGGTTAGTTGGACTGGCACTCGTTGCCGTCATGATGGCGTTTGGCGTTTCGGCGCGCGCCGGCGAAGAAGGCGAGTACGACCCGGCAAAGGTCAGCGACAGCCTGAGGGCAATCTTCCAGTTTGGCTCGGCGCAGACCCGGCACGCGCTCAATGCCAACACGGTGACGCTGATCACCGGCACGATCGGCGGCACCTATGTCCAGATTGGCGCCGACCTCGCGTCTGTGCTCGACGACGGCAACAACCTGCGTGTGCTGCCGATCATCGGCCGCGGCTCGGTGCAGAGCGTCGCCGACATCCTGTTCCTGCAGGGCGTTGACGTCGGTATCGTGCGCGCTGACACGCTCGACTATCTCGAACGGAAAGGCTTTGCCAAGGACATCAAGAAGCAGTTCACCTATGTGACCAAGCTTTACAACGAAGAGATGACCATCATCGCGCCCAAATCGGTGCGGACCCTGAAGGATCTTGAGGGTCGGACAGTCTCGGTCGACCTTCCTAATGGCGGCACCTTCGTCACCGCGCTGACGGTCTCCGAACGGCTCGGGATGAAGGCGAACTTCGTCTATATCGAGCAGCGCATCGCGATGGAGAAATTGAAGAAGGGTGAGATCGACGCCGTGATTGTGGTCGGCGGCAAGCCGTACAAGTCGGTCTCCAACTTCGTCAATGACGGCCGCTTCCATCTTGTCACCGTCGATTACGACAGACCGCTGCAGGCCGACTATCTGCCAGCGAGCTTTAACGCAAAGGACTATCCAAACCTGATCGCAGAAGGGGAGACGGTCGACACCATCGCGGTGCCTGCGGTGCTCGCGGCCTATAACTGGCAGCCCGGCACTGACCGCTATCGCAAGCTGTCGCTATTCGTCGAAGCGTTCTTCGTCAAATTCCCGACCTTGCAGAACCCGCCATTCCATCCGAAGTGGAAGGAGGTCTCGCTGGCTGCGCCACTGCAGGGATGGACGCGCCTGCCCTACGCCCAGCAATGGCTCGACGCGCACGGCATTGGGGCAACGGTCAAGAGCCGGTTCGACGATTTCATCAACCAGAACCCTGCGGCGCCCCAATCCCAGGCCGACCGCGAGGCGCTATTCCGGCAGTTCCAGGCCTGGCAAGCCGATCAGACGGCAAAGGAGAGTGCGAGGGCGCAGGCCCCGAGTTCGCAGCCGCCGCGTCCAGCCGCTCGGCCGCAGTAGCCAAACGAATCTATTCTGGTCAACCCGGCGCGTGGCTGCTGACCGGCGCAAAAATCTGATGACCGGCGCTGACGCCCTTGAGCGAAAGGTGCCCGAGCGATTGCGAGTTACGGGCGAGCTTGCGCGCAGCTGACATGAGCCATCCAATTGGATGCATCGCGTCCTGACCCTGCGGCTTCGACCCTTTGGGCAACTCAATGCGCGTCGTCGTCGATGCCCCGCTTCAGCGCGGCGCGCGCCGCCTCGCGGTGATCAAGTGTGATGTGGCCTGCGACCAGCCGGATCGCGGTAGCGAGCACCGCGGCATCATCGGTAAAGCCGACCACCGGCAGCATGTCGGGGATGAAGTCGAACGGGAGGATGAAATAGGCGATGGCGCCGAGCAGCGCCACCTGGACATGACGCGGCGTCTGCCGGTCAAACGCGCAGTAAAAAGCCGCGAGCAGATCCTCGACGAAAGGTAGCTTCGCGGCCACCTTCTTCAGCTTGAACCAGAACTGCCGGCGCACGCTGTCGTGGTCCTGGGCCAGCCGGTCGGCCGGATCGAACCCTGCGCTGTAGTCGATTGCCATGGCTGAAGCCCTCAAATAACCACCGCGCGGCCGGATCGCCGCGTTCGCCTCACCAAAGCTGGTGATGCTGCGTTGCCGCCGCAAGACCGGAACCGGGCTAGCCGACGCCAAGCTGCTGCGCGATCGCGTTCATCGCCTTGGCGAGATCGATGTCCTTGGCGGTGAGGCCGCCGGCGTCGTGGGTCGAGAGCACCACATCCACGCTCTTATAGACATTGCGCCATTCGGGGTGATGGTCGTGCTTTTCCGCGACCAGCGCAACGCGCGACATGAAGCCGAAGGCCTCGTTGAAATCCCTGAAGACGAAGCTCTTTGCGATTGCGTCGCGGCCTGCGACCTCGGCCCAGCCGCGCAGCGCCTGCAACGCCGTCTTCCGTGCCTCAGGTGATAGTTTTGCCATGCGAAACCTCCTGTTGTGTTGGAACTTTGCCGTGGCCAGTGCCCTACCAGTAACCATGACGCAGATGTAACCTTCAGCCGGCAAGAAATTTGCTAAGATATTGTCACAATCATGCTGGCGACATGAATTTGAACCTCAAACGCTTGTTTACGAGATCGATGGCCGGGGGTTTCGAGCCGGCGGCACCAGCCGCGCCGCCGCCCCGGTCGGCGGTTCGCAAGGCGACTTTCATCACGGTCGCAGGCGTGCTCGCCATCATCGGTACGCTCGCCTGCGCTTATTATTTCGCGATGCGACCCGTCACCCTCAAGATCGCGGTCGGCCCTGCCAACAGCGATGACGTCAAGGTGGTGCATGCGCTGACCCAGGCCTTCACCCAGTCCCACGCCTATGTCCGTCTGCGCCCGGTGCAAACCGATGGCGCGGTGGCGAGTGCGGAACTGCTCGGGCAAGGCAAAGCCGATCTCGCCATCATCCGCGGCGATCTCGACGTGCCGAAGAATGCCCAAGCGGTGGCAACGCTGCGCACGAATTTCGTTGTGCTGTGGGTGCCGCCCCCGGGCAGGGGCAAGAAGGCCGGACCGAAGATCACCAAGGTTGCGCAGCTTGCCGGCCACAAGGTCGGCGTGATCGGCCGCACGCAGGCCAATGTGAACCTGCTGAAGATCGTCCTGCAGCACTATGCTGTCGATCCGAACAAGGTCGAGATGATCCAGTTTCCAGCACCGGAGGCGGCGGAAGCGATCAAGAACCAGAAAGCGGACGCCTATCTCGCCGCGGGCCCGCTCAACAGCAAGATCACGGCGGATGCGATCGCTGCTTCGGCCAAGGACGGCGCGCCCACCTTCCTCGAGATCGACCGCGCTGACGCGATCGCGCAAAACCATTCCGCCTATGAGGCCGGTGACATTCCGGCGGGCGCGTTTGCGGCTGATCGACCCGACGAAGACATCAAGACCATTACCTTCAACCACCACATCGTGGCGCGCAAGACCATCTCCGAGGCGACAATCGCCGCGCTCACGCGGCAAATATTCGCGGTCCGCCAACAATTCATGTCGGAATTCCCACAGGCTGCAAAGATCGAGACGCCCGACACCGACAAGGATGCCGCGATCCCCGTGCATCCCGGCGCCGCTGCCTTTGTCGACGGCGAGGAAAAGACCTTTCTCGACCGCTACAGCGACTACATTTGGTGGAGCTTGATGGCGCTGTCGGCCATGGGCTCGCTCGGCGCCTGGTTTGCGGGCTATCTAAAGAGGGACGAGCGTAGCAACAACTCGCATCTGCGCGAGCGCCTGCTTGAGATGAGCGCGCACGCGCGCACAACCGAATCGATCGAAGAGCTTGAGCGGATGCAAAACGAGGCCGATGGCATACTGCGCGATACGCTGCATTGCTTTGAGGACGGCGCGATCCATGAAGGTGGGCTGATTGCCTTCAACATCGCGCTCGATCAATTCCATCGTGCGGTGGCCGACCGTCGGGCGCTGCTGTTGAGCCTGCCGCAAAATCTGCCGCGCCCTGGCGCACAGTTCCGTGCCACCGGGACGATTTAAGCCCGCCTTCTCCTTGTCGGTCTACCTGATACTGTAATCGCGCCGTCATCAAACCTTTCTAGGTCTGTCAGCGCGGCTTAAGCGCATCCCCGAGGACCGATAGGAGGCCCGCATGACGCTTCGCATCCCCCGCCATCAAATTCGTGGACTGTCCCGCCGGCATTTCCTCAAGACGGCGGCAGCTGGCGGCATCAGCGTGATCGCCACGCCGTCGCTGTCCCGCGCCGCCGACCGGCCGGTCGTGACCCATGGCGTTCAGTCCGGCGACATCGGCGCCGATGGTGGCGTGGTCTGGTCGCGCAGCGACCGGCCATCGCAGATGCTGGTCGACATCGCCACCACCGAGTCCTTCAAGGATGCGCGCGCGCTGCCGCCGATCGCGGCCCTTCCAGAGAGCGATTTTACGGCAAAGCTGCTGTTGGAAGATCTGCCAGGCGGTCAGGACATCTTCTACCGCGTGAAATTCCGCGATTTGTCGCATATCAGCGTGGAGAGCGAGCCGGTGGTCGGCCGCTTCCGCACCGCGCCGTCGGACAAGCGCGACGTCAGTTTCGTCTGGGGCGGCGACGTCGCGGGACAGGGCTGGGGCATCAACCCCGATGACGGCGGCATGTTCACCTTCTCGGCGATGAAGAAGCACCGGCCGGATTTCTTCCTGCATTCCGGCGACAGCATCTATGCCGACGGCCCCATCGTCTCGGAGGTGAAACTAACCGACGGAAAGGTCTGGAAGAACCTGACTGTGCCCGAAAAGGCCAAGGTTGCCGAGACGCTCGACGAATTCCGCGCCGCCCACAAATACAATTTCCTTGACGAGAATGTGCGTGGCTTCAACGCCGAGGTGCCGATCTTTGTGCAGTGGGATGACCACGAGGTCACTAACAACTGGTCGGCCTCGAAGGATCTGCCGGCCGCCTACAAGGAGCGCAACATTTTTCTGCTTGCAGCGCGCGCGTCGCGCGCCTTCCACGAGATGTATCCGATCCGCGAAAGCATCGTGGAGCCGGGCCGGGTCTTTCGCACGCTCAGCTACGGTCCGCATCTCGATGTCTTCGTCCTCGACGAGCGCAGCTATCGTGGGCCCAACGGTCCGAATTTGCAGCAAGCTTATGGTCCCGAGGCCTATTTCCTAGGACCCGACCAGATAGCCTGGCTCAAGCGCGCGCTGCTTAACTCGCGTGCGACCTGGAAAGTGATCGCCTCCGACATGCCGCTCTCGCTGATCGTCTATGACGACTACACCAACAAGAAGGGCTCGGAAGCCTTTGCCCAGAGCGACGGCCCGCCGCGCGGCCGCGAACTTGAAATCGCAGAGATGCTGCGCTTCATCAAGTCCGCGCCGATCCACAACACGGTTTGGCTGACCGCCGACGTGCACTACGCCGCGGCTCACTACTACCATCCGAACAAGGCGCAGTTCCAGGATTTCGAGCCGTTCTGGGAGTTCGTCTCCGGCCCGCTCCATGCCGGTACCTTCGGGCCGAACGAGCTCGACGACACCTTTGGCCCCGAGGTGCGCTTCATCAAGGCGCCTGGGCTGGACACGCAGAACCTGCCGCCGTCGGCCGGCATGCAGTTTTTCGGCCATGTCCAGATTGCGGGCGCCACGGGGCAGATGACAGTGACGCTGCGCGACCGCGCCGATGTCGCGTTGTGGTCGACCACGCTCGAGCCGAAGGTTGGCTAGCCACGACCGCAACACTGCCGAAGCCTCGCAGCAGCGCCTGCATCGCCGCCAGTGAAAGAGGCTTCGACGGGCGCGGCCTGTCCGCCAAGGTGG
>Ga0306923_10006045_pt1 | contig 11868 bp, 11 predicted proteins | sample sta12Can44000108_FD_203841 | JGI IMG/M metagenome (GOLD analysis project Ga0306923, IMG submission 203841) | Lab enrichment of tropical soil microbial communities from Luquillo Experimental Forest, Puerto Rico - statanox.12C.anox.44.000.108 (v2)... | ecosystem: Environmental > Terrestrial >...
GAGATGCAGAAGCGCTTCGTCGCGCGCAAGCCGCAGACCCTCTATTCGCTGACCGAACGCGGGCGCAAGGCCTTGCTCGATTATGTCGCCCATCTCGAAACCTTGCTGCCGTCATCCGGCGGCGAACCTCCAGGGAAGGACGCAACCCGATGAAAGAGGCCCTGTCGCATCTCCTCAACGACCTCCTGTCGGCGATCCTGTTCCTCGCCGTCTATCTGACCACGGCGAATATCGCGACCGCCGCGGCGGTCGCGATCACGGTCGGGCTCGCTCAGATTGCGGTGCAGCGGTTTACCGGAAGGCGGATTTGGCCGATGCAGTGGATCAGCCTCCTCGTCGTCATCGTCCTCAGTGCCATCTCGATTGCGACGCAAAGCCCCCGCTTTGTGATGCTGAAGCCGAGCCTCGGCCATTTCGCGATCGCCGCAGCGATGCTGAAACGCGGGTGGATGAGCCGCTATCTGCCCGAGATCGCGTTGCGCTACCTGCCCGAGAATGCGCCGGTCGTCGCCGGCTATGCCTGGGCCGGGTTGATGGCGCTGCTCGGTCTCGCCAACATCGCGATCGCGCTCTGGGCCCCCTTCGCGATCTGGGCATGGTTCATCTCGGTGGGTGCGATTGGCGCGAAGGTAGCCGCGTTCGTGCTGCAATACGTCGTGTTCCGGACGATGATCCGTCGCGCGCTTAGGAGAGCCGAGGGCGCCGCCCTCGCGGCCGTCGCGCGCCCTTCACCGGCACCGCTCGGCAGTTAGACGGCCGATTGGACCGCGGAGGCACGACCATGAACCTCGACCTGTTGCCGCTCGGATGGGCGCATCTTGTTGCGAGTCCGACCGCCCTTGCCGTCGGCATGCTGGTTCTGCTGTGGCCGAAAGGCACCCTGGTCCATAAGCGGCGGGGGCGGGTCTATGCTCTGGCCCTTCTGGTCACCGGCGGCGGGGGGGGCGGCGCCGAACCCCGCCCCCCGTTATTTTTTAAACCCCGGCGGCGCGGCGCTCGGCATCTACCGGCGCCGCATTTTCTTTTTCCCGCACTGGCTGGCGCTCGCGGCCCTTATCGTCACGACGGCCGGCGTACTCGCCGCACATTTCCAGAAACCGCGGAAAGCCTGGCTGCGCCTGCACCTGACGTGCCTGTTGACCAGCCTCTACATTCTGGTCGGTGGCGGCGTGAATGAAATGTTCCTGCGCGTCGACGTGCTACGCCGGCTGGCGCCGACGCTCAATTCCCCGGCGGTCGGGTTGACCCATTTTGGGGTGATCATCGTTTTCTTGGCGCTGATCGGCTACTTCAATGCCGCGCTGCTGCGTGAGTCGTGAAAGAGACGGCGCGGTCCGTCAAATAAATCTGCCGAGAGCCTCTGCAAGCACTTGGTCGCGTCCACGGGCAAGATTGAACTGAACTCATGATCTATGCCCGGCTCTCGACCGGCGACAAGGCGGACTCAAGCCGCCCGCTTCCATTATCGATGGCCGCCGGCGGATTACTACGCGAAGAGGGCGCTCGATTGGGAGCGCCCTCTATTCTTGACCTCCTCGTTAATGATGCGATTGACCGGAGTCGAGGTCGAGGTCGAGGTCGAGGCCGGGCAGGACCTGGGTGCCCTCTTCCTGCACTGCGGTCAACTTGTTGGGATCGAGACCCAGCGCCTTCAGAATCGTCGGCGCGATCTGCGCGGTTTCCACTGGGCTGGTCACCGTCGACGGGGAAAAGCTCGGATTTGACAGCAGCATCATCACGTTCGTGTCGTCGTGTGAGAAGCCACCGTGTTCGGCGAGTTTCTTGCTGCTCCCCGAGTAGGTAACGCCGATGTTCGGCGTAACGATGATATCTGGCGTACGTGGATCGCCGTTCGGCGGCAGCCCCGGCAGGTTGAACAACTGGCCGATCCCCGGTCCGGAGAAAATCTGGCCGATGCCAGCGATGTTGCTCGTCGCCGGCGACTGACTTTCCAGCATGCCAAAAGCGGTCGTGGTTTTTCCCGAATCCGACAGCCAGATCAGCGAGATATCGTCTTCGGTCGGCCCGATCCCCGGCGGGCTGTTCGAGGGCTGCTCGGACAGTGGGAGCAGGTCGTTAAGGATCGTCGCCGGCGATGTCGTGATCGGCGATGTTTTGGTCGGGTCTTCGGGTACGATTCCTATACCCAGGTATCGAGCCGAGTCGATTGGGCTCTGGCCGTGCTTGGCTGAAATGACGATCAGCGTCGAATCGCACAAACGTCGGGCCTTGAGCAGGGACACCATCCTTCCGATGGACGCGTCGGCGAATGTGATCTCTCCAAACAGCGCCTGGCTCGGCGTGCCGATACTGTCCAGATAGCCGCCCGTCATCCCCACGGACTTTTCGATCAGCTTCTGGCCGACGCTAACCACTTGGAAGTTCATCCCAAAGACCTTCGGAACCGGTCGGCGGAACGTGCCGCTGTGATCCCAGCCGTTGATCTCTTTTAGGATCGCCTACACCTTCAGGCTGTCGTAGCACTTGATGTTGGCAAAACCGTCGGTCCAGGCGTTCGATGGCGTGGCGGCATTCGGGTCCGGAAGCGGGTTGCAGCCGGGCACGGTGGGCAGCGCTACCGGAATAGAGTTGATTTCCGGCGAGTAGTAATCGTCGACGTTCGTGCCGTTGCCAGGACCCGAGACCGACGAGTAGGAAGGATGCTTGTCCGACCAGGCGGTGTAGCCCCCGGCAGCGTGCAATCGTATTCGTGCGAACGAAGTTCCACGGATAGACGGGATTGCAGTTGTGGGCCGGGTCGCGCTCGAGCCGCATCGGATCGATGGACGCGATTCCGCCGTCCACGCCGACTGGTGCTCCCCCGTTCAGGAGAGTCTGGTCGATATCAATTCCCTCGTCGAATTCCGTGGTAGTGCCCATCGGGGCTGCCCCGGACGTGCAAAGGCCCGGCGCTCCGAAAACGCCGTTCCCCGTCGTCGTCGCAGGTGGATCGAGCGAGCGGTCGTAGGCGACGTCATAGAATGCGCCGACGCTGCGCGGCGAGCCTCCGGTCACCAGCGCCATCAATCCGGGGAACGAATCGGATGGCTTCGACGTGGAAGTCTCCAGATAATTGACACCCGTCCCCGCCAGTTCGGCGAGACTGGGGCAATAGGGATTACCGCCGTTGACGCCGCTAATCCCTTGCGCGCAGTTGATAAAGTCGAGGGCGTGCATGCCGTCGATGCTGATCAGCAGCACCCGCTTGATGCCGTTGCCGGCAAAACCCGCATCTCCATCGGCATGTGCCGGCAGACCCGCCGGGACCGCCAACAAGCCCGCACTGAGAGCCGCGCTTCGCCATAGCATGGGCATGATCCCCTCCGTCATTGCCGGTTGCGCGGACCATGTTAGGGATCCGGTATGACGCTTCGGTGACGGTTCTATTGCGCTTGCGTGGCATCATCTACGTCTGGCGATTCCTATTACTGTCGGCGCCACGCATCGGTTGCACCGAGCCCGACCCGACTGGCCTCGTCACCGTCACCAGTGTTATTGACGCAGTCAGGGCTGCCAGTCGACGACGGGCAGGGTCTGGCAACGAGACCCGCCCGACAAAAATTCTTGACTATAGTGTCATCGGCGCGCCACGTGCCGTTCATAGGGGCCGAGCAGCATCTGCCGGCCTTTCAATTCAACCAAACGGGAAAGCTGGGCGCGCTGCTGCGGGGATCGCCAAAGGCCAGCGGCGTCAGGTAAAAGCGGCTCGACCCTTGACGACCGGCTCCGACCACGGCGAAAGCTATCGCGCAAAACGCCCGGCTCCATATCATTCAACGAAGCCCATGAGCAGATGTGTCTATGAAGACAAGTATTTCACCGCGATCGCGCCCGAGCTGCCGCTCAATTGTCGCGAGGACGGCGGTCATCTGATCCTGCTGAAGAAGGACCCAGTCAACGACCGCTCCGATTTGTGCTACCAGGAAGCGATCGATTTCATGCGAATAACGATGATCGTCGGACGGGCCATGTATGATGTGCTCAATATCGAAAGAATGAATTACGAGGACTTAGGGAACTGGGGGCTCGATGATCCCGGGGGAGCTAAAATGCACCTGCATTTCTTCGGGCGTGCGCGGGCGCAAGTTCATCAGATTCGTGGACAACACATATTCCTCTATCCAAAGGATCACAAAATTTACCAGGGACACTTGAAACCACTCAATGCGGACGACTTGAGATCGCTAAAGGCTCGTATCGACGAACTCGTGGACGAGCCGAAATATCAGAAAATGGCGGAGTTGGCCGAGCTGTAACCCAGCTTGCAACGGTGCATCGCATCCCACTGAGCTTTCCCTGGCGAGTGAGGGCCGGCAAAGGCGGAGAAAACCTTGGGCAGATTTCGTGGCCGCGGTATCGATGTGGGAGCGAGTAGACGCAACCGCTCATTCGCCCGCCGCCGTTGGAGGGTCGATGCGACGTCACGACGCGCATTGGTTTTATTGAAGACGCGTGGGATAGGGAGCCGTATATGCGCCCCACTCGCCGAAGCTTCGTTCAGCGCGCCGCGGCCGTTTCCGCTCTCGCCCCGCGCTCGGCATTTGCCGCGGATGCTGCGCACCCCCCAGTGCGTCCGCTGCAGATCCTGATACTCGGCGGCACCGGTTTCACCGGGCCCCATCAGGTGCGATACGCGCTCTCGCGCGGGCATCAGGTGACCCTGTTCAACCGCGGCCGGCAACCGCACGACTGGCCGGGCGCGGTGGAAGAGCTGATCGGCGATCGCAACACCGGCGACCTGAAGGCCCTGGAAGCCGGCCGGTGGGACGTGTGCATCGATAACCCCACCACGCTTCCATCTTGGGTCCGTGACGCCGGCCGCGCGCTACGCGACAAGGTTGGGCAATACATCTTCATCTCGACCATCTCGGTTTATGCGGCCAACGATCGGCCGGCCGACGAGCACGCCGCCGCGCTGTCCTATGCCGGCAAAGACGCCATGGCGGAAACGGCCGAGACGCTAAGGCCAGCGACGGCAAACTTTACGGGCCGCTGAAGGCGGTCTGCGAGCAGGAGGCGGCCCTGCAGTTTCCCGGCATGACGACGGTGATCCGGCCCGGCCTGATCGTGGGGCCGGGTGACGAGACCGACCGCTTTACCTATTGGCCCGTCCGCCTGGCGCGCGGCGGCAAAGTGTTGGCACCCGGCGACGGAAGTGATCCGGTGCAATTCATCGATGTGCGTGACCTGGCAGAATGGACCATCCGCGTGGCAGAAGCGCGCGCGCTCGGCGTCTTCAACGCCACCGGTCCGGCGCAGCCGCTGACGGTGCGTGCAATGCTCTCGGAGATCGCGGCGGGCATTCAAATCGAGCCGCGGCTGACCTCGGTGTCGACTGATTTCCTGAAGGCACAGAAAGTCTCGCCCTGGCGCGACCTGCCCGTCTGGATTCCGGGTCAGGGCGACTGGGCCGGTTTCGCTCGGCGCGACATCCGCCGCGCCTTGGATGCCGGGCTCGTCTTCCGCCCCTTACCGCAGACGGCAGCCGACACCGTTACCTATTTCAAAACCTTGCCCCAGGAACGCCAGGAAAAGCTGAAGGCGGGCCTCTCCGCCGAGCGCGAGACGGCGTTGCTGGCTAATTGGGCGGCGGTGGCCGATAAGTAAGGCTTATACGGCGCCTCTCTCGTGCAGCGCGGCGATCGCCGCCGAAGGCGTTCCGAAGCCCATTGCAGCCATTGCCGTAGCCGAACCCGGACGGCTCAATTGGGTGGTTTGCGGACATTCGCACGACATTTCTGCGCAAGCTAAGTGGGTGTTCCGGTGGGCCAGCACGCGTGATACGAAAATCTTAACTTTTGGAGCGGTAAACGACCGCTGCGTCGGGTATGCTGGTACGACTGCATCGTGGTTTGTATTACCCATCTTTTTGGAACATTTGGCATACATTTATGATTTTATGCTGATCATATGCTGCCCACTAACCCTGAGTCGGATGCCCAAAACAGCTAAAGAGGTTGCGGCTGCCGCACCGGGAGCACACAAGCCGCTCGCGCCACACTCGACTCGATCCCCGTGGGTCCGACGGCAAGCGAAGGAAGGACGCTTTTTTGACACTTGCCTGACAGAGTGGGTGCTGCCTTAACCCATCGAGCAGAAGTGAACGCAAATGAGTCGCCATCGGGGTTGAGAACGAGCATCGTCTGGCCCGCTTTCGTGCTGAGCAACCCGGTACCTACTAAAAGGCGAGATAATCGTGTTATAGTTAATGTGGTAAAATTTTTTCTATTTGAAGGGAACAAAGATCGCGCGCATAGTGTTGGCTACTCTTGCATTTGCCAAAAGGAGGAACAGCAGATGGCGTCATTCACCACATCGCGTCTGCATCTCGTCGCTGGCGGCGCTATTGCCGCCTCAGCCCTCGCCGCTCGCGCCGCCCATGCTGGAGAATGGTTTTGGCGGCACCGTAACCGTCATTGGGATGATCACGGCGACCGCGACGGCGACGGCGAAAAGAATTGCTTCCGCGAGGGCACCCTAGTGCGGACCATTGCCGGCGAGCGGCCTATCGAGGCAATCGCCGAGGGCGACAAGCTACCGACAAGGTTCGGCGAGATCGCCCGAGTTATCAGGCGGCACGAATTGGGTCGGGCCGACAGAGCAATCTTGATTACCCGCGCGGCCCTGGGCTCCGATTGCCCGACCCGCGATCTCTACCTCACCGCTTGCCATTCTTTGCTAATCGATGGCTACCTAATTGCGGCCGGCAATTTGATCAACGATCGCACCATCTTGCGGTTGCCGCCCGACGACGCGGAATATTTTCATATCGAGCTGGCACGGCACGACCTCGTTTGGGCCGAGGGCTTGCTTTGCGAAAGCTTACTGGCCGAGGGGCAAAGGCCTTGCGCTCCGCTGGTGCCGTATCGGTGGGCACGTGGCGAAGTCGCTTCGCATTTACGCAGCGCGCTTGCGCCTGTTATCGATTTGCGCCGGCCGCAAGATATCGTCCGCGATCGCCTAGCAGCGTAAAGCCGGGTATTGCCTGATGCCCAGGCGCGTCGGCCATCCTTCGGGGTCAGCGCCTGCATGATCGGACAGGACCGGCCGCCGTAGACGGCGCAACGGGAATCTAAACCATTCTGGAACGCCGTCGAGGGTCCGCAAACGGTCGACTTGAGCCGTTCGCTGGAGGTCGAGGGCGCACGATGGTCTCGACCGACCCGCGAATGGCTTCACCGGGTGGAAAGGGGACATTCGTGTCAGATTTCTGCCCCAGGTAAGTGATTTCCGCCGACGCCGGCATTGCGGTGCGACACGCTCTCACCCCGCGAGAGCGGTGATCTTTATGCGAAAATCAGGACCCATCGATCGGCAACCCTGCCACCTTCCATTCGGGAAATCCATCTTCCAGCCGCCGCGCCCGGTGGCCGCGCTGGCGTAACAACGCGACGGCTTCGAACGAGAGGACGCACCACGGGCCGCGGCAATAGGCGACGATCTCCCGCTCTGCCGGCAGTTCGGCCAAGCGCCATTCTAATTGGGATAACGGAATGTTCACGGCCTTGGGCAAATGCCCATTGGCGAACTCGTCTTCTGGCCTGACGTCGAGGACGGTCGCAGCTCCGCAGCGCAGGCGATCGAGCAACTCATCGCGCGAAACCGGCTCGAACTCGTCGCGAGCCCGGAAATAGCTTGCCATAACGCGCGCGATTTGGGCGCTGTTGCGCTCGCCGACGCGGCTGAGAGCGCTGAGCAGCCCGATTACCGCGTCGTCGCCCGCCAGCCGATAATAGACGCGCTTGCCGTTGTGGCGGCCCTCGACGAGCGCGGCGCGGCGGAGAAGCTGCAAGTGTCTAGATGCATTGGCGAGGGTGAGGCTCGCACGGGTCGCCAAATGCTCGACGCTGCGCTCGCCCTGTCCGAGATGTTCAAGCAATTCGAGCCGATGCGCGTGGGCGAGCGCATGGGCGATCTGGGCAAGACCCTCACTGATTGAATGACGTTCCCGGGTCACAAGATACACCGATCCTGAGAGCGCAGGAGACCCCGCATGAAGGGTGCCGCCGAATGACCTGTTGTGACCCGCTGGAGGCTGAATGCCCCCTGGACCTGACCGAGGACGATTGCCGGACGCTGATTAGGCTGTTGCGTCACGCAATCACGCCCGATCGGGAGCCACTGTTGCCGCAGCTCGAACAGCTGAGAGTGATCCTTGAGAAGTTCGAATTTGGCGTCGGCGGCTGAGGCAACTCTTCTGGCATGTGGCCCACGACCCTTTGACTAGACGGCCGAAGATCGCGCCTAAAGTCGATCGCGGTCCACTCTATCGTGTGGCGTATCCTCGGAATGGCCGCCTCAGGGGATTTTAGCTTCTCGACAACTAGTGACAGTTAACCGCGGCGCGCCCCCAGTCTCGGAAGTTTCGATTTGCGACGACGGGGAAGCTGAGCCCGTCGGGACGTCCATTCAAAAATTTTAGAAAAAATGGCTCGATTTCTCACTATAGTTGTTTAGGGTGAGGAAACACGGTGGCAGGGTTCGGCCCTCCGCAGCACAGCTGCCGGCGAGGTAGTCACTCGCCAGAGGTCGACTGATGAGATCAGGTCGAGCTCAATCCGATCATCCGCTGGCTCCTGGGACAATCGCCCAGGACCCGGCAAAACCCAGCATCGCCGACTTTGACGCGCATAATCCGTTCTGGAGTTCCCCTGGGATCTATATCGAGAGTACGAGATCCTGGGGGTCGATCTCTGCCGATGTCGTCAGCCGCACTGTCGATACAGTGGCGTGGCGTAGCGGTTATCACCGGGTGGCTGTCGCTTTGACCGCCCATCGGGGCACGGCTCATGTTGACGGTGGATCTGCCCAATCCGCCCGGTTCTCACCTGGCGAGCTGTCATTTACCCCGGCCGGTGTTTCGATACGAACCATCTTCCCGCCGGTCCGGATGATGTACACCCTGCAGAGCCCAGAGACCTACGACACCATTATTTCCGAAATGGTGCGAGGCGGCATCGTTCATTTCGAGACGCGATACCCCATTTGCGATCCACTCGCTTCGCAGATGGTGTCTACCCTTGCTCATGAAACGAAGAGTAGGCTTCTCGACAATGTTCTCGCCGATGCACTGAACACGGTAATGGCGGTGCGGATGGTGCGGCATTTCGTCGATCCGTCGAAGTTCGCACCGGCGCCTTCCAACGGGCTATCCCGCGAGCGGCTGCAACGCGTGCGTGACTACATCGAGGCGCATTTGGATGGCCGGTTGAGTTTAGCCGATCTCGCCGCTGTGGCGTGTCTTAGTCCCTATCACTTCAGCCGCTCCTTCAAGCTGGCGCTTGGGGTCGGTCCACAGCGCTACGTCATGCAGCGCCGTCTCGAGCGCGCCAAGACGCTGATGCGCAGGACCAATCAGCCGCTTGCCTGGATTGCTCAGGAGGCAGGGTTTGCCGACCAGAGCCATCTGACCTCCGTCTTTCGCCGCGAGAACGGCGTGACACCCGGCCAATTTCGCGCTGCGACGGTATGAGCCTGATAGGGCCAGGGGAATTGAAAGCCTTGTCGGCGCTGCGACCGCATACCACGGGCCGGCATTGCCATCGATAGAAGCGAATGTCCGGAAAGGGTCGGTTTCGCCACTTGGCCCGAGGAAGGTTTTGCAGGTTGCGGCGCTGCCGGACGGGCGAGGCCGCAACTTCTTACCGGCTCACAGCTCCACTTGCTCTGAGATGCTGAGCGCGCCCTCGACCTCAATCCCGAGATAACGGACGGTGCTTTCGAGCTTCGTATGTCCAAGGAGAAGCTGAACCGCCCTCCGGTTGCCGGTCTTCCTGTAAATCGGAGCCGGTCTTGCCCGTCGCATCGAGTGGGTGCCATAGGCTGAACTGTCGAGACCAGCGCCTGCTACCCATCCATGAACAATGCGCGCGTATTGTCGCATCGAGATGTGCGGCCGCTTCCGAAACCTACTCGGAAAGAGGTATCGCCCGCTCCGGGCACCAAGACTGGAAAGCCAATCTTGAACCGCTGCGCGTGTTTGCTCGGTAATTTCGAACTGAACCGGCCTACCTGTCTTCTTCTGAATCACCGTCGCTCGGTCTCGCACCCGTCCACCGACACATACGTCATCGGTCGGCAGCCGGACGAGATCACAGCCCCTAAGTTTGCTATCGATGGCAAGGTTGAACAAAGCGAGGTGGCGTTTTCGCCCCTCTAACTGGAGCCGGACCCGTATGGTCCAGACGTCCCTCGGCTTCAACGGACGTTTCTGACCGATGATGCGCCCCTTGTTCCAGGGATTGTGCCGCGGACGCGGCGACAAGTCATTCTCGCTGACCATGGTCTTCTCCTCCCGGAGCCGACCACTCCCTCCTCAGCGCCGGTCAGCGGGCGACCGGCAGAGTAATTTACCCCGTGGCCGGCACTCGGGTAGTTGGCCGACCCTCCGATGCGCCTTACTCTGCCGAGCTTGAACGGCAGCGCGCGTACCACCTCTAGCGCCCTTCGAGTGCCGCAGAGGGTGGCGTGCGGGCCTTCCCCGTTTTGCCCGGCCTTGGCCGCGCGCGCTTTCAAAGCGGTCATTGACCGTCTGAAGCCACGAGACCCGACGCCGCGCCTATTTCAGCGCGGGCCCCCGCTGGTAGGTCGACGGGCAGAGGAATATCCTCGTTCATGAGGGGCTAGCCCTCCTCGGTGCCGAGGATCACCGGATGGATGTCGCGGCGTGGCTGCGCGGGTTGGGGCTCGAACAATACGTGCCCGCATTCCGCGCCAACGATGTGGATGGCGAAGTGCTACCGGAGCTGACGGCCGACGACTTGATCGGCCTGGGCGTGACCTCGATCGGTCATCGTCGCAAGCTACTGGCAGCGATCGCCGCCCTGGGGACGGAGCCCCCAACCGGGGCTCAATCAGCGACGAGCGCGACATCCGCTTCAACCGCCGCTCCGACAATCGATGCCGAACGCCGCCAGCTGACGGTGATGTTCTGCGACCTGGTCGGCTCGACAGCACTCGCAACCCGTCATGACCCGGAGGATTTGCGGGAGCTGATCGGGGACTATCACCGCGCCGTTGCCGAGACGGTCGGCCGCTTCGACGGGTTTGTCGCCAAATATATGGGCGACGGGGTGCTGATCTATTTCGGCTATCCGCAAGCACATGAGGACGATGCCGAGCGTGCGGTGCGGGCGGGGCTGGCGGTAATCGAGGCGGTCGGCCGATTGCCCGCGCGACAGCATCTGAACGTGCGGCTTGGCATCGCCACCGGGCTCGCCGTGGTCGGCGACCTGATCGGCGAGGGTGCCGCGCAGGAGCGCGGTGTCGTCGGCGAGACCCCGAACCTCGCCGCCCGCCTGCAGGCCCTGGCCGCACCGAACACTCTCGTCATCGCCGAGGCGACGCGTCGGCAGGTCGGCGGGCTGTTCGACCTCGCTGATCTCGGACCGCAAGCCCTCGCCGGCTTCTCCGATCCGCAGCCGGCATGGCGCGTCATTGGCGAGAGCGGGATGTTGAGCCGGTTTGAGGCCTTGCGCTCGGGCGAGACGCCATTAGTTGGCCGCGACGAAGAAGTCGAGCTGCTGGTCCGCCGCTGGGAGCAGGCGAAGACCGGCGAGGGACGGGTGGTGCTGATTTCCGGCGAGCCCGGCATCGGCAAGTCGCGGCTCACGGCGGCACTTTTCGAGCACATCGGTACCGAGCCGAATACCCGGCTGCGCTATTTCTGCTCGCCGCACCACCAGGACAGCGCGCTCTACCCCTTCATCGTTCAGCTCGAATCCGCTGCGGGGTTCGCTCGTGACGACACGGTCGAAGCCAAGCTCGGCAAGTTGCGGGCATTGCTCGCACCCGGCTCGCGGAATGATGACGACATCACGCTGTTGAATGAGCTCTTATCGCTGCCGAATACCGTTGCGGACCTCAACC
>Ga0306923_10006048_pt1 | contig 11867 bp, 10 predicted proteins | sample sta12Can44000108_FD_203841 | JGI IMG/M metagenome (GOLD analysis project Ga0306923, IMG submission 203841) | Lab enrichment of tropical soil microbial communities from Luquillo Experimental Forest, Puerto Rico - statanox.12C.anox.44.000.108 (v2)... | ecosystem: Environmental > Terrestrial >...
AGCGGACCACTTTGCCGCGGCAGATCAGATCGCCCGGCATGGCGGGGCGATGATAATCGACGCGCATGTCGATGGTCGGCACGCCGCGCCCGGTCTCTTTCACCATGGCCCAATCGGCGGCGAGGTCGATCAACGCGGCGAGAATGCCGCCGTGAGTGAAGCGGCGCTCGACGCTGACCACCCATTCCTCGCGCCATTTTGCGCGAATCTCGACTGAATCGTCGCCGACTGCGAGCACGGTCAGGCCGAGCCACTGATGAAACGGCGCGCGGGTGACGAGCGCCTGGACTTGCTCGAGCGTGAGGTCGGTCATGGCGTCACCACCACTTTGCCGATGACTTCGCGGTCGGCAATGAGCCGCAAACCCTCGCGCGCCTGATCGAGCGGCAGCACCTTGTCGATCACCGGCTTGATCTTGCCGGCGGCGATCAGCGCCATCAGCGAGGCAAGGTTGTCGTCGTAAAAGCTGTTGGAGCCGATGATCTTCAATTCGAAGCTCCAGATGTAGCGCAGATCCTCCTTCGGGTCGTAGCCGGCGGTGGCGCCGCAGACCAAAAGCTTGCCGCCGCGCTTGAGACAGCGCAACGACGGCAGCCAGGTGTCGCCGCCGGTGAAGTTGATCACCACGTCGACGCCGCCGTCGTAGGTGCGGCGCTGCGGCTTGCCGTATTTCTCCACCGCCCATTTCGACCAGTCGGTCTTGGTGTAATCGACCGCTTCGTCGGCCCCGAGCGCCTTCAGCCGCGCAAGCTTCTCGTCGCTCGACGCGCAGGCGATCACCTCGGCGCCGAGCATCTTCGCCAGCAGCACGCAGCCGGTGCCGACGCCGCCCGACGCGCCGAGCACGAGCACGCGCTCGCCGGCCTTCACCGTGTCGTGGGTGATCAGCATGCGGTGCGCGGTGCCGTAGGCGACCGGCAGGGACGCTGCGTCCTCGAAACTGACGCCTGCCGGCACGGCGATCAGCTGGTCCGCCGCAACCAGGCAGTATTCTGCCATGCCGCCGTCGAGCATCTCGCCCATCAGGCCTTTCTTCTTATTCACCGGATTGACCAGCACGCGGTCGGCCGGCTTCCAGCCGGTGACGCCGGGGCCGACTTCGGCGATCTCGCCGGCCATATCGAGGCCGATGATCACCGGCAGTGGCACCTTGATGCCCGGCATGCCGCGCATGGTGAACACGTCGTGGTAGTTGAACGACGCTGCGCGCACGCGGATCACCACGTGGCCGTCGACGGCCTTCGGCGTCGGGTAGTCGTTCGCGACATCGAGGTCGTCGAGGGCGCCGTGTTTACGCAGTACGAGGGCTCGCATTTCCAAATCCTCAGAGCGCCGCATCTTCGGCGGACCAGTCCTCAAATTGCACGGCCGACCGCAGCGCAGAGTGAAATTGAAGTCAAGGACGGCCTGAAGGGCCGCCGCCTTCGGCGGCGCTAAAGGCATCCTTGACTTCAATTTCACTCTGCGCTCACTGCTACCGTGCAATTCAAGGGCTATGGCTGCCAAAGAGCAGCCGTTTTGCCTCTGTTTCGTCGCGCAATTTATCGGCAGGCGATCGCCCCATGCAGGAAAACTTCCGCCAATTCCTCGACCGCTTGCGGCAGACCGGCGAGCTCATCGACCTGCACCAGCCGGTCGACATCCGACACGTTGCCACCCTCGTCGACCAGGCCAAGACCGCGCTCTTCTTCCACAACATCATTGGCTACGACATGCCGATGGTGTCCGGCATCATCCGCTCGCGCGAACGCGCCATGATGGCGCTCGGCTGCGAGACTTACCGCGAGATCGAGGACAAGCTCTCGCAGGCTATCGCCAAGCCGATCCCGCCGAAATACGTGAAGTCGTCGCCGGCGCGTGAGGTGACGCTGGTCGGCGACGACGTCGATCTCTACAAGCTGCCGATCCCGATGTCGTCGATCTACGACGGCGGGCCGATGATTACCGCCGGCGTCGTCATCGCCCGCGATCGCGAGCTCGGCATGAATTCCGGCATCTATCGTTTCATCGTCAAGGAGAAGGCGCTGACCGGCATCGATCTGGTCACGCCGAACAACATGCGGCTGTTCACTGAGCGCGCGCTCAAGCGCGGCGAGCCGCTGCCCATCTCGATCTCCATCGGCACCCACCCGGTCGAAATCACCGGCTCGGGCTATCGCGCGCCGCTCGGCGTCGACGAGATGGCGATCGCCGGCGGCATTCGCGGCGAGCCGGTCCAGCTCGCGCCGTGCCAGACCATCGACATGCCGTACATCGCCGACGCCGAGATTGTGCTCGAGGCGGAGATCATGCCGACCGGCTGGACCTATCCGGAAGGCCGCTTCGGCGAGTTCACCCGTCTGATGGGCGGGCTGCACTGGAATCCGCTGGTGCGCATCAAGGCGATCTCCATGCGCAAAGATGCGATCTACTACAATCTGCACATGCCGTGGGAGAACACCTGGCTCGCGGCGCCGACACGCTATGCCACGATCCGCGCCGCGCTGCGCACCGCCGGCGTGCAGGTCAAGGACATCAACGTCACCCTCGGCGGCTGTGCCTTCTGGCATGCGGTGATCTCGATCAAGAAGCAGCCGGGTGAGGGTAAGAATGCTTTGCTTGCAGCGTTATCGGTAATGGACTTGAAGCACGTCGTCGTGGTCGACGACGACATCGACGTCAACGATCCGACCGACGTCGAGTGGGCGATTGCGACGCGCGTGCAGGGCGACCGCGATATCATGATCGTGTCGAACGCGCGCGCCAAGCCGCTCGATCCGAGTCTTCCTCAAGGTTATGGCGTGGTGCCGACCGGCGCCAAGGTCGGCATCGACGCCACCATTCCGGAAAACATTCCGCGCGAATATTACGAGCGCATCACGTATGCCTACGCCGATCGCGCCAAAATCGACGATTATGTCGGCGGCAAGAAAGATTCCGTTGGCGAAGCCGGCGACGAGCGGGCGGTGGCGGCGCTGGCGGCGGACATTTTACAGGCCATCGGCCAGTCGCCGATGTACTTTACCGACATCGCCGAAAAATTCGCCACGTACGACTTCCGCACCATCGCGCAGGCCATCGGCCACCTGCACGCCACCGAAAAGCTCTGGCAGGACCCGCGCGGCCGGCTGTGCGTCCGCGGCTCGCAATTCGCCGCCAAACCGCCGGTGAAGTAACCCGCGGCGTAGCAAAGAGGGATCCGATGTACGACGTGAAACGGCGAGAGGTCTTGGCCGGAACTGTTGGCCACGACGTGTTCGTCACCAGCAAGGAGGGGCCGGAGAAATAGACGGAGCAGCGACGGCGAGCGCTACAGCACGGCGTGGTCCTGCGCGGCAAGCTGGTCGCGCAAGCTCGCATTCTCCACCTCGAGCTGCGCCATGCGGGCGCGCACCAGCGACACCGCCTCCATTACTTCGGTTTCGGTGAAGCGCTGGGTGATGTGCTGCGAGCAGTTCCAATCGAACGCGTCGAGATGGAAGAGCAGAATGCGCTCGAGTTTCGCCCTGTAGCCGGGCGGCATCACCACGGCTGCGAGCTCGGGATCGTCGTCAAGCGTCTTGATCTCGACATGAGTCAGAATTTTCAGGCGCCGGCGATTGGCGTAATCCATCAAGATCAGCGCGGCGCGACTGCCGGCGGAAAGGTTGCCGACGCTGATATATTGGCGATTGCCGCGAAAGTCGGCGACAGCGAACGTCTTATCGTCGAGCACGTGGATGAAGCCCGCCGGCCCGCCGCGATGCTGCACATAGGGCCAGCCGGTCTCCGACACCGTCGCCATGTACAAGCTGTCGCGCGCGGCGATGAACGCCCTCTCGGACTCGCGGAAGCGGTCGAAGGTGCGCTCGCCCGAAAAGCCCGACCAATAGCCGGCGCTGCCGTTCAGTCGCTGTGCCTCTTTCACGCTGGGCGTGGCGGCGATGTTGAGAAAACCGTGCGGCATGGTTTCGCCTCGTGAGACGGGTGACCGCAGACAACGTAAGTCTAAGCCCTTTCGCTCATGGCAATAATCATCCATTTTCAATAATATTCCTCTTAAAATGTGAGAGGATGCCGTGGACCGTCTCGAAGCTATGTCGATCCTGCGCGCCGCCGTGGAGACCGGAAGCTTCTCTGCGGCGAGCCGCAGGCTCCGCGTTCCACTGCCGACCGTCAGCCGCAAGGTGGCGGAGCTGGAGAGGCACCTCAAGGCGCGGCTTTTGGTGCGCTCGACCCGCAAACTCGCCTTGACCGATGCCGGTGCTGATTATCTCGCCGCCTGCAAGCGCATCCTCGAACAGGTGGACGAGGCCGAGGCCGCGGTGGCGGGCGAGTACAGCGTGCCGCGCGGCGAGCTCGCCGTCACCGCGCCGGTCGTGTTCGGGCGGCTACACGTGCTGCCGGTAGTCTGCGATTTTCTCGCGCGCTTTGCCGACATCGACGTGCACCTGACGCTATCAGACCGCAACGTCGATCTGATCGACGACCAGATCGACGTCGCCGTGCGCATCGGCGCGCTGCCGGATTCCAGCATGTCGGCGACGAAGGTCGGCACGGTGCGGCGCGTGGTGTGCGGCAGCCCGGACATTTTGGCCGCTCGTGGCACGCCGAAACAGCCGGAGGACCTTGCCGGAACGCCGTGCGTGACGGTGGCGAGCGCCGCCGGTCGCGCACCGTGGACCTTTGCGCGAGGCCGCGGCGCGGCGCGGTCGGTGCCAGTGCAGGAGCGGTTGAGCGTGAACACGGTGGAAGCGGCCCTCGACGCCGCGCTGGCGGGCGTCGGGCTGACGCGCGTTCTTTCCTATCAGGCCGCGCGCGCCGTGCGCGACGGCAAGCTCCGTGTCGTGCTGCAAAAATTCGAGCCGGCGCCGCTACCGGTCAGCCTCATGCACGCCGGCGGCGATCCGCTGCCGCTGAAGGTTCGCAGCTTCCTCGATTTCACCGCCCCGCGGCTGCGCAAGGTGCTCGGGACGCTGGAAGGCGCGATATAATCAATCGGCGCGTCGCGAATAAACCGGGAGGACATCATGACACTTTCACGCTTCGCCGTTGCCGGCGTTCTGATCGCCGCGCTGGCCGCATCGTCGTCGACCGCTGACGTAATCTCGGACTGGGCCAGCGCCGTCGCGCCGCCACCGCCGGAGCTCAAAGAAGTCACGGTCGAGCCAGCGACCACGGCGCTTCTCCTGCTCGACATAATGAAGGCCGGTTGCACCGCGCGGCCGCGCTGCGTCGCGGCCATGCCGACCATCAAGCAGATGCACGACGCGGCGCGCTTTCACAACATGATCGTCTGGTACAGCCTGGTCGGCATGAATGGCAAGGCGACGCCTGACGACGTCATGGATCCGGCGATCAAGCCCCGCGACGGCGAATGGTATCGTCAGCCCGGGCCCGACAAGTTTCTCGGCTCGACGCTCGAGCCGGTGCTGAAGCAAGCCGGGATCAAAATCGTGGTCATCTGCGGCAACTCGTTCCAGGGCGCCACCGTCGGCACGTCGATCGAGGCGGTGCAGCGCGGCTACAAGGTTATCGTTCCGGTCGACTGCTCGGCGGGCGAGGACGTCTATCACGAGCAATACGCGGCGTTTCATCTCGCCAAGGGCGGCCCGGTCGGCATCACCAGCAACGTCACGCTGACGCGCGTCGCGATGATCAAGTTCTAGAACGGCGCTACTACCTTCTGACGCGCACCGCGGCCAGTGCGAGCTGCGGCTGCGCCGGCGCGATCGACGCTGGCGGCGCGACGCGCTTGGCCACGGAGGTGTCGCGGCATTTCTTCGAGCAATAGGGCCGCTTGCCGAAAAAGCCCCGGCGATAAGAGACGAGGCCGATATTGTGATTGCAGGTGGGGCTTGAGCATTTCTTGACACTCTCCCGCGGTATTTCGAAGGTGTCCGATGGGGGACCTAACGGTCTGACAGTCTAGCGAGGCGAAGGTTCAAAGGCGCAGATATCGAAGTTGGATCAAAGTGTTAGAAGCCAGGCGATCAGTAGCGTGACCGGAAACACGCAGGTCGCGATCGACACGGTCTCCATGGCGAACAACGACGGCACGAATTTCAGGCCGTTGAGCGGGAACGTCGTGACGCTGTCGCTATGCGGCCGCGCCCATGCCTTGGTCACGATCGGGCCGAATGCCGAGCTCGCTGACGGCGGCGGCGAGGCTTGCCGAGATCGCCGGTCCGTTACGGATGAAACGCTCAGGCTTGCAGCGACCAGCGCCTATCGCGCGTCCACAGACAAAATCCGAACACGATCGCGGCGGCGAGGAGAAACGCCCATTCGTACCAGGGAAACACGCGCTCGCCGCGCCAGCAGCTCATCAGGCAGAGCCGCAGGCAAACCACGGCGGTGATGCCCATCACCCAGCTGCCCGGGCCGGCCGCCTGGTCGAGCTGCACCCAGATAGCGGGTGCCCGTGAGAATGCCGAAATTCAGCCACGACAGCGGATGCGGCCGCGCCTCGCCGGCCAGCGTCTTCCAGACATAGATGCCGTAGGCGAGGGGTGCCATCGCCGCGGCCAGCGCGCCCATGGCCTCCTTGAAGGCGAGCGAGGCCACGGCGTCATCCTACAGTCCGAATACCAGAACGAACGGCACCAGCAGGAGCAGTGCAAGAATCGAAAGCAACCAGGCTATCTGATAACAGTTCTGGTGCAGCACCAGCGCATTAAGCAGGTTGTTCCACTCGGTGTCATACTCGATGCGGTTTCGCCTCCGGAATGGCGTAGCGGAGAAACTACCAGTAGATGCCGACAACGATCAGACTGTAGAAGATCGAGGCCAGAATGACGATTGCGATGACGATCGAAATAACCGCGCTCGCTGATCAATCCGTGCAGCACGGTTACTTCCTCGGCCTTCTGGTGAATATTGGCGACGCCGAGGACGGCGAGCGTCACGCCGCTAGACCAGCAAAGCTTCGGCCTTCTCGTTGAGGATGCCGAGCAGCTCATATGCTGCCTTGTAGTGTTCCCGCCAGCGTTCGCCCTCGGTCATCTCGGGCGTGACCTTGACGAACAGCCTGATCCGCTCGCCGATGACAACGGGTACTTTCATCCGCCACGACACGAGCCGCCAGAACAGATCGGTTAGAGCGTTTACTGCGCGCATGATCATCCCAACCTCCAGTTCGGGCGGGGCTCGTCGAATAACAGTGCCGCGGCCGAAGTTGCGACAACACGGTACTACGGCAAATGCGAGAAAATTCTTGCTGCGGAATGCTCAATGCAAGCGAGCGCGAATGACCGCTTATTCCGCCGCGGCTTTCGGCGCGCGCTTTTGCGGCTGGCGGTCGCGGAAGGCGGGAAGGATTTCCTCGGCGATCGCCGTCATGTTGGCGCGCGCCATCTCGTTTGGCATGGTGCCGAACTGGGTCTTGGTCAGCGAGGTGTTGAAACCGGCGAGGTCTTGATACTCCGCGAGCTTCTCGCGCACCGTCGCCGGCGAACCGATGATCACCACGCCGGACGCATTCAAATCTTCGATCGAGGACGGCTTGCCGGTGACCTTGACCGCTCGCACGCGCTTCATCGAGGCGGTGTCGGTGTAGCCGGGCGGCAGTAGCATCTCGGTCGGCATTTTGAGCAAGTAATTGACCAGCGCCTCGAGGTGCGGCTTCGCCTCCTGTACCGCCTTCTTGTCGGTGTCGGCGACATAGATGGTGTTCGACCAGGCGAGCTGGTCGGCCGAGGCCTGATAGCCGGCCTTTTCGGCTTCGTCGCGGAAGAGCTGGAAGAACTTCGCCACTGCGGCGATCGGGCTCAAGGTCTGGCAATAGGTGTAGCGCAGCTTCGCCGCCCAGCGGATGGTCGAGCCGGAGCCTTGCGACGGAATCCAGACCGGCGGATGCGGCGTCTGATAGGGCCGCGGCCACGGATTGACGTAGCGGAACTGATAATGCTTGCCGGAATAGGAAAATGGCCCGGGCTCAGTCCAGGCGCGCACGATGAGGTCGTGGGCCTCGGCGAAGCGCTCCTGCGAGGTCGCCGGGCTGATGCCGGTGGCGTGATATTCGGCGCCGATGCCGCGCACGAAGCCGGCGATGAAGCGGCCGCGCGTCAGGTTGTCGAGGATGGCGTATTCCTCGGCGACGTTGAGCGGATTGTTGATGAGCGGCAGCGCGCGGCCGAGGATCGCGATCTGCGCATGCTTGACGCTGCGCGCCAGCGCGCCGGCGAGCACGCCCGGGATCGGCATCATGCCGTAGGCGGTCTGGTGATGCTCGTTGAGGCAGACGCCATCGAAGCCGAGCTGATCGGCGAACTCCATCTGGTCGAGATAGTCGTGATAGAGCTCGGCGCCCTTTTCCGGATCGTAATGGCTGTTCGAGAACGTCACCCAGGCCGAGCCGTTCTTGGCGATGGCGTCGAGATCGACGTGGCCATAGGGCATCAGGTGGAAATTGAAGAATTTCATAGTGGCATCCTCATGCCGCGATCTTGCGCGCGCCGAGAAAACCCTCCAGCGCGGCGACAAAGGCGTCGGGCTTTTCGATTTGCGGAACGTGACCGCATTCCGGAACGATCACGAGCTTCGCGCCGGGGATCGCCTTCTGATAGGCAAGCGCGTAGTCTTTTGGAAACGCGCGGTCGTGATCGCCCCAGATCAGCAGGGTCGGCACGTCGATCCGATGCAGCCACTTGGTGAGATGCGGATCGTGGCCGCGCGGCTGCCAGGCGAGCTTGGCGACCGTGGTACGGTTCTTAAGCGTAACGTCTTCGAGCTCAGGCCGCAGCGCGCGGGCGATGACCTCGTCGGCCTTCTTCTGGTCGTAGAAGAAATCGCGCAGCCGCTGCTCGTCGCTGCGCAGGAACGGATCGAGCTGCACGACGCCTGGAACATGAAGCCCGGCTGCACCGGCAAGCGTCATCGAGGCGAGCCGCGCCGTCGAGCGCACCGCAAGCTCGGCCGCGATCCAGCCGCCGAGCGACAGCCCGACGAGGTTGACGTCCTTGAGCTTCAGCTCGGCGAACAAGTCGAGATAGAAATAGGCGAGGTCGTGGACGGTATCGAGCCAATCCGGCATGTCGGATTCGCCGAAGCCCGGATGTTCCGGCGCGATGACGTCGAATTTTTGCGAAAGTGCGCTCATGAACGGCGGCCATTGCGCGCCGGACGCGCCATGCAGGATGACGAGCGGTTGACCGGCGCCGCCGCGCATCAGCCGGATGCGGTTGCCTCGGACCGCAAGCACCGACGTCGTAAAGTCCGCCATGGCTCAAGCTTGGGGTTTGGCGGGGCACGCGTCAAGGACGCCTTGCGTTTTGCGAATGGCCATAGGGGCTTTCTATCAGAACAGGAAATATCTTTGTGCCATCGGCAAAACTTCCGCCGGCGCGCACGTCAGGAGCTCGCCATCGGCGCGCACCTCGTAAGTCTCCGGATCGACCTCGATTTCCGGCGTTGCATCGTTGTGGATCATACTCTTCTTGGAAATTTTTCCTCGGGTGTTTTGCACCGCGAAAAGCCTCTTTTCGATGCCGAGCTTCTTGCCGAGCCCGGCATTCACCGCCGCCTTGGAGGCAAATACCACTGACGACGCAGTGCGGGCGCGGCCGAAAGCGCCGAACATTGGTCGGTAATGCACCGGCTGCGGCGTCGGGATCGAAGCGTTGGGATCGCCCATGAGCGCGGCGACAATCGAGCCGCCCTTGATGATGCACTCCGGCTTGATGCCGAAGAATGCCGGCGACCACAGCACGAGATCGGCAAGCTTGCCCTTCTCGACCGAGCCGATCAGCTTCGCGACGCCGTGGGCGATGGCCGGATTGATGGTGTACTTGGCGACGTAGCGCTTGACCCGAACGTTGTCGTTGTCGCCCTTCTCGTCTTTCAGACGCCCGCGCTGCTTCTTCATTTTGTCGGCGGTCTGCCAGGTGCGGATGATGACTTCGCCGACCCGGCCCATGGCCTGCGAATCCGACGACATCATCGACAGTGCGCCGATGTCGTGAAGGATGTCCTCGGCCGCGATGGTCTCCTTGCGGATGCGGCTTTCGGCGAACGCCAAGTCTTCGGCGATCGACGGATCGAGATGGTGGCACACCATCAGCATGTCGAGATGCTCGTCGATAGTGTTCCGGGTGTAGGGCCGCGTCGGATTGGTCGACGACGGCAGCACGTTTTTCAAGCCGGCGACTTTGATGATGTCCGGTGCGTGGCCGCCGCCGGCGCCTTCGGTGTGGAAGGCGTGGATGGTGCGGCCCTTGAACGCCTTGATGGTGTCCTCGACGAAGCCAGATTCGTTGAGCGTGTCGGTGTGGAGCATCACCTGGACGTCATAGTCGTCGGCGACCGCGAGGCAGCAGTCGATCGCCGCCGGTGTCGTGCCCCAGTCCTCGTGCAGTTTGAGCGCGCAAGCGCCGGCCTTGATCATCTCCTCGAGCGCGGCAGGCCGCGACACATTTCCCTTGCCGGCAAAGCCGAGGTTGACTGAAAAATCGTCGGCGGCCTGGATCATGCGGGCGATGTGGAACGGCCCTGGCGTGCAGGTGGTGGCGAAGGTGCCGTGGGCCGGGCCGGTGCCGCCGCCCAGCATGGAGGTGACGCCCGACATCAGCGCGTCGTCGACCTGCTGCGGGCAGATGAAATGAATGTGAGTGTCGAAGCCGCCGGCGGTAAGGATCTTGCCCTCGCCGGCGATCGCTTCGGTGCCGGGCCCGATGACGATGGTGACGCCGGGCTGGATGTCGGGATTGCCGGCCTTGCCGATGGCGAAAATCCTGCCGTCCTTGATGCCGACGTCGGCTTTGACGATGCCCCAGTGGTCGAGGATGAGCGCATTGGTAATGACGGTGTCGACTGCGCCTTGCCGGTTGGTGACCTGCGACTGGCCCATGCCATCGCGGATCACCTTGCCGCCGCCGAACTTCACCTCCTCGCCGTAGGTGCAAAAATCCTTTTCCACTTCAATGATGAGGTCGGTGTCGGCGAGGCGCAAGCGGTCGCCGGTGGTCGGGCCGAACATGTCAGCATAGACGGCGCGGCTCATCCTGGTCGGCATTGTGGGGCTCCTGTCGGGCGGAATGCGTTATCTCAATGCAGTGCTGCGGCCGCGGATGCGAAGCGCGAGCGCAGCGCTTTCAGCGTCAGGTCACGGCCGGCCTTGCGGCGCTGTTCGACGCCGTCGCGGGAAAAGTCGCGGAAGCCGTAGGGGTCGTTGAACGCCATATCGGCCGTGAGCGCGATCTCTACGGTCTCGACCAGCTTGAACTTGTTGACGGCGTCGGCGTACTCGGCCGGCAGTCCGTGGGGCAGGCGCTGCGCCAGCGCGTCGACGATCGCGATCAGCGCGTTGAACTGCTCGGCCGTGCTCTTGTCCTGGCGCAAACGGTTGCCGAAGCGCAGCTGATCGATGCGGTCGTTCACCTCGGCAAACGTCGTCGGCAGCTTGGCCGCGGCCGGAAACAGATTCATGATCACGATCAAGCGCCGCACGTCACGGCCGCCGTCGAAGGCATCGATGACGTCGCCGAGCGGCGTGTTGTCGACGATGCCGCCGTCCCAGTAATGGTGCACCGTTGTGTCGTTGCGAATTTCGGTCCAGGGAAACTGCGGCGGCAGGCTGCTGCTCGCCAGCACGTGATTCGGCGCGATCACGGTGGCCTTGGTCTTGCCGACGTCGCGGTTGGCAAAGCGCGTGAGCTCGCCGCTCTCGACGTCGACCGCGGTAATGACGAAGGTGGTAGCGCTGGCATTGAGCGCGCCGAAATCGACGCGGCCGGCAAGCGTCCTCAATAACGGTGCCGTGTCGTAGAGGTACGTCCAGCGCGGCATCAGCAGCACGTCGGGACGCATGCGGTAGAAATGCTGCACGCCGAACAGCGACAGGTCGCGGCCGATCTGCGGCGGCAGGAACGGTGGCGTGGTGATGATCAGGTCGTCCCACAGCGCGGTGAGGC
>Ga0306923_10006049_pt1 | contig 11866 bp, 16 predicted proteins | sample sta12Can44000108_FD_203841 | JGI IMG/M metagenome (GOLD analysis project Ga0306923, IMG submission 203841) | Lab enrichment of tropical soil microbial communities from Luquillo Experimental Forest, Puerto Rico - statanox.12C.anox.44.000.108 (v2)... | ecosystem: Environmental > Terrestrial >...
AGGCGACGCAGCGCGTCTATCATGCGCCGAGTCAGGCCAGCTTCATCGAGCTGCCGCTGGTTAGCCGCTGACGGCCGCGGATGTTCGCGGAGCTATCTGCTCAGAAAATGCGGTCGATTCCACAACATGTTGTGGGCCGAACGCCGAAGGACCACAAGCCCCATTTTCATGCAACGGGGTGTCCGCAGGACATGAAGACTCCACGAACATTCTGCACTTTCTTGCGCGAGTTCCCGTCGTGTAGGTGGCAAGGGGCTGCTATTGGGCAGGGAACATGATCCCGGACAGGCTCTACCCGTCTACTCGCCTCACGCGCGGTCCCCGGTTGCTCCCGGCGCTGTTCCCAGATGGACGGGGCCGCGGGTCGCGGTGGTCGGCAGACGGGCCGCTGTCGGTGATCAGGCGGCCGCGTCGATTGAGGGGCACGTCCCGCAGGCCGCGGATCGGTTGGCCTCCACGCGGGCCCGTCGGGCGGTGGCCGCGCCTGACGCCAGGTCGGCTGGCACCGCGTCCCCGGTGCCGAAATACATCTCGTCCGGCGTCTGGCCGCGAAACGCGGCATGCGGAAGTACCTGGGTGTGCTCCTGGACGTAGAACGCGACTCATCGACGGACCGTGGTGACGCCGTCCAACGCGTGGAGGAACAGCCGAGCTGTCTACACGGACATTCTGCACTTTTGCGCGTGAGTTCTCGCCGTGACGCCAGCGTTGTGCGTGGGCAGCCTCTGACCGCTAAGAACCTCTTGGTCGTGTGCGCGAGCGACCGATTCGGCAGTCGAATCCCAGAGGGCAGTGGCCCGCAGGCTTCTGCCGTCGCGATGAAGGTCAACAGTCGCCGGTCATGCCGCTGTGTCGAGCGACGGGCATGTCGCGCAGGCCGCACATCGGTTTTCCTCCGCGCGGGTCTGTCGTGCGGCGGCAGCGGCTGACCTCAGATCTGCCGGAACCCCATCGCCCGTCCCAAAATACATCTCGTCAGGTGCGAAAACTCCGCCGACGTCGGATTACCCGATAATTGGCGGATCGACGCAGCCGGAGAAGGCGTGTGCCTTCGGAAATTCGGCGGAATCGCCATCGTCCTTGAACCGGCGCAGCGCCTCGGGCACGCTTCCGCCATGGACCCGTTGCCTCCGCCTCTCGCGTTCTTCGTCCTGCTGTTCTCCGGTTGGGTCAACCGACAGCAGCAGGCGGTCATGACTATCTGCTCGAGGAGAATCGGGTGCTCCGCGCGGCGCACGGATCCCGACGTCTGCGTCTCACCGACGACCAGCGCCGCCGCCTGGCGGTGAAAGGCAAAGTCCTCGGCCGGCGCCGTCTTGCAGCCGTCGCCGGCATCGTCACGCCGGACACCATCCTGCGGTGGTATCGCCGCCTTGTCGCCCAGCAATACGACGGCTCGAAGGCGAGACGGCTTGGTCGCCCGAGCACCAAGCCAGAGATCGCGGCGCTCGTCGTGCGCATGGCGACCGAGAACCCAACCCGGGGCTACACGCGGATCCGCGGCGGGCTGAAGGGCGTCGGCCACGACGTCGCCCGCAACATGATTAAGGCGATCCTCAAGGACCATGGCATCGAGCAGGCAGCGGAGCGGGGCGCGAAGACGTCCTGGAAGACCTTCCTCGCGGCGCATTGGGAGGGCCTCGCCGCGGCCGATTTCTTCACCGTCGAGGTCCTGACCCTGCGCGGCCTCGTGCGCGACGTGGTCTTCTTTGTCATGAGACTGAAGACCCGCACCGTGGAGATCGCCGGGATCACGTCGGAGCCGGACGGCGCGTGGCTGACGCAGCTTGCCAGGAACCTGACCGACTCGAGCGACGGGTTCCTGCGCGGTTTGCAGGACATCATCCTCGATCGTGACCCGCCGTACACCGCGGCGTTTCGCCGGCTGCTGCGCGACAGTGGCGTGAAGCCACTGGTCCTCCCGGCGTGGAGTCCCCATTTGAACGCGTTCGCCGAACGGTTTGTCGGGTCTGCCAAATCGGAGTGTTTGGATCGCATGGTGCTCCTCGGCGAACCGCACCTCCGAGCGGCGGTCCGCGAGTTCATCGATCATTATCATGACGAACGTCCTCATCAAGGTCTGGGCAACAAACTGCTCGCGCCCAAGACAACCGTGATTGGAACAGGTCCGATCGAATGTCGTGAGCGCCTCGGCGGCCTGCTCAAGTCTTATTACCGCGAGGCCGCGTAGCGCCGTGGATCGAGTTTCTGCACCGGACGGGACCAAGTCGCAGGCGAGGCCCAGACCTTGCCGAGCCGCTGCGCCAGGACGGCGAGCGTGCCGGTCGGGACGTGCCGGTATTCGGGCGCGGTCACCATGTCCTCGATCGTCCGGATTTCGGATGGAGTGAGTCGATGGGGCGACCTGTGCGGACAGGACGACTGATCGTCAAGCGCACACGCGTGCTGCAGCCGTTGCCAGGCATGGAACCGACTCGGCGACACGCGCAGGAACCGCAGGAGCGCCCGCACCGGCACAAACGCTCGGGCCCGATCCACGGCGAGCAGGATCCGGATCTTGGCGCGTCCGTCTGGCAAACGCTCGTGCGTCAATGTGAATCCGGAGCTTCGGAGCAGGGCGAGGGCGAGCCGAAGGAGTGCGGTGAGCTTCTTCACGCGTCGTCGGAGCTTTACGACTTCTTGCTGGAGTTCCGCTGCCCTGAGGTCCGTCGCGTCCAAGGTCACCACGACGTTTGGGGTCTGGCCGAGCCACCCACGGGCGGTCGAGCGAGGAACCCCGAGATCGGTGGCGATGGTCACGTCCCCGGTGCGTTGGACGAGATCCCGAAGCCGGTGGTCGGTCGGCTCGACTGAGCTGAAGCCGTCGAGGCGCGGCCTGCTGGAGGACGGCGAGTTGGTGGGGGAGGAGGGCCAAGATCTCCGCTTCGAGTTGGGCGCGCGTGTGGAGGCTGGACCGAAACGCCGCAAGGAGGGCCGTGATGCTGGGGCGCATGACTGGTGACGTTATCAGCAGAAACCGATAAGCTCAATCGCCACAAGGTGTACCGAATTCTCGCTAGGGACGGGGCCTTGTTTCTGCCACTCTGTTGGGGAGCCATCGCCGTTTCTCCTTTCGTTCTCATCAGTCCAGTGCCGCGCCTGCTGTCGCGTTGACGACCGTTCCGGTCATCATGCGTGCTCGATCTGACGCCACCAGCACCGCCGCATTCGCGGTGTCTTGGACCGTCGCAGGAACCTTCAGGAAATTGGACTGCGCGATTTGCGCCATCGCCTGATCTTTCGTGATGTTGAATTGGCCGGCGAGAAAGCCCATCGTGTCCTGGATTGACCGGCTGTCGACGTTGGCCAGGGTTCGGACGCAGACGACCCTGACGCCGAATGGGCTGACCTCGAACGCGAGGTTTTGCGTCAAGTTCTCCATCGCGCTGAAGGCGGCGCCGATCGCGGTCGCGCCTGGCACGTGAGGCCGTGCCGGGCTGCCGGTCACCAGAATGATCACGCCAGCGTGCTGCTTGATCATCTGGCGCGCGGCGGCGCGAGCGGTGATGAAGCGCGACCTGACGATCGTCTCGAGCGGCACCATGAACTCTTCGATTAGGAGATCCACCGCCATCTTGGTGTTGCCGTACTCTTTCGCCAGCGGGCCAGCAGCATCTAGGATGATGTCGATCTTCCCGGTTTCATGCACGACGCTGCTGATGTACTGGTTCACCGCGGCGTCGTCCAGCGTGTCGACGACCGCGGTGTGCGCTCGGCCGCCGTTTGCCGTGATCTGCTTCGCGACGGCCTCCATATTGGATTTCGTGCGACCGGACAAATAGACCTCTGCACCTGCCACCGCAAATTCCCTGGCGACTGCCGCGCCAATGGTGCCGGCTGCGCCGAAGACGACGGCATGCTTCCCGCTCAGGACCGGAATGCTGTTCATAACCCTCCTCCGTTTCTGCTATTCCAAAGACGTTCGAGCGGTGCGGCAGGGGACAGGTGCACGGTGTGATTACGGCTCAGCAGGCGACTACTTGGTGAGCCGGAGACAGATCGAATCGAGAACCGCTCGGGCCCACGTCCCCGACAGCTCGTCCCGAACACCGCGAGAACGTACTGAAGCATGGGATTCCTCTGAGGAGTCGGCTCACTCGCGCGAGCGTCGGGACTCTTCGATCTGGTTCGTGATGGCAACAAGAAACGGCGTCTTCGCGTGCTGATAGTGTTCTTGGTCGCCCTTGCCGTTGGCGATCGCGGCGCGTTTGATGCGATCGTATTCAGCGGCGTGCTCGGGATGCGATCGCATGAATTCGCGAAACGCGATCCAGCCCCGGTAAATGTCGCTCTCAGGCGTCATCACGTAGAGCAGAACCGGGAACGACTTTCCTCGACTGCTCACCGCAGCGACCAGCAGCGGGAGAAAGTGACGAAACGGGCTCGGCTGAAAACCGAGGTTTACGAGACGGGCGCGCAAAGGCTCGTGGTCCGCCTCGGGTGCCGTCACGACGACGTCGAGGACATTCCGGCCACCCAGGCCCCTAACGGAACTGCTTCCGACGTGCTCGATGCGAGCATCGGACATCCGTGTCCGCAAAAACGCCGCCATCTCGTCGAAGACGAGCGGCAGATCGGTATCGTAAGGATGGTATTCGGCTTTCGTCGACCTAGTGTCGAGCCGCCCGATTTCGATCATGGTTGTTAGTAGACTCGATCGAAGACCGGTGCGTATTGTAGAAAACGGACTCAGGGGCGGCGCGCGTTGCGCCACTGCTGCGGCGTGAGCGACGTCATCCGCTTGAAGTCGTGGATCAGGTGGGCCTGGTCGAAGTATCCGCACAGGGAGGCGAGCGACGCCCACTCCGGGGTAGAGGACGCCCTTTCGACCATCGTCAGCGCTTTCCGAAAACGCTGGATCCGCGCAAACGTCTTTGGGGAGGTGCCGACGACGACCTCGAACTTCCTTCGCAGGTGCCGCTCGCTCATGCCCAACGCGCCCGCGATCGACCGAACTCGGACGGAATTGCCCCTCCCCGAGAGCGCGACCATCGCTTGCGCCAGCTCCCGACTCGGCTCGGAGCTGAGCGATCGGCGGAGTCGTTGGACCAGAAACGACTCCAGCAAGGTCGCCATCATCTGGAGCGAGGTCGACGCACCGACACAGTTGAGGAGTTCGGCGGCCTCCTGGGGCCACAGATCGCTTAGCGGAATTCTTTGGTTCTGGAGCTCGCTCATCGCAACGCCAAAACAGGAGAAGGCGTGGCCGGGCCGGAAACGAACCCCGACGAGAAAGCGAGGCCCGGTTACACCGTTGACGAACGGCGTGGTCGGCGGTCCATTCAGGTCGAGTCGGATCGGGTCGCCCGGTCGCTCGAGGCGCAGGATGAGATCCGCGTGCGCGTCGGGCAGGATCGCTCGCGGCTCCCCGCCGTTTATCGGCCTTCGAGCGATCCAGATCGCGTCGACGACACGCGCGAGTGACGGAACGGCGCTCCGTTCAGCGTAGAAGCCGCCTTCGTCGACGAACGAGTCCGAAACCACCGTGGGCCAATGAGCGGAGGCACTCGCAGCGCGCGCCTTCTCGACGGCTGGCGCGAGCGCGTCGGATGCCCGGCCGAGCATCTTCATGCCGTCGTCAAGAACTCTTTGCTCCACAGCCTTTCCGAGACGGCATCTTCCGGGCTGTCATCCATTCGGACTCAAGCTCCTGCGTGGACCGTTTCCGGAATGCCTCAAGTTCGAGAGCGGCTTCAGTATATCCGGTGTCCGTAGTGATGCAATAACGACGTCGGCCTCGCGACGGCCCGCGTAAACAGTGCGGTGTCCACCCCAGCTATCTGCACGAACATTCTGCATTTTACCGTGCGAGTTCTCGTCAATTGGGCGGCACGGGGCCACTAACGGGCAGTGAGTCTGATCGGGTCCGGCTCTGCCCTCTACTCGAGCGACCGGTCCCAGGTCTGCTGGTCGTCGTGTGCGAAAACTCCGCCGAAGTCGGATTACCTGATGATTGGCGGATCGACGCGGTCGCAGGAGGGCTTGTGCTTCAAGAAACTCGGCCCAATCGACGCCCCACGATAGCGAATCCTTGAACCGGACGAGAACTCGCGCAGGAAAGTGCAGAATGTCCGTGTAGATAGCTCCGAGCTCAATCACAAAGAACACGATATACCGCGTCAACCCCATCGCAGTCCACACTTCCACCGTGAAGAAGTCGGCCGCGGCGAGGACGTCCCAGTGGGCCTTCAAGAACTCGTGCCAGGTCGTCCGCTTCTGCCGCTCCGGAGCCGGTTCAATGCCGTGCTGCTTGAGGATGGTGGCGATGGTCCCGCGCCCAACGTCGTGGCCCAGATTCGCGAGCGCGCCTTGAATCCGTGTATAGCCCCAGTCGCGATTCTCCGTGGCCATGCGGACCACCAGCTGCCGAATCTCGGCCGTCACCGGCGGTCGTCCCGGTCCGCGGCGGCTCTGGCCGTCATATTTCCGGGCGATGAGCCGCCGATGCCATGCCAGGAGCGTGTCAGGGCTCACGATGGTGCCGATTTCCTGGAGCACGCGCCGCCGCAGGTGCTTTGCTATAGCGGCCAACCTGACGCGCTGATCGTCGGTCAAGCGCAACCGACTCGCGCCGAGGTGCTCGCGGAGACTTCCCACCTTTTGTCAAGCCCCAACGGTTACCTCTTCACGGACGACGGTGCGCGCGGGGTCATAGAGCGTTCCGTTCGTCAGCATTGCGATGAGAATTCGGAAAAGACGATCAGCGACGCTTCGAAGCGCCCGGCCGTGTGCGTGGCCGCGGAGCTGCCTCCACGGACATTCTGCACTTTCCCGCGCGAGTTCTCGTCATTGAGGCGGCCGGGGCCGCTATCGGGCAGCGAACGTAATCCCAGACAGGCTCTGCACATCTACTCGTGCGACGTGCGGTCCCGGTTTCACCCGGCTTCGCCCCGAGACGGACGGGCCAGCGGGTCCCGGCGGTCGGAAGGGGGTCAGGTGTCGGTGATCAGGCGGCCGCGTCGATTGAGGGGCACGTCCCGCAGGCCGCCGATCGGTTGGTCTCAACGCGGGCCCGTCGTGCCGCGGCCGCGCGTAAAGACAGGTCGGCGGGCACTGCGTCACCGGTGCCGAAATACATCTCGTCCGGCGTCTGTCCGCGAAACGCCGAATGGGGAAGCACGCGGTTGTGCTCCTGGACGTAGAACGCGACCAATCGACGGACCGTGGTGACGCTGTCCAGCGGGTGGAGGAAGAGCCATTAGTGTTTCAAGGAGCGCCACCAGGCTTCGATCATGGAGTTGGAGAACTTCAGTTCCGTGAAGGCTAAGACCCGGCGCAAAAGTCCCGTGGTGATCAGGTCGTCGACGTGGGCATTCACGTTCTCGACGCCTGCGTCCGCAAGCACGACCGGCGTCGTTTCGGAAGGCGTTGTGCCCCGACTTGCGTCGAGCAGCACGGCCACACTGTTCACCGGCGCAAACGTCTCAGCGACTCGCCACGCCAAGATCCGTCGAGAGAAGTTGTCGATCACCGCGTGCAGATAGGCGCGGGTCCCGTCGAGCAGGCGAATGACGGTGGTGTCGATGTGCCACATCTCGTCAGCTCGAGTCGTGCGAAGCCCTATCTTGGGTTTCGCGGGGTGCACGCGGAGACGGGGGCGCCGCCAGCCGTTCTGGCGTACGAGGCGGTACCACGTGGAGGGCGAGGCCCAGACCTTACCGAGCCGCTGGGCGAGGACGGCAAGCGTGCCGGTCGGGACGTGACGGTATGCAGGCGAGGTGACCATCTCGTGGATCACCCGGATCTCCGATGGCGTCAGTGGATGGGGTGAGGTGTGCGGACAAGACGACTGATCGTCAAGCGCACACGCCTGCTCCATTCGTCGCCAGGCATGGAACCGACTTGGCGACAATCGCAGGAACCGCAGGAGCGCCCGCAACGGCACAAACTCTCGGGCCCGATCCACGGCTCGTAAGATCCTGATCTTGCCGCGTCCGTCTGGCAAACGCTCGTTCGTCAACGTGAATCCGGAGCTTCGAAGCAGGGCGAGGGTGAGCCGAAGAATTGCGGTGAGCTTCTTCACGCGGCGCCGGAGTCCCACGACTTCTTGCTGGAGTTCCGCGGCCTTCAGGTCCGTCACGTCCAGGCTCACCACGACCTTCGGGGCCTGGTCGAGCCACGCACGGGCCGTCGAGCGAGGGACCCCGAGATCGGTGGCGATGGTCACGTCCCTGGTCCGTTGGACGAGATCCCGAAGCCGGTGGTCGTCGCGGTGCTGAGGGCGCCCCGTGGTCGTCATGAGAATGATCATGGGGCGATTGGCTCACGTCGCTCAACTCCGCGAGGACATTGCGGGCCATCCGCCGACATAAGATGGTCGCCTCAGTGACGAGAAGTCGCGCGGGAAAGTGCAGAATGTCCGCGCAAGCAGCTCGGCTGAGGCCCAAACGTTGCCCCCTGGTTCGGCCGAGCCTCGGCCAACTCCTCAGCCCAGTTGTGTTGCGGCGAGCGAGACGCTTCGGCTCTTGAGCTGGAAGTCGAGTCGCCCAAATCGCGCCGCAGCCTCATCAATAGGCGTATCGAGTGAATGTCGAGTACGCAGTTTCAGAAACGTCCTTGTACATGGGGAGCTGTTTGGAGGCTCACGAAGACTCAGCCCTGTAAATGATGCCGATGATCATCCTCCACGTATTGGCCACATACAAACGCGACGAAGGGCTGCTCTTCGAAGAGCGGCTGCGTCAGGTGGTCGGCGAGGCCACGCTTCTGCCTGGCTGCACCCGCTACGAGTGGTTCCGATCTCCGCGTCACGACTGCCAAGTCTTCATCTGCGGCGAGTTCGAGTCCGAGGACGCATTTTTACAATACCAGAAGGGGCCAATTGTGAAAATGATCGGCGAGCAGCTAATTCCGTTGCTCGCCGCATCGCTAACGTTTAAGCACTTTCGCGCGGTCGTTCTGGAACAGGGTTGACGACGGACCGCGAGGATAGGCGAGGTGCCGATTGCCAAGGTCTAGGCTTGCTCATCGCGGGTGGCGCTGATGTCGATTGGCGCAAAACCCGAGTGGGAGCCGCGACGGAGTCTCATTGAGCTCTTGAGATCCGGTGACTCGCCAGCGGCGACGTAATTCATCCCTGCGACGATTTCTGCCGAGATCTCAGCGCAGGCGCGAACGCGTCGCCATGACGGCGCTACAGATCTCGGCGGCGGCGGTGGTCAGGTCCCAGGCGATGGAGAGGGGACCGATGGGCATTCTTCGAGGGAAATACGCGCTGGTGTTTGGTGCCGCGGGTTCGGTGGGGTCGGCAACGGCGAAAGAGTTCGCGGCCGTAGGTGCAGAGGTATTTGTGTCGGGCCGTACAAAGGCAAGCGTAGACGAGGTGTCATGACGCCGATCCAGCGCGAGCAGATGGTTCGCTTGCTGAAGCGATCGCAAGCCGAGACGATTGCGCTGATCACGCCCTTGACTGAGGCGCAGCTGACGTTCAAACCAGCAACCGATCGATGGTCGGCGATTGAAACCGCTGAGCACGTCATGTTGGCCGAAGGCTTTCTTTTTCGAGCCGTGCAGCGCGCCTTATCCATGCCGCGCAACCCCGATTGGGAAATCGCGACCAAGGGCAAGGCGGAATTCCTCGAGACCGAGTTAGGAACACGTCTGAGGAAGGCGCATGCTCCTGAACGTCTCGTGCCGAGCGGCAAGCTGTCGCGCGGGGAGGTTCTCGACCGGTTCGAAGCCGCCCGCGCGGAGACGCTCGCGTTCGCCGAGAACATCGACGCGCCGCTCGAAACGCACACCCTCGAGCATCCATTCCCCGTGTTCAGCACGCTCAACGCGTATCAGTGGTTGCTCTACATCCCATTGCACAACATTCGGCACAACCAACAAATCGCTGAACTCTTGACGAATACGGACTTTCCGAAGAGCTGAACCTTGGTGGCTTGTCGCGTGGTGATATCGCAGGGGGCAGCCGAGCTATCTGCACGGACATTCTGCACTTTCCCGCGCGAATTCTCGCCGTCTACGGCCACGGCTATTCATCGGCAACTCTGACTGACCCGGGACATGGTTTTGGCCGTGTGCTCGAGCGACCGCACGGTCCGATTCTCCTGGCCGGCACCTCCCCCACGCACGGGTCCGCGGAGCCCATGGTCGCATGGGCGGTCAACTCAGTCGGTGGTCATGCGGCGGTATCGAATAACGGACACGTCGGCGCAGGCCGCTGATGGGTTGGCCCGCAGCGCGGGCCCGTCCGTCTGGAGACGAGCCGGGAGAACCAGAAACCGGGGACCCGTCCCTCGTGCCGAGCTGAACAATGTGCGTTGGGTCTCCCACTGTAGGGACCTCGTCAAGCTCCGAGTCGCCGCCTGACGACGAATTCGAGACCCACAGCCTATCCGCGGAGCGTGACAACATCAATCGCGACAGCAAGTACCAGATTTTCAGTAAGCACAGCCTCAACAGCAAGATCATGAGCATCAAGCGCGAGGCTGGCGGTTTCCGGAACTTTACGACGGCGATTTATTTCCAAGCGGACGCCTGGATCTATACCCACGCCAATTCCGGATGGTTCCAACTTTCATGTGTCCGCTGTGTAACAATTCGTCAACGCCGCGACTTGAAGAGCTACCGAGAAGTTAGTAGGCAGACTACCAGGTCATCCCTTCGACTTGACGTTGAGGTTGTGCGGCTGAGCTAGTCGATTGGCCGAGTGGTCAATTTCTTGAGTATTGACAGGTTGATGAATCGTCACTATTTTTCCGCGTCGGTCCATTTGAATTAATGACGCTAGTAACGTGCGCCGGAAGAGAGGAGCACAAACATGCATGTAAACAAGCTCACGGTCTTAAGTGCCGCAGTCGCGAGCCTCATTGTTGGGGTGGGAGCTGTGGCGATCGCGCGAACGGGTAACCAGCCGCCCTCCCAGGCGAACATCAACTACGCCAAGGGCGTGGCCAACCTCCTCCAGAACGAGACGCTCGCGGCGTTGTTGAAGGAATTCGACGAGACCACGGCAGCCAACGCGGCGCAGGGCAAGGTCGCCATCGGGCTGATGTTCAACGACGCGAACCCCGCCATCCGCCTGATCGGTAACCTATCCCCCCTCGATCCTGGTAACGTGCCCCGCGACAGTTTCGAGACTACCCCTCAGCAACTTCCATCCTGCGTGCGTGATCTGCCACACTAACTTCGGGCCCCAGAACCCGAACGAGTGGGTGGGTGCATTGACCCTCAGGGTGCCGATCCCGAACTGATCCGTTCGCCAGGTTCTCTTGACGGTCGCCCTCATCGGAAAAACTTGCGGCATGGCGAAAGCACGCGAGAGCCATCGGCTCAGCCAGGATCTTGTGAACGTGCTTCGTTAAGAACGTCTGGCATGATTGCCGAAGGTGGACGGCCGGGCGAATCAGGATCGCCCACGAAGTGAACAAATGGCTAGCGGAGCTATCTGCTCAGAAAATGTCCGAGCTATCTGCACGGACATTCTGCACTTTCCCGCGCGAGTTCTCGTCAAATCTGCGGCACAGGGCCGCTAACGGGCAGCGAATCTGATCGGACCGGGTTCTGCCGTCGCGAAGCACAGCACTATGCCGCTTGCATCTTGTGCCTACAGTGCCTATACTTTGTGCATGCAGTACACGATTCGGGGGATTCCGGAGGCGATCGACACCGTTCTTCGTCAGCGCGCCCGGGCTTCCGGCAAGAGTCTCAATGAAGCTGCGGTCGAGGCCCTGACCGAAGGCTCCGGCATGTCCGGAAAGCCGCGAAAGCGCCGGGACCTGCATGACATCGCGGGTACGTGGAAGTTCGATAAGGCAATCGAGACGGCACTCGCGGCCCAGGATCACGTGGACGCGGATCTCTGGCGGTGAGGGTTGCACTCGACACCAACCGATATGTGGATCTCTGCAAAGGCGTAGAG
>Ga0306923_10006050_pt1 | contig 11865 bp, 17 predicted proteins | sample sta12Can44000108_FD_203841 | JGI IMG/M metagenome (GOLD analysis project Ga0306923, IMG submission 203841) | Lab enrichment of tropical soil microbial communities from Luquillo Experimental Forest, Puerto Rico - statanox.12C.anox.44.000.108 (v2)... | ecosystem: Environmental > Terrestrial >...
CTGGGCTGCTATAGTCTCGGCTGCGTGGATTTTTAGCCGATAAACTCTCCCTTATTCGATTATTGGGCGTGGGCCGAAGGCACAACCAATCAACAATGTGGCCGCCGGCCGATCTTGATCGTCAAAGGCGCTGATCCGTGGGCTGATCCGTGGAATGTGATATTCCCGACGGAGTTAGTGATTGTAATGTCTTTGTTGCTTGTGATTGTAATGTCTTTGTTGCTTGAAAGTGTAGAGCTGCCGCTGGCACCGGAATCGGACGCTGTTAGTGCGTTGGGTTTGGCTGCCGGAGCACCGTTATCCGTGGATTTCTTTGACGAACTTCCTCCGGACGAATCCGCATGATGAAGCGTCGAACCGATTTCTTTTTTGTCAAAAGCTAGGGCGACGGAATACGAACTAAAGATTGCCCCAGCAACGAGAATTCTTTTGGCGTAGCGCATTGCTATTCCCCCCACCAATTCTGCGGCTTTAGTTGAGCAGCAAGATGTGATCCGCAGCACAATTTGGCGCTTTCCATGTGCCCCGGAGCTCCCCTCTTGGGGCCCGAGTTTTTTGTCGTTTGTCGTGGACGTTCGGGCTGGGTCGTCTTTTTCAACCGTTGGCGGCCCGGCACGGGCATCGCATTTGCCACCCGGACCGGCACGCATGACGCGTGATGCCGGGTCGCCATCCTCCAACCGGGACGCTGACAATGGGCGAGCGTGAACCGAGCGCAGCGCAGGCACTCTATGGCCATCTGAAATTCGGTGCACGCGAACCGGTCGAACGTCGACAAGGCGGCAGCCTCGCCGAGGCGATGTACCAGCGGCCAAAGGCACCACTGAAAAATCCATATCTAGGCGATGGCTTCCGCCTGACCGAAGCGAAGCCAACTTAAGGAGGCTACAGATGGCAAGACAGACTGGAAACGGCGGCGGCGGCTAGGGCAGTCGCCCACATGTCGAGAAGCCTGTCAGAACTGGCAGTGGCTCGCGCGGCACGCGACCGGGCGGCGCGGAGAGTATCGGCAAGAGTTACGGATCACATATCACGAACAAAGACGATACCGGCTATCGGGGTCCAAAATTCCACAGCGACCAGAGTTTTCAGCCAACGAAATTCGGCAACGAAGTCGCATTGAACGTTGGCAAGGGTGGCTGCGGCACTGGCAGGACGTTGTACGGTCAAGCTGGTTCGCAAGGCCAACACGGTGCAGCAAATCCTGGCAATGCGCCGAGCAAGTCGACCGACATTCTCCGGCAATTCGGCCCGGATTCTCGCAAGTGATAGGAGACTGACAAATGGTCGAAGTCAAAACCCATCGTGATCATCCCGCTTCGATGGAAGAGCGCGTTCAAAATAGACGGGGCAACAGTGGCGATGCAAAGCACGCTGACTACGTTGTCACAGGCGACAAAGGCACGATCACTAACATCCATAACACGCGCAACCAGCAATACGGCGAAGGGCATCCTGGCGAAGGCAGCGTAATCGGCACAAAGAGAGGTGCCGTATGACCGACATCAAGAAAGAGATGTCATCGGCTGAGCGCGAAGCGTTGGCCAACATTCCCGCGAGCGCACTTGCCGATATGGTCAAGGTTGGTTCGGCCGATCCGATGGCCGACCGCGCTGCCTATGCCATCGCCACTGGCGGGCCGTGTGGGAAGATTCCAGCGGACTACAGTCGGCAGGCCACCAGTCGGCCCAATCCACCCGCGTCAGCGACGCCTGGTTGGCAAGCGGAAATTCCGCTTCAACCGCAGCCGGGCATCGACCTTATTGATCGCATGGTCGAGAACGCGACGGCGCGTGAGCGGGCGCAAGCGCAGCAGCCGGACATGATGACGCAAATGATGGCGGCCTGCACCACCATGATGCAAATGCAATCGCAGACGATCCAGGCGTTGGCGGCGTTCGTGTCGTGCATGGAAGATCAGAAGCCTAAGAAAGCTCCGGCGCCGAAGGACAAACAACCATGAGCGCCGACGATCCCAATCAAGCCAACAGGAACTACAACAAGCGGCTGGCGGAAGAATACGCCGAGCTCGAAGACCCGTGGGTTAAAGCGCAAATGCAATTGGATCATTGGTGGCAGAGCCAGCGCGACTTTGAGGAAGCGCTTGATGACCAATATTATGTTGGTGGTTATTTGGAACGATGGAGCACCACGCCGAGCTTCACCAAAGGGAAGCGCGACCGGGATTGGCGGGTGCGGTGGCCAACAAATTCTGGCCATGCCCGATCGATGAACTTCCGGACCGGAGGTCCTTAATTTCCGAGCCGGTGCCACCAGAGAACGTGATCACGCTGCGGAAGACGCGGTCGTTACATGCCGTGCTGTGTGAGGCGCTGATTGATGTGCAGGCCCTGCTCGCGCGCTTGGAAGCTGGCGTCCAGGTCCAGCACAACGCACAGCGAGAAGTTGTTAGGGCGCTCTACGTTGCCAGCCGCAATCAAGCTAAGGCACTTATTGCGACATTGGAGTGCAAGGGTCTCGAATGATTTTGTTGTGAGGCTGCGGTTTTGATAACCAAGCGTCGCGCTTTGTCTTGAAATTGCAATAGGCGTGTATTACCGCCTTGTGTGCCGCCGGTCACAGCGCGGCTATATCGAGTCACCTAGTGGGCGGATGATTGGCTGAAGCCTAGGCGCTAATTCAAATCACAAATCAATAACGCAGCGCCTCAGAAATAATTCGTGATGGCAATTTGCCGCCGCTCAGAGCAATAATTAACTGCGGATAATGACGGCCCCAACCTCGGAGGGGTGTCGGGGGGATGGGCTACCAAGATCGGGGCCGGGCTCTCGGTGAGAGGGAGAACCGGCCCTAATTTATAACAACTCCAACATCAGAATAATTGATTTAAAACAAAAACCTACCCAGAACTCATAGCCATCGTGAGGCAACCCAAAAGAGCGGAAGTGGAGGAAACGTCCCGTGTATAGGGGATTCGGAAATCAGTGTGAGCAATGCCGTACCAATATCATTGCCCCGGAATGGTCTGAGCATCTGTCGGATCATTGCATTCGACATGTGTGGTCGTGCGATACCTGCGAGTATCGGTTTGAGGATACGGTTTACTTGTCGCGTCAGCCGGCGGATGCATCATAAGCCCCCAGCAACCCCGGTAGCTTGGCGATATTGGCCGCGATCCGCCGCGCCTCATCGCGAGTTACCAAAGTCACAGCGCAGGTACGCACCGCAAAGTAGCGTGAAGGAAGCGTTCTCTCGAAAGGGAGCCTTCCAATGCATCTTGTCACAGTCTTGGCTGTCGCTGTTGGCCTGTACGTTCTCGGAATGATCGTCCTCGCGCTCGCCGCAATTTTAGGAAGCGTGCGCCGCAATAGGGAATTGAAAAAACCCCGCCTCACAGTTTAGCGTCACCCCCCACGTCTTATGGCGGCTCAATAGCTCCGGCAGCTTGGCGATATTCGCCGCGATCCGCCGCGCCTCATCCTTTGACCTTACGGAAATCTAAAAAAATCGCTATATTTGATCGGTGTCGGGGCGACGACCTGGAGATCGGACATGGCGGTAAATCGCGTTGCGCTGATCGGTCTAAGCGTCCTAGGTCTAACGGCAACTTTTACGATTGCGCTCGCGCAGAATAAGAATACTAGCAATCCGATGAAGAGCGGAAATACGACCAATCCAATCCTAAGCGGAAACACTGTGACTCAACTGCCCTCAGTCCCTGTTTCTCCGGCGCCTAATACCACGATCCTGTCTACACCATTGGGAAGAAATGCACATACCGGTCTACCCTGCACTGGGCCGCCTCCGTTGGCGGTAACGGCGGGTCCGGGCACTGTTCCTGGCACGATCGCCGCTCCCGGTGCAGCCCAGCTACCTCAAAGTGGGGCCCCAGTTACACAGACTCCGACGAGCGTCTTCGGCTCATCGCCCTCGTGTTGAAGCCGCCCCGGCTCATCCTCGTAATAGACATTCGCAAGCGCCTGCGCTCATCGCGGTCAACAGGTCTCGCACAACGGACAGCGAGAGGTGGTGCGCGCGCTTTATGTCGCCAGCCGCAATCAAGTCAGGGCGCTGATCGCGACGCTTGAGTGCGATGGCTTGGAGTAGAGCGCGGGCCGGCAACTTTGAACGGCAGTGATCACCGTACCGGGTCCGCAGGTTGCCCGGAACTGCTACGCGCTACGCGATCTGCCACACACCCATGCTAGGCACCCTTCTTAGGCCGCAGGCGTAAAATTCCACGTCTACTAATGGTGGATTGCAAACAAAGAACAAACAAACCGGGAAATGTTACGCGCTGGTTACAGACAAGAATTTCAGAGCGGTACTAGCCTCCAAATCACTGATAGGTGATGTGATCAGGGGCAAACATGAGGGTCTGGCTCGCGGTGGCATTGTCGTTGATCTGCACTGCAGTGTTCGGTCATGGCAGTGAACAGTGGATCGATGATGCAAATTTAGTTGATCCGGTCAGCAAAATATTATGCTGCGGCCCAACTGATTGCAGCGCGTTAGCGCCGGGTTCTGTAGAACGTGTGCAGGGTGGCTATAAAGTGAATACCGGTTGGTGGCCGGGATATGATCCGTTCTTCGTAGAATGGGATCGTGCTTTGCCATTCTCACCCGATGGCCACTACCATATCTGTATTACCTACGACGAAATGCTCAAACCGAATCTCAGATGCTTTATCGCGCCGCCGAGTTCCGCGTGATCGATAAAGGGCTTCCGCAATAACTCCAGCAATTTTGGCGATAATCACCGCAATCCGCCGTGCTTCATCTCAGTGATGCAAACCGGGTGCCGCGCTAGGTGGGGATTACGATCATGCGCTCGGATGCAGTCAAGGAAAGTGTCTGCCAATCGTGTGGTACGCGGATTTATTTAGTCCGTGTGACCATCAACAATTGGGAGTGGGTCACTGACCTGAAGCGGCCGTACGCAAATTGGAAATGCCATGCCGACGCGGAATGGCCAGCGGCGCGTTCACACCGGCCGGTCTTGTTAGACGGGGACGCGGACGACTCATCCGCGAAATAGACATCGGCGAGCGCCTGGCCGCTGTGGTCGCGCACGACTTGTTGTTCTGACCGCTACGCGAAGGCGTGTTCGGATGTCACGGCGGCGGAATATTGAAGGCATATACCGCCAACAACGATAACCCAAAAGCGAACACAAGACCGAACACGTATCTAAGTGCGCGGGAGAAACTGGTTGGCCTAAACATGCGCCCTCTCTCAGTTTCTTATCCGAGGGCCTAGCTGATTACGGCCGCTTGAGATTTGATTTGGGTCAAGGATACAGCCCGCAACCTCGCCGCTCACCTTGCGTCATCTGAACGCACCTACTCAACCAGGGCGGCGGGAAGCGGCGCTATGCGACTGCGCTTGTCGGCAAGAGTCACTTGCAGAATTTCACAGGCCAGCCGCCCATTCTCAAGCGTCCACCAGCGAGTCCGGGCATCCAGGTGCTCGATTCAAGTTTTGCCGAGGCCTACAAGTCATCATTCGATGGATTCTACGACCAGGAGCATCCGAAGCGTTGGGAGGCCGGCCACGATTTTTCGATGCAACTTCCATTCTACGGCTTCGAGCACGTCGATCTCTGCACTGCGCACGGGGATCAAGTAGGGGGGCATTATTACGTGTGGCTAAAATCGCGATGCTCAGATGCTGACGAGCTTCGCGATCGCCGCAAGCAGTTGCCACACGATTACATTTGTCCGCAGGCGTTCCGAACACCAATCCCTGAGGAGCTTTATCCAACCGCCTACGTCGCCGACAAAAGCTGTGAATGGCTCAATCGCTACGCTGGCGGCAAGCGCGACAGGCCGTTCTTTCTAATGACCTCGTTTCCTGATCCGCATCATCCGTTTACTCCGCCCGGTCGTTATTGGTCGATGTACGATCCACAGGACATGGTCCTACCGGCCAGTTTCTGGCCGGGCAATCGCAGTCTCGCTCGGCCGGTGATGTGGGCAATGGAACAGCGCGAGAGCGGTAGGACCGACACCGCTGGCCAAGCCGCTTTCGCCGTCAACGAGCGCGAAGCCCGCGAAGCTATGGCGCTGAGCTGCGGCATGATCGCGATGATTGATGACGCGGTCGGGCGCGTGCTCGGGCAACTCGCCGCCTGCGGATTGGAGGATAACACGGTCGTGATCTTCACCACCGATCACGGCGATTTTCTCGGAGACCACCGATTGCTCCTGAAAGGTCCGGCGCACTACGAAAGTATCACGCATGTGCCGTTCGTCTGGGCCGAGCCCGGCAAACGCGCGGCGCAACGTACAGACATCCTCGCTGGTACGCTCGATATTGACCCGACCATTCTCGATTGGGCGAATGTGCAGCTCTACAATGGCATCCAAGGCCTGAGCCTGCTGCCGGTCCTAGATAACGCAAATGCCACGATCTCGCGTGACTCGATCGTGATCGAGGACGACCAGCAGCGCAGTCTATTTGGGCTGCCTTTGGGCTCGCGCTTGCGCACGCTCGTTACGCAACGCTGGCGAATGACGATTGCCCAGGATGACCCCTACGGGGAGCTTTATGACTTGCAGAGTGATCCCGACGAAATGGAAAATTTGTTCGAGGATAGCACTTTTCGGAACCTGCTCGCAGAGCTAATGGAGAAGCTTGCCTACCGTCTGATGGGGCTTTCCGACCGCAGCCCATTGCCGATAGGTCGAGCTTAACGAGCAAATTGTCAAAGGGAGAATTGCGGATCAACGTCCAATGGCGCCTGGTCTTCCGAGTTGCCGAGCATCAGGCCGGCGAGACGCCGATCAGTTGCCTGTGATCGCCCCCGCAGATACATTTGATGCAGATAATATCGCTCACTCAAACTACAAAACGGCGCAGACCGTTACACCGGAGGAACGCATGGCCGAACTCGTGACTGTCTCGAGAACGGACGCGCCACTGAAAGTCCGCAAGCTGGGTGCATTCCTGGGTGCTGAGGTTACCGATATTGACCTAACAAGACCGCTCGATGATCCCACCGTCAAAGCCGTAGACGCGGCACTCGTTGCCCACGAAACCTTGGTTTTTCCCCGACAAACGATCAGTTCCGAGGACCTCAAACGGTTTGGCCGATATTTTGGCGAACTCACTGTGCATCCGTTTTCAACGAATGCTGCCGAAACTCCGGAACTGATTGTTTATGACAACAAGGAAGGTAACCCGCCTGCCGCAACTGACATCTGGCATTCTGACGAGACGTTTCGCGAGTGCCCGCCGATGGGCACAATGTTGTGCTCGAAGATAATTCCAGAGATTGGCGGAGACACGTGCTTTCACAGCATGACTGCCGCGTATGAAGGTCTTTCCGATCGCATGCAGCACTTCATCTCAGGGCTTGAAGCGGTGCACGATTTCAAGCCCTTCAAAGCACTATTCGCTGAGACGGAGGAAGGCTGGCGAAAGCTGCGGCATTTTGAAGAGATCTACCGCCCCGTCACGCATCCAGTCGTGCGGGTGCACCCAGTCTCGGGAAAAAAGGCGCTTTTCGTCAATCCACAATTCACGCTCTTCATAAAGGGCATGGAGGAGCGCGAGAGCCGAGATCTGCTTCAGATGCTGTTCCGCGTCACGACAGTACTGGAACACCAATATAGACATCGCTGGGAGCCCAACATGGTCGTGTTTTGGGACAATCGCTCGACCCAGCATGCGGCGGTACACGACTACTATCCGCAACGTCGTCTAATGGGACGGGTTACGATCAAAGGCGAGCGCCCTCAGGGCACCGGCGAAGTCGCAAAAGTTTCAGAACTTCGAAGATTCAAAATGCCGCCGGTGATGTCGCTTAAGGGGCGCGCGATCCGTCAGCACGAGCGATAATTTACAGCCACTGTGAGGCAGGGGATGCGACATCGCCACCCTTCACTTAGGTAGAGAATTTGCTTAATTTTTAGCTGAGCCGCCAGCGGAACGTGCCGATTTCCGCAAAAATCAAAGGCAGCGGTTGTGCCCTCGGCGGGCATACACTTCGGAAAAAAGTCAAGATCAGTTTCCTGGCACCTTCTGCGTTTGCGGAGGGCATTGAATGCTGGGCAACGCGCTAAAACTCGTCCACCGCGGACTCCTGCATTTTGGAAGGCCGCACTGACGGACAACATTGGGGGCCTTGCAGCGTCGACCGCAACGATCATCCAGGAGGAATGACAATGAAAAAATTTGCTTTCATCCTCGTGACGGCCCTGGCCATGTTGTTCAGTACGGCGCTTCGCGCTGACGATTACCCGACGCGACCGATCACCCTCGTTGCAGTATTCGGCCCCGGCAGCGGCAGCGACACGATCTGCCGGATCATCGCCAACAAGCTCGGTCCCGCGCTCGGCCAGCCGGTGGTCGTCGAGGATCGTCCAGGCGCCGACGGCGCGCTCGCCGCACTTTACGTTCATCACCAGCGGGCGGACGGCTATACGTTGTTGATGGCGACCAACTCGCCGCTGTCCGCCGATCCGTTCCTGCATAAGGACGTGAACTACGATCCGGTGAAGGATTTTGTGCCCATTACACGGGTCGGCAGCTTCACGCTGATGCTGGTCGTCAATCCCAACCTGCCGATCCATTCGGTCAGGGAGATGATCGACTATGCCAAAGCCAAACCCGGGTATCTGACCTTCGCCACCGGCAACACCGCCGGTATCGTTGCGCTCGAGACGATCAAACATGACACCGGAATCAGCATGCTCCACGTGCCTTACAAGAGCACGCCCCCAGCGCTCGAGGACATCATCGCCGGCCGCGTGTCAATGATGCTGGCCGATTTCACGGCCGCCATGCCGCACGTCAATGCAGGAACGGTGCGGCCGCTGGCACTATCGCGCATCCGGCGCAGCGCGCTGTTCCCCGACCTGCCGACCATGGACGAGGCCGGCATCAAAGGCTTCAATCTCGACACTTGGGCGGGCCTCGTCGCGCCCGCCGGCACGCCGCCGCAAATCGTAACCAAGCTCAATGGCGCGCTGCGCAAGATCATCGACAGCCCGGAGACGCAAGTGCAGTTCAAGAATATAGGCTTCGAGGGATTTTCCTCGACGCCCGAAGAGCTGGGCGACTTCATCAAGGCGCAGCTCGCCCTCTGGGGAAAGATGATCAAGGACGCCAACATCCAACTGGATTGACGTTCTTGGCGGGGGGCTCGCGAAGGTGTCCACAGGGAGGCACACGTGAAAACCTGCCCAGACTGCAACGGTGATGGCGTCGTTGAAAAGGGTACGGACGATGAGCAGCTGCCCAACATGCGGCGGCAGTGGTTTCGTGCCGGATGACGACGACGATGATGAAGAAGTAATACGCACTGCCAGCTGGTGGCCCAATCAGGGGAAATGGACGGCCGATGTCCGCTTTACCACTCAAAGCGGACATTGAGCGACGACACTGAGAAGGGTGCTTCGTGCGACGAAATAACCGCTGACGCTATCTTGCAACCCAAATGACACCTTCATTGCAAGCCCTCACGGTCAGGTACGAGCCGAAGATCGATCTGCTCGATGAGCGCCTTCCGCTTTGTTTCAGCCGCGGTCAATTCATGCATCGCTTCTTTCGCCGTACTGCGGTTCGAGCCCGCAGCGACGATGCCGCCGAGCACCGCCGCAACCGCCAAGGCCATTACGGACGGATCGAATTGGATCGCACTGACCAGCATGGCGATCAGAACGGCCCCGCCACCGATCACGGCGATCCGGCCGGCCAGGATAAATTTGTGGCAGCTTTCAATACTCGCGGCGAGCTCATCGATCTGCACCTCAAGCCGCACAATTTCGTCGCGATGGTCGCTGTCGTTCATGGTGCATCGCTTTGATGTCCAGCCTACACTCCGCCCATATCAACAGCGACGGAGCCAACCCATGACCCGACGCGCCGCTTGTAGCTGCGGGCAGCTTCACCTTTCAATTGAGGGCGAACCATCGCGCATCTCCATGTGCCATTGTCTGGAGTGCCAGCGCCGCACCGGCGCGGTGATCAGCAACCAGGCGCGCTTCCACCGGGAGCAGGTCACCTTCGCCGGTAAGGCTACGGCGTGGATGCGGACAGCCGAAAGCGGCAACGCGCTAACCTTTCATTTCTGTCCGACATGCGGGTCCACCGTTTACTGGGAGGGCGAAGGTTTTCCTGGATACGTCGCCGTCGCCATCGGTAGCTTCGCCGATCCGAATTTCCCCGCGCCGACGGTCGGGGTATGGGAGGAGTCACGCCACCCCTGGCTCTCCCTGCCGCCCGACACACCGCCCAAGCGCATGGCGAAGCAGGGCTGACACCAGCCGTTGGCAATGTCCGCTTTACCCTCGAAAGCAGACATTCGAACCACGCTCCACAGAGTAGAAAATGAATTTCAAAACGGCACGCGGTTTGAGCGTGCCATCACAAATTTTTTGGCCTCCGTCCCTGCCCCCGATCGTTTCCCGAGTTTGTCCAGGACAGTGGTCGCCGTTTTTGTCTGACAAGAATCCGAATGCAGGCCAGTTATGCCGTATTTTTGCCGTACGCCGATGCCGTCGAGCAATTTATTATCACTAACACATTGATATTATTGGCGCTCCCTAGGGGACTCGAACCCCTGTTTTCGCCGTGAGAGGGCGACGTCCTGGGCCGCTAGACGAAGGGAGCCCGCGGTGCGGCGGATTTGAAGGTCCCGTCCGCGTCGCCGCACATTCGCACGGGACCTTCAAATCCACAAGCCGCACCGAAAATGAAATCAGCCAGTGTTCTTTTAATTTCGAACTTTGCATCATCGCGTGCCGCTATCACTTGCAAAGTTCGGAATTGGACACCGGCTCGAAATAACCGCGATGATGCGGCGCATCTTTTTCAATCCCGCTTTGGCCCGCCTCGCGCCCCTCGCGCTGGCGTAGCGTCGTCCCAGGCAATGACCCGGTCGATCGTGGCAATCAGAGCTTTGATGTCTCCGAACGCGTATTGATTGATCGGCGGCCCCATCGCCGACATCATCGCATCGAATAACGAGGGGTCGCGTTTGGGATCCGACAACAGATCCGCGCGGTATCGAAGCTGACCGAGATAGAAAAAGAAAACGGTATCGTCTTTCCGCCCCGCCCCCACAGGCGATTGGATAGCTCCAGAGCGGCCGGATCCTCATGCTCGATGCCGGCGGCCAGCGCTTCGACGGATTGCGGCGGCGGTCGATTGTCTTGGTCCGTGGGGCCCGCGGCGAGACTGTTTGTGCCGTGGACGACAGCGAGCGCAAGAAAAATTGCAGCAAGCGGCAATGCTCGAATGGAGACCATAGCGCGCAGTGTGCGATGGTTCTTTAAGGCTCGCGAGTGAACCGCAGCCGGCCGGTCTGTTTGAGCGTCTTGATATCGAAAGTGCGCAATTCGTTGACGCTATCAAGCTCGATCAATACGGCGAGGCGCCCGGCCGAAGCCGAAGTTGAGATGAGCCGCGCCCCCTTCGGCAGCGGGATCGTATCATCGGCCGCCACCGTGCTGGTGTTCGTGCTGAACATGCGGTAGCCGATCACGCCCACGACCGCCGCGATGGCGAGCGCGGTGGTGAGCGCCGAGATCAGCATCATCATGCGCGCACGCTGGACCAATTGCGTCGCTTCCGACTGGGCGGGCTCGGCGGCGATTGCTAGATTGCCGTGCCGCCTTGTGTCTGAAAATTTCGGACCCGACAATTTTGCACCCGCTTGATTCATGACATACCCCTCGCCCACGCAGACGTCCGTCGTGGTCGCCCCGGACCAGGGCGGCGAAAGACTCGATCGCTTGTTAGCCCGTCATGTCGCCGACCTGTCCCGCTCGCGGGTCAAAGCTTTAATCGAGGTCGGCAGCGTCGAAGTCGACGGCCATACGATCCGCGATCCCAGCTACCGCGTCAATTCCGGTGCGCTCATCAAGGTTGACGTGCCGGCGCCGCAACCGGCGCGGC
>Ga0306923_10006052_pt1 | contig 11865 bp, 15 predicted proteins | sample sta12Can44000108_FD_203841 | JGI IMG/M metagenome (GOLD analysis project Ga0306923, IMG submission 203841) | Lab enrichment of tropical soil microbial communities from Luquillo Experimental Forest, Puerto Rico - statanox.12C.anox.44.000.108 (v2)... | ecosystem: Environmental > Terrestrial >...
GTCGACGATGTAAATGGTGCCCGCCACCATCGGCCGGTCCCGAACGTGCCTCCCGAGCGGCAAGCAGACTACGGCAGCGGCGAGCGATGGCAACATACGCAAATCTCCTTATGGCGGGGCGCGCCCTGGGAAAAGCTCGTCCACATGGGCCGCGAGTTCATCGGTCGGCACTTTGGTCAGGTCCTTGGCGGCACTGCCGCGCAGCTTGGCCTGCGCCCCCTCGTCGAGGGCTTCGCGCAGCACGCCGAGAGAGCGCGGCGGCACAAAGAGCACGAAATCATCGAAGCGATTTTCGGCCGCGGCACGGTTGAGCCGCTCGGCAAGATCGCGCAGGAAATCCGCCTTGCGTTCCTCATGCGGATCCTGGCGCGGATCATGCGCATGATGAGCCGTGGTGGCGCTCTCCTGCCCGCGACCGGGCCGATCGGAGACGAGATCCCGGCTCGGCCGGTGCGCGTCGGCCGATTCCCAGGCGGATATCGGCTGGAAGCCGCCCTGTTCACCGCGCGCGAGAATGCGGGCGCGGGCGCCATCGGCGACGACGATCCAGGTGAGGCGATGACGGGGCATGAGGATGCTCGCTCTCTTTCACTCCTACGCAAACCTTGCCCGGCGAGGCCGGTTCCGGCATTGATCCAGCGCAATCGCGCGCCGAGCGACGCGCGATCGGGCAGATCGCCGCCTTACTCCTTTGAGCGTCGGCCATACCCCATTGCGGGGCTTGAAAAAATTCGCTTAGTCTTATCCTTTCCGGCGCAGCCGCAAGTAGCGGGATTGGACGGGACAGCCGCGTCCGAGACGAAACTCCGAGGGAGATCAGAGTCCGATGGAACACCGCAAAACCTCTTTGGCCCTTGCCCTGCTCTGCGCCGCACTGGCACTCGCGGGGTGCTCGGGCTGGTCATCGAGCCCGCCGATGCGCGGCAACCCGTTGGTGGAGCCGCTCAACCTTCCTGCCGTGCAAGAGCGCGCGCAGCACGGCGGTGGCGGCGGCTTCACGCAGGCGCTCACCACCGAGTATGCGAGTCTTGCCTCGGATCTCTCGAGCAAGGACCACGACTGGGCGGACGCCGATTATTTCTCGCGCAAGGGCCTTGCCGCCTCGCGCGGCGAAGTGGTCGTGCCCGAGCAGAACAGCAACTGGCTCGTGCCGCTCGAAGTGCCGCTCAAGACGCGGGACGAGCTCACCACCGGCCGGCAGAAGCTCGTCGCCGCGCTCGACGGCGGCGCCCGCGAGCGCTCGCCGGCAGTCGCCGCGCGCGCGCAACGCAGCTACGATTGCTGGGTCGAGCGCATGGAGGACGATTGGAAGAGCGCGGTCGACGGCCCCTGCCACAAGGCCTTCGTCGACGCGCTTTGCGAGCTCGATCGCAGCACCTGCGTCGGCGTGGCGCAAGCCGCGCCCGCGGCACCGCCGCCCGTCCCGACGCGGCAATACAACGTCTATTTCGATTTCGACAAATCGAACCTGACGCCCGAGGCGCAGCAGATCGTCAGTCAGGTGGCGAGCCAGGCGAAGGCGAGCAACGCGCGCGTCGTGCTCGTCGGCAAAGCCGACCTCTCCGGCACCGATGCTTACAATCTCGCGCTCTCCAAGCGCCGTGCCGATACCGTGCGCTCGGCGCTGGTGGCAGGCGGCGTTTCCGCCGACCGCATCGAGGAGCAGTGGGTCGGCATGCGCGAGCCGCCGGTGCCGACGGCAGCGGGCGTGCGCGAGCCGCGCAACCGCGTGGTGGAAGTCAGCTTCCACTGAGCGAGCCGGCACGACTCGCAATGTGAGTGCGCCGTGGGTTCTCCTCCGCCCTTTAGGGCGGAGGAGTTAGAGGAGGTGGGGTGTTTCCGCTGCCGCGGCGATGCCAACAAGCAGCGAGAATCCCCCACCTCTCCCCGCCTTTCCGCCGCCAAGGGCGGGTAGGAGACCTCGATCCTGTTGACCTTTCAGCCGCGGGTGCCGGTGAGCGGTGCGTTGCCGAACATGCCGAGCTTGACGCTGCCGGTCATGGCGTCGCCCGCGACCTTGGCGGAAAACTCGAGCGTCATCGTCATCGGCTGCGTGATGTCGACGGTAAAGGCGATGTCATTGCCGCTGACGCGGCCGTTGGCGATGGCGGTCGTGCCGGCCTCGCCCGACATGGTGCCGCTGAGCGCGCCACCCTCGACGGCGAGCGCAAGGCTCGCGTGACGCGTGCCGAGCGGCGTCTCCATGGCGATGGTCCAGGTGCCGTCGATGGACATGGCTTGCTTCTCCCTCGTCCTGGTTTCAGCGCGCGGCGCGTGCCAAGAGCTTCTCAAGCTTGACGATAGCGCGGCCGTGGCGTCCTTTCATCAGCACGCGCTCGCCCTGGCGAACCTCGACTGCGAAGCTGACACCGCGGCCTCGGCGACGACCGGACGTCCCGGCTGCGCCGCGGCAAGATGGTCGACCTCGATGCGGGTGCCTACGGTCACCTCACCCGTTTCGCAATACGCGAGGATGGCGCGGTGCGCGGCGTTCTCGAAATATCCCACAAGGAAGGGCGTCCCCACCACCTCGACGCCGGTGTTGCCGGCGGCCGCGGCTGTGTGTGCAGCACCCGGCGTGATCTCGAAGCGGCCAGTCAGTCCAAGGGGGATCGCACGCATCGCGGGAAGCCTAGGCAAGGGGCAGGAAGAGAGCAAATCGCTGCTCGGTTGGCCAGCGCCGCTCGCTCTTAACCAGCTGTTAACCACGTTGGTCGTTTAATGGGGTCGCACATTTAGCGCAGGGGACAGCACCTTTTTTTGACCTCCTTCCCGATCCGAAGACGAGGTGGAGAGGACGTGATGGAGCTCGTGTTGTGGATCTTCGCCTGGGTCGTGGGCGCGATGAGCCTGTTCCTTGTCGCCGATATGATCGCCAGCGATCTCGCCAACAGCCGTGCCGAACGAATCGCGACGCGCCGGTCGAAATCCGCCGATAAAACCCGGCATTGGCCGAAGACGCGGCGCTAGCGCTTCGTCATCCGTCGAGACGCGCCCTTGTGGATGGAGGCGGCCAAGGCTGCCTTCATCGCTATCGCCTCATATCTTACTCAGGTAGCGAGCGCGCGCAGAGCGCGCCGGCCGAGGACGTATAGCGGCCATCCAGTGCCACAGCCAATTCTTTGTTGATGGCCTGAGAAGGTGCGCGAGAGACGACCGCCGCTTCAATTGGCGCGCGTCAATGCGCGGTGCCGAACATCGCGTCGATCCGGCTCTGGCTGTTGCCCTGCGAGTCGCCGGGGGTGGCTGCAGCGGCCTCGGTCGCTTTGCCGAGCTGCTCGAAAAGGGCATCTACATCGGCCTGGCTTGGACCGCCATCGGCAGCGGGGCCGTTCATGAGATGCGCGTCGGGGCGGGTGTCCTCGGCCGCCGCTCCCGGCGTCGTCACAGCCGACATGCCGGCCTGCACGCCCCAGATCTCGATCATCGAATTGACGCGCTGCTCGATGTAGCGGAGTGTGTTCACGACCTTGGTCGTGCGCTGTCCCGTGATGTCCTGGAACGAGCACGCCGTGAGCACTTCCGTCACTTGGTTCTGAATGTCTTCGGCGATCTTGCCGACCTCGCCGTCTTTCGGCAGCTTCATGGCGAGCGCTTGGATGCGCTCGACGCCGTTCAGAATGTCCGAGGTGGCGCGCTCCGTCGCGGAGACGATGCCCTCGAGCTCACCTTGCGCCGCCATGATGCGGTTGGCGCCGGCATCGATCGGACGCAAGGCGGCGATCTCTCGCCGCGTCTGGTGCATGTAGGCGGCCATCTCACGCAGCTCTTCGCGGAGGATTCGGATATGCGCGTCATCGCGCGGGCCCTCGGCCTCGGCCTCCTTCTTGACGCTGTCCTTGACCTCGCGCATGAGCTTGCGGACGTCGTTGAACGCAATGACGCGCGAGCGCTGGTCGCGCATCCGCAGGAAGGTGCGCCCACGCGCGTTGCTGGCCAGCGCCTCTTCGATGTCGAGGTACTCTTCCTCGCTCAATTCCGGCCGACGCGCCGACATCAGAGATCTCCCAGCACCGCCTCGATCTTCTTCTTGAGCGTGTCGGCGTTGAAGGGCTTCACGATGTAGTTGCTGACGCCCGCCTCTTTCGCCGCCACCACGTTCTCGGTCTTGCTTTCGGCGGTGATCATGATGAAGGGCATTTCCTTGAGCGCCCCGTCCGACCGCACTTCCTTCAGGAACTCGAGACCGGACATCGGCGCCATGTTCCAGTCGGAGATGACGAGGCCGAAGGGGCGCTCGCGCAGCTTGCGCAGACCGGTGGAGCCGTCCTCGGCTTCCTCGACGTTGCTGAAACCGATTTGGGACAAAAGATTGCGCAAAATGCGGCGCATCGTGTTGTAGTCGTCGACGACCAACACATGTTTTTCGAGGTTCCGCAAGGCGGGTCTCCAGATCAATAGAAGGTGAGCGCGGATGCGGCGATGCAATTGGCCGCACAAAGCGAAAAATAGCGATGATGAGTTGAGCGCTGGTTAACAGCGAGTGGCCCGAACGAGGCCTCTATGGTTAACGCCGGCTACCACCGCAGCGGAATCGAATAGACGAGCAGCGCCGATTCGACGCCGGGATTCTTCTTGTAGATGCCGGCGTTTGAGATGTGATCGAAGAGCAGCCCCAGGCGCGCATCATTGTCGAAGCGATAGGCGAATTCGCCGCCGCTCTTGAACTCGATCGGGCCGCCGAGCTCCCTCGTCTCGGTGCTGCCGCGGCGCCAGGCGCCGACCGCCCCTTCCGGGGTGATGACGAAATGGCGGCCGATCTCGGCATCGAGACGGATGCCGCCATAGCCATAGAGCGTGCCGCGATCGGTCACGAAGCCGCCGAGGATCGGCCGGATGACGTAGAGGAACCGGTAGGAGAAGCGATATTCGAGGCGCATCTGCGCCTCCTTGTTCTGGTGGAGCACGTTGTAGGCGCCGGCGCCGACCGCCAGCAGGTCCGGCTCCTCCGCGCGCACTTCCGGTGACGCCAACAGCAGCAAAGCCACAGCGCCGAGCACCGTCAACCCTGCCCGCATGATCCCCCGCAAATCGTCCCCGGGATTCATCTAGACGTTTTACCCGGCGCTGGCAAGCGCGCCTGATGCCGCGGTGCACGGCGAGAATCAGGGATGGGGGATGGTGGAGATGAACGGAGATGGGGAGAGCTCACGATCGAAAGAGCATCGCGATATGACTAGGCTTTACTCGCGCTTCGCGCGCGTCCCCGCCATCTCCCTTTATCCCCACATCCCGATTTCATTGTTGAATTCGAGAGAACGGGCGCTCAAGCGCATCCTCCATAAGAAGCGGCGTAATCATTTTGTGATACGCAAGGCGGCACGTTTCATCGCTACTGTCAGACGCTCAAACTCACCTATCTGAAGGTCTCTGATTGTTTCCGGAATGAGGTCCGCCACCCATCCCTTTAGCCACTTTCCGTGCCGCAAAACGCCTTCGCACCGCGTCTCTTCGTCGAAAAGTACGACCCGGGATCCCGATTCAAGCTTCGTCGCCAGCGCCTCCGGGACCATCTTCCCGATTATGATCGCGACCGCCTGACCGCCACCTGGTAGACGTTCGCGCTCGTTGTAGTTGACATACAGAGTTAGCACGGCGAGATCACCGGCCGAGCTTGCTCCCCTCCATCTCCCCTCATCCCCACCATCCCCTCCTTTCCGATCAGAGGACGCGGCGCAATTTTTCCGTGGCGGCGACGAGTCGGGCGCGGATGCCGGGCTCCATGGCGGAATGACCGGCATCGGCCACGATGGTGTATTCCGCCTCGGGCCAGGCGCGGGCGAGCTCGTCGGCGCTGATGATGGGACACACCATGTCGTAGCGGCCCTGGATGATGAAGGCGGGAATGCGTCGCAGCCGATCGACGCGGTTCACGAGATCGCGCTCGGCCGGAATGACATTATTGAGGAAGTAATGCGCCTCGATGCGGGCCAGCCCCAGCGCCATGCGGTCCTCGCCGAAGGCGGCGACGGTATCCGGACTCGGCAGCAGCGTCGAGCAGGCGCCTTCATAGGTGCTCCAGGCGCGCGCCGCCGGCATGTGCACGGCGGGTTCCGCTGCCACCAGGCGGCGGAAATAGGCTTGGAGCAGATCGTCGCGTTCGCTCTCCGGCAGGAAACCGGAAAAGGCGCGCCAGGCTTCCGGAAAAATGCTGCGCATGCCGTAGAGAAACCAATCCACTTCGCTCCGCCGGCAAAGGAAGACGCCGCGCAACACCAACCCGTTGCAGCGCGCGGCATGCTCCTGTGCATACGCCAACGCCAAGGTCGAGCCCCAGGAGCCGCCGAACACGACCCAGCGCTCGACACCCAAATGCTGACGCAGTCGCTCCATATCGGCGACCAGATGCGCCGTGGTGTTGTCGACGATGTCGCCGAGCGGCGTCGAGCGACCGGCGCCGCGCTGATCGAAGACGATGATGCGATAGTGCTGCGGATCGAAGAAGCGGCGATGGGTGGGAGTGGCGCCCGCTCCGGGCCCGCCATGCAGGAATACCACCGGCGAGCCGCGAGGGTTGCCGGATTGCTCCCAATACATCGTGTGCCGCCCATCGAGCTTGAGCATGCCGGTGGCATAGGGCTCGATCGGCGGAAACAAATCCTGACGGCTCATGGATATCCCAGGGCGGCTACCGAGCGCAGTCTAAAGCGCCGTCGCGGCAACGCAACCCGCCAGACGCCGCAGCGTCTGCCGCGTTGTGATCGTCTCCCGCCTTGGGGTAAGGTGCCAAAAAACCGCCGTCGGTTGGGGCGTCGAGGGAGGTGATCATGAGACAGCGTCTGACGCGTCGGCAATTCGGGCGGGGAGCTGCGGCCGCGGGCGCGCTCTTGACCGGATTGGGCCGCGTCGCACGGGCGCGCGCGGCGCCGCCGCCCATCAAGATCGGCAGCCTCCTGCCGCGCTCGGGCTTCGAGGCGGTGATCGGCCAAGGCTGCCAGCGCGCCGTCGACCTCGCGAAAAAACTGCTGCCGGAGATGGGTTTTTCCTTCGAGCTGATCGACGCCGACACCGAATCGAAGCCCGAGGTGGCGCGGACGCAAGCGGAGCGGCTCATCCGCGAAGGCGCGCAAATCCTGGTGGGCGCTTTCGACAGCGGCCAGACCTTCGCCATCGCGCAAGTGGCGGAGCAGCGCGGCATTCCCTTCATCGTCAACATCGGCGCCGATCCCGCCATCACCGAGCAGGGCTACAAATACGTTTTCCGCAACTTTCCGACGAGCGTGATGCTCGGCAGCAACGGATTGGGCCGCTTCAACGATCTCTTCAAGGCGACCGGCGTCACGCCCAAGACCGCGGTGCTGATGCATGTCAACGATACCTTCGGCCAGTCGATGCTGAAGGGCATCAACGCGCTCATGCCGAAGCTCAACCTACCCTTCGAGATCGTCGAGACCATCGCCTACGATCCGCAGGCGAAGGACCTCTCGATCGAGGTGGCGAAGGCGAAGGCGGCCAAGGCCGATCTGCACATGGTGGTGACGCGGCTCAACGACGCCATCTTGATGGTCCGCGAGATGGTGAAGCAGCGCTATGAGCCGATGGCGGTGATCAGCCCCGGCAGTCCCGGCATGTATCAGGCGCAATTTTTGAAGGTGCTCGGCAAATACGCCGACTACGCCATCACCAACGTGCCCTGGCTCGATCCCAAGCAAGCCTTCGCCAAGACCTTCGAGGCCGCCTTCAACAAGGCCTATCCCGACGAAATCGCCGACATCGATGCGGGCTTCACCTTCGAGGGGATCCTCGTCTGCGCCGACGCCTTCAAGCGCGCGGGCGACGCCAAGCCTGATGCGCTCGTCGATGCGTTGAAGGCGACGCACATCAAGGACCGCATCATGCTGGGCGGCGCCATTACCTTCAACGACAAGGGCCAGAACACCAACCTGCCGTCGGCCGGTGTACAGAACCGCGACGGCAAGCCCACGGTCGTGCTTCCGGCGGAGAATGCCGAGATGACACCGATCTTTCCGGTGCCCGGCTGGTCACTGCGCGGGTGACCGCGCGGTTAAGAACAGCGCAATTTTCTCCTCCGTGACTCGCCCCCTCACCTTCCCGCCGCTACGCGGCGGACCCCTCCCTCTCCCCAAGGGGCGAGGGGAAAGAACGGCGCAACGCGTCCCCTCTCCCCTCGGGGGAGAGGGACAGGGTGAGGGGGAGGTGCGCGAGACGATTGCCAATCTCAAGACTAGCGCAACGCACTAGCCCTCGCGCCGCCCCGCCGTATGCTTTACCTCAACATCATCGTCGCCGGCCTGCTGACGGGCGCGGTTTATGGATTGATGGCGCTCGGGCTTTCGGTGATCTTCGGCGTCATCCGGGTCGTCAATTTCGCCCATGGCGAGATGATGGTGCTGGCGATGTATGCGGCTTACGTCGCCAACCGCAAGACCGGGATCGACCCGCTGCTCTTCCTGCCGGCGGCGACGCTGCTGCTTTTTCTTTTGGGGTATGCGCTGCAGCGCGGTCTCATCAATCGCTACATCGCGCGGCCCGATCACGAGCAGTTCCTCCTCTTGCTGGCGATCGGCACCATCATCACCGCGAGCCTGCTCATGGGTTTCGGCCCCGATGCGCGGAACGTGCAGCTCCAATACGCTTACGACAGCTACGAGATCGCGGGCGTGCTCCTCGACAAGGTGCGCGTGCTCGCCGCCGCGGGCGCGCTCATCGGCGTCGCCGCGTTGACGCTGTTCTTCCGCTTCACCCGCACGGGGAAGGCGATCCGCGCCTGCGCCGACAACCAGGTGGGGGCGCAAGTGGTGGGGCTCGACGTGAAGCGGCTCTACGCCATCACCTTCGGCCTCGGCGCCGCCTGCGTCGGCGCCGCGGGCTCGCTCCTGCTGCTGCTCATCGATGTCCAGCCCTATATCGCACCAGACTACACGCTCTTGGGCTTCATCATCGTCATCTTGGGCGGTCTCGGCAGCATGTCGGGCGCGCTTTTGGGCGGTTTGCTCGTGGGCGTCTCCGAAGCGCTCTCAGGCTTCATCATCGAGCCGTCATTCAAAAGCGCACTCTCCTTCGCGCTCCTCATCTTGGTGCTGCTGGTGCGCCCGCAGGGCCTGTTGGGCCGGGGCGCATGAGAGAAACGCGCCGCCGCGCCGTGGCGCTGGCGCTTTTCGCCGTCGTCATGGCGCTGCTGCCGCTGTTCGTCAGCACTTACGTCGTCTCGGTGCTGATCGTCGTGCTGTTCGCCGCATATTTCGGCCAGGCCTGGAACATCGTCACGGGATTTGCGGGTCAGCTCTCGCTTGGCCACGCGCTCTATGTCGGCCTCGGCGCCTATGCGAGCGCAGTGCTCTTCGTCCGTTTCGGACTGCCGCCATGGCTCGGCATGATCGCCGGCATGGCGATCGCCGCGCTCGTCGGCAGCCTCATCGCCGCGCTTTCCTTCCGCTTCAGCGTCACCGGCGTCTATTTCGCGCTCCTCACCATCGCCTTCAACGAGTTCACGCGCATCCTCTTCGATCATTTCGGCTGGGTCGGCGCCACCAGCGGCTTGTTCCTGCCGGTCGCCAACCGCATCCGTGACGACCTGCTGATGCTCCGGGGATCGCCGCTCATGTTCTACTATTGCCTGCTGGCGCTTTCGCTGGGCGCGCTGGGCCTGAGCCATTTTCTCCTCAGGCGCCGCATCGGTTATTACTGGCAAGCGATCCGCGAGGACCAGGAAGCGGCGGAAGCGCTGGGGATCGACGTCTTCCGCTACAAGGTGGCGGCGATGGCGCTCTCGGCGGCGATGACCGCGGTGGGTGGCGCGTTCCTCGCCTTCTACGACAACAATCTCTATCCCGACACCGTCTTCGCCATCGGCCGCTCGGTCGAGATCATCACCGCGCCGATCATCGGCGGGCTTGGCACGCTCTTCGGGCCCATCTTGGGCGCCTTCGTGCTGACGACGCTCGGCGAGGCAATGACGCAGGTGAGCAGTGGCTTCGCCATCGACGGCTTGAAGCAATGGTGCTACGGCGCGGCGCTGCTGCTCATCGTCGCGCTGCAGCCGGCGGGCCTCTGGCCGTGGCTCGAGCGGCGCCTCGGATTGGCGGCGGGACGCCGATGAGCGCGACGCCGCTGCTCGAGGTGGAGGACCTTTCGAAGCGCTTCCGCGGGCTTCAGGCCGTGGACAGCGTAAGTCTCACAGTTCCAAAAGGCAGCATCGTCGCGCTCATCGGCCCCAACGGCGCCGGCAAGACCACCACCTTCAACCTCATCGCCGGCGCCATCCGGCCCGATAGCGGCCGCGTGCGCTTGGACGGCGCCGACATCACCGGCTTGCGTCCGGACCAAGCGTGTCACGCCGGCATCGGCCGCACCTTTCAGCTGGTGAAGCCGTTCGGTGCGCTGAGCGTGCTCGAGAACGTCACCGTGGGCGCGCTCCGCGCCAGCGCCGACATGGCGACGGCGCGGCGCTCGGCGATGGCCATTCTCGAGCGGCTCGGGCTTGCCGACAAAGCGGACATCCCGGCCAAGAGCCTGACATTGCCCGAGCGCAAGCGGCTCGAGACGGCGCGCGCGTTGGCGACCAAGCCCAAGATCCTGCTGCTCGACGAGGTGATGGCGGGATTGCGCCCGACGGAGATCGACGCGATGGTGACGACCTTCGCCGATCTCGCGCGCGAGAGCGGCATCGCCATCTTGCTCACCGAGCATGTCATGCGCGCGGTGATGGCGCTCGCCGAGCACATCATCGTGCTCCATCACGGCCAGAAGATCTGCGAAGGCACGCCGCAGCAGGTATCGCGCGATCCGGCCGTGCTCGAATGCTATCTCGGCACCGCGGCGGCGCACGCCTGATGCTGGCGCTCAGCGACGTCGATCTCTTCTATGGCGATGCCCAGGCGCTCGACCGCGTCTCGCTCGAGGTCAAGGCCGGCGAGATCGTCGCCATCATCGGCGCCAACGGCGCCGGCAAAAGCTCGCTCATCCGCGCCATCTTTGGCATGGAGCGCGCGCAGCGGGGCCGCATCCGTTTCGAGGACCGCGATATCCTGGGCGCGCCGCCACACGTCATCTGCAATCTCGGCATCGGCCAAGTGGCGGAGGGGCGACAGATTTTCCCCACCATGACCGTGCGCGAGAATCTCGAAATGGGTGCGGTGGTGCCGCGCGCGCGGGCCGGCGCCGCGGCGGCGATGGCACACGTCTTCGCGCTTTGGCCGCGGCTCGCCGAGCGCCACCGCCAGCTCGCCGGCACGCTTTCGGGCGGCGAGCAGCAAATGCTGGCGATCGGCCGCTGCCTCATGGGCGCGCCGCGCCTCATGATGCTCGACGAGCCGTCGCTGGGCCTCGCGCCTGTCGTCGTCGAGGACGTCTTCCGCGTCGTGCGCGAATTGAACGAGCGGGACGGCCTCACCATCGTGCTCGTCGAGCAGAACGTGGCGCAATCGCTCGCCCTCGCGCACCGCGGCTACGTGCTCGAGAACGGCCGCATCGTCATGAGCGGTAGCGGTGCGGACTTGCTCGCCGACGACCGCGTGCGCAAGGCGTATGTGGGGATTTAAGAGCGCGCCTCGCGTCGAAGCACGCTACGATGCCTTGGGCGGCAGGCTGAGCAGCAGGCCAAGGGCCAACGTCGTTGCTGCAGCGCCACCCAACATTCGCAAGTACCACGGCATCTCCGGCTCAAAGACGATCGCCAATAGGACAACAAGCCATATCAAATCCGAGATCAAACGGAGCCGTCTTCCTGACGGGCTCTGTGCGATTGCCCTTAATTTTGTCGAGCATTTGCTTCCTCTTGCGTGCTGCACGACGGCTCGTGCGCCCTTTAACGTGCGCAAGCGAAGCGTGAAGTAACTTGTTTACCGCTTTATGAACAGCGCCACATGCTGAGCTGGTTCGTTGCGCCGGCCTGTCGAAGGCGCG
>Ga0306923_10006057_pt1 | contig 11862 bp, 8 predicted proteins | sample sta12Can44000108_FD_203841 | JGI IMG/M metagenome (GOLD analysis project Ga0306923, IMG submission 203841) | Lab enrichment of tropical soil microbial communities from Luquillo Experimental Forest, Puerto Rico - statanox.12C.anox.44.000.108 (v2)... | ecosystem: Environmental > Terrestrial > Soil...
AGTTTGTCGCGATTCAAAGGCTGATGGCAGAAGCAAAGTGAGGGCAGCCCGCCCGCGACGACGTTGACGGAGATGCGTCCCGTCGCGACCGCTCGCCAAGGTTGCGGGCTTGAGGCGGCCGCCGCCGGCTGCCCGCCCTTCCCCCGTCCCTTGCGGGAGGGTGGGGAAGTTGTCGATTCCAGCGTAGCGCCGGGAACTCACCGTGATCGAAGTCGAAGGTCCCGCCGGCTGTCCTGAGAGCTCCTCCTGAGCTCGCCGAAGGGGCGTCATGCCCTCAGAAATTGCTGCTCGGCGTCCTCCCCCACGTCTGTGGGGTTGCGCCCGCCTGCCACGCCTCGTATCATGGCGCCCACTCGGGGGAAGCCACGCTCACTCGGAACCTGCCACTTCCAGATGACCAAACTCAAAAAGACCCTTTTGCTCTCCGCCGCCGTTCTTATTCTCCTGTTGATCGCCGCCATTCACCTCACCATCGGCTGGCGTCCATTCCTCGGTCCGCGCAAGCGTGCCCTGACCAGCCGCACTTTCGAGAGCACGCCCGAACGCCTGGCGCGCGGCCGCTATCTGACGCAAGGTCTGCTCGGCTGTGAGATGTGCCACACTCCTCGCGACTGGACCAAGCACGGCGCTCCGCCCCTTCCCGACAAAGAGCTGGCGGGACAGCCGTTGGAGCTTTCCGGATTCCCGGGCCATGCCGTTGCCCCGAACCTCACGCCCGATCCCGAGACGGGCTCGCGCAACTGGACCGACGACCAGATCGCTCGCGCCATTCGCGAAGGCATCAAGCACGACGACACCACGTTGTTCCCACTGATGCCGTACATGATTTATCGCAACTTGTCCGATGAAGATCTGGCTGCGGTGGTGGTCTACTTACGTTCCTTGCCCGCTGTGCCGAATCCCTTGCCCCCGAACCAGGTGAACTTCCCGGTCAATCTGCTCGTGCGCGGCGTTCCCAATCCCGTCACGGATCCGGTCCGCGGACCCAATCCAGCCGATCCGCTCGAGCGCGGCAAGTATCTGGTCAGCGTAGGCTGCGGTTGCCATGACCCGGTGGACGCGCTGCCTCTTGCCGGAGGCGAGAAACTGGTCGGCCCCTGGGGCGACGTGACCAGCGTCAACATCACGCCCGACCCTTCCGGCATCGGATACTACACTGAGGCCACGTTCATCACGGCCTTGCGTACCGGGTATATCGGCGCTCGCGAACTGAAGTCGATCATGCCCTTTGCCGAGTATCAGCACCTCACTGACGACGATCTGAAGGCGATGTTCGCCTACCTGAAGACCGTGAAGCCGGTACGACACCGCGTCGATAACTCGCTCCCACCCACCCTATGTAAGCTCTGCAAGAAGAAGCACGGCGCGGGTGACCAGAACTGAGAAGCGAGCTGGGCTCCCGGGATGGGCGGAGATTTTTGCCACGTGTCGCAATTTGCGAACAAGTCCGACCTGAGAAATCGTCGATGTTTCGTGGCTTTAGCCTCAGATAGAAGCGAGTAATTGCAACCCATAAGTGCTACTTCGGCTGGCACGTTCGCGCTATTGTGACCCCGCGTCAACCGGACTTACGCTCCAATCGCGCGCCGCTGTCGAACGTCTCGCCGGAGCTGTTTCAACCGGCGACGTAGCCCTAGGTCTGTTCGGGGAGGAGGCTTGGGCTTTTTTTTTCTCGTTTCGTCCGGCGCCCGGCGAGAATTCCAGGAGCCGCAAGGTGAGCTCTTGAAGGAACGCGATAGCCCTAATAAAGCGGGATGTTTTCGCAATTTGAAACCAGGGCCCGAAGATCCACCTATCCAGTCAAGCTGCGATCTTCAGCTTGTTCCTGCAGTTGAATGACCTGCCGACATTTTTCTGAGTTCTGGTAGCCGTCCCCGGTTGGGAGAGTGGCTGTGAAAGGGAAGCGTTTGTTCTGGGCGTCCATCATCGTGGTCGAGCTGGTGCTCGTCTACGTGATGTGGAAGCCGGGCCGGGAGCACTTTGCCCGGCCAGCGCACCGGACAGCGCCCGCGCCAACCCTGACCCACGAGCCTGAAGCAGCCGCGGCGACGAGCCCAGCCCCGGTGCCTCCTGCAGCCTCCGAATCAAGAGAACCAAAAGCAGGTCGCGGACCGGTCGCGCTGGTGGCGAAGCCTAAAGCTCCGTCCGCTCGTGCTTCCGCCCCCGCTGCGAAGAATCCGCTGATCGCGTTGGCGCCGCGCAAGCCCTCGCCGATTCCGCATGTCACTCCACCGGTTCGCAGCAAGCCACCTGCCGTCAACGCGAGCCTGCTCTCGCGCGTGCCGCCTCCCGTCAAGAAGCTGGCGCAGCCCCCCTTGAGCCCCGTGGAAAGTTTCTGGTGCCAGATGTCGACGATCGACTCCAACTGCAACTGCAAAGGGAACGACGAGCGCGCCGCGAACGTTCCTCTGCAGTAACTGCCGGTTCCGGGAAACCCCGCTCTTCGGTTTGCTAGAGCGGGGCTTTCCTTGTGTCGTGAATTCTCACGATCACGACAGCATCTTGACCCCACTCAATCCTCAACCGAAATGTGCAGAGAAACAGACTCGGGCTCACCGGGTCCAATCGATCCGTCAGATCTGAGCCTGACGAGCGCCACCGCGTGTCCCACAGAATCGACGCCGCGCAGTTACATCGCAATACCGCCCCCTGACGAATAGCCAGCGACTGGTTCTTTTGACGACGATCGCACCTAACAACGAAAGCCGGGACTTCTGGAATTGCTTCCAGTCCCGGCTCTCGCTTCCTTCAACCTTGGTTCGGAGTTTTTAGTTTGAGGGTGGATTCGTATTGGCAGCACTGGTCGGCGCGGGCGTAGTGTTGGCTGCGCTACCGGCCGTGCCGCTGTTGTCGGTCGCGCCCGTGCGCGTGAGGCGCGGGAAGAACGGCGTGACTTCAAACGGCATCTTGTCGCGCGCCGAAGTGATGGCCACTGGTTGTGACTTTACCAGATCCACCTTGTCGTCCCAGGGATTCAGCTTCACGCGTCCACCCATGGGCAGGGCCGCGATCTGGTCCAGTTTGTTCCAGTCGATCTGCGGCGCCGAACCCATCAGCGACGACATGCGGGTCACGTTCGCGCCCTCGGTCATATTGTTGCCCAGGTGCGCGGTCAGCAGTGCGCTCAGCGCGCCCGCGCGGTTGTTGAGCATCTTCAGGAACAAACCTGCGCTATCCAGCTTCTGGGCGTAGGGCGAGTTCTTCAGCATGTCGACGGCTTTCTTGTCGGCCGCGGCTTCTTCTTCCGGAATGTGCCGGAATCCAAGGTTCTCGTAGGTCGATTCGTCGGAGAACAGCATGCGGTCGTTGAACGCGTATTTCGAGCCCAGGTTGTGGCCGAGCACGATGTGCGCCAGTTCGTGGGTCAACGCCATCGCCAGGCTCGACTCGTCCGGCAGCACGTCGATCAAGCCGCGGCTGATGATGATGGTGTTGCCCACGCTGAAGGTTTCCAGCGGCGAGGTCAGCAGCACGCGGGTGCGGACCGGGCGTGGCAGATCGATGTTGTTGGTGACTTCGATGTTGTTGACGACGGTCTGAAGAATCTTGTCGACATCGCCTTCCGGAGCCAGCAAGCCGGCGCGGGTGAGGCGCTCCACCACGTTGTCTTCCGCCTGCTGCTGCCAGTTGCGCTCGGCGGCGAGAGGCGTCGCGTCTTGGGCGGACGGGCTGTCGTCCTGCACGCTGTCGACGCGGATGTTGGTCAGCTCGTCCGACGCACCGTCCTTGCGTACGTTGTAGCCCCAAATGCGAGTCTGCGCCTTGAACGCGAGCTGGTTCTTCGCACCCGCGCTGAAGTCGCCCTCTTCACTGTAGATGAAGGCCGGCACCCAGTACCCCGGAATCAGATTCAGGCGCCAGCTATCCATGTGGAAGAAGTACGCGTTGCGCGGACGGGGCGCATAGGTCCCGTTCAGGCGCACGATGTTGTAGTCCTGGTCCTCGACCCAGATGCGGCCCAGGAAACGGCCCTGGCCGCTTTTCGGTTTCGGCGTCACGTCAAACACCAGGCAGCGCACTTCGCCCAGGAACTCGCGGCGCACGTAGCGGAAGTCATAGTGCTGACGATCAAAGTCGCTGCGGTCGGCGAAGATCATCCACGAGAAACCCAGCGGCTGATACTGGATCTTGAACAGCTTGCTGAAGCCGCCGAGCAGGTGCTTCTCCATGCTCTGGTCGTCGCGGATGTAGTCCTTGCGGTCGATGGAAACGCTCAGATCCATGCGGCCGAGGAAATACTTGTCGTTCTGCGGCACCGGCCCAAGCGCCGGATCAAGCGTGAGGTTCTGCAGATAGGTCTCGATCACCGGAGTGCGAGTCTGCAGCATCTTGATCAGACCCTTCTCGCGCAGGACGAAGCGGTCCACCACCTGATCCATCGTGGCGGGCTGCGCTGCGGCCGGCGGGGGCGCGGGCTGCGCATTCGCGGGCGCGCTGGTCTGCGTCTGCGCGGGGGTGGCAGACTGCACCGGAGCGGCGGGCTGCGCCTGTTCAGGCGTGTTCGCCGGAGCGGACATCTGCGTCGGGGCCGGCTGCGATCCGGACTGTGTATCGGCCGGTTGCTGGGCTACCGCGGCCAGCGTGAGCAGCAGGCTAGCAGGGACCATCCAATTCAAGGTGCGCATAACTCTCATCTCCATGGTTCTTCAATAGCAAGACTTCAATACGCCAACTGGAATACAACGTGTACGATTGCGGTGGAATCCACCGCTTGACCATTCCGTAGAGCCGGTTTGAATCGCATCTTATTGGCTGCCGCGATGGCCGCTTCATCCAGCCCATGACCCATGCCACGGACGACCCGATTCACGTGCAACTGTCCGTTGGCCCCAAACATGACTTCCAGCAGAACTTCTCCCTCAAGCCTCAGATTGCGAGCCTCGTCGGTGTAGACCGGGTTCGGCTTGTAGGTGATTTCGACCGCGTTCGTCGGCGGACCGGAATCCGTCTGCGGCTTAGCCGTTCCGCGCGAGAGTTCCTGCGCTCCGAAGCCGCCGGTCGCGACCGCGTTGCCGCGTCCGTTGCTGCGGCCATCGCCGTTGCCGCCGATGGCCACGCCGTTGCCGAATCCCGCGCTGGCCACCGTGCCCTTCATGCCCTTCGCGCCACCGGTGCCATTGCCGTAACCAGGCCCCTGCGGCATGTCGAACGAACCAGTCGCCGCGGCCACCAGGTGCGCGCCCGGCTTGCCTTCACCCTTCAATCCATTGGGATCGCCGAATCCGCCGGTCTGCACTTTCTGCGCCGGGACATTCAAAGTCGGCGTGGCCGAGCTTCCCGTCGAGAAATCACCGGTATGAATCAGTTGTGGCCGCGCTCCGCCGGTGATCTCTTTCAGCTGCGGCGTCTGGAAATTGTTGACCACCACTTTCGGCGCCTCTGGCTCCGGCTCGGGCTTGGGTTCAACGACGCGAACTTCCCTCGGCACCACCAGGCGCGGCGTAGCGGTAAGCGGGGCCGCAGGCAGCAGCTTGGCCCGTACCATCTGCGGCTTCGGCTTTGGAACCGGCTTGGGTTGCCGCCCAGGCAGTGGAATCAATTCCGTAATGTGGTAGCTCGTCTTGACCTGCAGCTTCTCGGGGAACAGCAGACCGATATTCACCAGCAGCAGAATGAACGCCAGTTCAATGCCATAGCTGGTGGCAAGGGTCTGCCAGCTCATCCTTTTCGTCGGCAGGAGGCCGAACTGCGGTCCGCGATACGCCGTGGCCATCGAATGCTCCAATATGAGGGACCCGGGCCGGGGAGCGAGCGCGGGTGGAAGCCTTAAAGTACGGGAGATCGGACGGGAGGGAAACGTGTCTGACGCAGGTGTACCTTGGTAACCGTTTGAAAATTAGAGCGTAACCGGGCCCAAAACGGACGCGGGCAGGGGATTTGCCGATGCTTTCCTTAAAACCTCACGAATAAGTCTCGAATTTCCCCGTGATCCCCGGCGGCCCCCTGTGGTTGACGCCTTTCTTCAGGCGCTAAAGCGAGCTTCCCCTTAGCGTTGCCGCCGAAAGTAGTAGAAAACCGGGATGCCGGCCAGAATTAACGCGGAACCTGCGGCTGAATTCCGCAGATTGTCGGTGAAGGTGTAGTACAGAAGCACGCCTGAGGCGACCACAAACAGCGCAGGGACAACCGGATAGCCCCACACTCGGTAAGGCCGCTCGGCGTCCGGATCGCGGCGGCGAAACACGAACACCGTGCTCGCCGTGATCATGTAAAACAGCCACTCCGCGAAGATTGCCAGCGAAAACAGCTGCCGGAAGTTTTCCCCCACCAGCAGAAGCGCAACTGCCAAGCCAAGCTGCAGCAAGATCGCGGCTGACGGTGTGAGATAGCGCGGATGGATTTTCGCGACGCTGGGAAAGAAGTAGCCATCGCGCGCCGCCGCGAAGGGCACGCGAGCCCCGCTCATCGTTGTGCCATTGAGCGTGACGAGCATCGACAGAGCCATGCCCGCCGACACGATGCTCGCGCCCAGCCCACCCATCACCAGCGCCACTGCGTCCGAGGCAGGACGGGGCGTGGCCGCGACCGCGGCCGCGGGCAAGACATACTGCACGCCCGCATTCACCAGGACATAGAGCGCGCCTACAATCGCCACCCCGGCGATCAGCGCGACGGGAATGTTCTTCCCGGGTTCGCGGATTTCGCCGGCCACCTGGTTCAGATCGTTCCAGCCGTCATAGGCCCAGAGGGCCGCGACCAAAGCAGCCATGAATCCCGCGATGCCGCCCTTGGCCCCCATGAAGGTCGTTGCGAAGTTGCTCCAGCCTGCGCCCCCGCGATCGGTGAAGCACACCACGACGATCCCCAGGATGATCGCAATCTTCAGCAGCGTGAACACCCGCTGGAACTCGCCCGCCTTCTTCACGCCGATGTAGTTCAGAAACGAGATGAACACCGCAGCCGCGATGGCGACGAGCTGTCCGTAGGTGACGGTCAGCGGGTGGGACACGATTGCCTGCGAGAAGAATGCAAAAACCGGGAATGTACCCAGGATCAGGACGAAGCCTGCGGTGATGGTCGCAATCGAAGCGGGCTTGGAAATTAGCAGCGTGGTCCAGGCGTAAAGAAATCCACCTAGAGGCCCGTAGGCATCGCGCACATACACGTACTCACCGCCGGCGTCGGGCTTCATCGCGCCCAATTCGGCATAGGTGAGCGCCCCGAAAAACGACAGCAGCCCGCCGACCAGCCACGCCAGGAACACCATCCGCGACGAACCAACCGCCTGCATCATCTGCGTGGGAACCAGAAAGATACCGCTGCCGATGATGGTGCCGACAACGACAGCAGTGGCGTGCGTGACGCCGAGATCGCGGGCAAGCTGGGGTTCGGCGTTGACGGAAGTCGAGCTGGACATTCGAGGAGAGGAGTTTAACAGCAGTCAGCACTCGGCATTCAGTTGGCTGGGGGGAGGTGCGGATTGCCCGACTTGGGCACTTGCATTTGGCAATTAGCATTTGACCCTGCAGAGAGGGAAGTGCCGCTCTTGGTAGCGCCGGGGTCTCGGCGGCTGTCCGGAGGGCGTCCTCGCCCGCCGTGCGAGGGCGAGACGCCCTCCCCACAGCCGGCAAGATGCCGGGCGCTACAAGGGTGTGGCTGACTGTGAGGGCGGAGTGCTGAAAGCTCGCTGCGCGAGCAGCACCATAGCTTATTGCTATCAAAGTGCGCCGGGATGCCCCAGGATCCGACGATGGGGGGCGGGGATGCCCAATCATACCCCGGGTCCTAAAGTGCGCCCATATCGCTTATAAGCGCAGTTAACAGGCATCCCGGGGGAAGATCCGGACCCGGTTTTCGACCCTCAAAGTCACCTCGAACGAGTTATTAACAACTTAGCTCATAGAGAATCATTTTGAGATCGCGGCGGGCGATTCCTGGGCAGCACCCTTCCACAGGAGACTCACCCCATACCCGACCGCAAACGTCACCAGTGTTCCGAACGGCACGTACCAGGTCCAGGGAACCTTGGTCCCAAGCCAGAGGTAGAGGTTCACGCTGAATCCAAAAAGCATGCCAACCATCGACCCGCGCTCGTTCGCCCGCTCGGTGAGCACGCCCAGCAGAAACAATCCGAGAAGCGCTCCGTATGCTACGGACGCGATCGCCAGGCCTACTTCAACCACACGCGAAACTTTGTGCAGCGACAACACTGCGAGTGCGAACAGCGCCAGCGCCCAAAGGAAGGTCGACACGCGCGACAGGCGCAGCTGCGTGCGGTCGTCGGTCTGGGGATGGCGGCGCAGATACAAATCCATCATCGAACTCGACGACAGGGAATTGAGCGCTGCGCTCAGGTTCGACATCGCTGCCGCCAGGATCGCCGCGATCAGCAGTCCCGAAATGCCATGCGGCATATGCGAAACGATGAACTTGGGATAGATGTAGTCGGCCTTGCCAAACGCCGAGGAAGGCAGGCCGTAGTAGGCCCAAAGCATCACGCCGACCATCAGGAACAATGCGAACTGGAAGAAGATCGCGACGCCGCTCGACAGCACGGCTGCGACTGACTGCCGCTTGCTGCGCGCTGCCAGCAAGCGCTGCACGATGAGCTGGTCGGTCCCGTGGCTCGCGGTGTTGAAGAACGCACCGCCGATCAGGCCGGCCCAGAATGTGTACGGCTGCCAAAGCGTTGGGTTGAAGTCGAACATCTGCAGCTTGCCGGCGTGTGCCGCCATCGCGTGAATGGCCGGCCATCCGCCGGGGACCAGATGCAGGATGGTGACTACTCCCACCAGCGTTCCGCCAATGTAGATCGCGGTCTGCACGACGTCGGTCCAGATGACCGCGGCCAGTCCGCCTTCGAAGGTATAGATCAGGGTCAGCAGCGTGATGATCGCGATGGAAGCAATCTCCCCGGTACCGAGCGCAATGCCCACCACGATCGACACCGCGTACACGCGCACGCCTTCTGCCGCGGCGCGGGTCAGCAGGAACAGCGACGCTGTGAAAGTGCGCAGACGCTGGCCGAAGCGGCGCTCGATCAGCGCGTAAGCCGTGTAGAGATCGCCACGAAAATAATGCGGCAGAAGCACGAAGCTGATGATCACGCGCCCTGCCACGTATCCGAGGATGACCTGCAGAAACGTCAGGTTCGTGTCATAAGCCAGCCCCGGGATGCTGATGATGGTGAGCGTGCTGGTTTCGGCCGCGACGATCGAAAGCGAGATCGCCCACCAGGGGATGTTGCGATCGGCCAGGAAGTAGTCACGCAACGAGCGCTGCTTCTTGCGGAAGCGCAGACCGAACAGCGTGATGCCAACCAGGTAGAGCGCGATGATGGCGAGGTCGAGGTGGTCGAGGCCCATGAGCGAGTGTGACTCTTAGGCCATTATCAGCGGCGAAGAGCTTTCGAGGGAGTGAAAGTGCGGTGACATTGGGAAGGGCCGCTGGCTTCTGGCAAGCTTGGGGCGATTGGGTCAGTAGCTCGCAGCCGGAAGCCAATGCCTTTCGTGTGTTAGAACTACCGCGTGGCCCTCTACCTCGCAATTGACGGCGGTGGCAGCAAGACCATCTGCGCTGTCGCGGACGAACATTCGATTCTTGCGACCGCCACCTCTGCGGGCAGCAACGTCACGCGGCTGGGAGAGGCGCGCGTCCGCGAGGCCCTGCACGCGGCTGTGCGCGAAGCCTGTGCCGCTGCGAAGGTCGACCCGTCGCAGGTACAGAGCGCGTGCGTGGGGCTCTCGGGTGCAGGACGACCGGAAGTCCGTGAAGCGGTCGAGCACATGCTCCGCGAGGTGCTGCGAGGACGCCTTGCGGTCCTCAGCGACCTCGAAACCACCCTGCATGCGGCCTTCGCTGTCGGCGCTGGAGTAGTCACCATCGCCGGCACCGGTTCAATTGCTTACGGGCGCAACGCACGGGGGCGTACCGCGCGGGCGGGCGGCTGGGGCTTGGCGATCTCCGATGAAGGGTCTGGGCAGTGGATCGGGCGGGCGGCGGTCAGTGCAGTTCTGAATGCGCACGATGCGGGAGAGGATCCACCGCTGCTAAAGGACATCCTTGCGCACTGGAGCCTGAATTCGCTGGATGAGCTGGTGCGGCAAGCGAATGCTTCGCCGCCGCCGGATTTTTCCAGCCTGTTTCCGCTGGTTCTGGAAGTCGCAGAAAACCCCCGACCAAGCGGAGCTTGGACCGGGCACCCGGAGACGCCCGGGGATGGGGTGAGGTTGGTGCATGATTCAGTCGCGACGGGCGTGTTGCGCCTCGCAGGCGAAGAACTTGCGGCCCTGGCGTGCAGCGTGGTACGGCGGCTGTTTGCCGCCTCCGACACCGTCCCGGCGGCCATGTCGGGCGGTGTCTTTCGTGAGTCGGCGGAGGTGCGCCGGGTTTTCTACAATGGCGTGACGGCGGAGTTTCCCCGCGCGCAAATGAACCCTGCGGTGGTTGATCCGCTGGCGGGCGCGCTCGCCCTGGCGCGAAAATTAGCGGGCACTGGTTGATGGAATCGCAGTGGAGCGGCGGGCGTTCTCGCCCGCCGAAGGGCGTAGCCTTAGCGGCCGTTCCTATGGCATCGGACAACAGCACAGGCGCGAAGCGCGTCCCGGAAAAATCGGAGTCGGTCGCCGCAGATGGACCCTCGACGGACCTGAAGACGCAGACTTCGAGTCCTGGTCTGGGCGAGGATGCCGCGCTGGCGCTGCTCAAACGTCCGGACCTACCTGCCGAAGCGCTCGAAGCTCTCGCCAAGAATGGCAGTGTGCTGAAGCACCGCAAAGTGAAGCTGGCATTGATTGAGCATCCCAAGACCCCGCGTCACGTCTCGTTACCGCTGGTGCGGCAGCTTTACACCTTCGATCTAATGCAGGTTGCGCTCACTCCTGTTGTCCCCGCCGACGTGAAGCGCGCGGCCGACGAAGCGTTGCTCAATCGGCTGGAAACCATCACTCCCGGCGAGCTCCTGACCTTGGCGCATCGCGGATCGGGAAGAATCGCCGAAGCGCTGTTACTGGACGAAAATGCGCACGTGGCGCAAGGCGCCCTGCAGAATCCGAGACTCAGCGAACCGTCAATCGTACGCGCCCTGATGCGGCCCGAAGCTTCAGCGGAATGGGTGGAGGCAGTGTGCCGCCATCCGCAATGGTCACTCCGGCGCGAAGTGCGGATCGCGCTGTTGCGAAATGAGAAGACTCCGGCGGCGCTGGCGGTCGAGTTTGCGCGGCGGTTGCCGCCACCCTTATTGCGCGAGGTCCTGCACAGCTCAAAGTTGCCCGCGAGCGTCCGGAATCCTTTGCTGATGCAATTGCGGGCGCGCGAAGGAAAGTAGCGCCGGCATCCGCCGGCTGTCGCGAGCGCTTGCTCTGAGCTTGTCGAAGGGGGCGTCCCGCCCTCGCACGGCGGGCGAGACGTCTGCCGGACTGCCGCCGAGACGGCGGCGCTACAAAGCTAGCTTCGCCCGCCGCTCACCGCCGCTTCCTTCCCATGCAGCAGTTTCACAATCGCTTCGTACAGTCGGGCGCGCGTGGCCTGGCGTTGCTGGGCGCGCGTGATGTAGCGCACGTGCACTTCGACTCCTGATCCGGTCGGGCGCAGATTGATCGCGGGTTTTTCCGAGAAGCTCTGCACGCGATATCGCGTAGAAGCCTTTTGCCACTCTTCTTCAGCCAGCCGGGTATCCGCTTCAGTTTCCTGCAGTACCAGCTTCTGGATGGCTTCGATCACCGGGTAAGGATTCTGTCCGCCAGGTACGGAAACGGTCAGTTCGTCCCACAGCCACTGGCCGGAGGTCGAGAAGTTGAAGTAGTGGCCCTCGATTGCGAAGCTGTTGACGAACGTCACCTTGCGGCCGGTGGGATGGCCCGTGTCGGTCCAGTTGCCGGTTTCAAGCAGCGTTGTGCGCAGCAGGCTGATCTCCACCACCTC
>Ga0306923_10006058_pt1 | contig 11861 bp, 10 predicted proteins | sample sta12Can44000108_FD_203841 | JGI IMG/M metagenome (GOLD analysis project Ga0306923, IMG submission 203841) | Lab enrichment of tropical soil microbial communities from Luquillo Experimental Forest, Puerto Rico - statanox.12C.anox.44.000.108 (v2)... | ecosystem: Environmental > Terrestrial >...
TGACGCTGGTGGAGCCGTGCGCGGAAACCACATGGCGCCTGAGTGGAGTTTCTCCCTGGCGGGACCAATAGTTCGAATCCATCTCCCTCCACCGGAGAGTCTGCGAACTTTTGGTTCCTAAGCGGCGGAATCTCCCGATACCATACGCCAACACCTACGCGTGCTGGCCACCCTAGCCGGTTGGACCCCTGCTCGACCGCGTCGCGCGGGCCGGGTTTGGATCGTAGACTGGCGGCTTTGATTGAGCTTCAATATTTGATGCCATGACGGCGCCGGACTCCGAAAGCGCTCCTCGTACTCGTCAATGGTCATTGGACATCTCGGTAAACGCAGCCTGAGGTGACCGGTTACGGAGGCCGTGAGCGGGCGTCATGTTTGGTAACACCTCGTCCCTTAGCGCGGGACGAATGAGGCCACTCAGGACGAGGATCGCCAGAACCGATACGCCATCGAGCGCCAGTATCAGGCGAGCGGCTACGCGTATGTCGCGGTAGGCGGCGTAGGTCGCAAGAAGGATCGCTCCGGCACCGGAGACCGCCCACGACGACGCCAGATGGAGGCCAATGTTCTGCATGGCCGCTTGCAGAAACCGCCCCACCAAAGCGCTGACGCCGCCGGCGTAGGCCAGGCAGGTGAGCAGCAATGTCCAACCTGAAATAACTCCGCAGCGGCGTTCGAATGTATGACCGACGTGGGCGTAGACCGAACCGGCATGGGCAATGCGCTGGCTGAACGCGACAAAGGACACTCCGACGATCGCCATTACCGCCGTCCCGATCGCAAAGGCGAGCGGCGCTGCGCGACCCGCCGTCTGCGCCGTCAGCAAGACGTTGATGGCCATTGCCTCGGTCGGCGCAATGATCGATATCGAGAAGCCAGTGGCCTGGAATAGACCCAGCTTTCGGGCCAACGGGATCATGCTTCACCTATTGCATCAAGATAAGGTGCTGGGGTGAGTCGATCGCCCGACACCGGGATGCGTCGAGCTGATTGACTCCTCCGGCACGCGTATCAGTCGGCCTTGCACAGCGCTCCCTTTGCGGCGTCGCCTGCGGCCAGCACAACCGAAATGGCTGGGCTGGCAAAACCCATCGTGACACCAGGAATCAAGCTCAATACCGTCTGCAGTCGCTCCAAACCGACGCGCGCCGCCGGCCACGAGCTGCAAAAACTCTTGCCGCACGTCGCCGGGGCCGATGGCCTTCTGAGTATTTGCAATATGCTGCTGCAGTTCCCTGATGACGTCTGGAGATACCACTGTAGTTGGTTGTCCCATAGCTGTCCTCCTGCTTCAGTAGCTGAACCATTTGCCCGCCAGTCTGCGTAAAGTCGGCATCCGGCCACTGACGGGGCGCTGGCAAGATGCCGTAGATTGGATGGGGGATGGTCTCCCGCTCGGGGCAGGAGTGCAGCCAAGGACTGCACCCCTGCCCACCCGCGACCTCGTCAAATGATATGGATGAAGCTGGTGACGTCCGAAGCGGGGATGACTCGGGGCGGATTGCTATAACCGTACGCCGGGAACCAATTGTATTCTTCGATAACGATTGTGCCGTCCTCGTTCACCTGCGCGACGTAAGCCACGTGACCCAGATCCCCGGCTCCGGAAACATCGGGATCGTAGTGGGCGATGGCCCCGACCGTTGGCGTATTGTCGACACCGAAGCCGATCGCGAGGGCGTTGTCAGCCCACGTGTAGCCGTCGCCGAAGGTCCCGGCCGTGCCATTAGGGCCCGTCATGTGGTTGCTGAAGTTGACGCTGAGCTGGTTCATACGCCATGCCACGAAAGAAGTGCACTCCCTGTAGTAGAAAGCCCACGGATCGCCCCCTTCCTGATCAGGCGGGCTGTCCTTGAAGGGATAGTCATCCCCTTTGATAGCAGGCTGCCCCGGCGAGGGTTGCGGCGCACCCTGGCACATCGGGATTGGCGGGCTGAACTTGTCGAAGTAGGGGGTGTCGCAATAGAAGTCACTGACAAAGGTACCGTCAGACAGCTGGTTCCAGATATTGCTGCCATTGACCACTTGTCCCTGCACCTGGCACGTGATGTTGACAAGGCTGTTGTTGGCGATACCTTGCACGACGGGAAAGCTTGTGCCGGGTCCTTTTCGCGCATTCACCCCATTCGGAGCATTGACAATGTGGTGTGGATACGTGGTCGCACCCGGCGGAACCGCTGAGTGGTGCGTTGGAACCAGTGAGGGTTGCGGCGCACCCTGGCACATCGGGATTGGCGGGCTGAACTTGTCGAAGTAGGGGGTGTCGCAGTAGAAGTCACTGACGAAGGTACCGTCCGCGAGCTGGTTCCAGATGTTTGTGCCATTGACGACTTGTCCCTGCACCTGACATGTAATGTCGATCGCGCTGCCGTTGGGGACAAGACGAACGACCGGAAAGCTTGTGCCGGGTCCCTTTCTTGCATTCACCCCACTCGGGGCGTTGACAATGTGGTGTGGATACGTAGGCGGAACCGGTGAGGGCTGCGGTGGAACCGGTGAGGGTTGCTGCGCACCCTGACAGACCGGGAGCGGTGGGCTGAACTTGTTGAAGTAGGGGGTGTCGCAGTAGAAGTCACTGACGAAGGTACCGTCCGCCAGCTGGTTCCAGATGTTCGTGCCATTGACGACTTGCCCCTGCACCTGGCACGTGATGTTGATCGGACTGTTGTTGGCGATGCTGTGCACAAGAGGGAAGCTTGTGCCGGGTCCCTTTCGCGCATTCACCCCGTCTGGAGCGTTGACGATGTGGTATTGGCCAGGGCCTTGACCTTCTCCGGCGGAGCTCTGTCTCAGCAGACTTTCGAGCGTCATCGCATAGCCCGCGATCGTCCCTGCGTTGTCGAGGCCGTTGACAATCATTCGTGCATCGACGTAGTCACACCCCGAGTCATTGATGAAGTCGCCGAGGCCGACGCCGGTGAAGGACCCGTTGCGCATGCCAAATGACATGATGTCATAGGCAGTGGGCGGGTCGAGGGCCTGCTCCGGGTGGTACAGAAGCTGATCGCCAAGATTCAGGTTTTGGCTCATCTTCTCGTAGTTGGCTTCCCAGGTCAGCTGCACGTAGCCCCGACCGTAGTAGATATTTGTATAGGTGTTGCCGTTGGGGTCCGTCACCGTGACCGGGTTTCCGTAAGACTGCCCCTGTCCCATGCCGTACTCCTCGATTGGTTGCCATGTACCGGCGCATTCCTCTTTGACCGTGGCCAGCATGTAAGCTGCCCAGCGGACGTCGCTTACATCTGTGTCCTGCTCGAGGAAACCGAGCAAGGCGTCGATCCCTGACGATTGACTATCGTCGAGCGCACCGACTTGCCCTTCGTACAGACTGATGAACATTTGGTGATCGATCTTCATCTCACGCACCTGTGTTAGCGGTTACAGCCGGCACTGCTGTTGGCATGTTCGGCTGCGCTGATAATCTTGGCGCGCCTACCGGCCTTCGTCATGCGAAAAGGCGTGAAACCGTGTGAAAACTTCGACTTACAATCACTGTCTGCGGATCTATCGCATCAGCTAGCACTGGGATTGGCCCTTTTTTTATACTGCCGCTGCGCCGCGAAGTTCCTGATGAACCGACGGGCCCCGAACGGCCCCAAAGCGGGCGCACAACGTTAAGCGCGCCCGGCGGCGCATTTGTTTCGACGATCACCAAATTGCCATCGTCGCCCGAACCAGCGCCCTGCTGCTGAAGACGGAACTGGTTGTTCGCGGCCCCCAGCGTGCCGGCCGCAGCGAGGACATCGCTGGTCGCTATGACCCAGTTAGGCTGGCGGGGGAGCCGCCGGCGGCGTATTGGGCGAGAGGCCGCCGGGCGGATCCCATTGCTGAGCATTGGTGCCGTTGCATGGCGCCAGTTCGATGGCCGTGACATCGTTGTGATTCGACTGGGTGATATCGACGCAGAGCTGCGTCTGGGCCGCGGGACGGATTGTGCTGTCCTTGAACCAAATCCAGTCCTGAGCCGGGGTATTGTTGCATTGGAAGAATTGCAATTGCTGTCCCCCGACGAAGTTCTGATCGGGGACGTCGAGACATTGGTTGTTCTTCGTCTGGAACGCGCCGCGATAGCCCCCGTTCTTCCACCAGCCGGACGTGTACCATTGCTGGTTGACCTGGCCCGTGCAGGTCGCCAGAACTGCCCTATTATTGTTGCCGACACCGGGGTTGGCGCCACCCAGGCATTTGCCGGAGCCGGAGAAATTTTTGATTCGCGGTTCGACCCAATTCTGTTCCGCCGACCCGTTGCAGGAGGCCATCGCCAAAGGCTCGCCTTCAACAAATCGTGACCCCGGCACATCGACGCAACTTTTGGACCCGTCGGCGGGCCGTATCACCCCCAACTCGGCGACCCAGTTCTGGTGGGATTGGCCGCAGACTTCCATCGTTACGGGCTGGCCGATGCCATTGTCGGTCAGGCAGCGGCCCAGCGCGCGGATGCTTCCGTATTGCCCAACGATCACAAAATTCTGCTGAGGCGAATCGTTACAAATGGCCAAGGTTACAGGATCATGGCCATTATCCGAAATCTGTCCACCCGGAACTTCCATGCACCAACCGCCAGGCGTTGAATTCGGGTTGATGCTGGAAAGGGGGCTGTTGGGACCCGTGAATGCTTTCCATGTGACGTTGCCCCCATAATTCCCGCCAGGCCGGGTAACATTTTGTTTTGGGAAGTGCTGCGCGAAATCCGGCGTCTGGACAATGGTCAGATTTCCGTCGTCCATCAAGCCCAGATAGGATAGGCCGTTGCCAGCAGTATTCGTCGCCCAGATCGCGCTTCCGCTACCGCGGACCGCCGGCAGATAGTTCGAATAGGTAACCAGATTTCCATCATCTTGCATGACGCTGCGGGCGTGCTGGAGCAAGCTGCCGCCACGACTCCACAATGGCCGGTTGGCGTTGTCGTAGATGACCAGATTACCGTCGGAATCCTGCTGGAGCAATGAATACGATTCATTGGCCGAGATCAGCCTGTCGGCACCGCTCAATCCCGAATTGTAGAGCGTCCAGCTTGGAGCGATAAAATTCCTGCTGGCCCACGCATAGTCCTGCTCAAGGGCGCCGAGGATTATAGCGTTCGCGCCGCCCGCGTCGTTCGAGCCCTTGCTTGCGAGGAAAAATTCCAGATGGCTGACATCCCCCGGAACAATGAGTTTATTGGAGCTCGGAATCGTCATCGATATTGCCGACGTAGTATCGATGACGCCGTCGGAGATCGGATTTTCACAGCAAGGTAACAGTGGGTTGTGGAGCAGACTTGTATCCTTTGCTGCGATATTGATCCATTGGGTACCAAATTTTCCCTGAGGATTGCGCGCCTCGGGATGAATGATGTTGTGGTTGGAATCCATGCCGTTGATCCAAATCTCGGAATTGGAGCCTGGCCACGTCTCTCTGCAGATCCTCTGATTGCTTGCTTCGTTACCGCAGATATTGACGATCGCCGTATTCGAGCCGAGGTGCGGCGATCCGGCGGTAATGGCGGTTCCGACGTCGATTGGCGGCGACCACTTGGCGGCAGTCAGGATCGATCCGTGGTAGAAAGGCGGGGCTTTGCCGCTTGCCCCGTAAATCGCCGATCGCGTGACCATGCCCCCCATCGAATGAGACACGATGTCCACGGGGATGCCCTTGGATGTGAAGTTCTCGTAGACGTACTGCGATAGCGCAGCGCCGACGTCGACCCAGGAATAGGATTCGTCGTACTGGCCCCAATTGTGCAGATTGACGTCGCAATTCGATGCGTTCTGGTACCAGGTGACAAGGATGAATTGGCCGGCGTATCCCTGCCGCCGCATCGAGTTCGGCAGATCTTCCCAATAGCCCGAGCAATCGATCTCATTCGGAAGCGTCAGGGAGCCGAACGGGTTGCTGCCGTTGGGGGGTGTCCAGCCGACATGGGGAAGGTCGGGACCAAATCCATGAACGAACAACGTCACATTGCCCCTGCTATGCGTCGCCGCTTGGGCCGGCACCCCCGCCAGCGCCAAGGCGACGAGCAGCCATTTGAACAGAATGAAGAATTGCCAGAACGGATTGATCGGGTCAATTCGACAGGTTCTGGCCATTTTGAACTTCTGGTGATCGATCTTCATGTCACGCGCCTGTGTTCGCGGTTACAGCCGACGCTGCCGTTGGCATGCTGAGCTGCGTTTAGAATCTTAGCGCGCCTGCCGTCATCTTCATGCGAAAAGGTGTGAAATACCGTGAAAACTTCGGCTTATAATCACCGTCTGCGGCTCCAGTGTGCGATCACTGGATCGGCACTCGCAGAATCTGGCCACTGCGCTGCGAAAGTGTCGCCGCCAGCCGACCAATGGAATTAGGCGGCGTGCTCGTCGGGTTCATTGCGGACTCTCGGTCAATTGACGTCGGCACGTCGCGCAGCATTCACCTAGTCGGTGAGATTGCGCGCCTCCTCGATTTGCGCCGGCGCGGTACCTGCGTCATATCGGTTCGGTCAGGAGGCTTGTTGTGATGCCGGATAGGCGGAGGCGATCATCACCTCCGATAGGGCGCCATACGCCGCTTCCCATGCCGCGCGCAGTGCGGGAGTGAATTCATCGCCTAGCCCTTGCTCCAGGGTCCACAGCAGAGCGGCGCCTACGAGCGCATAATGCTCGGGCGTGACGCCATAGGCGACGTGACGCTTTGCAAGATCGCGTGCAACGGAGACAATCGCCTCAAAATCGACGAGACTGTTCACAACCGTCGCGAGGGCGGACATCAGCTTCTGCCCCTTTGTGTCGATGTCGCCGCGGAACAGCGCTCGGGTTTCTGGAGCCGTCTCAAAGAGGCGCGCGTAGAAAAGTGCCGCCGCCCGGTTGGCGATCGGGACGACCTTGATGAAGCTTTCTTGGACTTGGCTCACCTGTTGCGGGGTCATGGCGCCGCCTCACATCCTCCGTTAAAATCCCCGCTCGGCACCTGCGCCCAGCGGTCGGCCGCCATCAGCTGCGCTCAGCGTCGATAGAATTGCCGATGGTTGCTCTCGCTCATGCGGAAATCGCTGGCCCAGGCATTGAGGTCCGGATCGAAGCGCTCATATCCGAGCCCCATCTGCGTGTTCAAAAAAGCTCGCCGCGACACCGCTCCGCGACAGGCCGCGGGTGCATTCCTGCCAGTTGTCCATGTCGTCCTGCTCGAAGCTGCCGGAAGGGCCAACCCCCCCACACCAGCCAACCGGACCGCCTCCTTGACATGCGGCGGGGCGGGCTTGTCGGAATAGACCCACGACAAGACCTCGATCTTGTCAGGCCGCGGATGCCAGACGCGAAAGGTGCGCGAACCAACGCGCAGCCAGGAGAAATTGGGAATAGGGTGCCGACGAACGGGCTGACCAGACCCATTCGGGGTCCTAAACGCTTGCGGCGGCCGATAAGGCCGTTCTCGGCATCGACCGCCGAGATTTGTCGTCATGAGACTCCCCTTTGTTATAGCCTTGCGCTGTTCGCGATTTCGCGCCGATTGCTTCGGCCCACGATCTGGCGCCGGCGCTCCGGATCGGCACGCGAAAAATCGTGAAATCGCGTGAAAATCTGCGCTACAATTACCCATTGTGGATCCCGTGTCCGAAGCGCCGGCGAGCGTCGAGTTCGGCCGTTTTAGGATCTTGCCGCATCGCCGCGAAGTTTTTGCCGACGGCCGGCCGATAGAGCTCGGCGGGCGCGCCTTCGACGTGCTCTTAGCGTTGATCGAGGCCAACGGGGCGGTCGTCGGCAAGGATGAGCTGATCAGCCGCGTATGGCCGGGCCGGATCATCGAAGAGGACAATCTGCGCGCCCAGATCAGGGCGCTACGCTTAGCCTTGGCGGACCGCGACCTGATCCGCACGGTCGCCGGTCGCGGCTACCAATTCACCGCCGAGCTCCGCTCTGGTCGCGGGCGCGGCCAAGCCCTGATGGAGTACGAGGTCATCGATCCCGCACCGGCTGCTGCGCCACGCCTGTCGATCGTGGTTCTGCCTTTCATCAATCTGGGCGACGACCGCGAGCAGCAGTATTTTGCCGACGGGATCACCGAGGACCTGACGACCGATCTGTCGCGGCTCTCGGTCATGTCAGTGATCTCACGCAATACGGCCTTCACCTATCGCAACAGGTCCGCTGACACGAAGCAGATCGGCCGCGAGCTGGGTGTGCGCTATGTGCTGGAAGGCAGCGTCCAGCGGTCGGGCAACCGGGTGCGTGTCAGCGCCCAGCTGATCGATGCCGAGACCGACACCCATCTGTGGGCCGACCGCTTGGACAGCGACGCCGGCGATCTGTTCGCCCTGCAAAATGAGATCACCAGCCGCATAGCGATCGCACTTCACCTCGAACTCATCGAGGCGGAGGCCGCCCGGCCGACTGTCCGGCCCGATGCGCTGGACTACATTCTCCGTGCACGGGCGTTGTATCTGGGCCGGGTGCCCACACGTCAGAATTACGCGGAGCAAATCGCGCTTTACGAGCGCGCACTGGCGCTCGATCCCAGTTCGGAGAGGGCACAGAGCTATTTGGCCGCGCAGTTGGCAGCGCGCGTGCTCGAACAAATGACCGACTCAGCCGATTCCGACCTGGCGCGCGCGGTGCGAGCAACAATCGTCGGGCGCTGTGGATGTCGCTGGCGATCGTAGGACTGGCGGCACTACTCGCATCGCTGTTGGTCCGGCAGGGGCTGCGCGCCGATCGGGGCGCGCGACTGTTGCTCGAACGCCAATCTGCGGTCATTCGGCAGAGCAACGCCTTCGCGGCGCTCGCGTCGGACGCGAGCCTGTTCGACCCGGGGCAAACTCTGCCGTCCCGAACGCTGACGGAAACGCTGGCCGAGGTGACCCGTGCCAGAAGGTCGAGCATTTGGGAGTTTGCCGATGGCGGGCGGATCCTGAGCTGTAAGGACAACTTCGACCGCGAGACCGGTGGGCACGTCGACGGCCTCGAGCTGCATCATGACGAGCTGCCGGCACTGTTCACCCATCTGTTGGCGGGCGAGGAGATAGAGGTCACGGATGCCTCTCGGGATCGCCGTACGGCAGAGCTTCACCAAGTCCTAAATGCGTTCGGCACCAAGGCCCTGCTTTCTGTGCCGGTGCGCCGGAGCGATCAGGTCGTCGGCGCCGTCTGGCTGGAGGACGCGCCCGATACAGCCCCTAGCCGTGACTTCGTCCGGGCAGTCGCCAATATGGTGGCGCTCCGCATGGGCGATCCGTCGAGTGCCCCTCCGGCGCATGAGCATAGGGCGATCGCCCAGCCGCATCCCATTCACGAGAGCGTCCCACGCAGCCTTGTGGCCGACCTGCGTCCGGCCGGCATCGACCCGTCCACGCTTCACGCCGAGATCTACCGCGACATGGCGGTCATGGTGCTGCGCTTCACCGATGCAGCCGCGATGGCGGTGCGACTTTCCAGGACGCCGCGTTGCATTTCGGATGAAATCGCCTGTGGGCTGCAAAGGATCGCGGCCGATAACGGCATTCCCTACCTGAAGCTGACTGGCCACGAAATCGTGGCGGCGGCAGGGTTTGAGGCGACCGACTCTGCCGCCGCTACCGTGATTGCCGATATGGCACTCGCCGTTCGAGATCACTGCATTGCGCTGTTTGAAGAGAGCGAGCGCACGCACGAATTTCAGATCGGGATTGACTGCAGTCTCGCCCTCGGCGGAGCGCCGGGAGCGAACCGCGAATCTTCAATTTATGGGGCGATGCCGTGCGTATCGCCGGGACGATGGCGGCTTCGGCATTGCCGGGAACGGTGCAGGCCACTGAGGCGGCGTATCAGCGGCTGCGCCAGAATTTTTTATTTCGGCCGCGCGGCAGCTTCTACCTACCGCATGTGGGCGCGGCGCGAACCTTTGTCTTGGCGGCGCGACTGTGACCGATCGGCTGTGGATCGCGCCCGGGCCGGCCTTCGCCGGTTCGCGGTTTGGATGGGTTCGGCGAGCGCTCGCGTTGATCGGACGGACTGCGCACACGCATGCGAGGTTTGTTTTATTTCTCGCCTCGCTTAGCGTCGGCGTCATACACGATGCAATGCGCCCCGCAGCGTGGCGGCGCACGGTTCGCAGCGAGTTCCGCCGCGCCCTGCGCCAAGCGGTGGGCGGGGGGCTGTCCACAGCCTTGGTTACTGCTGCGCTGATAGGGCTCATCATGGTCTCGCAAGCGCTCTATTGGCTGGGAGAGGCCGGGCAACGAGAGCTTATTGGACGAGTATTGGTGATCGTGCTGGTACGCGAGGTCACGCCGCTCCTCGTCGGGGTAATCGTGCTCGGACGAAGCGGGGTTGTTACCCTGTCCGAGATCGGCGAACTGCAAATCGGTGGTCACGTTCGCACTCTTGCCGCACAGGGCCTCGACCCGTTTCTGTTTCTGGTGTTGCCGCGTGCCTGCGCCCTCGCCATTGGGTCTTTCACGCTTGGGATCCTGTTTGTCCTCGCTGCGCTGCTCAGTGGTTTTGTCGCCGGTAGTCTGCTGGGTGCAGTAGGCATTTCAGTCTGGTCGTTTCTCGATCGCGTCCTGCTCGCCATGCATCCTGCCGATTTCGCGGTGTTTCCGGCGAAAATGTTCGTGATCGGCTTGTTGATCGCGTTGACCTGCTGCCTCACCGGCCTGACTGCCACCGCGCAAGACGAGGTAGCGGACCTGTTGCCGCGCGGCTTCGTGCGCGGCGTCGTGGCGATCCTGTTGGCTAGCGTCGTGCTGAGCCTGGCGGTTTGACGGATGGATCCGGGCTTACCGATCCTCGAACTCGCCGCAGCCCAGGCGCGGAGTGATACCGATGAGGTGCCCGCGTTCAAGATAGATCTCCGATTGGCGGCTGGGGAGTTCGCGCTTGTGGACGCGCGTCATTCCGCTCGGCCGACATGGCTTGCTGACCTCTGTTGCGGCCTGCTTCCACTCGCCGCGGGCAGCGTACACTTCCTCGGCCGAGACTGGTCGGCGATGCCGCAGGGTTATGCCGCCGCGTTGAGAGGGCACATCGGCCGTGTCTTTCTGTCAGGCAACTGGATCGGCTTCATCGATGTCGCGGACAATATTATGCTGCCGAGCCTCCATCACACCCGTGACGACCCAATCGCACTTCGCGAGCGAGCGACTGCTCTTTCCAGCGCTTTCGGTCTGCCTGGCCTGCCCTTGGTCCGCCCCGGCGAGCTCGCTGCGAGCGACCTCGCGCGCGCGGCCTGCGTGCGCGCCTTTCTGGGTGAGCCCGAGTTGGTACTGCTGGAGAGCCCCGTGCAAGGGCGGTTCACAAGTCTCATCGCGCCGCTGCTCGATGCATTGGCCAGCGCACGCGACCGCGGAGCAGCGGCGATTTGGTTCACTCGCAGCGATCTGGTCTGGTATGACCCATCGATGCCGGCCACACATCGTCTGCGGCTGGGCGAGCACGGCCTCGCGCCGGCATGATCAGGCTACGTCATGCCGACGAATGGGTCGGCGTTCTGGTCGTGGTCGCGGTGGCGCTATTTCTTGGCGTCATCTTACATGCAGGTCTGCTGCGCGACTGGTTCCGCCCAGTGTCGCATCTACGCATCGTATTGCCGGAAGCCGGAGTTGCCGGACTCTCGGTTGGCGCAGATGTGGAGATCCTGGGGACGCAAGCCGGCACGGTTCGGCGGATCGTCATTAGCCCGAGCCAGCAGATGTATGCGGATGCCGAGATCGACGATCAGGCGCGCGCGTTCGTTCGCCGTGACAGCCACGCGCTGATCCGACGTCGGTATGGTATCGCTGGTGCCGCCTACGTCGATATCAGCCGGGGAAACGGTGCCGACCTGGACTGGAACTACGCGGTAATCCAGGCGGCCACCGAGCGGGATCCGACCGAGAGCATTGGTGCGTTGATCGACCAATTGCGAGAAAAAGTCTTCCCAATCCT
>Ga0306923_10006059_pt1 | contig 11861 bp, 13 predicted proteins | sample sta12Can44000108_FD_203841 | JGI IMG/M metagenome (GOLD analysis project Ga0306923, IMG submission 203841) | Lab enrichment of tropical soil microbial communities from Luquillo Experimental Forest, Puerto Rico - statanox.12C.anox.44.000.108 (v2)... | ecosystem: Environmental > Terrestrial >...
CTATCTGACCACTGGGTTCAACCGCGTCTTTGCAGTGGACGCCGAAACCGGAAAGCAATTGTGGGTTTACGATCCAAAGATTGACCTCTCGGGACACTACGGCGATGGCCTAATCAATCGGGGCGTCGCGCTATGGATCGATCCATCGCGAACAAAAGACAAACCGTGCAGCACGCGAATATTCGAAGCTACGCTCGATGCGCGTCTAGTCGCTCTCGATAGCGCGACCGGCGAACCATGTCTCGATTTCGGGGACCACGGTCTGGTCAGCCTTCGCGAGGTGCTGCGGTACATCCCTGGCCAATATCACATGACTTCACCGCCGGCCGTGATCGATGACATTGTTGTGCTGGGCTCAGCCATTGACGATAACTCACGCGCGGAGATGCCAAGTGGAGTGGTACGAGCGTTCGATGCGCGAACTGGTGCAATGCGCTGGAAATGGGAACCACTGCCTCCGAACGAATCTGCTTCCGCCGGGCAGGATAGCGGAAAGATTTGGCGCACCGGTGCCGGAAACGCGTGGGCCCCTATGGTCATAGATGCTGGTCGGGATTTGGTCTTCGTGCCGACTGGCAGCGCGAGCCCCGACTACTACGGAGGACTCCGCCCAGGCGATGACAAGTGGGCGGATTCAATCGTGGCTTTGCGTGGTGAAACGGGAGAACTTGTCTGGGGATTCCAGCTTGTGCATCACGATCTCTGGGACTACGATTCCGCGCCGCCTCCGCTACTGGCCACGTTGCGGCATGATGGAAATACCGTGCCCGTAGTGATCCAGGGAAACAAGAACGGCTCTCTGTTTGTGTTGCATCGTGATACAGGCGTACCCGTGTTTCCCGTTGAGGAACGCCCAGTGCCACAAAGTGATGTACCCGGTGAGGTCGCTTCGAGAACGCAGCCCTTTCCTGTAGCGCCTCCGACTCTAGCCCCGCAAACACTCTTGGCTGATGATGCCTGGGGGCTTACTGCGGAAGATCGCGACTTTTGCCGCGAGCGTCTGAAGAACCTTCGAAACGACGGTCCTTTCACTCCTCCGAGTCTTCAGGGTTCGCTGGTCATTCCTGGACATGTCGGCGGAATGAATTGGAGTGGCTATGCGTACGATTCCAAGCGCGGCCTGCTAGTGGTCAATACGAACAATCTGCCAGCCAAGGTCCGCTTGATCCCAGCTGATAAATTTTGGGGCGAAGCAGCCAGAGCTGCGGAGGACGGGCAGTACACCCAGCAGTTCGGTGCGCCGTTCGGCATGTTTCGCACGTTCCTCTTTGCGAAAGCACACCGTTTGCCATGTGCGCCGCCGCCCTGGGGAACGCTGGCCGCAGTGGACATGATCGCAGGCACGATTCGATGGCAGGTGCCGCTTGGTTCAATAGCCCCTACGGAGCCCGCGGTGCCGAAGGGAGTACCAAGTCTCGGTGGCCCGATTGTTACCGCGGGGGGTCTCGTGTTCATCGCAGGCACTATGATCGATCGGTCGATTCGAGCCTTCGACATTGAAACAGGGAGAGAACTCTGGAAATACGAACTGCCGAGCAGCGGCGGAGCCACTCCGATAACCTACCGCACTCGGAAGGGCGGCAAACAATTCGTTGTTATTGCCGCCGGAGGGCATCAAGGTGTGACTGAAGAGCTGCAGGACGATTCGATTGTCGCGTTCACATTGCCCTAGCGATTACTATCCTTCTCAAGGACCGCTTAGCAGGGTAATCGCCCAAGTGGGTGTTGTCCCGAACTTCACGGATTTCGCAACTAATCAGGCGTGTCCGACTGCTTTCGAGCCAGTTATCATGTAATGACGCAAAAAGTCCGCTCCGCTCACACCTTGAGAAACTCACTCCAGGAATAAGAACGCACCGTCCGTTCCGTCGAGCATCCGGCCTCGAGCGTTTCCAGTGACTTCGTCAGTACCATCTCGCCGTAGACGCACACAGTTAGGAACTCTGAAGCGCAGGCGCGAATGCGGCACTTCATAGCCCCGGCCGAACGGTCGATGAGGTCGTGTCTGCAGTGGACAGCCTCTCACGCTGCTGTTCCTTGAATATCGTCGTTGAACGTTAGCAGTTGGTCGAACGGAAGAAAGTCTTTGAGCTGAGCCTGCTCCTATCACTCTTATGAACGCTGCGATACTCTCGATGCTCGAGTGTCGGAACGAACCGTGATATTCCACCTAACGAGGGCGCTCGAGAAATCCGGAACGCGCGATCGCATCCAACTCTCCCTCTGGTGGATTCGCCGAGGCGACATTACGGAGCATCGACTTTCGGTGGAAGGTGCGCTCGAGCGAGCGAGGGCCGCGGAGCGCTACCATACCGCGACGCTCGAATCGGTGCAGAAAGCTATCGCCGACCTGGAAAAAGAGCTTATCCGGCTTACGTCCGGATGATAAAACAAAGGATTGGCCTCGCGAATCTGCGTCGTGCCCGCCGACTGGAGCCTCGAAGAGTACGAGCGACACAGCTGCGGCGACGGAAGTCACTACCATATCTCACACTCCGAACTGACTGCGCGGAAACGGTGGGCTCTCGTCGTCATTCTGCGCAAGGGCGCTGTGCGCCGCGAGAAGACAGTCGTTCAAATCCAGGAACTCGCCGAGCGTGACCTCGCCTGGGCGGGGCGGATTACGACATCAAAGCCGATTCCTGCCGAGGCCATGAACGCAGGTCTGTCCTTCCGCGTCGGAGAGTACCTAGCTAAGCGGATTCGGCAGCGGCATGCCTGGGCCGCGGTGATGCGGTCCGAGATGCAACGACCGCACAGCTAGGAAACGCCTGATGGTTTTGTTACCTACAGGAAACATTTCTGCGTTTTGTTACATCGAAAACCGACACGATTGAGCCAAGGAGTGGGCACCCAGTCTGCGGCACCCGGCATCTAATCCGGGCGTTGCTGCCGGACGCCACAATCGTCGAGGTAACCATGACTGAATCTTCTGATCTGCGGATGACGAGAATTCCACTCAACCAGGAAGCTGGCCACATTCCCGCACTCGGCTTCGGAACACTAATTCCCGACCCAGGCGAGACTATAACGGCGACCCGAGACGCACTCGAAGCCGGTTTTCGACACTTCGATTGCGCCGAACGGTACGGGAACGAGCGCGAGGTAGGCAGGGCTTTGCAGGCAGGACTTGCCGCTGGAGGGATCGCGCGCGAAGACATTTTCGTTACTACGAAGCTTTGGAACTCCAATCACCGGCCCGAGCGCGTCGAACCGGCTTTCGAGGCGAGCCTGGATAGACTCGGCCTAAAGTATCTGGATCTCTATCTCATTCACACTCCATTTGCATTTCAACCCGGCGGCGATCAGGACCCAAGGGATCAGAACGGCAATATCATTTACGATCCCGGTGTGACCTTGCTCGACACCTGGAAAGCGATGGAAAGCCTCGTGAATCATGGCAGGTGCCGAGCCATCGGACTTTCAGATATCACTTTAAACGAACTGAAGCCTATCTATGAATCAGCGAGAATCAAGCCTGCCGTGGTCCAGGTAGAATCACATCCGTATCTGCCCGAAACCGAGCTATTCGGATTCTGCAAGGAGAAGGACATTGTGTTTTTGGCTTTTGCACCATTAGGTCACGGAATGAAGCCTGGGCTGCTCGAAGATTCAGTCATTTCGGCTATCGCCGCGCGAGTTGGAAAAACGCCGGCACAGGTGCTGCTGGCTTGGGCGGTGCAGCGCGGCACGGCTGTGCTTACCACCCCCAGGAGTGCGGCCCGGGCCAGAGAGAATTTTGACATCTCTCCGCTTCCAGAAGACGCACTGGACGAAATCAATCGAATTCAGACCAGACAGAGGCTGAATCCAGTGGTGAAAACCGGCATTCCGGGATTCATTCCCCAAGGAAAAGGTAAAGGAGCATGAAAGCGACGCCGAAGTTGGAGCAATCCGCGCAAGAGGAACAAATGCGTGCGGTCCTGAATGCTCACTGGCAGGCGTCGGCGGCCGGCAATGCAAGCGCGGAACATGATATTTACGATGACGATGCCATTTGTGATTACCCGCAATCGGGCGAGCGAATCCTCGGGCGAAAAAATTGCAGGCCTTGCGAAGTCATCATCCCGGCAAGCCCTCCGGCTTCGACATTTGTTGCAACTTCTACGCGTTTGGGTGGACCTTTTGTTGATTTCGAAGGAGGTACGCAATGACAGCTATGCCGACTGACGAGACAATTCGCAAAAGCAATCAGTACTATCCCTGGTGGCTCGACAATCTAGCCGACGACGTAACGGGAGAAGGTGCGGCCATGCAGGGCGTTCTGCAAGGAGCGGAGAACGTACGAAACCTCGTCACCGAGGCTCGCAAGGTCTATCAAAACCAAGAATTTCACTTCACGGGCGACTACGGGAGCAAAGGATATCTCGAGGAATACACTTGTGAAATCGAGGGCCAGCCCACTCGCGTTGTCGTAACCGTGACGCGCAACACCGAAGGCAAGTGTCAGCACCTCGTCGTGAATCACCGGCCGCGCAGTTCGGTGCTCCTCTTCGCTCGCATCATGGGAAAGAAATACGCAGGCACGCCTCTGGCAAAGTACTTCATCACCGGTGAGACAGAGCCTTCATTCCTAGGCCTTGATGGTTGAACCGAGCAAAGGAGCCGTGAAACAAAAGATGGACACCCACGCAGAAAACGCGTGCCGACCGAGGAGAGAATTTCTGAGTTCTTGTTCGAGCCGCGAGCGTCATTTCTTCAAAACCGTTTGCCAGTTTGAGGACGACTGAGAACGCCTGCGGAGGCGCCGGGCTTTCCCTGAGGAGGCCCCCATGATGAATCGTTTGCCATCCTCAGAGAGGTCCCGGAAAAAGCACGCCGTCTGGAGCCTTGAACAGCGCCTTCGCGACCTGCGTGCTTGCAGACGAAATCGCACACGAGGAAATTTTCAAGCCGTCTGCGAAGCTGCCACCTGCGATTCGGAGGCATGGCGACGACGACGGCCGCTTAGTAAGTAGATGGCTGCGCGCAGTTCGAGCAACGGGTCTTCGGACGGTTCGATGCCGTCGATGCGAGGAATCGGATCAAAGATGATCCGGCGATGCTCCTCGTCTTCTGGAGCTTTCGCAGTGAGTTCGACGGTGCCGAAATGGATCAGAGGTCGATCGGCAGGCCATTGAATTGTGGCGTCATCCACGACGTCCTTGTCAGTTGCTACCTGGACCTGGATGTCGAACCGGATTGGACCAACCTCGACGCGGCGCGTTAATTCGTCGAACAGGTAGTTCTCGCTTTTGGACTTGGCTTCAGCTTCGCCGAGGTGTTGAACACCTGTATGCGGCACAATGCGAAACCGTCCATAGCGGGCAAGCCCCTGCTGATTAGTGAACCGGAAGGCTGTCACGCCGAAATAGGATTCAGTTGCGAAGCTTGCCGGACTGGGCTTGGGCGTTTGCACGAAGCGGAGTGCAGCTGGGTGGGTAGCGAGAAAGGCTGAAGGATTACCGGTTGCCACAGCTCGCAGTAGCTCGAGGAACTCCGCGCCGGTTCTGGCGGGGAAGCCGTCCGTCGAATGGCTGATAATGTCGGTATGAACGCGATCGCCAAGATGGAAGCGGATTGCGAACCCGTGTGGATTCGCGTCAGGAGCATTGTCGGGAATCAAAGGCAAGCCCGTGCTGTCGGAGAATCTCACGGTTACCGGCGTTGAGCTACGCGCGGCATGCGGCGCGCGAGAAAGAGAGACGGCCTCCGCTGAGGGAGTGAATGTCCCAGTCAGCATGATGCCTTTTGCGTGAGCGGGGCGAAAGCCCGGATGTACGCCGAAGATGGCGTCAAATTGAGCGAGCAAATCGTTTGCGAGTTGGACGATCTTTTCATCAGATGGTAGCGGCATGTGGTCCTCCCTCAGCCTTTGGCCTGCTGGGGCATCGGCACAATGGCATTCGGGATCATACTGCAGCAAGTCTCACAGTTCCTAACGACCGTTTCTTGAGCAAACTCCTACGGTGTTAGATTGTTCTTGCTTGCCTGGTGAGCGATCAAGGCCAGGGACGCATTTTGCATGAATCTCGCCTCTGCAAGAAAAGCAGCATTGTGGGTTTCGTTTCTATTTCCAGCATTCGCCGTCGCTGGACTGCGCGAAGCGTATCAGATTCCGGCCGGGACCATTCTACCGGTCAGTTTGAATTCCCCGCTCTCCGCCAAGTGCAAACCCGGCCAGATGATTACCGCTCGAGTGACGCAAGATGTTCCGTTGCCAGATCGCGAAGCGCTTCGCGCTGGTACAAGGGTGATAGGCCACATTGTGAGCGTGACGTCGGTTTTAGGCGACTCTCCTGCCAGTCTGTCCCTTCGATTCGACACGCTTGAGACGCGCAAGGGAAGACTTTCCGTCATTACAAGTCTCCGAGCTATCGCATCGTTTATGGCGGTGCATCAAGCTCAACTCCCACGCGGGGGTGCGGACCGGGGAACTCCGGAAAACGCGTGGACGACCGAGCAGATCGGTGGCGACATCGTCTACCGAGGCGGGGGCTACGTCGAAGCACACCGACAGAGAGTCGGCAAGCCCGTGCCCGGTGGCGTACTGAGCCGCCTGCAATCGAATCCGGAGCGCGGATGCGCCGGCGCGTTTGATACCAACGAAGCGCGGCAAGCACTTTGGCTCTTTTCTTCAGATGCTTGCGGCACGTACGACCTCCCGAATTTAAGAATTCGTCGTACGGAGGATTCTTCAGGGGAGATCATCCTCGATTCAGCAAAGGGGCAGGTAAACGTTCGCGCCGGAGCTGGTTTGCTGCTTACTGTGAATTCCGCACTCGTTGCTCAGCAACAAAACTCGCTAAATCAAAATCGGCTTAGTGTTCGTCCGTAGCTACCAGCGAGCGGTATGAAGACGGAAATGGTGAGGTGGTCTTGTACAGATCATCGATGGGCCCTTTGCCTTGCTTGACTATGCCGTTCACGTCGAGCACCGCATCCTCGGTGTAGTACGAATCGAGGTGCGTACTCGTGGCGCTCACCGCCTCGTAATACTCGACGAGCATGTCCAATCTGCGCTCGGTCGATCAGCGCCGAGAGCGTGGTCGGGCGGTGCTGGGCACGCCCCGCAGGAGCTGCTGTTTGATCGTTAAAACAGGTGAAGGATTTTGTAGGGACTAGGCTTGGTTATGTCCGCCGCCGATTTTTGAAGCGTGGCTCTCTTTAGGGTGTCGCGGGCTTGCCCGGCGCGATCCGCGTGAAGTGCAGTGGCTTTTCGAAACCCTTGCAATATATGAGCAAGTACGGGTCTTTCCATTTGAAACGCTCCGCTGCCTGCAGCGCCTCCAGATATTTTGTCTCCTGGTTCATCACCGCCTCGGGGCAGGCCATACGCGACGACGCGAGGGGGCCAAATTTAATGGCATTCCCTTTAATGTCCGCGGTGCCAAAGAAGCGATTGCACGAGCCGTTGCCCGCCACCTTGTTGGCTTCTGGAAAGGTGAGCGTCGCTTGAGTGTTATTGAGGACCCCGCCACCAACGAGATCCTCCAATCGCCAATCGCTGGCTGAGAGGCTGAAGGGAGTCGCTTCTGCAGACCCTGGTTGGATGATCTCCTTGAATTCTTTGATTAAAGAAATGTTGAAAACCGGTTGTTCGCCTGTCTCCACGCCATTTTGATGAGCTAGTTTACCGCTCGCTTTCACGTGCTTGTTTGCCAGCTCCTCCAGTTTCGAGGTCTTTCGATAACTAACTTGGATCGACTTTACTTCCTTCTTGTCGATGGTGGTTGGGGAGTCGAGTTCGAGAGCCCAGCCAGTCGATTCTCCTCCTATCGCCATTACGCGAACGAGCTTACCTGTTAGGGTTATTTGCTGTTCGGGTTGCTGTGCCTGCGAATAGAAGCTAACAAGCGCCAGAATCAGGCCGGCACTTAGGCGAGCGATACGCATTTCAGGTCTCCTCTATCATGGTTTGCCTGGTTCCGCCCAAAGGCTAGAAATTGGAACCGGGTCGTGGCTAGCGAACAGTGATCGGCCTCCGCGCCGTCACCCGCGATGGAGGGTGGACGGGGAAGGACCAGTTCACAATACTTTCGGCCGATTTTTCCGTTTTTTGTTTTCTAGGCGCTCGATACGTCGGTTCCTGTTTGATTCGACATTTGGTTTAAGTCGTCAGTGAGATGCATGGGTAGAAAACCATCGCGATGCGTCGCGTGAAACCACTGTGGCGGCGGCACGGCAATGTTGGCAAAAATTTGCGCCCACGTATTCTCGACAGCGAGAGCCATGGCGTAGGGTAGGTATTTGTCGAAAAGCTCAGGCCTGTTTTCAAGGCGCGCGATATGATCCTTCTCGACGCGGCTCAAGAACTCCCGAAACCCCAAGACTTTCGCTAGAGTTTGAGCGCCCGTGATCGTTCGCGCCGGTAGGAAAAGTCCAAATCCGAGAACGACCGCTCCGCTGAACAAGCCGATCAGGACCAGAACGGTGGGAGCCGTCTTAATCCATGCTGCCAGAATGCCTCCCATCACCGCCATCGTGATCCCTAGAAAAACTCCTGAAACTCCGTAGTTCATCCGAATCCGATCCGGACGGCTTCCGTAATAACCCATGGCCAATAACTCGTCGAAGATGGCGTCGCGAATCTCGGTCAGATGCAAAGCGAAATGGTCCTGCAGGCTCGACATTGATACGGATTTACGCACAGCATCGCTAAACCCCGAGATCGCACGATACTGATCGGAGGCTTCCTGTGCCTTCTGCTCGACGCGAGAGGTGAAAGAGGAAAGAGCTTCATGTCCAGCAGCTCTTTCGGCATTTGCCAACTGGGTCAAGGATTGCGACAACAGGAGCACGGGGTTGGTCGGTATAAAAATGCTCATCAGCACCTTGCGCTCATGCGGCTTCAGGTTGCCCGATTCGTTCAGCGGCTTCATCAGATGAAAGATGTACTCTGATCGATGGGCTGGCGATTCGGGGTTTTCTCTTTCCTCGATCTTCAGTTAACCCCTTACTGATAGGTCCGTGATGGTCGCCGTGATGGCGCGCAGCGCGACCGAGTTATCCACTAGCGCCCCGCATTCGGCGGGCGTGAGATTATTGGGCGGCTCGTATTGAACGCCGATCGCGTCTTGCTGAGGGTCGCCTCCTCGCGTCCATGAGAGCCAGAACATGTAGATGGAGATGCCGACTGGCGCAGCGAGAAAGACGAGCAACAAAAGGAGGGGAAGCCCGGAAACAACTAGAATACCAGCCATAAGTCCATGCTCCCGGGGACGTGGCAAATCTTAACCGCTCCGGCGAGGAAGCACAATCGGCTTGTGCGGCGCTTTGCCCGTGATAGCATCGCCGAGGACGACCGGATGGGACAACCCCATTTAGCCCAACAGCTTTACGGTACAACTGCACCCCAGCGAAGACATGCAGACAGGGTAGCCCCCCAATGATGTTAGCGTTGCTTGCGATTGCGGTGTTGGCGTTCGCGATCATCCTGATCTACAACGCCTTGGTGCGGCTCAAGGTGCAGTGCGACAGCGCTTGGGCCGACATCGACGTGCAACTCAAGCGTCGGCACGACTTAATTCCAAATTTGGTCGAAGCGGTCAAGGGCTACGCCGCGCACGAGAGGGGCACTTTTGAGGCGGTCGCGGCTGCTCGCAATCAAGCCATGACGGCGCAGGGGGCGGCCGCCAAAGGCGAAGCCGAAGGCATACTTTCCGGCGCATTGCGGCAACTCTTCGCGGTGGCCGAGGCATACCCGCAGTTACGAGCCGTTGAGAGCTTCACCCAACTCCAGAACACTGTCAGTCAGATCGAGGATACGCTGCAAAACGCGCGGCGCTATTACAACGCCGTCGTTCGCGATTTGAACACACGGATCGACCAATTTCCTTCGAATTTAGTGGCCAATATGTGTGGGTTCAGGCCGCGCGAGTTTTTCGAGATCACCGTGCCGGCTGAACGCGATGTCTCACGGGTCGACCTCACCTAACACTGAGCCGAGCTGCAGAAAATAGGGTAACAAAACGGAGTTTTGTTACCTGTGCCTTGCGGGGCCGGCAAAGCCATGTCGACCTAGGCTCATCGCCGTCGCCGAGAACTTGGCGAGTCAGTTACTAGCCTTGTGACGCAGACCCGGATTACTCCAAGAGCGGCGAACCGTCGTCTGGCTTTTGGATCGAAACTATCTCATAGTGCGCCGATTTAGCACCATGCTGCGACAGGTACTTGCGCCGCTCCTCGGGCACAATCGAGGACTCATAATTCGGTCCAGCGATGTTACGAATGGCTTCGATCGAATCCCAGAGCATCATGGTAACGAACTCGACTTCGTTTTCAATGTTTCTCCTAAGCAGGTAACTTCCGAGGTAACCTTCTACGGTGCTAATGCCGGGCAGAAGTTCCGGCTTCAGCATGGATTCGTAGGCATCGGCGTGCTCGGGCTTGGTCCGCCCGTACCAAACTCGTGCGATCATGTCGCCCCCTCCTCCCGCCGCTATCCATCTCTCGGGAACATGCTCCGCTTCTTTGAGCGTCACGATTACATTGCGCCAGCGATCAGGACGTTGAACTGCGACGCTACCGTGTGCCAGCAAGCGCTCAAAATGGCCGTGGCTCTCGCCAATTGTTCTTACACGCGCCTGCCATAGTGAGAAACTGTGAATGACGAATCGGCAGGCACTTGATATGGAAGCGTCCATATCGACTAGTCCGCGAGAAAAGGGACCACTTCCGCTAGAAGTGCGGCTGGTTGTTCTTCGGCAACCCAGTGCCCAGCCTTCGAAATGACGGCGCTTCGCACGTTATCTGTGACACGGGCCATAGTCTCTGGATTGCCACGAAACCCGAACTGCCCGTCAACAGCCAGAACCGGAGCCAAAAGCTTGCGACCGCGCCAGCGCTGATTCTCTTGTGCATCGCGAAGCAGTGATCGATAGTATCCAAACCCGGCGGACATTCCTCCCGGTGCCGTATAGTGGCGCAGATACTCATCGATGTCCTGTTCACTGATCGCATCCTGGATATGGGCGGAATGTCGATAAGCAAAGCTCTTGAAGAATTCACGTTCCTTTCCAGCGGTGAGCATCTCTGGATATTCAGGGGCCATAAAGAAGCCGAAGTGCCACGAGCCGCCCTTGGCCACGTCCATCAACAGTTCTAAGCCGAAACCTGGCAAGCCGCTCTCAATGAAAACGAAATGACTCACGGCCTCGGGATGTTCCATAGCGAGCCAGAAAGCGACCGGCCCGCCCATATCGGCAGAAACCAAGGCAAACCGATCGATATCTAGTTCTTGAGCGAGGCGCCAGATTCTTTCCGCAACAACGCTCTTGGCGTAATCCCGTGGCGGCTCGGACTCACCTAGTCCAGGCAGGTCCGGCGCTATCACATCGAACTTCGCGGCAAGGCCGGGAATGACTCTTCGCCATGCGTAAGAGGTCTCAGGATAACCGTGGAGCAGTATAACCGTGCGGCCGCTGCCAGCACGGACGTAGTGAATCCTGGCTCCATCAACTTGCGCATCATGAGATCTGATTCCCTGGGTGTGTTCATTTGTCCAAGACATAAGTAGGCGATCCAACGACGAACGTGTTTATTTCAAGAGGCGCACAAGAATCAGCCCTGCTATCAGAATCAAAACCCAGAGAACCACGCGGATCCCTCGGAGGGATGCAACCACATCATCCTGCCGATGGTAGTGATTAAGCTCTGATCGCCTGTGACGCAGCACCATGAGCCGGCCGGTGATCGTCTCACAACAAAACTTGCTATACCAAAATCGGCTTAGTGCTCGCCCATAGCTACCAGCGAGCGGTATGAAGTTCAAAGGATCAACGGTCTTTTCGAGAGGCACGGAAATGGTGAGGTGCTCCCGCACAATCCTGTTGTTGAATACAACGAAAAAATAATCACGGGGACCCGTTTCGCCCCAGATT
>Ga0306923_10006061_pt1 | contig 11860 bp, 10 predicted proteins | sample sta12Can44000108_FD_203841 | JGI IMG/M metagenome (GOLD analysis project Ga0306923, IMG submission 203841) | Lab enrichment of tropical soil microbial communities from Luquillo Experimental Forest, Puerto Rico - statanox.12C.anox.44.000.108 (v2)... | ecosystem: Environmental > Terrestrial >...
CCGACCTGGCCGCCCTCGCGGAACCGCAGCGCCGCTTGCTGCGATCCGCCATCGCGGCCTGCCGTCCCGGCGGCGTGGTCGGCTACGTCACTTGCTCGCCCCTTCCCGCCGAGACTTACGATGTCGTAACCGACGTCGTACGTTCCGTGGGCGACGTTGAGATTCTCGACACGCCCGCGATCCTGCCGAACGTCCCGGATCTGCGTTCCCCCAGTCCCCGCGCCGCCCAGTTGTGGCCGCACCGGCATGGAACTGACGCGATATTCATCGCGTTGCTCCGGCGTGGTACACAATGAGTCCACCCTCCCCATTCGTGGGCCTGAACCTCCAGGAAGTTATGCATGCATGCCACGTCGCGGTCACGCCGCGAGACCGCGGAGCGCCGGGTCAAAGACGATAACCAGGCGACACTACGGCGATCCCGGGTGATCGGCCTTGTCCTGATCGCCGGCATGGTTGCCACCGCGGTGGCGTTCGGGCTGACAGGCAGTGTCCAGCGCCCCCAGCGGACGGTCACCGCGCCGCCGGTGACGGTGAAGGCGGACATCACCGTCAACTTCGGCACCGGCGTGCGCACCATCGACCCCGCCGCGATCGGCGTAGACGAGAGCACCTACGGGACGCCGTCGGATGTCGCCGACCAGAAGGCGCAGCGTCTGCTCAGGGCCCTTGGCGTCGGCTACTCGCGGCTGTGGGTCACGCTCGCCGACACGGGGAACCCGGACAGCCGGGTCGTCTGCGGCGCGGCTGGCTGTGATCCCGCGATCGACGTCTCTCAGTGGATCCAGACGATGCAAAGTCTCGGCGAGGTCCCGGTGATCGGCTTTCCCGACACCCTGAGCGCGGCCGACGCCGCCGCGATCGTCACCCGCTTCGCCGCCACCGCCAGGAACCCGGTCCGGTACTGGGTGATCGGCAACGAGCCCGACGTGGCGAACCAGGAGACCGCCGCCACCTACAGCGAGCACTTCAACACGCTCTACGACGCGATGAAGCAGGCCGACTCGGCCATCAAGATCGGCGGCCCGGCCACCCTTGGATTCGACCAGCCGTGGATTCAGACCTTCCTCGCCAGCAGCGGGTCCCGCGCCGACTTCGTCGACTTCCACTTCTACCCGGGGCGCGAGACCGCGGCCCAGCTCCTCGCCGAGCTGCCGCAGATGTCCGCGGACCTGGCCACGCTGCGCGGCATGATCCAGGCGGCCGCGCCCGGCCGGGCCTCGGCCATCGGCATCCACGTGGGCGAGTGGAACTTCAGCGCCGACCCCGTGACCCTCGGCCAGTTCGCCTACACCGGCTTCGCGTCGATGCTCGACGCGGACCTGCTCGGCCGCATCCTGGCCGCCGGCGCGGACGGCCTCGCGTGGGGAAGCAAGAACGGTCCCATGAGCCTCGTGTACGGCGACGGCACCGGCGCCCCGGCTGGCTACACCTCAGACACGCCCATGCCGCTCTACGAGGCGATCGGGATGTTCACAGGCGCGGGGCGGTTCCCGCACTTCGGCACCACCATGGTGGCCGCGACCTCGGTGCTGCCCGACGTTGACGTGTTCGCCTCCTCCTCGCCGGACGAGATCGTGCTCGTCAACAGGAGCAAGGCCACCCTGCGCGTAACGGTCCACGCGCAGGGCAGCAACCCGCAGGCCGCGACGGTATGGCAGCTCCACCAGACGCATGTGAAGCCGTCCCCGCCGGCCAAGATAGGCACCGTCACCAGCCTGGACGGCGTCTTCAAGATCACCCTCCCCGCCCACTCGGTGACCACCCTCGTCATGACCACCGAGGTCAGCAACCGCAAATAACGCCGCTAGCGGGCCGCGTCGCCCATCCGGTACTCGTGCGTGAGCTCGTCCATCTGCCGCTTCAGGTCCGGGTCGAGCGCGTAGCCGGCGGCGGCCAGGCTGTCGTCGAGCTGCTCCGGCCGGCTGGCGCCGATGATGGGCGCCGTGACCGCCTCGCCGGCGAGCACCCAGGCGACGGCCAGCGTGACCAGGCTGACTCCGGCCTGGTCGGCGAGCTTGCGCAGCGCCTCGACCGTCTCGAACGCGCGCTCGTTCCAGTACCGCTCCTGGTACATCTGCCCGGCCCAGCCGAGGGTGAACCGGCTTCCCTCGGGCGGGGGAGCCGCCCAGGAGTGCTTGCCGGACAGCAGGCCGCCCGCGATGGGATTGTAGGGAATCACGCCGACGCCCTCTTCCGCGCAGAACGGCAGCATCTCCCGCTCGATCTGGCGGAACAGCAGGTTGTACCTCGGCTGCACCGAGTCGAACCTGGCCAATCGCAGCGTCTCGCTCCGGCCGACCGCCCGGACCAGTTGGTAGGTCAGGAAGTTGGAGCAGCCGGTATACCGGACCTTGCCCTGGTGCACCAGGTCGTCGAGGGCGCCCAGAGTCTCGTCGATCGGGGTGTCCCGGTCATACCCGTGGAGCTGGTAAAGGTCGATGTAGTCGGTCCCGAGGCGCCGCAGCGAGCCCTCTACCGCGGACATGATGTGCTTGCGCGAGTTGCCCGCGTCGAACGGGGCGGGCCCGACGGGCGCGAAGCACTTGGTGGCGATGATGAAGCGGTCCCGCTTGCCGCGCAGCCAGCGGCCGATGATCTCCTCGGTGCGCCCCCGGCTGGCCAGGTCACCGCCGAGCGGATACGCGTCGGAGGAGTCCAGGAAGTCGACCCCGGCGTCGGCCGCCCGGTCCATGATCGCGATCGCGGTCGCCTCGTCGCTTTGCAGCCCGAAGGTCATCGTTCCCAGGCACAGCCGGGACACCTGCAGGCCGCTACGGCCCAGTCTGACGTGTTCCATGATTCGCACGCTAACCGGCGGGCGGGCCGGCGGCCATGCGCGCCCCCCCAAATCTTCACGGGCGGATTTTTTGCTAACGGGAGAGGGCGGTGCCGGAGCGGGACCGTACCTTGGCCCCGCCGATGTCGGCTTTCTGTCCTTCCTGGTAGCCAGCCTGGTATCCGTTCCCCGAGTAGGTGACACGGGTCTTGCGAGTGCGGGGATAGGCCTGCTCGGCATGGCGCCGCACGGTCACGGCACGGTCGGCGAGCACCACCGCGGCCGACGGGCCATGACCGTTCGCCCCGGCGTCCGCCGAAGACGAGGCCGCCGCCACGGCCGCCTCCTCGGCGGCGCGGACCCGGGCCACGACCGCCGAACAATAGCCGAGCATCCACGACCGGCGCCACGCCTTCGCCCGGCCGCCGTAAACCGGAACGGGCTCCAGGGCGAGCGCCCGGGCCATCTGGACGAGCAGCGAGGTGAACAAGATGTCGGCGCGCTCAAGATCGGACAGATAACCGAACACGTGCACCCGGCTCCCCGGCTGGCGCCGGTTCAGCAAGATGCACTGGCAGCGCAACGCGGACGCGAGCCCGGCCAGCAGGTGCGCCTTGATCCCGGCCCATGGGTTGTCCAACTCGAAAACACGGTCCGCGGGCCGGTCCGTGTCCGGGCGCACGGCCCCGAGCAGCGCCCGGTCGATGCCATAGCGGGCCATCAGCTCGGCGGCCTTCGCGGTCAGCGCCTCGGCCTCGTGCGGCGTACAGCCCTCGTCCTCGGCCTTCGCCAGGAGCTTGCGGACCCGGTCAAGCAGCTCATTCTGCACTGGGAAACCTCCGCGATAGAAGCATTCGAACTCAGTGCCTAAGGCTAATGACCGCCGCCGACATTCCGGAGCCGCCCGACAGGACCAGCGAACCGCACTCTACACTCACTACTGACATGGCCGTTCAGATCTCGCCCAGCATCCTGTCCGCGGATTTCGCCCGGCTCGCCGACGAGGCGAGGGCCGTCGAGACCGCGGCCGACTGGCTGCACGTCGACGTGATGGACAATCACTTCGTGCCCAACCTCACCTTGGGCCTTCCCGTCGTGGAGGCGCTGCTCAAGCACGCCACGCTGCCCATTGACTGCCACCTGATGATCGAGGACCCGGATCAGCACGCGCCGCCCTACGCCGAGGCGGGCGCGCGGAACGTCACCATTCACGCCGAGGCGGCCAAGGCGCCCGTGCGCACGCTGCGCGCGATCCGGGCCGCGGGCGCGCGCGCCGGGCTGGCGGTCAACCCGGGCACCCCGGTGGAGCCGTACGAAGACCTGCTCTGCGAGCTGGACATGCTGCTGCTGATGACCGTCGAGCCCGGTTTCGGCGGGCAGCCGTTCCTCGACCTCGTGCTGCCCAAGCTCCGCCGCGCCCGTGCCATGGTCAGCGCCCGCGGCGGGCAGGTGTGGCTGCAGGTCGACGGGGGCGTGAGCGAGGAGACCATCGAGCGGTGCGCGGACGCGGGCGCGGACGTGTTCGTGGCCGGTTCCGCGGTGTACGGCGCCGACGACCCCGTGCGGGCCGTGCGGGCACTGCGCGATCAGGCGGAGCGGGCGACGCGCCACGCCGCCTGGGCCGCGCGATAAGCGCGGAAAACCGGTTTTACCGAACGGAAGGTGGCGACTGTCCGGCGTGACCGCTTACGTCGCCCGCGGGCCACGGAAGGTCACGATCGTGAAGACCGTGCCGCCCGGGTAGACCGTGACCTGCCGGCCGGCGGCCGACTGGTCGGCGGTGATCGTCACGATCGCCCGCCCGCCATCGCCGAGCGTCCCCCCGGCGGGGCTCACGCCCACGGAGCCGTTCCCCGGGGACACGGTGACCCGCCACGTGACGGAGCCGCCCTGCGCGCTCAGCCAGATCGTGGCGCCCCACGGGGGAACCCGCAGCGGGCCGCCCGGCGGGAACACGCGGAGCGTGCCCGGGGGTGGCTCCGGGCTCGGGGACGGCGGTGGCTTGGGAGACGGGCTCGTCGCGGGGGACCGCGACGCGGTCGGCGTGGGGCTAGGGCGCCCGGCGCCCGGCGCCCCGGACGTGGGCGAGACGGCCGCCGGGGCGGACGGCGTCGCGGCCGGGTGCGACCGCGCGGCCGTGGGACTGGCCGTATCCGGCGCCGCCACCGCCGAGGCGGGCGGCTTGACATCGGCCAGCCGCGCGTGCTCGCCGCCGCCGGCCAGGGAGGAGGCGACCGCGCCCGCGGCGACGGCGAGCACCACCGCCGCCGCCACGCCGGCCTGCCTCTTCCCCCGCCCGGCCGTCGCGCCGCGCCAGCCCGGGGCGCCGCGCCAGCCCGGGGCGCCGCGCCAGCCCGGGGCGCCGCGCCAGCCCGGGGCGCCGCCCCCAGTCCCGGACACGGGCTTCGGGAAGCCGTGCCTGCCGGACGCCCCCGCCCGCCTGAGCACGGCGGCGCGGTGCGCGATGGCGCCCGGGTCCTGGCCGGCGGCCAGCGCGAGGGTGTGCGCCCGGAGCGCGGCGGGCGGTCCGGCCGCGGCCCGGAGGCTGTCGGCGGCCGCGGCGGCCATCGCCGCACCGGGCGACAAGCCCTGCAGCATGGCCGGGCGCAGTTCGAAGACGCGCCGCGTGGCGCAGATCGCGCAGCGCTCGATGTGCCCGTGCAGCCGCTTGCGCAGCACGACGGTGAGCCGTCCGTCCCAGCCGTCGAGCATGCTGGCGAGCTCGGCGCAGTCGCCCTGCCCCGCACGGCCGGTGAGCAGGTCGCCGAGGCAGACCTCGAGCTGCTCACGGGCCCGCGATAGCAGCGCGTGCGCGTGACCACGGGACACTCCAAGCACCACCGCTACCTCGGCGGGCGCGAGCCCCTGCCGCAGCTGCAGCTCGATGGCCTCCCGCTCGGCGGCGCGCAGCCCTTCGGCCGCATCATCGAACAGCCCGAGCAGTCCGGCGCGCGCGGCGTCCCCGTCGGCAGCGTCCCCGCCGTCGGCGTTCTCGCCGGCGGCGCCGGCGTCCGTCACGTCCGGCGCCTGCTCGGGCGGCGATGCCGCGTTCCTGGCCCGCGGGTTGCGCAGGCACTCGTTGCGTGCCACGGCGTACAGCCAGGCCCGCGCCCGTCCGGGTTCGCGCGGCCAGGCAGGCCTGGCGGCCGCGATGACGAAGGTGTCTTGCACCGCGTCCGCCGCGCCGGCCGGATCGCCGAGCAAGCGCAGGCAGTACTGGTAGAGGGGATCCGCGTTCGTGTCATACGCCTCGGCGAGCCCGCCACTGTCGTCGGCCACGATGGACGCGACGACCCCGCTGTCGTGCATGGAGGTACGGTAGCGATGTTTTTGTCGTAAAGATGCTGAAGAGACGGCATTGTCGTAATACCTTGCCCGTTGTGTCCAGCTGAGCCGCACTGGGCGTCGGGGGGCGGACGCGTGCCCCTGTCGCGCATCCGTCCCCAGGCCCGGGCTGGCCGTGGCGGAGGCCAGGATGAAGACCCACCTCCGTGCCTTCATCCCGGCCTCCGGTATCGGCGGGGTCCCGGGCCGCCCCGCTCGCTTCGGCCCGGGACCCCGCCGTCCCCCCGTGTATGAGGAGCGGACCCGCCCGGCGCTGACAACTTTTCTAGGATTTATTTTGCGGAGTTTGGTTCCGCCCCAGACGAGGAGTGGCGCGCATGGTGACCAAGCACGAGGCGGCCGACGCGGTCCGGGCGGCGACGGTCCGGCTGGGACTGAGCTGGGCGCAGCTCGCCGATACGGTGGGGGAGCCGGTGGCGTGGACGGTCTCCGCGCTGCTCGGCCAGCAGCCGATGACGCGCGAACAAGCCGCCAATGCCGTGCAGGCGCTAGGACTCGGCGAGGACGTGCGGGACGCGCTGGAACTGCAGCCGACCCGCGGCGCCCTGGACGCGCCGGTACCGGCCGACCCGACGATCTACCGGTTCTATGAGATCGTCCAGGTCTACGGACCGACGATCAAGGAGCTGATCCACGAGGAATTCGGCGACGGGATCATGAGCGCCATCAACTTCCGGTTCGACGTCATGCGCGTCCCCGACCCGGCCGGCGACCGCGTGGTGGTGACCCTGGACGGCAAGTTCCTGCCCTACCAGTGGTGATGGTCCGTCTGGATTAAGCCGTCGCGTCCAGCGCCCTCTCGACGGCATGGCCGACGATGATCAGCATCTGATCCCGGTCCGGATAGCCGCCGTCCAGCAGCCGCAGCGGCCCCTCGATGAGCGACAGGTCGAGCGCGAGGGCATACAGCCGCATCCGGTGCTCGTCCAGGCCCGTCGTCCGCAGCCACCGGTAGGCCTGGCCGAAGCGAAGCCGGAGGAAGACGTGCTCCCACTCGGCATCGAAGTACATCGCGCCCTCGATGTCGATGACCACCGGCTCGTGCTGCTCGGTCACGAGGACATGGTCCGGACCCAGTTCGCCGTGGATGAGGGCATACTCCGCTCGCGGCGTGACGGCGGCGGCCATCGTCCGCAGCGTTTCCTCCAGGCGCGGACGCGCGTCCGCCACCCGCGGCACGCGCTCCGCGGCGTCCGCGAGCTGCCGTAGTGCCCGATCGAGCACGATCAGCTCGCACCCGATGGCCGGGTCGGCAGGGTCCGTGCCGACTTTGCCGATCCGCGCCGACCGCTGCTGCCCCATCGACGTCAGCATGCCGCCCAGCCGCTCCATGACCGGCTCGGCGGCCCGGGGAGCGGATTCGAGGAGTTCCTCGAGAGTCCCGCCGCGCACGTCCTCCACCAGCGCTATGTCGGCCGGGTACACGGCCTGGCTCTGGTCTGTCAGGTATACGCGCGGGACCCTGACCCCGGCCGCCTGCAGGCGTGTCGCGCACCGCTCGAACAGCCCGATTCCAGACGCGTGCGCGAACACGCCCGTGTCATCGGCGGCTGGCTCGGCCGGCCAGTAGTCCTCATCGCGTGACCAGACGTAAAGGATCACCGAGAAGCCATCGGCGCGGCGCAGCCGGTACACGCCCTTCTTGGAGCCGCCCCGCAGCCGGGTCACGGCCGCTACCTGGTGATCGCCCAGGCCCGCCGCGCGGAGCATGGCCGCGGCGTGCCGTGCGACCGCGGGCAGGTTCCCGGCTCCGGGCGGGGTTACCACGCGTCCAGGTGCGCCGGGAGTTCGGCGAGGCGGGTGATCACCGCGTCCGGCACCACCTCGTCGTGCCGCGGCACCTCGCTGTGCGGGATCAGCACTCCGCGCATGCCGAGGCGCTTCGCGCCGTAGATGTCGTCATACGGCCGGTCGCCGACGAAGACGCACGACGCCGGGTCGCTCACCCCTACGGCGGCCATCGCCGCGCGGAAGGCCTCCGGGTGCGGCTTCGTCCAGGGGATCTCGCTGCTGTACACCGCGCCGTCGATCAGGCTGAGCACCCCGTCCCTGCTGAAGACCAGCTCGTGGGCGCTGCGCGGCCACATCGTGTTAGACAGCACGCCGACTCTGATACCCCGGTCGTGCAGTTCACGCCACAGCGGCGCGACATCCGGGTCGGTGTAGGTGTGCGGATCCCACGTGCGGTAATACGTGGCCAGGAACTCCTCGCCCGCGGTGATCCCGGCGCGGGCGAAGATCTGATCGAGGGTAGCGCTCTCCTGCGCGGTCTCGGACTGCCGCCACAGCGCGAACTCCGCCGCCCGGATCGCCGCCGCGATCTCCGCCGCCTGGCCGCCGGGAAAATGCGGCGTGCACACCTCCAGCCACAGTGCGTCGTGATCAACCGAGTGCCACGGGGTCAGAGTTCCGCCCCAGTCGAAGATAACCGCCTGCACCGCCATAGAACCGTATGCTACGGACCTCCCCGGCATGCTCCCGGCGGCCACGACCCGCGAATGCGACCTGCCGGGCGGCGGGATTAGCGCGAAAGATCCTGCGGGTCCTGACCCGGGAAAGCTTTCGCGTTATCGCGGGCCCCGAGATGGCGCCCCCGGCCGGGGAACGGGAGGCTGACCGGTGTGGCCGCTGTGGCGCACGATGCCGGGCGGCGGGCGATCACCGGCAGCCGCCGTGCCCGATCGCGCAGCCGGCCCCGCGAGCGCACGCCGATTGCGCGATCGACCGCGGTCGAGCAGGTCGAATGCGCATTTGGCAGGCCGGCCGCCCCCCGGCGGCCGGCCAGTCGGGGGAAACCTAGCGCGTCAGCGACTCGATGGCCGCCACCGCTCCGGGGGTTGCCTGGCCTGTCGACAGCCCCATCAGGCCGCCGCCCGCTCCCGACTCGTAGCGGAACACCCGGTCGCACCCTCCCAGCTCCACGTAGATCAGCGGCGCGCCGGCCCCGCCGAGGACGGCGAACTTGTTGTGCGGCAGCGAGCAGAGGCTCGCCCGCCCGGCGCCGGACACGCCCGCGAGCAAGTCGCTCTCCGCTTTGCCGGTGACCGTCGCCGCCCCGACGAACTGCGCCGTGCCCGGCATGCCGCCCGACGTGTACACGCAGATCCGCAGCGACGCGGGCCGGGTGCCCAGCCCGGTGCCGCCGTGTGACGGCTGTAGCGGGACGTGGCTGAGGAACGGGTCGCTGTACTGCGGCGTGCAGTCGCTCGCGACCTGCTGCTGAGTCTGGATCTGCGAGACAAGACGGACCGTAACCGGCCGCCAGGACAGGGCCGACAGCGCCGCGAGCACCTGCGGCTGCACCATTCCGCAGCCGCCCAGCGGCAGCCGCGGAATGATCATTCTCCCGTCGCCGCCGACCATCACGAACTGCGGCGGGATCATTTCGATGTAGGGGCACAACGTGCCCGGCTTGCGCTGCTGCGCGGGATGGCGCAGCACCGCGGTCAGCGGCGCGAGGTTCTTGTCGGCCCGCTCCAGGGTCGCGACCTCCCACTGGCCCTTGCCGGAGATCATCTGGTCGCTGGTCACGCACCGGATCACCGCCACCGGAACGAACGACGCCGGCAGCGCGCCGCGCGCCGCGTTCGATGGCCAGCCCGCGCACGCGGGCTGTCCCGGCGTAACCGGGCCCCCGGTGGTGGTCGGCACCGGGCTGCCGCTCACCGCCGCCGGCGAAGACGCGGGGGAGCCCGTCGCCGTCTGGCCATGCCCGGACCCTCCGCCCGGCCGCGGCGTGCTCACTGTGCCGCACCCCGCGGCCAGCGTGACCAGGGCCGCGAGCGGGACCGCCGCGAGCAACGCGATCCGGCGGCCGCCCCGCCATCGAGTACCCGGTGTGAACAGCCTGAGCAGTGTGCTCGATGTGATCATGTGAGTGCCTCGTTTCTGCGGACACCGCTTAGACGACCTTAAGGTCGCTCCCGGTTGCGTCACGGGCCTTTAGTTTCAGCGGGCCGGCCGGCCACACTAGAGGGGTGCACGACTATGACCTGCTGGTGATCGGCTCCGGGCCGGGCGGGCAGAAGGCGGCGATCGCGGCCGCCAAGCTCGACCGGCGTGTCGCCGTCGCCGAACGCCCTGAAATGCTCGGCGGTGTCTGCAACAACACCGGGACGATCCCCTCCAAAACGCTTCGCGAGGCCATCCTCTACCTCACGGGCGTCGATCAACGGGAGATCTACGGACAGTCCTACCGGGTCAAGGACGAGATCACTATCGCCGACCTGACCGCGCGCACCAGGCACGTGGTCACCAGGGAAACCGACGTGGTCCGCAGCCAGCTGACCCGCAACCGCGTCACGATCATCCCCGGCCTGGCCCGGTTCACCGGGCCGCACGAGGTCGAGGTGGACGACGGGGCCGGCCGGATCCGCAAGGTCGACGCGGATAACATCGTCATCGCCACGGGCACCAAGCCCGCGCGCCCGGCCAGCGTCGCCTTCGACGACAAGACGATCATCGACTCCGACGGGATCATCCACCTGGAACGGGTGCCGCGTTCGATGGTGGTGGCCGGGGCCGGCGTGATCGGCATCGAGTACGCCTCCATGTTCGCCGCCCTCGGCACCAAGGTGACCGTGGTCGAGCGGCGCGACCGGATGCTCGAGTTCTGCGACGAGGAGGTCGTCGAGGCCCTCAAGTACCACCTGCGGGACCTCGCCGTGACGTTCCGCTTCGGGGAGACGGTCGCCTCCGTCGAAGCGCACCCGGACGGCGCGATCGCGTTCCTGCGCAGCGGCAAGAAGATCCCGGCCGACACCGTCCTGTACTCGGCGGGCCGCCAGGGGATGACCGACGCCCTCAACCTGGAGTCCGCCGGGCTCGCCGCCGACGATCGCGGCCGGATCACCGTCGACGAGTTCTTCCGCACGAGCGTGCCGCACGTCTACGCCGTCGGCGACGTCATCGGCTTCCCCGCGCTGGCCGCGACGTCGATGGAGCAGGGCAGGCTCGCCGCGCATCACGCGTTCGGCGAGCGGGCCACGGCGAACGCCGTGCCGCTGCCGATCGGGATCTACAGCATCCCGGAGATCAGCTTCGTCGGCCGCACCGAAGACCAGCTCACCGAGGCCTGCGTGCCGTTCGAGGTCGGGGTCTCCCGCTACCGGGAACTCGCCCGCGGGCAGATCGTCGGCGACTCTTACGGCGTGCTCAAGCTGCTCGTCTCGCCGGACGACCGCACGCTGCTCGGCGTCCACGTGTTCGGCACCGGGGCCACCGAGCTCATCCACATCGGCCAGGCCGTGATGGGCTGCGGCGGCACGGTCGATTACCTCGTGGACGCGGTCTTCAACTACCCCACGCTCTCCGAGGCCTACAAGGTGGCCGCCCTCGACGCGACCAACAAGATGCGCGCCGTCACCCGCATGTCCGCCGACTGAGATCATCATTCAGCCCGAACGTACGCGTGGCTTCGCCCCAGCGCGATGCGAGTGTCGCTACTGTTGCCCGCAAGACGCGGGCGAAGGTCAGCGGACGGGCCGGGGACAGGGGGCGTGATCAGGCGGATGACCAGGTGGCTGGCGTCCTGGCGAGACATCGACGTGCGGCTGGTGGCGGCCGTGGTCGCGGTGACGTCGCTCATCCTCGGCTTCATCGGCCTGGCGCAGTACCTGCCGCACCAGCCCGCCTCGGCCGGCTACGGCACTAGCTTCTGGGACATCGTCTATTACGACCTGCAGCTCTACGCCTTCGCCAGCGCGCCGGCCGCGGGCCGGGGGCCCTTCCCGGTCA
>Ga0306923_10006062_pt1 | contig 11858 bp, 13 predicted proteins | sample sta12Can44000108_FD_203841 | JGI IMG/M metagenome (GOLD analysis project Ga0306923, IMG submission 203841) | Lab enrichment of tropical soil microbial communities from Luquillo Experimental Forest, Puerto Rico - statanox.12C.anox.44.000.108 (v2)... | ecosystem: Environmental > Terrestrial >...
CTGCTCAGCGGAGTGGATCTGGTCGATCTGGGACCGCGCCGGTTGCGAGATCTCGCGACTTCGGTTCAGGTGTTCCAGGTCCGAGCGCCCGGCCTGCGGACGGACTTTCCGCCGTTGCGGGCACTGGATGCGGGTCTGGGGAACCTGCGCCCCGCGCCCACGAGCTTCATCGGGCGCGAGTCCGAACTCGACGACGTGCAAGCGGCGGTCAAGGCTCATCGGTTGGTCACGTTGACTGGGGTGGGTGGGGTCGGCAAGACCCGGCTGGCGGTGGAGGTCGCGGCGCGTCTCGTCGATGAATTTCCCGACGGGGTTTGGTTTTTCGAACTCGCCGCGGTCGCCGATCCGGCCGCGGTGCCTGACGCGGTGGCCGCAGTGCTGGGCATCATCCAGCAACCGGGTAAGACCGTCAGCGAGTCGGTGGCCGCTGCGTTGGAGGGCCGGGTCCGGCTGCTGGTGTTCGACAACTGCGAGCACGTTGTCGACAGTGTCGCGGATCTGGTCGAGGCGATCCTGACCGCCTCGGCGACCGTAACGATTCTGGCGACCAGCCGCGAAGGAGTGGGGGTCAGCGACGAACAGTTATGGCGTGTCCCGTCGCTCGACGTCACCTCCGGAACCGAATCGGCCGCGGTGAACCTTTTCCTCGACCGTGCCCACAGTGTCGTGTCGGACTTCTCGCTGGCCCAGTCCAGCGAGGCGGACGCTGTGGTGGAAATCTGCCGCGGACTCGACGGCATCCCGTTGGCCATCGAGTTGGCGGCCTCGCGGATGGCATCCATGACCGCAAGTGAAGTGCGCGATCGTCTCGATCATCGCTTCCAACTCCTGGTTGGGTCACGGCGCGGTCTGGAGCGCCACCAAACGCTGCATCACGCGGTCGCGTGGTCCTACGACCTGCTCGACGACGCCGAAAAGTCCTTGTTGGCACGGTGTTCGGTGTTCTCCGGCGGATTCGACCTCCAAAGCGCCTGCGCGGTAGCCGGATCCGATGATCGCGACGAGTACGTCGTCCTCGATCGGCTCGATGCGCTGGTGCGCAAGTCGCTGCTGGTCGCCGACCGGTCTTCGGGGCGGACCCGGTTTTCGATGCTGGAGACGATCCGTCAGTTCGCGGAGCAGCAACTCGTCGCGGGCGGCGAGGCCACCGAGGCGCGGGCCGCGCATGCCCGCCACTTCGCCGGGCGCGAAGCCGACATCATGGCGCTGTGGGACAGCTCCCGACAACGTGAGGCCTATGGGTGGTTCGCCGTCGAGGTGGCCAATTTGCGCACCGCCTTCCGCTGGGCCGCGGACCACGGCGACCTCGACGCCGCGGCCGCCATCGCCACCTACGCGGGGCTCCTCGGCTTCTGCGTCGATAATTATGAGCCGATGGCCTGGGCCGAGGAGCTGATCGAGCCCGCCCGCGCCGTCGACCACCCGCGGCTGGCGTTCCTGTACGTGATCGCGTCGCAGTGCTTCATGACCGGACGGATCGAGGAGGCTGTCGGCTACAGCGAGGCCGGTCAGACGGTGATCGGCACTGGCCACTACGAGGTGCCGTTCGGCCTCGAGGGCGCGCTCGGCACTGTGTACCTAGTTATCGGCCAGCCCGAACGATGCGTCGAGTGGTGTCGCGCCCAGCCGGCACGCGGCCACGACACCCATACACTCACCCGGACATTCCTGGTCCTCGCGCTGACGGTCGCCGGGGCCGGTGAGGAGGCGCGGGCCGCCGCGAACGGGCTGATCGAAGCCACCGAGGCCACCCACAACCCCTATGCGCTCGCGACCGCGCTTTCCGCCTACGGCTTCGCCTTCGGCGATGCTGATCGCGTCCGCGCGCTGGAAGCCCTGCGCCGGGGCCTGGTGATCGCCCAGGACAGCGGCAACCGCTTGACCGAATCATCGCTGACGATCGTTTTGTCTGGGCTTGAGCCGGAACACGGCGACCCGCTGGCGGCACTCGATCACATCACTCTGGGCATCCGCAACTGCTACGACTCCGCCGACGTCGGATTTATCCCTTCCGCCCTGGCAACTCTCGCGGTATTCTTCGACCGCCTCGGACGCCTCGAACCGGCAGCCACCATCGCCGGTTTCGCATTCAATCCCCTCACCGCGTCGACAATCCCCCAACTCAGCACAGTGATCGCCCACCTCCGCGAAGTCCTCGGCGAGGCGACCTACGAATCGCTCGCCCGCAAGGGCGAGACGATGACCACCGCCGCCATGGCGACGCACGCGTACGACCAAATCGACCAGGCCCGAACAGAACTGGAACACCCCGACTGATGCTCCGCTCTGCCAGACATGACCCACGCGCACCATCGCCGCCGCTTAGCAGCGCGTGTGCGCTCGCAGGACAGATTTAGCGCCAGCCATTCTGGCCTCAGCCTGCTTAACCGCGGCAAGTATGCGTTCACTGAGATCCCGGCATTCCCGCTCCGACACGCCGCCGTCGAGGGAATATCCGAGCTGGCGCACCTGAATGGCGAATTGGCGTAGGTCATCGCAGAGCTGCTTCATGGCACCTTCTTGGCCAGGAGGAATTGATATGAGACATGATCTTGTTCAGGCGAGGGAGTTTCGGATGGTTGACGCGAGGAACGTACGACCGCCGATTCCGCGTCGGCAAGGGTAAGTGACTACCCTAATTGCTCCCTAATCCTAATTGATCGGGCTGCCTAAGCGACTGCCTGTGTTGCTCGCGCTCGTCGAGCAACTTCGTCCATCGGTGCGTGAGAATTTCCGCCCGGTGGTTGTAGCCCACTCGGTCAGCTCCCGGCGTTCATCCGGCAGGGCGTCCGCCAGGTCAAACGAGGGCAGTGGTTGGGAAAAGGGTCCGAGTCGGGGCCGGCCCCCCGGTGCGTGCTCTTATCTGTGAGAGCGGCCAATGCGTCTCTGATGATGTTGGGATCGGTAGCAGCGCAGGCGGTATCCACTTGCACACAAGCGCAGCCTGACCCGAGGCCGCTACCAAACAGGGGAGAGAAATCATGAAGACCAACGGCAACAACACCCTGGAGCTACACCCGTCGCCTGCCCTTGAGTTGGATGCTGAGATGTACGGCAAACATGCTCAGGGGAAATATCCTGAGCAGGTCAGTGTTTCGGAGTTGTGCAGCAGGGAGGGTGTGCATTGACGACACCACCTGGACCGCCACCGCCCCCACCTGGTTGGTATCCAGACCCAAGCGGCGCAGCGGGGCAAAGATACTTCGACGGATCCCGTTGGTCCGAGAACCGTGCGCCTGCGGTGCCAGAGCCTCCGAGGTCTGCTGCTGTCGCCGGCCTGTTGCAGTTGTTCTTCGGCTGGTTCGGCATCGGACGCTTCTACATCGGATCAACCAGCATCGCAGCAATCCAACTCTGCCTGGGAATCATCGGCATCTTCTTGACGATGTTTTGCTTTGTTGGCGTGGTCATCCTCGTGCCACTAACTTTATGGACCTTCATAGAAGCGATGATGATGTTCGCACGAGCCATTCCGGACTCTAGCGGTAGAAAATTGAGCTGAGTTCCCATCGAGATCTAACGTCAACAGCATCTGCTTTTCAACCCTTTATCAAACTAGTGCGCACCACCACCGTGGATTCTGGCGAGGTCGTCGGGTAGGGATTCGGCGGCGGTCAGTGTTTGTCGTCCGGCTTGGATCGTCACGGTGCGGTGGCGGCGTGCGGTGCGCACGAATTTCTTGATGCTCCAGCCGGTTTGGTGTTCGATCCGATGACTGGCCGCGTGGGCGGTGAACACGATCGGTCACGTGCGCCTCGATGGATTCGCGGGCCTCGAGGTCGTGCTTGGACATGCAGAAACTGCGCTTACGTACGTCAACCGAACGAAGCATCGACTGGCCGGGGATGGTGGGTGAGCGTCGGTGCTCGCACCATGTATGGCTTCGCGCCAAGAGATAGGCAGGGGAGTGTGTGCATGCGGAGTGGATTCGAACCCGCATTGTCGGCTCGCGAACGAGTCATGCTGGGATGCCGCCCGGCTAGGCGGTGTGTATGTCCGGTGTCCGTACATGCTCGGGGCGGAAGCCCCGTCCAACGATAATCGGTGGAACGAACTGCAGCGGGCCCCGGCCAACGATCTTCGGGATAGGGATCGGGGACAGGTCACCGTTCAAATTGGGCTCGATCGCCGCGTTCTGGAGGAACACCTGCCCAGCCTGGATGATGCGGGTGGGCAGCTCTCGCCGGCGCTGCACCTTGGCGAGGTCGGCGTTGGTCACTCGACCTTCGCGCAGCGGGGTGCACAGGATGTTGGCCGCGGCCACCGCATCGGCCACTGCGAGGTTGATGCCGACTCCACCGGCCGGTGACATGGCGTGCGCGGCATCGCCAATGCACAGCAGGCCCGTGCGCCACCAGGTCCTAAGCCGGTCCACCCGCACGTCGAGCTGGCTGGTGTCGTCCCAGGAGTGGAGGTCGTTGACGTGTTCACGCAGCTGCGGTCGCACGGAGACCAGCCGCTCCTTGAACGCCTCCAGGGAGCCGTCTCGCGGATTCGACCCCTTCGGCAGCAGATACGCGACCTGCCAGTAATCACCCCGGTAGATCATGCCCGCGAGCAAGCCCCTCCGGATTACCGCGAACGGCTTCTCAGGATCACCGGGGCGCCATTTCAGCCGGAACCACAACACGTCCATCGGGGAGTGCGCGCTGGCTGTCTCCAGACCCGCCGCGGCCCGCACCGCTGACTTGCGCCCGTCAGCGCCTACCACCAACTCGGCGCGCACCTGCAGTTCCGGCGTGCGCACCCCGGTCACCCGATCGCCATCAAAGATCAGGTCCTTGACCTCGGCGTTGCGGATCAGAGTGAATTCCGGGTAAGCAGACGCCTTTTCAGCGAGGAAGTCCAGGAAGTCCCACTGGGGCATCACAGCGATATACGGCTGCCTGAAGCCAAGCCATTTGAGCACACCGAAGTTGCCGAATGTGCGAATCGAGCCGTCCGTGTCGAAGGCAACACGCTTAATCTTGGTGTGCGGTAGACCCAGCAACTCGTCGATAAGCCCCAGCTCGTCCATGATCCGCAGGGTGCTCGGATGCACGGTGTCGCCGCGGAAATCGCGCAGAAAATCACTGTGCTTTTCCAAGACAACAACCCGGATCCCGGCGCGGGCAAGCAGAAGAGCGTGAACCATGCCGGCGGGACCACCACCGGCAACACAAGCCTGGGCATGCAGAACTTGTGTCACGGTCCGACACTACTCCGCGGAATGGCGGGCTCAATGGGGCAACTGTCTTCGCTCGACCGAGTCCGCACGCGCCCACGACCGTGTAACCGACGTGGTGAAACACCACACCTAGTGCACAAATCCGCACCAGCCAGCAGACGAACCAGCAGGTCACAGCCCTACTGCGTCGCGGAACCCATCACAATGATAAAAGTCAGGTCTTGACGATTTTCTGCTTCGTCGGCGTGGTCATCCTCGTGCCACTAAGTCTGTGGACATTCATAGAAGCGATGATGATGTTCGCACGCGCCATTCCGGACTCTAGCGGTAGAAAATTGAGCTGAGTTCCCATCGAGATCTAACGTCAACAGCATCTGCTTTTCAACGAATGTGGTGGCCTGCGCACCCGTTATCGTGGCGGGGTTTCCGATGTTTGCAAGGTCAGCGTTGTATCCGAGTCCTCGGGCTAATTGGGCGCAGACGTTGCGGGCAGTCTTGATGGCGCTTTGTGGATCGTAGATCTGGATGCCTGCGCCGCGGAGCGTCGCAATGAACTGATCGTCGCTTGCTGCCCCCAGGACGTCATAGCCGTGGACTAACATCCCGCGCCATGGCGGCACTAGGCGATTTTCTCACCCGCCTCGACCCCGACCGAGCTGCGAGGCAACCAGTTTGAGCGCATCTGCCAGGGTTCTTGACTCGGGCGGCCACATCTCTGAGAGATTTACTGCTGGTTCTCGAGCCGACCGAAATCCGGCGGACGAAAAGCCTGTAGCAGAGCTATAACGAAAATCTCGTGTGGCGTCGCGATGAGTTTTGCCCTCCGGTGCAGTCTGATCTCCATGGGCAAACTCATCTATGGCTTCAACGTGTCGGTGGACGGGTACATCGCCGACGCACAAGGCAACATCGACTGGTCCGATCCGAGCGAAGAACTGCACCAGTACTGGAACGACTTCGAGCGGGAGACCGCCCTGTCGTTCTACGGGCGGCGGCTCTACGAACTGATGTCCGCGTACTGGCCGACCGCCGACAAGACCCCGGACGCCACCCCTCTGATCGTCGACTTCGCCCACATCTGGCGTGACATGCCCAAGGTCGTGTTCTCGCGCACCCTGGAGTCCGTCGACTGGAACTCCCGCCTGGAACGCGGCGACCCGGTCGAGGTGGTAACGAAGCTCAAAGCCGAAACCGACGGCAGGCTGGAGGTGGCCGGCGCGACGCTGGCCGCACCGATCGTGCAGGCCGGACTGATAGACGAGTACCGGATCGTGGTCACGCCCACCGCCCTGGGCGGCGGCACCCCGTTCTTCCCAACACTGCCGTCATGGATCTCGCTGCGACTGTTGGAGAACCGCACCTTCCCGGGCGGCACGGTCCTGCTGCGATACGAGGCCAAACACGACTGATCGAACACACAGCCAGACGACCTGCGCATGAACTACGAGGCACACGACTCGAGCGGCACCCCGGTGCGCCAGGTGTTTTCGAGCTGCAGCTGCGACGCAGGCACAAGGCAGAAGTAAGCATCGCCGGGTTGGCCGGCCTCATCGGTCACCGCCGCCGCGAGCGCCGACCACGTGGCGTGGGGTGATCCCGACGCGTATCCCCAACGCCCGCTTATCCGCAGGCCGCCGTCGACGCGGCGGGCCGTTGCGGGCATACCGGTGCCGGCGATACGCGCATCGGGATCCCCGAAGATTTCCTCCTGTGCCTGTTCGGAACCTCTTGTCGCGGCCAATGCGCCGGCGGCGGCAACGGCCACCACCCACCCGGTCGATCCGTCGGCTTCCCCGAGGGCTTCGGCGACCTCGAGGAGAGTGCGCAGACCTCCCTCGTAGCCGCCGAATCGACTCGGCTTCATCAGTCGAAACAACCCGGCGGCGGTAAGACCGTCGATGACCTCGTCTGCCTGCTCGCGGTTTACTTCGCCGGCGGCCGCATGCTTGCGCAGCAGTGGCTGCAGCTCCACGGCCCTGACCACCAATTCTTCGCGTGTTGGAAGGGTTTTCTGCGCCGTCGCTGTCACTGTCTCCCCAATCTGCAGCCATTGATCTGACGCTTGCCACAAACGGATTGCAGTCGCGGAAGGTTCACGATGTCGGATCCTTCTTCAGCAGGCGGCAAGCGACTGCCCGGCCCGACGCCCCACTGACACCTGGCCCCGGCCAGCTGGCGGCGCCGATGAGGTACAGGTCGGGCACGAGGGTGGCATAGCCGCCGCGATGCGCGGGAATGGGTCGCTGGGTGAATGCCTGCGACAGTGCGTTGTGGCCGGAGGCGTGATCGCCGGGGCCGGCGTTGGTGTTGGTATGGGCCAGATCGGCGGGGCTCAGGACGTGCCGAGCGAGCACCATCTGTTCCAGACCCGAAATGTGTTGTGCTGCCTCGTCGATCACTCGGTCGGCGAACCGTTCGGCCATCGCGGGCGTCCAGCCGTCGTCGACGGCGATGAGGTCGGCGGCGTCACCGGTCGGATGCAGCGGTGCGTCGAGCACCTGCAGCCGAACCACGGCGTGCCCGTTTGGCGCACGACCGGGATCAATCGCAGTCGGCTCGTGCCAGGAGATCGAAGGGTGCGCGGGTAGTAGTCCGTCCTCGGCTTGTCTCACCGAGGTGAGGAGTTCATCCAGGCCCCGACCCACGTTGATCGCGCCACCGGCGTCGAGCCGGCCGTCGGCGAAGCGGGGTCGCGCCGAAAGAGCCAAGTTAATCTGGAAGCAGCCGCGGCGGTAACCGTAGCGGCGGGCTTGTGCACGCGCCGATTCGGGGATGCCCGGCGTTTCGCGAAGCAGGCGCCCGTAGAGCTGGTCGGGTGTGGTGCTGGCGATGACGGCCTGAGTGGCGGTGACGTGTTGCCCGTCGGCTGTGCGCACGCCGGTAGCGCGGCCGCCGGTGGTCAGCACGGCGTCGACGTCCATCCCGGTTCGGATCTCGCCGCCGTGTGCAGTCACCAACCCGGTGAGCGCCTCAGCGAGCCGGCCGCTGCCGCCGACCGGAGCGGGGTTGCCGGCAGTCAGGGTGGCCATCAGCAGCACCGACCACAGCGCCCCTCCGGCGTCGCGCGGACCGAGGCCGATATGCAGCAGCCAGGGCAGCAACGCCATGATCATTTCCTCGCTCCTGAATCTCTCAGCGAGCAGGTCAAGCCCCGAGCCGGTGAGCAGCGTGGTGAACGGCAATGAACAGCCAACGTTCGCGCGCAGTGCGTCGCGGAGTCCACTCGCTTCCGCTGAAGTCAGATCCATGCCCAACAGCGGGATGAGTGAGTTTAGGTGCGGCGACGCGTCCGTCATCAGCTGTGTCCAGGCTTCGCGATCACCGAGCCGGTCCAACTCGTCGCCCAAGGCCGCCGGGTCGGTTTCGATCACAGCTGGGGTTTGTATCGCCAGCCCAGCCAGGTCAAGTCGGGTGGTCGTTGTAGCGGTGGCCAGTTGACGTTGATGGACGTGATGTGCCCGAGCAAGGGGGTCAGGACCGCGACAAGGTGGGGTAATTCGCTGGCGATGCGGACTGCGCGTGGCCACCAGGCGCCGTCGATATCGTGGCCCAGTGGGCGGGCCACGCACAGCCGTACGGGATCAGGCCGGGGCTTGCCTGCGACCGGATGGATCATCGGAGGTTGGCTAGGTTCCCTTAGCGACCGCTTGATCGGCAGTAGCGCGCATCCGACCCGACAATCGAAGCAGATCGTGCTCGCCCACACCGTTGGGCAGGGTGTAGGCGAGCTGCCGTAACTCGACGGCATAGTCGCGCAACTCACGGCGGAGCTGCGCCTCAACGGTGGGCATGAAGCCTGCAAGTTCTGCGGGAGTGATTTTGGATGATGTGTGGTCGAGCATTGCTGCACCCTCGGGATCTGGCACCCGGGTGCGATGAGGGCGCGGTGGTTATTCCGACCAGTTTGGTTTTCGGCGGCAGCACAAAACGCGGACCCAAGTCGTGGTCGCTGCCTTGACCGGTGTAATCACTGTACGCCTTTTGTTCCATGTCGAATCGGTCATCTCGGGCTGGCGGTGCCCGGCACAGCTGTCCGGTCGGGCACAGCTGTCGGGGGACTCAAAGTGGTTTCTCGCGTGTCCGGTGTTCCCAATGGTGCCGATGGGTGTTTCCCTCTAGTAATTGCCCAGACAGCTCGTGAATGTGGGTAGTTCGCCAGCACCGATGCATCGGCGTCGGTGGCTTCCGAAACTGTTTGGGTTATCACGGCTGGTCATTGCGCGGGGCGTTGAGTCCAATCCGGTCGGACCCATCGCCGGACTGGTGTTGACCGAGTCCACCACGCAGAGAATCGAAGATTGCCAGGCCCTGCCCCACCAGGCCGGTGGCCATCTCGCCGAGCCCGTCGGCGCCGTTGAGCACTGTCAGGTTCGCCCCCGACAGGCCCTGCGCGGCCTGCTTGACGATTTCGGGCAGCTGGTCGATAAGCATCCGGTCCAGGGCCACCCGGTTGTGCGAGGCCGCCGCTTCGGCTTGGATCTTCATCTTCTCGGCGTCGGCGACTGCCAGAATCCGGACGCGTTCTGCCTCCGCCTCGGCCGGCTTGACGACCTCCGAGACCAGCTCTTGCTGACGGAGCTCTGCGGCGCGCTGAGCCAACTCGGTCCGCATCGCGAGCACTTCTCGCTGGGCTTGCGCCTCGGCCAGCGGTCCCGCCTGGGCGGCTTCGGCCTGCGCTTTGTCGACTTCGGCCTTGTACTGAGCCCGCACTATCGCCGTCTGCCGAGCGAACTCGGCCTGGTTGCGTTGCGACTCCTGCTCGGCCTCAGCCGCGGCTTGATTGGCCTTCGCCTGAGCAATCTGCGCCTGCTGTTGAATGGCCGCGTTATGCGGCGCGGACATGGCCAGGATGTACCCCAGTGACCCGTCGTCGATGGACTGGATCTGCAGCGCGTCGACGTTGAGTCCGATCTTGATCATCTCCTCCTTGGAACCATCGAGGACCTCGGTGGCCAGCTTCTGCCGTTCTTTGATGATCTGCTCGACGGTCATCGACCCGATGATCGAGCGCAGGTGACCGGCGAATATTCGCCCGGTGAGGACCGCCATCTGGTTTTGGTCCGACAAGAATCGTTGCGCAGCGCTGACGATGCTTTCGCTGTCGTTGCCGACCTTGAAGGCAATGACCGCTCGAACGTTCAAGGTGATCCCCTGCTGGGTGACGCACCTTTCCTCGACCTCGGCTTCACACATCGCCAGTGTGATGAACCGAACCTTTCGGAAGAACGGCATGATGAACGCGCCGTGACCGGTCACCACACGGAACGGGGCGTTGCCTGCAACTCGGCCGCCGGAGATCAGCATCGCCTGGTCCGGTGCGGGCACTCTGTAGCCGAACATTTTGGGCTCCTTGTAGATTCGTGTTGTTGTCAGGGAATTTGAGTTGAGAAATCCGGGCCGGGCCACGGCTCCACTAGGACCGTCCGCGCACCTCGGATATCTATGACCAACACCTCGGTACCCCTCGGCAGTGGCTGGTCCGACCATGCAAGATAGGCCTCCTTGGACCCCCGCACGTTCAGAAGGACCTCTCCGGCGCCCGCGACGCCGCGGGTCGCCACGATCAACGACCCGACGCAGCCGACCACCGAGACGTCACCCACCCCTCGCATACTCCTCCTACAGGCCGTGCCCGCGCAGGCGCGGTCTTAGAGGTTTTGACTCGGATCGCCGACGAGCGGGGAACGCGGGGCCGACATCATCGCGATATGGCCGTCCCAGACCGCGAGGTCGCCGGGCTGCAGCCCGCCGGGCAGGGCTTCACCGTTACATCGGACCTGGGTGGGTGGAGCCCTCGGGGTTATGAGGCGAGATGCTCTCGGGCGGGGGTACCGCCGACCCTGGGAAGCGCGCAGAATCGAAACAGGAGTGCAGGAAGGGGTCGGCGATGAAAGCCAACGTAGGCGACTGGTTGGTGATTAAGGGCACGACAACCGAGCGCTCGGACCAGCGGGGGCTTATTACAGAGGTGCACTCCGCGGACGGCTCGCCTCCCTACATGGTGCGGTGGCTCGCCACCGGCCATGTGGCGACGGTGGTTCCCGGCCCTGACGCCATTGTGGTGACACCAGAGGAGCAGGAAGCAGCGGACGAGCGGGCACAGGAACGGGCCGCACACCGCGGCATCAACGACTAGGTGCTGCGGATCGCCGTTATCCCCGCAGGCTTGCTGGCGGCCCGGTTAGACATCCCAGGTTCGTAAGTGTCAAGCGGCGGCTGGCATACGGTGTGCCCAGGCGGTGTGTTCGTCGTAGAGCGTGCGGTGGCGTAGGCAGCCGTGCAGGATGCCGACGAGGCGGTTGCCCAGTGCGCGTAAGGCTTGGTGGTGTAGGTCGCCGGCGGCGCGGTGCTGGTCATAGAGCGCTCGGGCGCCCGGGCTTTTTGTCAGCGCAGTGAAGGCCCAGTGGTCGATGGCGTCATAGAGGCGGCGGTTTCGTATGTGGCGGGCCAGCACGGCGCGTTTCTTGCCCGACGCGATGGTCAACGGTGAGGTTCCGGCGTAGTTTTTGCGAGACTTGGTGTCGGTGTATCTGTTCGGGTCGTCCCCGAACTCACCGAGCACCCGGGCGCCGAGCACAACACCTAGTCCTGGCAGGGAGCGGTAGATGTCGGCGTCCGGGTGTGTCTCAAAATGGGCGGCCAGGCTGGTCTCAAGCTCGCCGATTTGGCGGTTCAGTTCGGTGAGGATGCC
>Ga0306923_10006066_pt1 | contig 11856 bp, 9 predicted proteins | sample sta12Can44000108_FD_203841 | JGI IMG/M metagenome (GOLD analysis project Ga0306923, IMG submission 203841) | Lab enrichment of tropical soil microbial communities from Luquillo Experimental Forest, Puerto Rico - statanox.12C.anox.44.000.108 (v2)... | ecosystem: Environmental > Terrestrial > Soil...
CCACCCGCCTCATCCGCTTGCGAACCAAATGATAAATCTAGTGATACGGGTCGGCGGCGTCGCGCAGCCCGTCGCCAAGGAAGTTGAACGCAAGGACAGTAATGACGACGTTGACCACGGGGAGCATCAGCCAGGGGTAGAGCGCTACGACATTGATGTTCTGGGCTTCGTTGAGCAAAACACCCCAGCTCGTCATCGGCGGACGCAGCCCGAGACCAAGGAAGGACAGCGCCGTCTCACCCAGAATCATACCTGGAATGACCAAGGTCGCCGAGGCGATCAGATGGCTCATAAAACTCGGCAAAAGGTGCCGACCGATAATGCGCGCCGGCCGCGCCCCCATCAGCACGGCAGCAGTGCAGAAATCTTCCTCGCGGAGCGCCAGAAGCTTGGATCGAACGGCACGGGCGAGGTGGGTCCACTCGATCATTCCGAGAATCAATGTGATGCCGATATAAACAAGGATCGGGCTCCAGCTAACCGGTAATATCGCGGAAAGCGCCATCCACAGCGGTAGGTGCGGGAAGGATTGGATAACTTCGATCCCGCGCTGAATCAGGATATCGGTCCAACCGCCATAATAGCCGGCGATCCCGCCGATCAGTATCCCGAGGGTAAAGCTTACGGCGACGCCGAGGAGTCCGACCGTCAGCGAGATCCGTGCCCCGTAGATCATCCGCGACAGGAGATCGCGCCCAAGCCGGTCGGTACCGAATAGAAACAATTGTCCGCCTTGGGCAGGACAAACGAGATGCAGGTTAGCGTGAAACAATCCCCAAAACAGATAATCGTCGCCATGGCAAAAAAAACGGATCGTCTGACGCTTCTCTGGGTTTGGCGTATACACTCGCTCCAGGTTGGCCATATCGAGCCGATAGTCGAAACCGTAGACGAACGGGGCGACGAGCCGGCCATCGTGAAAGATCCGCACCCGCTGCGGCGGCGCAAAGATGAAATCGGTGTTGCGCGTGTCCAGACCGTAAGGGGCGAGAAATTCGCAGATCAGTATCGACAGATACATGGTGAGCAACACCGCACCGGATACAACGGCCACCCGGTGGCGGCAGAGCTTCCACCACATCATCCGCCACTGCGAGGCCATATAAAAGCGTTCTTGCGCCGGCGTCATCCGCTCGACCGCATAGGGATCGAAAGGCGCGGCCGAGACGTAATGCGGGAGCTGGCTGTCGGTGTGAACCGCCGTCGCGTCGTTGCCGGTGCGCGGCGCTTCGCCGGATGCGAAGGCCAAATCGCTCATCGACGGCGGCCGGCCTGCAGGCGGATCCGAGGATCGAGCATAGCAAGCGCCAGATCAGACACAAATACGCCGATTACCGTCAAGAATGACATAAACATCAAAAAGGAACCGGCAAGATACATGTCCTGGCTACGGAGCGCTTCGAGCAGCATCGGTCCGGTGGTCGGCAGAGACATTACCACCGAGACAATCGCCGCGCCGGAGATAATATGCGGTAGCAGAGAACCGATATCGGAGATGAAGGGGTTGAGAGCCATCCGCAATGGGTATTTGAACAACAACCGAAGGGGGGTTAGCCCCTTTGCACGGGCCGTGACGACATATTGCTTTTGTAGCTCGTCGAGCAGATTAGCCCGCAACCGTCGGATCATGCTAGCGGTTCCCGCCGTTCCTATGACGATGACTGGAATCCAAATATGAGCGAGCACTGAGAGAAATTTGCTCCACGTCCACGGTTGATCGACGTATTGAGGATCCATCAGCCCGCCGATCGAAATTCCGAAATAGACATTCGCGAGGTACAGCAGGACGAGAGCCAGAAGAAAGCTGGGCGTAGCGAGCCCGAGAAACCCTACCAGCGTCAAACAGTGGTCCATCCAGCTATACTGATGTGTCGCGGAATAGATTCCGATTGGAAAGGCGACGAGATAGGTAAAGACAATCGTCGTGAAGGAGACAAGAAAGGTCAAGAACAGACGGTCCCCTACCACTTTGGTGACCGGCAAATTATAGGAGAACGAGTATCCCAGATCGCCTCGAAGAAGACCGCTCACCCAATACAAGTATTGCTGCCAAAGAGGACGATCGAAACCGTATTCGGCCTCCAAAAACTGAATTTTGGCCAGATCCGCGGGCTCGCCCGACTCCTGCAACTCAGCGATGTAGGTCGTAAAGTAATTGCCCTGAGGCAGGTTAATTATAGTGAAGATCACGATGCTGATCGCGATCAACGTCGGGATCATAATCAGGATTCGGTGGACTAAGTAACTCAGCATAGCGCCGATCTCGCCAGATTTCGAGCAGCCTTGTCCAGCCTTTCGTCAGGGATGCCTCGTCGGCGAGACGGCGGAAGACGCCGATTTAGCCGGCGTTTCGGACGTGTCCAGCCAGAACCTATCCGGCTTGAAGATCCCGAAAAAAGCTCCGGGGTCCCAATTGTAGAAGCCCTCCTCCGGGATATTGTGGAGTCTCTCGCTCACCACTACCGGCTGAAGCACGCCCGCCACGGTACCAATCGAAAAGACTTGATCTGCCCAGATCTGCAACATGGCATGCCAGATCCGCGACTGCTCCGGCTCTATCGCCGTACCGAGCCAGTCCTCGTAAAGCTCCTTCAGGCGCATTGCAGATGCAAGATCGGGAGCTTCGCCGGCCTTCCCTTTGGTCTCATAGTACTGACCCCATTTCGGCCATTGCAGCTGCTGCTGACTAGTCGGCGCGAATTCCCAGGGGGACATCGCAGCCGTCGCAAGACCGTTCTCGATCCCCTTGTCGATCGAGATTAACGTTTCACCCGAGAAGACTCGGCGCCGGAACAAGGTTAATTGCAACGGCTTGGCAAAGAGCCTTATTCCGATCCGCCGCCAGCAATCTCGGATCAACTCCAGCACGTCCGATTGTTCAGTCGACTCTCCCGAATTTTCTACAATGAGCTCCAACGGTCGACCGTCGGAAAGCAGACGCATACCGTCATTATCTCGCTTTGTGAGACCGATCGCATTGAGCAGGCGGTTGGCCTCAGGCAGATCGAAGTTTGCCCAGGCCGAGCGGTATTCGGGCTCGTAGAGCGGGCTCTGCGGCAGGACTGTGTTCTGTCCTTCGACCGCCAGTCCGAAGTAGATTGCCTGATTGATCTCGTGTCGGTTCACCGCAAGTGACAGGGCTCGACGAAACCGCAGGTCGCGCATCAGAGCGCGCCAAGTATCGTCGTTTACGTTGAGGTTTGGGTAAAGTGCAAGTTGACTGCCTGGACCGGTAGGCCACAGGCGCACTCTATATTTGTTGCGCTCTTCGCTTTCTTTCAGGAAAGTGTAATTGTCGAAGCGCAGATAACGAGCCTGAAGGTCACTCTCGCCCGCGCCGGTTTTTGCCGGGATGATCTTGCTGTCGGCAATCGACATAATTACGCGATCGATATAAGGAAGCTGATGCCCGGCTTCGTCAACACGATAATAATAAGGGTTCCTTTCGAATATAAACCTGTCCGAAGGCGGTTTCGTCTTCAGTACCCAAGGCTCCAAGGTGGGCAAGTTCGGGTTGTCGTTGCGGTACATCGTATCCATTCTGGCATGTAACGCCGCCCAATTGCGTTGGTTGTGTTTTTTAACCAGCGCTTCGAGGGCGGTTTTATCCGCAAATCTTTCATGAAATTGTTTCAGATAGTGTGAAGGACAATAGATGTAGAGAGGGTCAGCCCCAGCGAGATTAGGAAGAAATAGCGGGTTCGGCTGCGCCCAAGTGTAGCGAATCGTAGTGTCGTCTAGGACCTCGAAGCGAGGGGCCACGCCCTGCACCATCATCGATACGGGCAAGCCCGAAGGCGATAACTGGTTATTCTGTGCGACATCCTCAAACCAGTAGCGGAAGTCTTCCGAGGTAAGGGGGTAGCCGTCCGACCACTTGTGTCCGCTGCGCAGGTGGAATGTGAAGATCCGACCGTCCTGGACGTCCATTGATGCCAGGATGTCTGGCACAAGCTTCAGCGCAGGGGTGTAGCCAACCAGCCGTGCGTAGCCGTAAACCACCATCATACGGGTGTCTTTGGGGCCACCCATCAACATTCGCAATTCGCCGCCGGGATTACCGATTGTTTCCGATTTCGCTACCTCCGGAACGCTCGGTAGCCTTTCGTCAACCCTGGGCAGATTTCCACTGACAACGTCTTGTTCAAACAGCGGCGTCTCCTGCGGTTCGGCTTGCGCTGTGCTGGAAACAGCCATCGAGAGAGCTACGACGACGGCAATCCGTTTCACATCGCTCCTCCCTGTGGGTATCTGGTCTCTCTATTATGATGCTGAGACGGCGTCACTGGCCGAAGGCGCCATCGTCGACGGCGATGCCCTCGCCTCCACCCAGTGGTCCGGACCGACCTCGATAAGCGCCGGTGCATGCATTAGTTCACGCCGGAACGGCTCCGGCCAGGCGGCAGGGTCCGAGGCTTTGTCCTCCATCAACCGGTGGAAATCGAGAGAGCGCGTCGGGTCCGGCGCGGGTACAGCTGCGAGTAGGGCCAGGGTGTAGGGATGAACCGGATCGCGAAACAGCGTCGCGCGATCGGCGATTTCGACGATCCGGCCTGCACACATGACCGCAATGCGGTCGGCAATATAGTCGACAACCGCGAGATTGTGCGAAATGAACAGGTAAGTGAGCGAGAGCTTTTTCTTCAAATCCATCAGAAGGTTAAGGATCTGCGCTTGGATCGAAACGTCGAGCGCCGATGTCGGCTCGTCGCAAATTACTAGATCGGGCCGCAATGCAAGAGCGCGCGCAATGCCGATCCGCTGGCGCTGACCTCCGGAAAAGCTGTGGGGATAGCGTTTGAGATGGCGGGGGTCTAGGCCAACGAGGGTGACCAGTTCATGCACCATCTCACGACGCGAGCTGACGTCGCCGATCCCGTGGATTACGAGCGGCTCCTCAATGATGTCATAGACAGTCATCCGCGGGTTAAGCGATCCGAACGGGTCTTGAAATATAAACTGCACTTGCCGTCTAAACCGCTTTAGAGCGTCGCCATCCAGCGAGAGGATATCGATGAGCTTTCCTCGGTCGTTGAAGCGGATCGCCCCTGTATCGGGTGATACAGCCCGCAACAGTAGTTTGCTTAAGGTCGTCTTTCCGCACCCACTCTCGCCGACCAGTCCCAGGCACTCGCCACGCTCGATCCTCAGGCTGACACCATCGACGGCCACGACCTGCGGGACCGCTCTTCCGTTTCCGAACCAACCACTCTTGCGGAGCGTGAATGTCTTTCGTACGCCGACGCATTCGACTAACGGCCCATCGGCACCAGCCGGCCATTCCGCCTTCTCCGCCATCAGGTGCGGCGCATCTCCCGGTGGGATCTCGCGGATCGGGACGAGGCGCTCCCCGGGCTTCATGTCAAAGCGCGGGACTGCACGTAGTAGCGCCCGCAGATATGGATGCTGGGCTCGCCGAAAGATGTCGTCGAGGGCACCGCTCTCCATGATCTCGCCATGGTACATGACGACGATCTCTTGGGCGACATTGGCAACGACCCCAAGGTCGTGAGTGATCAACAGCACTGCCATGCCGAGCTCATGCTGGAGCTCGATGATCAGCTTAAGTATTTGCGCTTGGATTGTCACGTCGAGCGCTGTCGTTGGCTCGTCTGCAATTAGCAGCGACGGGCGGCAAACTAGCGCCATCGCAATCATGGCGCGCTGGCGCAACCCACCCGAAAGCTCGAAGGGGTAGCTACGCAAAGCCCGCCCGGGATCTGGAAATCCGACAAGGCGTAGCATCTCTTTCGTCAATTCAGAGGCCTGCGCAGCGCTTACCGGTCGATGTAGACACAGCGCTTCGCTGACCTGGTTCCCGATGGTATGCACTGGGGACAACGAGGTCATGGGCTCCTGGAAGATAATCGAGATGCGCCCGCCGCGGATCGCTCGCATCTCCGGGCCGTCATCCCGCAGTTTCACGAGGTCGACGATTTCACCATCGAGCCGGGGATCAGCAAACAAGATCTCGCCACGGGTGATGACACCACTGCGAGGCAGAATGCCCAGAATCGTCTGACTGACCACCGACTTTCCTGAGCCCGATTCGCCAACAAGTGCCACGGTTGATCGCGGTCGCACGCGGAATGAGACCCCGGTAACCGCGCGGATAAACCCACCCGGCGCGGCAAAACGGACATGGAGGTCGCGGATGGTGAGGAGATCGGTCAAGCGGTATCTCCCGCCGCTCCGAGTACGCCAAGCTTGGTGTCTAGACCGACCCCGATCGCAGCCAGATTGGCTAAGGTGGCCGCATTTAGCGTTAACCCGCGGTCCCTAGCAGCGTCGGCCGACTTGCTGACCAACTCGCCAAAACCGTCAATCCGGCTATCGAGGCGGATCTTCTTCAAGCCGGAGCGAAGTTCGAGCTGCATCCAACCGTCCCGTCGATCACGCCGAGTCGAATAGTAAGCGAGCGTCATACTATCAAGTTCGCACCAAGTGATGGAGGTACGATACAATCCCGACGCCAGCAGAGCCGACCTAGTCATCTCAAAGCGAGTTCGGTGGCGAAATAGTGTGCGCGCACCGAAGACCGCGAAGAGTGCTGCAAAGCCGGCCAACACGATGGCCGCGACCATACCAACGGGTAAGGTCACGAGGATCGCCGCGGGCGGCACGAAGCCCGCAGCGGCGCGCAGATAATCACCACACATAGCTGAAGTCGGATAAGAGTACGATGTCATCGCCCGGGCTAAAGGGCGGCCGCGAAGACTTCCGCCGCGTCGAGCCAGCGTGACGCGAGGTGCTCCTTGGTGATTGAGATGAGCCGGCTAAGAAACGCGTCCGTTGGCCTGTCCTGCACCAAGTGGTGTGTCAAAATTCCGGTTGGCTCCTCGGCATCGACTTCGCCCAAGCGACGGGCTTGCAGGTGTCTGATGATGCCCCTCAACGCCGCATTCTCCCCGATAAAACCGCGATGCTCCGCCCACGCGACGAGATCTATATGAACGTTGACCTCGGTCACGCCTGGTGCCGGCCACCGACTGTGTCGCGGCTTTAAGAGTGAGATCGCCCCGAGGCCGCAAGTGGCGAGGAGCGGCAGAAAACACGAAGCAAAACGATTCCAGGGCGGAGCTAGAACCGGCAGAGCGCGAGCCCCAAAAAGGGCGGTCAACAGCCTTCTGCCCGCGATCAGCTCAGATCGTACCGCGTGACAAGATCGCTCCGCAGAGAACTCGTTCTTTTTGCCTTTGACAGCATGGGATGTATGGCACCACCCGTGCTGCAAGACCCAAAGACGCGCCGCCTGACGCGACCGAGACGGATGAGTAATCCAGGCCGCAAGTCCCTGATTCACGATCGCCGGAATCACCGCGAGCGAAATCGGAACGTCGCCCGCGATAGAGACGAGGCGATCCAGTCGGTAGCTCGCCGTTACCGCATCGTCATCACGCCACCAAAGGGTCGCGGCTCGGCCCCCTTCGCCCCATTGGTCGAGTTCCTCGACCAAATCGGACCATCCCGTCGTCCTGACCAAATCTTCGCTCGGCTTGAGCCTCATGCGTCGATAATACCGCCGGCGGCCGGCGATACAAAATCCCCGTTCGTTCGCCTGGTGACACTCGCTGGGTCACAGATTATCCTCGCGATTAAGCGGGCCGAGCGGAGTGCTCCGCGCGTATCGACCGAGATGGTTTGAGGGTCGCACTTGATTGCACGTTCGAGGGCGTGAGCGAGTTGCGGCGCGGAAAGCTGAGCCTCTGGAAGCAGTTGGAGGACCCCACAGGCGCTCAGTCGTTCCGCGCGCAACTGTTGCTCGGTTTCTCGCTCTGCCGCGAATGGTACCACCACGGCTCGAGCGCGGGCGGCCAGAATGTCGAGAACCGTATTATACCCGGCTTGGCTGACCGATACGCGACAGCGCCGCAGCATGCTTGGGAAATCCTGGCGATAGCGCTCGAGGATTACGTCTTCCGGTAGAGCGCGCGCCAGCGTCCCAAATGCCGGGTCCGGCAGGTTCGGCCCGGCGAGCAGGTGCCACGTGAAACTGGCGAGACAACCACGCCGCCTAGCCTCGAGCGCCGTCGACAGTAGGGCGCTACCGACCGCACCTCCGCCAACCGAGACTAATACCTCGTTGGCTCCCGCAGCCTCGTCTCCCCCGTCAGTCTGATCTGAGTCGCCGATGTAACCCGTATAGATAACGTGATCAGCGATTTCCCAGGCAGCAGAGAAACTCGCTTCCAGCGGTATGAAGGCCGGATCGCCGTGAACAAGCACGAAGTCAAAATCGGCCCGCACCCGATCTATGATATCGCGATGCCGGCTCGCTTCGTCGGGTGCGATTACAATGTCTCGAACCGAACACAGCATGCGCGGTCGAGGATAGCGCGATCGCGCCGCTTCGATCAGCGGCTCAATCTCGAAGCGAAACGCGCGCCGCCCGAATGGAAATGCTTCGATTACGATGACATCGGGCCGCGCCGAGACGAAGGCGGCAAGCAACACATCCCGACGAGCTTCTTGCAATTCTTTGTCGATTGGCCCGCCGTTCGGCCCAACGAACTTTTTGAAAGTCGCATCGAGCGCTCTGATCGGTGGGAGCTGAACGATACGCACGGATTCCGTGTAAATTGGCTCTCGAAGAGGTTCTCCACCCGAGACCAGCGTAACCTCGATGCCTTCGCGCGCGACTGCGGCGGCAAGCCGGAAAGTGCGCTGTAAATGCCCTATGCCGAGCAGGTGTTGAACGTAAAATAAGACGGAGACGTTCACGAAATCTCACGGGAAAAAGTTGCCGTGGACGGACCACACACGCAATCCTCCGACCAAGCGACCTGTTTTCATACTTGTATCACGCCGGAGAATCAGGACCCGACCGCATCGATCACCGCAGCAAGTCGGCGAGCCGCGGTCGGGAGATTATGCTCCACGAGAACGCGCTGCCGCGCAGCTTTTGCGAACGTCGACCGCTGGCCGGTATCGACGATGGCACTACGCACCGCCGCAGCGAACGCAAGGGCGTCATCAGGTGCGACGAGTAATCCGGTGACCTCGGATACGACGATTTCTCTGACGCCACCGACTGCCCCGGCCACTACGGGCAACCCGCTAGCCTGTGCCTCGAGCAGGGCCATGCCAAAGGCTTCGTTGCAGGCGGGCCAGACGAAGAGATCCGCGAAGGCAAGTCGTTCCGCAATCGCGTCGTGGTCGAGCAATCCCATCCAGATCACCCGCTCGTTGAGCGGAGCGAGCGCATTCTCGACATCGCGTCGCGCCGGGCCGTCGCCGATCACTTCCAATGACCAAGGCAAATCGAGCAAGCGATACAGGGCGTCACCAAGAAGGCGGTAAGAGGCAAGTTTGTCGCCCTCGCGCATCATCGCCACCGTTATGAGTCGTGGCGGCCCGCCTTCCGCTTCCCCTTTTCGACCATAGGTCGATGTATCTACAAACGGCTTGAGGGCAACCCACTGCCGAGGCTCACGCAGCAAAGGTAAGATGCATTCCCGATCTTCTGAGTTCAGTCCAATCACTGCATCAGCTTGTCGGATCGCGCTTTCGACGGCGCGATAACCAGCCACCCAACTACCGCATCGCTGTGCCGGTGTCACGGAAGCCTCAGCGACAACATATGGGATGCTAAGCCCACCGGCGACCGCCGGTCCTAACCAATCGGGCGCCTTATGATAAACATGATATGAGAACCAAAGCTCCGGCGTGAGTTCAGGAAACTTCTGGTAGCGACAGAGAAGGCGTTTGGCGATCTGCTTTCCTATTATAGCAAGCCGTGCCTGTCTGAGAGGATCGCCATACCCGTCATAACTGCGAAACCGCGATACCAGAACGGGCTCATGTCCGGCGAGGCGTAGAGCTGCGAGGAATAGCCGGGCGATTTGGCGATCGCCCGACGCGACCGGATGATCAGGCGGCTTTAACGGCGCGTAGAAGGCGATGCGCATGCGCTTGGCACCACCTGTCAAGGCTATTTCCTTGAATGTTGAGGCGCGAGAACCCGGCGGGGTGGAAAACCAGATACTTGTAAAACCGTATCCTCCCCAGCGCGATGGGAATAGTGGCGCGGCTGGGAGGAATCGTCCAACCTGATCGCCTGCCGATGAGGTGCAAACAGTCCAAAGCGCATCGCGAGCGCATCGATCCCGGATTTCATAGCGAAATTGCGGTGCACACGGCTTTCCCCGGCGGCACCCATCGCAGTACGTCTTGCGGGATCGCGGATTAGTGCGCTGATCGCCTCAGACAACCGAACCGGGTCGTCGGGCGGCACGAGTAATCCCGTTACCCCGTTCTCGATCAACTCGGGGATGCCCGATACACCTGTAGCAACACAGACGAGCCGTTGGCTCTGCGCCTCGATCAGGACGTTGGGCAGGCCATCGCGGTCGCCGTTCTTAGCCACCTTCGAGGCGAGTACGAACAGATCGGCTTGGCGATAACTGGCGAGCACGTCGGGTTGGGCTAGGGCGCCGCGCCATTCGATCTTGTGGGACAGGCCGAGGCGCGCGGCCTGGTGCATCAGCGCGTTCCCGAGCGCGCCGCCGCCGATATGGACAAAGCGCCATTTCAGATCCGGGGGCAGGAGCGCAAGCGCCGTAAGCAAGTCCTCGTAGCCCTTCTTGACAACCAACCTCCCGACCGAGAGCAACATGACGGGATGTTCAGGATCGCTCCCGTCGCTTCCGCTCGATCCCGGTGGCGCCGGCGGAAATCGTTCAAGGTCGAGCCCGTGATAACACAGCGCGACGTTGTTACGGCGCGGTGCTAGGCTGGCGAGGTGGCTCCGGCCAGCTTCCGTGCAGGTCACTACCCAATCAGCCTCCGCAAGCTTGGCGCGCTTCTCCCACGCGGGAATCGTCCAGATGTCTTTAGCATGTGCCGAAACCGTCCAGCGAAGACCCATAATCAGCGCGGCGTAACGAGCGACCGAGGCGGGCGTATGGAGGAAATGCGCGTGAAGGTGGTTGACATTCTCGGGTAGTTCTGCCGCCAACACTAGCGCCTGGCCGAAACGACGCATGCGGTTCGGCGTTGGGTCGCGTTGTAGATCGGCAAACCAAACGCGCTGTGCTGCGCGATATCCTGCGCGTCGGCGCGAACGCAACCATCCCCGCCAGACGCGACGGGGCTCCTGGTATAGGTATTCCGGCAGGTACAGCAGCGCGGAACGGATCCGCTCGTGGACCGGATGCGTGGTGCGATCGGTCGGATGGCGGAGTGAGACAATCAGGATTTCGAGTCCGCGCCTCTCGAGAGCCAGGATCTCTTGAGCTATAAAAGTCTCAGATAGTCGCGGGTAGCCCTTTAGAACAAAAGCGACACAATTGGCTGCTGCTGATAACGATGGCGCCATGCTCACGCTTCGAGACGCTCACGTGCCGCGAAGCAACCGGCCCGGCCCTCATCGAGCCATTTCCGTACTAGCCGGTTAACATTCGGCATTCCGTCGAGCAAGCCAGGGACCACGACGGTTGAGGGCGGGGGCTGTCCAGTCAAGCGGCGGAGGGCTGCAGCCATTACTTTGGGGTCACGACCCTCTTGCTCGGATAGCATGGTCAAGAGACCGAGTTCCTCAGCTCGTTGAGCCCTGATGAACTGCTCCAGACGCGGCGCGGTTCGTGGTACAATCAGCGCTCGCTTATCAAAAGAGAGAATTTCGCAAAAGGTGTTGTAGCCACCCATAGCAACTACGCCGGCAGCGCGAGCCATCAGGGATTCAAGCCGCGCGTTGAAAGTGATGGCCCGAACATTCGGCAGTCGTGAAGCCCGATTTGCGAACTCAGCGCGCTGTTCGGGGAGCATAAAGGGGCCGAATACGAGCAAGGCGGCGAGCGGAAGGCCGCGATCGTACTCATAAGCTGAAAGAACCAGGTCGATCAACCCTTCGCCGTC